>ENA-UPSY01002554-UPSY01002554.1-human-gut-metagenome-genome-assembly--contig:-NODE-2554-length-15211-cov-3.186600_pt1 | contig 15211 bp, 6 predicted proteins | sample MGYA00250044_ERZ773365 | MGnify/ENA primary metagenome ERZ773365 (study PRJEB29103, sample SAMN06111932) | human gut metagenome | biome: human gut; feature: ankylosing spondylitis patient; material...
TTTAATCACATTGGTCAATAAATTCGATTACTTAATATATTCTCCTTTATTCAAAACTGTGACCATTTAGGTCGAGGTTTGACCCTTTGCGTCGATGTGGTTTTCATTAAATCGCTCATTTGGTATGCTTATAGTATAAAAGTTATGACCCGAAATGTAAATGAAATGTTGTTACAGATAAATCAAAAAAGGCAGGTGGGATATGGTACGGGTAGTGATATATGGAGAAAAACCGACCGACATTGAAGGACTGGAAAAAATGCTGCGTGAAATATTGACTGAAAACCGCAGATGGCCGATGATTCACACGTATATCAGCGATCTGGACGCATATCTGCACTTTGTAAAGGGGAATCCCTACCTCATTATGCTGGCGTCCGTCCAGGGCAGACAGGGAGCGGAAATCGTAGAAAAAATCCGGGAAAACAACCCGGCGGCGTCCTTGATCTGGCTTTCCGACCGGGACAATGCCCTTGAATCCTGGCGGATCCATGTGACTGCATTCGGGGTATTTCCGACGAAAAAAGAAGAATTAGAAGAACTTCTGGCGGCGTGCAGCGAAAGCCTGCTGGATCGGAAGAAAAAGTATTTTGTTCAAGTGGGAAACAGACTGAAATAGAAAAATTCGCTCAGAATAAATGGAGGAAAACAGCATGAAAAAGAAATATAAGCGTGCCCTGGCAGCGGCGCTGGCGGCGGTGATGATATGGAATACGTGTGACTGGCACCCGCAGGTGCTGGCAGGCAGTTCGGTGCAGTATATCGAGGAAGTGAAGGAGCTTTCTGATGAAATCCTGCATCAGGAGGTTCCGTATGGAACGAAATATAAGGATCTGGAGCTGCCGGACAAGCTGAAGGTGCGGGTTTTGGCAGAAGAAGCATCGGATGAAGAAGACGGTGCAGAAGATAAAGACGGTGCGGAAAAGATTGCTACGCCGTCGGAGCTTCAAAGCGGAGACGGTAAAGTGGAAACAGAAAAAAAGTCTCAGACGCTTTCTTCATCTGAAACAGATGGTACAGTTCGGAAAGCGTCCCCATCTGAGGCAGATGGTACAGAAAAATCGGAAATAGGGGGGGTGGATGACACTGAGCAGAAAGCATCCCCATCCGATGCGGAGGGGACGAAAACCGATAAAAGCTGGAAGGAAGTAAAGGTTCGCTGGGTTCTGGATGAGACCTTCAGTGAGAAAGATACATACGACGGAGAAACACCGGGTATCTATGTGTTTGATGCGGAATTGAGAAGCAGCCGCTATGAACTGGATACCGGCTTTTTGCCAAGCATCGAGGTGATGGTGCTGCCAGAAGAAAAAGGCCCGGCAATCATCGGATTTTCGGAGTTAGATGAGACAGTTGCGGTGCAGAAGCTTCCTCTGGGTGCCAAAGAAAGCGATATCATCCTGCCGGATACTCTGGAGGTTGAGGTGGAAGAGGCGGATGAAACGCTGGCGCAAGACAGCCAGAACGTGCATCTGGTGGAAGCAGTAGATAAGGGCACAGAGAAAGATACAGAGGCGGAAACGGCAGTCTGGCAGATTTCCGGCATAACCTGGAAACTGGACGAAGAGCAGAGTGACCTTCCGGAGTTTCACGGCGGCATTTCCGAAAAAGACTATTTCGAGGAATTTGACGAAAACGGCGAGCCGGTCGAGACCTCGACGAAGACCTGGGCGGGCTATGAAGAGGCAAATCAGGACTACAACGGCTGTGCCTATGTCTACACACCAGTTCTGCCGGAGGAACTGAGCAAATTTGAAGTAGCGGATACGGCTGACCTGCCGGAGATTTATGTGATGGTGGGGGACGCGGGCGTGGAGCTGCTGGTAGATGCACCGTATGATTTGAATGGAAATTATCTGGTGATTGATAAAGACAATGTGTCTAGCCTTGATGGAAAGACGATCACTGGTACCTATCATCCGACGGAGAGATTATCGGAAGGTCGAAAAATCGAAGGTGGTATTGTAATTGATAATGTTACAGTAAATTTAACAATTGAAAATGTAAATGTTGGCTATGGCACTGATATCATAGATGATGCAGCCGGAATCCTTCTGAAAGGAAAAGCAAAATTAAATTTGACAGTACAAGGGAAAAATTCATTAGCGGGTACATACAGCGGTGCTGGAATTGGGGTGGAAAAAGATGCAACACTGGTTATTACGGAGCAGAGTACCGGAAGCCTGAAGGCAGTGGGAGGTGCCTGTGGTGCTGCTGGTATCGGAGGAAAAGCCGGATCAACAGGTTACGAAGGTGCAAAAGAGGAATACGGGACAGGAAAAATTATAATTAAGGGCGGAACCATCGAAGCTGAAGGTGGAGCTTATTGGGTTTATGCGTATAATTATCATGGAGGAGCCGGAATCGGAACCGGTCTGTATGGAATCGGCGGAACCATTGAAATACTGGGCGGAAGGATAACCGCAGCAGGAGGAAGGGAGACAGGAGCCGGAATCGGAGGCGGAGCTGGTGGAAGTGTAGACAAGATCGTGATCGGCGGGGCGAGGGGCAAAGCTCCCGATATAACCGTATCTTCTTATAATAATGGCGAATCAGGATATCTGGGAGCTGCCATCGGCAGCGGATGGAATGGAGTGAATGGTTTACAATTATCCTGTGGCGATATCCGGATATTAAGTGGATCTGTGGAGGTAACGGGCGGAAATATTGGTTATGGAGTGTTAAAGCCTCTTCCTGGAAATAGCATGAAAGGCGGCAGTGTCACTATTTCCGAGGAGGTGCAGTTAGAGCTGCCGGTTGAAAGCTCCATTGAGCCCAGGGGAAAATGTATCTACGGGAAAAAAATATTCCAGATCACCGCTTATGATAACCAGCTTTCAAATGGAACCTATCAGGCTGACATATCCCTGTATCAGGAAAGTGATACAGAAAAAGCAACCCCGGTTTATCAAACAAATGAAGAAATGAATGTCTCCGGATTCAGGGGAACGATACCGGATATAACCCAGTGGATGGGCTATTCCGGGAATATGAAGATGGTTGTAGCGCTGAAGCCTTCCGATGGCGGGACAGTTAAGACGATGGAGGGAAGGGTTGTTCTAAACAAAGGAACGGATGAAACCATCTCCGTCACGCTTGGAGAAGCCGCTTACCAGAAGACAATGGCTCTGACCATCCATGATGGCCGTTTGAAGGATGATAAGAATTATACACTGACGGTTCAGATCGGGGAAGAAGCAAGCGAAGGCGGTACTGCACCGGATGTGGTAATCTATTCATCTCAAAAAGCTTCCGGTTATCAGATAAAGATCGATACAGTCAGCTGGTATACGCCCCTGTCCGGAGTGGTTCCGGTATCGGTTCAGGTACAGGAAGAAGGAGGGGAAGGAGAAAATACGGATAGCTTTAAAGTAACCGGATCCCTCACGATGGAGTCAGAGGAGGAAACGAATCTTTCCCTCACCATCGGAGAACCCCTGTATCCTGTCCGGTTCCACTTCTATTCATCCAATGTGCAGGCGGCAGAGAATGTATCCCTAACAGCCAGACGACTGGCTGGAGCTGCTTCAGAAACTCCGGTTGAATTAAAGCAGGAAGAAGGCCAGTTTGCCTTTGACGGGAAGCTGACAATCGATGCAGCAGCAGGCAATCATGCATATGCCCTGGCATATCTTCCGGCCGGAAATTACCGGTTTGTGATAAATACAGGTATTGCAGAATTAGGCGGATCCAGCGGAAGCTTTACTCTGGACAGTGAAACGGTAAAGGCAGAGGTTGCCGGAACGGATATTACCGTATTAAATGAGGCAGAGGCGCTGGAGGGAGAGCTGGATCTTTCCCTTGGAAATATATCTTTTTCCGGGGCAGATGGTAAGCTGACAATTTTATATTCTAAAACAGATGATTCCGGCAAGGTGGTTACAGCAAAGTTAATAGACCAGTCCTATGATAAAAGCTATCGGATCACTTCATCTAAGCTGGTAGAGAATTATCATCTCTCTGTGGATACCCCAGCTTCCGAGGAATTAAAGCTCGTATTAAAGAGCCTTACGATTACACCGGCAGAGGCTACTGCACCGATTCAGATAAACGGAGAATCCCATGTGACCACCTATCTGGAAGGGGAAAACAAGATTTCGATTAATCAATCAGGGGAAAAAGTTTCACCTGCCGGTATCAGCGTGGCGAAAGATGCAAAGCTTACGATTGACAGTGAGCCGGAACAGCAGGGCTCCATCGAGGTGCTCAATAATACAGGTGTAAAGGGGACTGGTGCAGCAATTGGAGGAAATGGAGGAGAGGATGCAGGAACCATTCACATCAAGGGGGGAACTGTAATTGCAACTTCCGATTCTAACGGAGCGGCTATCGGTGCTTCGGCAAGAAATAGTGTAAAAGAAATACGGATTAGCGGAGGAACGATAACTGCAGAAACAAAATCGAATGGTGCCGGAATCGGAACAGGAAGTGCTTTTGGCAAGAAAAGAACCGGCAAAATCGTGATAGCAGGCGGAACGGTGAATGCAAGCTCGTTGAGTGGTGCCGGAATTGGAAGCGGTTATGGATATGCCCCTGGAGACCCAGCGATAACTGCTAAGATTGAGATTCATGGCGGAATGATTACAGCCTATTCTGGACAGGGAGCCTGCATCGGAAGTGGTAAAGACAGTTCATCGGAGGTGCTGATTGACGGCGGCACTATATGCTTAAATAATAAAGAAGCATGGAGTAGGGACGCTGCCCATATTGGAAAGGGGGCTGCGAATTCTACACGGGCACAAACTGATGTGACGATTGCGGGAGGAACGATCCATCTGATCAATGCGGGTGCATATATAAAAATCCCTATGCTTTATGGTTGGGAACAGGTAGATGGAAATTGGCAGAAGAATACAGCAAAAGACGGGAAGGATAACCCGGTTTATTATACCACAGCGGATCTGACCGGTATCTATGAGAATAATACACTGGTTAAAAAAGCAGGTATTGAAGGTGAAGGAAGCTCCTACGGCTTTCAGGATGTCCGGACAGATTCCAACGGAAAGATCTATATGTATCTTCCGGAATCGGAGGCAGTGAAAGCCTCCTTTGGCGGTGTGGAATTTACCGGAACAGTAAAGGCAGACACGGATGAAAATGTATTGGAGCGTAAACAGACCTCTATTGATTATCAAAGGGAAGTCCTGAAAAATACGGCTCTGTATGATCTGGAATATGCGGAATCCGAGAATTCTGAATCTTGGACAAAGATCCGGGCAGGAGGCGAAGCTTCTCTGACGAAAATTCTGGACAATCAGCCGGAGAATGCGAGAGAGATTACCCTGTATGTGCGAAAGCACGCCGCAGGTTCCACAGAAGGCGAAGAAGCCGCAATAACGATTCCGGTAAGACCGGCAAAACCGGATCCGATACAGATAACAAATGTAACGAAAGACAGCTACCTTATTAAGGCTGGGACGGCCGTTTCCGGTTGTGAGTACGGAATTTCAGAATCCGTGGATGGCGAGCTTCAGTGGCAGCCAGGGACTTGGTTTAAGAATCGGAAGCCGGCTAACACCTATTATATAACCCTTCGTGTGAAAGCAACAGACAACAGTTTTGCATCGAAGTCGGCTGATCGCTTATCTGTGACAACGCCGGATATCTTACGGTTCCAAGGTCCCGCTGGCGACGTATCCTTTGAAGCGAATGGAACCTATGGACAGACACTTTCAGAGATTCCGGTACAGCTGGCAGCGGGATGTAAGGGTGTTAATGATAGTGGATTACCGGTTTCAGGAACATGGAGCTTCAGTGTGAATCAGGGAGAAGGGTCTGCTTCCTCCATTTATCCGGAGGTAAAGGGAACCACTGCATATCAGGTAGAATTTAGCCCGGAGGGAGCATCGGAAGGGCAGTATGGAAATAGTTTGAAAAGAAGTGTGATTCCGGAGATATCTCCGAAAGAGTTAACCGCAGTTGTTACGACACCTATTGAAAAGCCTTATGACGAAAATACCGACATCGCATTAGCGGCGACGGTAGCGATAGGAACTCCGGGTCAGAACTATACCATAAGCGGTCTCAAAGGACGCTTTGTAGTTGCCAATGCCGGAATCGATAAGACGGTAACCATTGATTCCTCAGAGGCAAAGGTTGAGACAGGCGAGAGTGCAGTGAATCTGCAGAATTACCGTATCATATATCCAGCCCAGACCGGAACGATCCATCAGATACAGGGTTTGGTTTCAATCGATTCGCAAGCATGGACCGGAGAAAAAACCTATGGAGACGACAGCTTTTCCTTGACAGGTGTGAATGTAGTGGGAGATGGAGCTCTGAACTATACAAGCTTTGATGAAAATGTTCTCACCGTGGACGCACAGGGATAGGAGACCATTAAAGGTACCGGTTCTGCAGATGTAAGCATCACCATGGCAGAGGGAACGAATTATCTCGGTACAAGCACACCGGCAGTGGGAACCATAACCATTGAAAATGGAACCCCCACTCTTACCTTAACAGCTGTGAACCGGACGACCGGAGTACAGCTTGCGAAAGGAATTCTCGGAACAGAGGAAGAGGATTTTGATATCATTGCCAGCGTGCAGGGAGTTTACCAGGACAAGCTGCAGGGTTATGTTCATTTCTATGATAATGAAAACCCGGATGCAGATATAGTTTCGGTTGGGGAAGATGGAACCGCTGTACTTAAGTGGACGAAGCCGGGAGAATCATTTGTAGGCACCCACACAATCAAAGCCGAGTTTGATTGTGGCGAATTTAATACGTGGGAATCCAGATACAACACACCGGCTCCGGCATCCCTTACATTTGAAATCAGTAAGGCAGCTCCACCGGCAGAGGATAAGCCAGAAGACTCCGACAAGCCAGATAACTCGGACAAGCCAGACCAATCAGGCAGCCAGAGCTCTTCCTCCGGACGTGACAAGTCTTCCGGCAGCGGAGCGACCAGGCGGGATCCGGTGAGGGGAAGAACCAACAGCATCACAGGTATTCTCACAGGAACTGCCAACAGTACTGCCAATGACGGAAAGAGTCACTGGATGCAGGATGAACACGGCTGGTGGCTGCGCTTCGCAGACAGCAGCTACCCGAAGGCAGAAAAACGCGGTACAAATGGCATTGCATATGCATGGGAGCAGGTAAACGGCAACTGGTGGGCGTTCGATGAAAGCGGCTATATCAAGACCGGCTGGATGCGCGACGAAGACTATGGCGGCTGGTTCTACCTCGATCCGGAACACGGCATGCAGACCGGCTGGGTCCTGATTGACGGAAAATGGAACTATTTCCACCCGACCTCAGACGGAAGAAAAGGCATCCTGTATGTTGGACGTCTGACACCGGACGGCTACTATGTAGATGAAAATGGTGTGTGGGATGGGAAAGACAGACAGTAAAAAGAACATTTAGGTCGAAGTTTGATTGATTGCGGCTTCTATCTAAATACCTTATGAAGCCGAGTCAAAATGAAATTCCAATGTGTTTACAGCTGTATTCATGAAAAAATATAATGAGCGCAGGAGAAAAGAATGCGGCTGCGAAGCAGACATATTCTTTTCTTGCGTCATTAACGAACGAACAGCCATGCGAAGCAGGGCGGTAGAGCGCGATAGCGCGGGTTCGTGAGTGGACGGGTGAGAATACGTATGATATAATGAACCCCGGGGGATCATAACCTGATTCACAAGGGGAAAACAAACCGACACAGGAGGGGGAACACATGAAGAATTTCTACACCGAAGAACAATGGAATGAGATTCTGAAACAGCAGGAATCCGTACTTTGCTACGACACATTTACCCGGAAACAGGCGCTTGAGCTGGGGCTTTTGATTGCAGAGGTCACGGAGAAAAAATATCACGGTTCGGTCGCTGTCCGCATCGTGGAGGACGAGACGACCGTCTTTGCCTACAAGATGGAGGGCGCGACGCTGGAAGCAGACTGGTGGATGACCAACAAGCTGGCAGCATCGCGGCTCACGGGGATGAGCTCGCTGCGGGCGCTGACGGCATCGAGAGCCGGAGAACTGGAAGCATCCTGGAAAGTGCGCGAGGAGAACTTCTTCGTGTGCGGCGGCTGCATTCCGGTTTTCATGAGAGATGGAAGCCGTCCTTTTGCCTATGTGATGGTATCCGGCATGGAACACTGGGACGATCATCAGGTGATCGCGGATGCGATGGCGAAACAGCTGGGAGTTGAGATTCCGGAGATTCGGAAAGAGCAGCCATAAAACGGTTGACTTGTAAAAACAAAGACGTTTGCAGAAATGGAAGATAGATGAGCTATCTGCATTTTTGCAGGCGTCTTTTGTGGTTTTACTGTGCCGTATGGCGATGAATTATCCGTTATTTTATATAGCGCACTTCCCCACCTGGTGGTATAATTCAAGTATTATAAAATTTGATATGAAAAGAATATTTGCAATGACTCAGATGGTTTTTGCATAGCAAAGAACCATCTGAGAGATCCAGAGAATGCGAGGGATGTGGATGAGTAAAAAAGAGGTACGTCAGGCGGCGGCGGAACTGACCGAGCGCCTTTGTGAAAAAGACTTTTTAGACCGGTCGGGACTGAGCCGGAAAAATGTCATGATGCTCATGAACAAGGATCACTGGGAGGAACAGTTTGCCCATATTTTCCCGATCAAAAAACGGATTTCCTGCCGGGCGGTCTACGAGATCTGTGAGGAACCGTTAAGCCTTTTAGGGCATGAGCCGGAAGAGGGCTGGATGAAGTTTACCTACCAGTATGTGTGCCATATTCTCTACCCGGATGCGGAGTTTAAGAAGGAAAATGCCGCTTTTTCCGCCGGTGCGGAGTTCTATCTGGCAGTGCTTCAGTTCGTGTTTGACCGCGAGCGGGCGGTGCTTCCGTACAAACCGATGGAGGACTTTGCATTTTTGGGTGATGAGGAAGCTTCAAGCTTTGAGTGCGCGGCAGAATACAGCCGTTTCAAGAAGTTTTTCGCACAGGAATACATCTATGAGATGATGCGCCTCAATGCGGAGGTGACGCCGTTTCGGACGCTGGAGCACATCGCGGGCGTGCATTACGTCGCGATGAAGGTGGCACGCGGGCTTTATGCGGCGGGAGTTCCGATCGATCTGACGCTGACCTCGGGCGCGGCTGCGGGACATGATCTCGGCAAATTCGGCTGCAAGCCGAATGAGCGGGTTCCGTATCTTCATTACTATTATACAAACCAGTGGTTTAACAACCATTCGATGGAATACATCGGTCATATCGCGGCGAACCATTCGACCTGGGATCTGGAACCGGAAAACCTGTCGGTTGAATCCCTGGTGCTGATCTATGCCGATTTCCGTGTAAAACAGAGCCGCGGCGACGACGGGCGTGAGATTACCTACATTTCCAATCTGGATGAGGCGTTCAACGTCATCCTCTCGAAACTCGACAACGTGGACGAGGTCAAATTAAACCGTTACCGCTTTGTTTATTCCAAACTGCATGATTTTGAGGATTATATGCGGTCTCTCGGTGTGGATGTGGATTTGAATGGACACCCGAAAAAGCCGGAGGTGCTGCCGGATATTTCCCTTCGGAACGCAGAGCAGACGGTGCAGTCCCTCATTTTTATGGGTATTGAGCATAATATCCGTGTCATGCATCAGATGGGGGCGGAACGCCAGTTTGGCAATCTCCTCGAGGCGGCGCGCAGCGAGAAGGATTGGAAGAGTGTCCGCGCGTATTTAAACATTTTCCGTGAATATTTTACATATACAAACGACAAGCAGAAAGAGCAGACGCTGGGCTTTTTATATGAGCTTTTGATGCACCGCGAGGGCGACATCCGCGCGCAGGCGGCGAGGCTGCTCGGACACGTGATCGCGCAGTTCAACGCCGGTTACCGCAAGGAGCGCCCGGCGGGTATGCCGGATATTGCCGAGGAGCGGGTGATGGAGATCTGGAAGCAATATCTGGAAATGATCATCCGGCCGGATCACAAGCTGATGCTGCAGCAGAAACGGCGCATCCGTTATCACCTGAAAAATGTGCTGGCATCGGTGGTTGATCATGCGACGCCGGGCGATCTGCGGGAATTTCTGGAGGCATTTCTGGTTTGGTATGATCGGGCGGATGAGCTGGATCCGGGCGAGGCATTTTCTTTGCTGGATACGGTGCATTTCATGCCGTTTGATAAGCTGAGTGAAGAGGAACTGGGGAAAATCGCAAAATTTGCCCTGATTGAGTCGCAGAGCGGGGAACCGGATGTGCGGATCGCATCGTGGCGCGCCTTCAAGCTTCTGACGGCGTACCAGCCGGATCATCCGTGCTGTGCCGAGATCGGCGTGTGCGTGAGGGCGGCGCAGGTTGAGGACAATATCACGATGACTTTCCTCAAATACCGCGTGTTAAGTAACCTCGGAGAGGACACGGCGAGAGAACAGGAACTTTTGTATGATCGCGACGTTGTCTCCGATATTTTCCTGGATAACCTCAAAACAGCGACGCCGTGGGTCATCAAGTCGGCCAATATCAAGCTGCTCGTCGATCAGATCGCGCATGGTAAACAGGAACATATGCTGCATATCGCAGCGCATCTCTCAAACCTTGTAAAAGTCAGCGAGCACGTGATCGTGCGCCATGATGCCGGAACCGCCCTGCTTCGCATCATCGGGCTTCTGACACCGGATCAGAGAAATGAGATCGTGGTTGAGCTGATGAAGGGGCTGGAAGTCGGTGAGTACGAATTTTCCAAATATATTCCGCAGTATCTGGGGCAGGCGGCGCTGTGGCTGCCGCCGGAACAGCTGGAGGAGATCGTTTCCTACCTGCATGGCATGATGGCAAATGCAAACGACCAGATAGTCTCGGTTGCGCTTGATACGGTCGGCGTGCTGCTGGAACGGTATTCGTGCTACCCAGAACGCTTTGCGGAGGAAAAAGAGGTGTGCGAGGAACGGCGCGGACGTCTGCTTGGCATCCTGCTCAGCGGTCTGGCGAATTACCGCGAGTCGGTGCGCCAGGAGGCGATGCTGGTGCTGGGGCAGACCGTCTTCGGCTCATCCTGGATGGAGTGCCGGGAGAAAAAAGAGCTGTTCGCCCTGTCCTTCCGCAAGATGCTGTTCTTATTCAATGAAAATAAGGGAAATGAGCTGACGGCATTTTATCGTGCGGCGTCCCTTTCCAATATTTACCGGTTCATCACGCAGTACCATATGACCGAGGGCAATTTAGAGATCAAAGAGCGGAACCAGGTGGCATTCTTCCCGGGCACATTTGATCCGTTTACGCTGTCGCACAAAGAAATTGTCCGCGAGATCCGCGACCTCGGTTATGAGGTATTTCTGGCGGTCGATGAATTTTCCTGGTCGAAAAAGGCGCAGCCGCATCTGATCCGCCGTCAGATCGTGAGCATGTCGGTGGCGGATGAGTTCCATGTGAACCTGTTCCCGGATGATATCCCGGTCAATATCGCCAATCCGGCGGATTTGAAACGCCTGAGAGAGGTGTTTTCCGGAAAAGAGCTGTATATCGTGGTCGGCAGCGATGTCATTGCCAATGCCTCTTCTTATAAGAAGAAACCGGTCAAAAATTCGATTCATTCGATGAACCACATCGCGTTCCGCCGCGTGGGTGATGTCAAGGCGGACAATAAATACAACCGTCAGATGATGGATCAGATCAGCGGCAAGGTCGTGGAGCTGGAGCTTCCGGAGCATCTGGAGGACATCAGTTCGACGAGAATCCGTGAAAATGTCGATCTGAACCGGGATATTTCGAACCTGATCGACCCGTCTGTGCAGGAATATATCTATTACAATGGTCTGTACCTGCGGGAGCCGGAATATAAACCATATATCCGCGCGCGTGCGATCTCCTATGAGGAGGTGGAGATGCCGGATGAAATGCTTCTGGCGGAAATTTCGAATTTCGTTCTGCGGGACGAAGAAGATCGCGAGAACCTGTTAAATTCGATGAAGGAGTCGGGCGACCGGCTGCTGCTTCTTAGGAATACCGTGCAGGAAAACCGGCTGGTCGGCGTGGCACGGCTTCGTTATCTGGCGCCGGATGAGCTGTTTGCCGTCCTGGGACAGGTCAGTCTGGCAGATCAGGTGCGCCGCCATACCTACGGTGAGATTCTTCTGATTTCGGGTATCTATGTCGAGCGCGATCCGATGATCTACGACGCGGAACAGCTGCTTTTAACCGAGGCGATCGCACGGTCCTTTGAGTATAAATGCGGCTATGCACTTTTCTTCCCGGCAGACGGCTACTGCCCGGAGCGCGTGTTGTCGGCGGTGATCCGCCAGGGCTTTGTGAAGGCGCCGGAATCCCCGGAAGACGCTCCGCTCTATCTGGTTGATATGCATGCGCCGCTTGTATTAGTGCAGAATCTGGAAACGACGTTAAAAGAACCATTTTCCAGCAATCCGCGCGTTCTGGATGCGATCTACAAGGCGCATCGGGAATTGCAGATGGCGATGACGCGCTTCTATCCGGGACAGCTGGTTCTTTCGATGTCTGCGAGCGTGATTTACCACCGTCTGGTGGAACGGATCACGGCGTTAAATGGTGTGCCGCGTGACCCGGTGACGCCGAGACGCCTCGGCGGGGCGATGTGCGTGCCGTTCGGCAAGATCCTGCGTGGAAAAGTTATTCCGAATACGGTGACGAAGACGCTGCATACAGATAAAGTGTACGATCCGGAGCTGAAAGAGAAGTCGATCGAAGCGTTCCCGTACTATTCGCCGCTGCGAAGCCAGATCAAGGCTATCAAGTCCTTTGACCGCCCGGTGATTCTGGTTGATGATCTGCTGCATCACGGCGGACGTTTCGAGGCATTGGAACCGATGCTGCGCGAAGAGGGCGTGGAAATCAAAAAATTGGTGTTAGGTATGATTTCAGGCTACGGGCGCGACACGATGGCGACGAAGGGCGTGCCGGTAGACAGTATTTATTACATTCCGAATCTGCGGAACTGGTTTGTTGAGTCCACACTGTACCCGTTCATCGGAGGCGATACGGTGCGCCGCGATACCGTGAAGGTGGCGGGACTGACGCCGTCGATCAATATGATCCTGCCGTATGCCGCACCGCCGGTACAGGGAAGTACGCCGGAAGCCGCGTTTGAGTTCTCCGCGTGCTGCATCCGCAACGCGCGCAACATCCTTCTGGTGCTCGAATCCGAGTACCGGGCGCTGTTTGCGAGAAACCTGACGTTAAGCCGCTTGTCTGAAGCGGTCATCCTGCCGCTCTGCCCGGATAAAGGCGAGTGTGTCAGCTACGATCCGAATCTGGCAGCGTCGGTGTATCTGGAAAATGATTTGGAGATGCTGTATCGGACGCGGAAGTGAGAAATTATGTCAAATAATGCAAAATAATATCATATAAGATATCAAAAAAAAGAGCAGGGGGTATACAATATGTACTATTATAAAATTGGAGATAAAATCTGCTGTTCCTTCAATGGAAATTTATCATACGAAAAGGCAGAAATGCCGCACCCGGGCACGCCGCTCACATTCTTATTCGAGCGCGAGCCGGGAACCGGAAGAGAGTCTTTTAAGGTAAACTCGCCGCTGCTTTTATTCCAGGAGGCAGAGAATGTTTCCTGGCTGAGCAGCCGGAAGCTGGAAGCGCAGGCGGCAAAGAAAAATTGTGAGCTTGACGAGGCAGTCGAAGCCGCGATCACTCAGGACGTGATGCGTGCAGTCAACCGCCTGCATCCGGATTTTGAGGCTATTTTGGCAGAAAAACCGCAGAAAACGAAGAAAAGAGTCCATGTGCTGGCGATCGGCGACGTCGGAAGTACGCTGTTGACCGGGCTTCATCTTCTGGGCGGCGACTGCATCAGTTCGATCGGCATCTGTGATATTTCCGATAAAGTGACCGCACGCTGGGAATTTGAGGAAAACCAGATCGCGTATCCGTGGGCATATGACGCGCTGCCGGAGGTCGATGTGGTAAAACCGGAAGACCTCTTCAAATGCGATGTGTTTGTATTTGTTGCTTCCAAGGGAATCCCGCCGGTTGGTTCTGGCGTCAAGGATGTGCGGATGTACCAGTTTGAAAATAACTCCAAGATCGTTGCGCAGTATGCAAGACAGGCGAGAGCCGAGCATTTCAAGGGCTTATTTGCCGTTGTCTCCGATCCGGTTGACCCGCTGGCAAAGACGGCATGGCTGGAGAGCAATAAGGATGAAAACGGCGTCCTTGATCTGAAAGGACTGCGTCCGGAACAGGTACAGGGCTTCGGACTGGGCGTTATGAATGCGCGCGCGGCTTATTATGCGAAGCGCGACGGACGATTTTCACAGTTTTTGACCGAGGGACGTTCCTTCGGACCGCATGGACAGGATCTCGTCATCGCAGATTCCATTGAGAATTACAACGACGAGCTTTCAAAAGAACTGACCCAGCTGACGGTAACGGCAAACCTGCATATGCGTGCGATCGGTTTCAAGCCGTTTATCGCACCGGCATATTCCTCCGGCGCGATCTCCCTGATTCTGATGATGCGCGGCGAGTGGCACTGCGGTTCCGTATTCATGGGCGGCATCTTCATGGGCGTGAAAAACCGTTATACTGAATACGGTCTGGAAACAGAAATCCTGCCACTGCCGGATGCGCTGTATGAGCGGATTGTGACGGCGGCGGCTATACACCGATTCGATCTCTTCGCGGGTCATACCATCTGTACTAACGAGCGGGCCACTAACTGCTCACCGGCAATCACATAATTGGTCAGAATAACCTCTTCGACCACCTCGCGGACAGAATAGCCCAACTGCAAATAGGCTGCGGCATCCAAAACCTGCCGGGTGGACAACGACACGGTAAGAGCCTCTTTTTGTTCGGCCTGTCGCAATAAACGGGCTATCTCTGCCAGTTGAGCCGCTGCAGAAGCTTTTACCAAAGGATAACGCTGCATCATCAATGCCGCTTCCTCCTCGGGAGTCAGGTAATCCAATTGTACCTTGATAAACCGATCTTCGAAAGCAGAGTCCAGCCGTTGGGTAGAAACATAAGCAAACCCGGTGTTACCGGCAGCGATGAATTGTACATTCGTGCCTTTATTATAGCGAACACCCGAATCCTCGTCATACAGATACGACTGTCGCCGGTCCAGAATCGTCATCAGAAAATTAGCAGCCACCATCGGGATACGGGTCAGCTCGTCCAGGAAGATCAACGTAGGCCTATCGGAAGTGAAAGCCTTGAAAAATTCGGAACGGACCGCCAGGGTTTTCCCTTCATCCCCGATAACCAACCCCCCGAC
>ENA-UPSY01002562-UPSY01002562.1-human-gut-metagenome-genome-assembly--contig:-NODE-2562-length-15177-cov-4.456821_pt1 | contig 15177 bp, 13 predicted proteins | sample MGYA00250044_ERZ773365 | MGnify/ENA primary metagenome ERZ773365 (study PRJEB29103, sample SAMN06111932) | human gut metagenome | biome: human gut; feature: ankylosing spondylitis patient; material...
ACTAGGATCCTGTTCGCGCTTGATACCCGGAGGCAAGACATAGTTGACCGGTGTCTTCTCGCCGTTCTCTTCCAGACCGTTTTTGACGTTTATCACCAGCGAAACGTTGATTTGAGGGCCATACGAACCATCTTTTTTCTTGCCGACGGCCGCAAAACTGATATTTTCAGAATTGCAATCAACTCGAGTTCCATCAAGGGCAAGTATTTCCCCATCCTCCAGATGGGTGGCGCAAGCCTTTGCCATCTTGAGAGACAGCGTCTGCTCATTGCCGATGCGCTGAAAGAATTCCGATGCACGCGGAGAACTCAGGCAGCCGTAACCGATGAATTTCTGTTGGGTCGACTCCTTGTCGGCGAGGTAGGTTTTATCGGTCGTGATGGCGGAATGCATGGCCAGATTGATGCAGGCCATGGTCAGCTCAGGATTGTTGTCGAGGACCGTACCGACATTCTTCAGCATGCCGTTCGCATTCAGGATGGAAGCACAAAGCGCCGTTGCGCCAACGGAAAGCTGCTGATCGCAATCGAGTTCAGGGTCCAGAGACACGCTCGGAGCGATCGTCTCGACCTTGTTTGCATTGAGCTTTTCGAGTGCGCGATGGCGCATGACGGGGCTCTTCCAGCGCTCGACCGGGCGATGATCGAAGTCAGGTTCATTCTGGACGTAGTACAGGTTCGGCAGAAACTCCTTTCCATCAGGCGACAGGGTGCCGATGTAGTCTCGCTCCTGCTTGCGCTTCCCGTCTTCACGGAAGCAATAGGGAAAGTAAACATACCAGGTGCCCTGACGGAACTGGTACTGCGCATGGGCAGGCAACCCTTTAATTTCATCCTTGTTGGGACGTTCCTGCTTGTCGGTTTTGTGTTCTGATCGACCATTTTTGGAATCTCCGTGACCGTAGAATGTTGTACAGTCTATCGGGATAAAAATCAACCCTGGTAATACTCGGGGTTTGCTTGTGCCACAAGGAGATCGGCCGTTTTCCTACGTCGTCTACAGCTCCAAAATCCGAGATTTTGGGATACTGCTTGTGTCTCAGCTTTTCCAATTCTTCGCTCATGGGCAACTTCTCCTTTCTGATAATGGGCAAAACAAAAGCGACCAACTTTTTACGGTTGATCGCCTTTGGCTTGGGCATTATTCATTAAGAAAAAGGACTTCATCTACTCTACAGATCGCTTTTCTGATATTGGATGCAAGAATCGATGGTGCTTTCTCATAATACTTTTCAAATATTTCAAGCGACATACTTTTGATATATCGTTCATGTTTTTTAATATCTTCTTCAGATAGCGATAGTAGAGCAGCGATGCAATATGTAAGTTCATCCTGATTAAGAACAACCTTTTCGCTTTTCCACGCTTCTCGACATAACGACTTTTTTATAGAAGCAGAGGTTTTAGATACAGAAGTGGATGTTGGGGCAATTCTCTTTCCACCCAATCGTTCTCGAAGGCATTTCTTTGCTGCACCACGAGCAGTAGTATCATCTACCATTTTAATCGCATCGTTTATAGAAGCATTTGCTTGTTGGAGCAAGAAATAAATCGGATAATTTCCTGTTGTTGCAGAACAAATGGCTCTAATGTATTCCAAAGGATCTTCTACATTTATGCCTTTAAGGAATGCTTTAATTAAGTCATTAGGCTCAATTGCTTTGACCACTTTCCGTGTAGTTTCTCTAACAACTATTTTCCCTGTGCTTACATCCTCAATATCGCCAATAAGACGAATTGCTGGCTTGCCTTTGGTCTCAACAAATTCGCCCTCTTTGATAAAGGCCATCTTGGATAAAAGGTTTTCATCTATAACTATGGAACCACCATTTCCAGTAATCTTTCCTGTTCCCAAATCCAATAGGCACGCATTTTCAATACCAACTTTAGCAGCTCTTTGTGCAAAGTTGAGCCATAGTTGTTCTTCTACTTTTCTTGCATGATCAATAATGGCAGACAGTTCTTCATATCTTATTCGGTCTGATCGACCGCCATAACGATAAAATATGTCACCCTCTTTTAGGGTATACTTTGGATTTTGCGTATCATATGATTTTTTGCAAATACAAGGTTTATTCAAAAGAGGTTGAGTATAAATCACGCCAAAGCTCATACCCTTATATTCAAAAGTGCAATGTCCCCATCGAATTTCGGGAGAAAAGTACTCTAATAAATTCTTAGTAAATTCTTCAACCTTTAATTCTTCAAACTGAGATAATTTCTTTTCTTTCAAGCCCAATAATCGCCGTGGATTGTCTCCAACACCAAAAATGATATAGCCGCCTGAATTATTGGCAAACGCTGCAATAGTTTTAAAATATTGTGCCATGTTGGCATGGCTATATGATTCCTTAAATTCAATGGTCGAGCCTTCACGATTAATTATTCGCAAAGGATCTTTTGGACTTGTGCGAAACAAATTTGTCAGTATATCCGCAGATAAAGGGTTCCCCTTTTGCATTAATGCCCCCTATACGATTTGTTATTCCTCATCTTCAGCCTCAAGGTTCATCTCGAGTTTGTAGTATATATCAATGACCCTAATAATCCCATCAACATCAGAATCGTTCAATTCTTCTGTCCATGCTTGTAGTTCGTTTATGGTAATGATTTCTTCGATTGCCTTATGGTACCGTTCCTCCAATACCGCCATACCACTTGACCGATGAGCAATATATTGTTCCTAAGGAAGCTCTTCAAAAGCCCTCTTTAATTTTGCGACCCTAGAGCTTTTGTCTATTACACAAGCTAAATTGCTGTGCAATCGATTGTTCAGGGTGCTTTTGAAGAGCTTCCCTAAGCAGATAAACATCGGTCGTGCTTGTGAAACACACTCTTTGTCTATCTGCTTATAGTATAGCCGTTGGGCTCGACTGCAGCGGAGGCCGGGAGCGAGACGCCTGCGGCAGCGGCGGCACCCGTGCACATGAGGCCGGTCTTGAGCAGATTGCGGCGTGCAGCTTGCATGATTTCTCTCCTTTTGTCTTGAGCGGCGCCGGACCGGTCACGTCCGACGTCCTTTTCATGCTACGACGGAACACTTCGGCGCACTAACCTCAGGAAGGACATTCGATGCGCTTTTTCGGCCATCGGGCGGCCTCCCGGGGCGCCCCTGAAGGAAAACCTCAGGCCTGCGGCCCTGCGCCGGGCGCGGTAATATTGAGAATTCATCCAACCAACCCATCCGCTTCACATTGGAGACCAGCATGGCACTCAACGTCGTCGAGATCTGGCGCGACCTGCACAAGACGCCCGAACTCGGTTTTGAAGAAAACAAGACCTCCGCCTACCTTGCCGAGGCCCTCGAAAAGCTCGGCTACGCCGTCACGCGCGGTGTCGGGAAGACGGGCGTCATGGGCGTCATCAGGGGCGCCGAGCACGGCCCCGTCCTGATGCTTCGAGCCGACATGGACGCCCTGCCCTTCAGGAACGATGACGGCTCGATCGAGGCCGTCCACGCCTGCGGCCACGACAGCCACTGCGCGATGGTGCTCGCCGCCGCCTCCGAGCTCGCGGGCCGCGTGCGCCGCGGCACCCTCAAGATCCTCTTCCAGCCGGGCGAGGAGACGCTCCACGGCGCGCTCGAGGTCCTGAAGTCCGGCGCCGTCGACGACGTCGACATCGCCCTGGGCTGCCACGTGCGTCCGATCCAGGACATCCCGACGGGCACCTGCGCCGCCGCCGTTCGCCACACCTCGAGCACCTTCGCCGACATCGTGATCCACGGCCGCACGGCCCACGCCTCGCGCCCGCACCTCGGCGTCAACTGCGCCGAAGTGGCCGCCGCCGTCACGCAGGCCGTCGCCGCCATCAAGGGCGACCCCGCCAAGGTGTGGTCCTGCAAGGTGACGAGCATCCAGGCCTGCGCCGCTGCCGTCAACATCATCCCCGACACCGCAACCCTCAAGCTCGACATCCGCGCCCAGACGAACGAACTGATGGACGAACTCCTCGAGAAGGTCCGCATGGCCGCCGCGGGCACCGCCGCTGCCTACGGCGCAACCGCCGAAGTCATCCTCCCCGGCGTCGTCATCCCGGCCGCCGTCTACGACGAGGACCTCGTCGCCGAACTCGCCGGCACGATCCGCGAGGTCCTCGGCGACGAATGCCTCGCCCGCGACTGCGGCGGTGGCGGCGAGGACTTCCACTTCTTCAAGAAGGAACGCCCGCACATCCGCGCCGCCTACTTCGGCGTGGGCGCAGGCTGCACGCCCGGCCTCCACGCCCGCAACATGACCTTCGACGAAACCCAGCTCGACATGGGCGTCAGGGTCCTCACCGCAGCCGCCCTCAAGCACGTCGGCTGACGCATCACAAAGCCGCATCGCTCCCCCGCGGGGCCGTCCACCACACGGACGGCCCCGCCTTCATTTCTTAAGCAGCGCCAAAACGCCCGCCGCACGAGCCATCTTCAAAGCACGGGATTGAGACCCCGATCGGGTGCAGGCACCCGGGCGCAATCACATGAAATCCAAGTACTTCCGCCCATAAAGCTTTGACTTTCGTCAAACTCCGTGTTCGAATTTGAGAACATCTGTTTCAGGTCTGCTAGGGTATTTCCTGTTACGCCCCTGCAGACAAATGCGGCGGGCATTGAAGAACACCACTGGAGCAGGAAAATGCCGGAATGCAGAATTGAGGCGCTGGCCCTCGCAAGGCAGCCATTGAACGAGATTGAAGCCATGCTTGCGCTCACGTCCGTCACCTCTGCCTCCTCCTCCACATCCTCCTCTACATCCACGCGCGGCTCCCTCTAAGCCCGCGCGTGCGATATCAGGCGCCGTTGCGGCCTCCCCGGCCGTGAACGTCCGCCGCCCTTTCCCCAACACTCCCTTTGACAATCCGACCGGCCGATTTTGCATTTCGGCGCACTGAAGGCTCAAGGCCCCATTGCACCCGAAATCCGTCAAAAGAGCCGGAAAACCCCGCCGGAAGACCGTCCGCACCCATGGACGGGGCCTTTCGCCCCACAGGAAAAACTAGGAGACTCAACATGGATCTCATCAAGAACTGGAAGCTTCATCTGCTGGCCCTCATCGTCGTGATCGTGGCCGAATCGATCGGCATGCACCGCTTCGGCCTCGTCGTGCTGCTGCCGCTGCTCTACGCGCTGGTGCTGGGCGGCATCCTCTCCTTCCCGAAGTTCGGGATTCTGAAGTTCTCCGAAATGGACCGCGCCGCGAAGTTCATGCCGATCGCCATGCTGGTCCTCCTGACGAAGATCGGTCTGGGCATCGGGCCGAACCTCGAGATGCTTCTCAATTCCGGCTGGGCCCTGATCATGCAGGAGTTCGGCCACTTCTTCGGCACGCTGATCTTCGGCCTGCCCGTCGCGTTGCTCCTCGGCATGAAACGCGAGGCCATCGGCGCGTGCTACTCGATCGACCGCGAGCCCAACGTCGCCATCATCGGCGAGAAGTACGGCCTTGACAGCCCCGAGGGCCGCGGCGTGATGGGCATGTACATCTGCGGCACCGTCTTCGGCGCGCTCTGGATCTCGATCCTCGCGGGCGTGGTCGCGGGCCTCGACATCTTCCATCCGCACTCCCTCGCCATGGGCGCGGGCATCGGCTCGGCCTCGATGATGGCCGCCGGCACGGGCTCGATCATCGCCGCCTACCCCGAAGCCGCCGAAACCGTCGGCGCCTACGCGGCCGCCGCCAACCTGATGACCTCTGTACTCGGCATCTACTTCGCGCTCTTCATCTCGCTGCCCGTCACGGTCAAGATCTACGAACTCGTAACCGGCGACAAGCGCGCCGCCTGAGAGACCTGAACACACCGCACCGCCCCCCCGTCACAAGGAAAGTACATCATGAACGCCATTGCCGCCCATCTTGAAAAGCTCAAGGACTACATCTTCATCCTGCTCGTCACCGGCCTCTACACCGTCGTCGCCAACACCTTCGGCTACAACGGCGACCTCGCCCAAGGCGCCGTGGGCATCCTCGTCATCGTCGCGATCGCCTTCTTCGGCGTCGTGATCCAGATGCTGCCCGGCTTCAACAAGCTCCCCGTCGTCTTCTGGGTCTCGCTCACCGCCGTCATCGTCTCGATCCCGAGCTTCCCCGGCGGCGTGTGGATCGTCGAGCAGACCAAGCACATCAACTTCCTCGCCACGACGACCCCGATCCTCGCCTATGGCGGCCTGTGCCTGGGCAAGGACCTCGAGGCCTTCAAGCGACTCTCCTGGCGCATCGTCCCCGTCGCCATGGCCGTCGCCTCGGGCAGCTTCCTCTGCGCCACCGCGCTCGCCGAGCTGATGCTGCACCTCGAGGGCATCTTCTGATCCTCGTTCCGACAATCGTTCTACAATGGACTGAATGCCCGCCGCCCCTGCGGGGGCGGGCGCACCCGGTCCCGTCAATCACCAGATATAGAAAGGAGCGGACCGCAGGCGCCGCCATCAGGCGCCGGAAACGGTCCCCTGTACAGATCATGGACAAAGCCGCCATCAAGCAGAAAGTCTGCGAAGCCATCGCCGCGCACCGCGCCGACATCGAGGCGATTTCCGAAGCCATCCTCGCCGAGCCCGAACTCGGCTTCAAGGAGGTGAAGACCTCCCGCAAGGTGCAGGAGGCGCTCGAGAGGCTCGGCATCGAATTCACGGCCGGCCACGGCATCACGGGCGTCAAGGCCCGCATGAAGGGCAGGAACTCGAAGCGCACCGTCGCGATGCTCGCCGAGCTCGACGCCATCGTCTGCCGCAACCACAGGAACGCCGACCCCGTCACGGGCGCCGCCCACTGCTGCGGCCACAACATCCAGATCGCCAACATGATCGCCGTGGCCTGCGGCCTGCGCGACGTCATGTCCGAACTCGACGGCGACGTCGTCCTCTTCGCGGTCCCCGCCGAAGAGTACGTCGAGATCGACTGGCGCAACGCCCAGCGCGACGAGGGTCGTCTCAAGTACCTCGGCGGCAAGCAGCAGCTCATCGCCGAAGGCGCCTTCGAGGACATCGACATGGCCATGCAGATGCACGTGGCCTCGGGCGACGAATTCAATCTCGGCGCCTCGAGCAACGGCTTCATCGGCAAGCTCATCGAATACCACGGCCGTCCCGCTCACGCCGCCTTTGCACCTGAAGAAGGCATCAACGCCCTCAACGCCGCCATGATGGGCGTCATGGGCGTCAACGCCATCCGCGAAACCTTCCGCGACCAGGACCACGTGCGCTTCCACCCGATCATCAACGCGGGCGGCGACCTCGTCAACGTGATCCCCGACTACGTCAAGATGGAAAGCTACGTGCGCGCCTCCAACATCGACGCCATGGCCCGCTACAACAAGGCCGTCGACCGCGCCCTCAGGGCGGGCGGCGACGCCATCGGCGCGAAGTGCGAGATCAGGAACCTGCCGGGCTACCTCCCGCTCGCCCCCGACGACGCCTTCCGCGAAGTCCTGCGTGACAACGCCGTCGAACTCTTCGGCAAGGAGAAGGTCACGCTCGGCGAACACAGCTCGGGCTCGACCGACATGGGCGACGTCTCGCTCCTCATGCCCGTCATCCACCCCTGGGTCGGCTGCGTCGACGGCGTTCTCCACGGCGCCGACTACGAGCTTCGCGACCGCGAGGCCGCCTTCACCCGCATCCCGCAGGCCCTGGCCCTCACGATCGTCGACCTGCTCGCAGACGGCGCGCAGAAGGCCGACGAAATCTGCACGGCCTTCAAGCCCCGGCTTGACCGAGAGTCCTACGTGGCCTTCATGGACGACATCAGGTAAGGCCTCATCCACACATTGATTTCCTGTCCCATGCGGTCCGGCAAAGGCCGCGGGGGTTTCGGGACGGCGTTGCAGCAGAGCGCCGTCCCCTTTTTTTATTCCTCCGCCGTGCCCCGTCCATGGAAAAGGCGGGAGCATCCGCATCGGAATGCTCCCGCCTTCATGCCCTTCAGTCAGACGGGAAGCCCTTCAGGCTCCCGCAGGGCGAGCCTGCTAGAAGACGTGTCGGACGCCGACGTTGCAGCGCCAGTCTTCGACCACCTTGCCCGCATTGATGCGTTCAAGGTCGACATAAACGTGGGGACGGGCGTCAGGCTGAAGTTCGCGCCGAGGCCGAACTCATACCAGGTGCCGCCAAGATCGTCCTCGACGACGCGGGATTTGCCCGCATAGTCGAGCCTGGAGCTCATCTCGCCCTTGAAGTCGTGGAACACGGAGGCTCGTGCGTAGACCGTCCCGCGGTCATTCGGGAAGTTGAAGTCCGCGCGGACGCCGAGACGACCGATCAGGGACTCGAAGTCGTCCTGGGAGACGGAGACTCCGATTTCAGTGACGAAGTCGTCGCCGATCACCTGACCCTAGGTCACCTCTGCCTGCGGTTCAACGAAGAGCTCGTCGGTGAGCTTGAAGTGCCAGCCGTATTCGGCCGGCTCGCGTTTCGAGCCGACGGCCTCCTTTACGTTGCGTCCAGACAGCCCAAAATCCACCAAAAACCTGAATCTACGCACTCGAAAACCCAAGGACATTCAGTTTTTCTTAATGCTCATGCAGAACTTTGCGGCGCTTTCGGTTTTCGACTTGACGCACGTCAAGGTTTCGGAGGCCCCCGCGCCTAGACTGAAATCATCGCGGGGCGCAAGGAATGCGTCTGGCGTAGAAAACAATTTCAAAAGGAGAACACATCATGTTGACGAAGAAGGCACTCGGCCTGATGATCGGCGCGCTTCTGAGCGGCGCCCTCATCGGTGGCGAAGCGGCGGCGGGCCAGGCGCTCGCGGACTTTCACTCGAAGCTGGGCGGCTGCGCCTCGTGCCACGGCACGAACGCGGTGACGGCGGCGTCCGTCCCCGACGACGAGCGTGCGCTCAACGCGCAGTGCCAGACCTGCCACGGCTCCTACAAGGACATCAGGAAGACGGGCACGGAAATCGATCCGCACCACTCGCATCTCGGCGACATCAACTGCACGAGCTGCCACACCGCGCACGCCCGTCCGAAGCTCGTCTGCAACGACTGCCACACCTTCCCCAACAAGATGCCGTTCGCCGATGCGCCCGAAGCCACGCCGAAGGCCGCACCCGACGAGGCCGCCATCGAGGCCGCGATGAAGGCCGAGCCGCGCGAATCCTATGACGTCGTGGTGATCGGCGCTGGCAGCGCGGGCTTCAACGCCGCGATCGCCGCCAGGCGTGCGGGCGCCTCCGTTCTCCTTCTCGAAAAGCACAGCTTCTCGGGCGGCAACTCCATGCTCGCCGCGGGCGGCTACAACGCCGTCGGGACGAAGCAGCAGAAGGCCAAAGGCATCAACGACACAGTCGAGGCCTATGTCGAGGACACGCTCAAGGGCGGCCGCGGCAAGAACGACCGAGCCCTCGTTGAAATCCTCGCGAAGGAAAGTGCCACAGGCGTCGAATGGCTCGAGGGCATGGGCGCGGACCTCTCCGAAGTGAAGCGCTCGGGCGGCGCCCGCGTCGACCGCACGCATCGCCCGACGGGCGGCGAGACGGTCGGTCCGCACATCGTCAAGACTCTGCGCGCTCAGGCCGAGAAGGACGGCGTGCCCGCACGCCTCAACTCCCGCGCCGTCAGGCTCATTGTTGACGAAAACCACACCGTCAGGGGCGTCGTGGTCGAAGGCAAGCACAGCGGCCTCTACCGCGTCAACGCCAAAGCGGTCGTGCTCGCTGCTGGCGGCTACGGCCAGAACAAGGAGATGGTGGCCTTCTATCGTCCGACCTTCAAGGGCATGACGAGCTCGAACAACGTCACGAGCACCGGCGACGGCGTGCGCATGGCGCTTGAAGCCGGCGCAAGCATGACCGACATCGACTGGATCCAGGCCCACCCGACCGTCGGCAAGGGAAGCCGCATTCTCATCAGTGAAACGGTCCGCGGCGTCGGCGCCGTCATGGTCAACGAAACGGGCGCGCGCTTCGTCAACGAACTCACGACCCGCGACCGCGCTTCCGACGCGATTCTCAAGCAGCCCGGCCGCCACGCCTGGCTCGTCTTCGACGCCGATCTCTACGCCAAGGCCAAGATGGTCCGCGGCTACGACCACCTCGGCATGCTGAAGAAGGCCGACACGATCGAAGGGCTTGCCGAGGCTGCCGGCATGGATCCGAAGGTCCTTGAAAAGACGCTCGCCGACTACAACGCGTACCGCGCCAAGGGCCATGACGACGCGTTCGGGCGTCCCGACATGCCGCTCGCCGTCGCGAAGGCGCCCTTCTACGCCGTCGAAGTTGCGCCCGGCATCCATCACACGATGGGCGGCGTGGCCGTCACGACCGAAAGCGAGGTCCTCGACATCCAGTCCCGTCCGATGCCCGGCCTCTATGCCGCAGGTGAAGTGACGGGCGGCGTGCACGGCTTCAACCGCCTCGGCGGCAACGCCGTCGCCGACACCGTGGTCTTCGGCCGCCGTGCAGGCGAACACGCTGCGAAGTACGCGCTCGAACAGAAGTGAGCGCAGCCGCCTCAACATAAAAGGCAGGACGGCATTTCCTGCAGGCGTCTGAGGGAGACGCCCGCAGGATGAAAATGAAGGCGCCGTCTGCGGCTTGTGCGTCCGCAGACGGCGCCTTCGCTGTCACCAAAGATAAAAAGAACCCCGGACCAAGAGCGGACCGGGGCAGCAAAGCCGGCTGCAGACCGGGGCAACCGGCACAGGGAACGATTTTCAGAATGGGTTTCGAGGCCTGTGCGCGCCCAAGCGATTGGAGGCGTGCCCGAAGGCGCGCGCAGGCTTCGAGAGGATCATCCGCAGAGAGGCACGCAGCGCTTCTTGAGAACGCGAAGCAGAGAGGCAACAAGGACGCCGAAGGCGGCCAGAATCATGGACAACATGGAGATTCGGAGTGCTTTTGCACGAGGTTGCAGGATGGAACGCGTCCGCGCGCCTGGGCGGGCTCGAGGACGAAGGCGTCATCAGCAGGCGCGAGGGCTCGGGACGTACAAGGGCACCGGCAACAGGAATCCCTTCCACATCATTTCGGGGCTTGACGGCAGGTCGCGCGGCACGCGCAAGGAGCTCGTCTCGATCTCGACCGTCGCCGCGCCCGACTTCGTGGCCGATGCCCCGGGTTTGCCGAGAAAGGCGCCCGTCATCCTCATGGAGCGCTTTGCGGGCCTCACGCCCGAGCGCTTCACGAAGGGATTTCTTGAGGACGACACGCTCTACAAGTTCTACGACCGCGAGTTCGGCATTGTCATCATCCGCCAGAAATGCAAGGTCCGCTTCGAGCGCGTGGCGGCGGATGCGGCCCGCAGCCCCGACCTGCCCGAGGGGCTCGAGATGCTGCGCACGGACCGCGTCTCCTACGACATCACGAAGGAACCCGTCGAGTACCGCATCAACCGCGGCCGCATCGAGCGCACACTCGTCTCCTTCGACGTCGTGATCTAGCTGCGGGAGCCGACGGCGCCCCCGCCCAAGGGAAAACCCGATTCTCGTATCGCTTCCGTTGGCGTAAAATGCGCGCCTTTCCCAAGGCATCAGGACAGAACCTCACCGATCGGGTTTTCTTGCAATGGACTGGCTGGCTCATCTGCTCACGGACGTCTCCTCCGTCCCTCACATCATTCTCGTTTACTCGCTTGTGATCGCCGTAGGCGCGCTGCTCGGGCGCATCCGGCTCTTCGGCGTCTCACTTGGCGTCACCTTCGTGCTCTTCGCGGCCATTGCCGCGGGGCACTTCGGCTTCACCGTGAATCCCGCCGTGCTCTACTTCCTGCGCGACTTCGGGCTCACCGTCTTCATCTACTTCATCGGCCTTCAGGTGGGCCCCTCGTTCTTTTCGTCCTTCAAGAGCGGCGGCATGGTACTCAACCTCCTCACCGTCCTGCAGGTGCTCCTTGGCGTCGCCGTGACGATCGCGCTCTACATCCTCTTCAAGGACACGCTGTCGTTGCCGCAGATGCTCGGCGTCCACTATGGCGCCGTCACGAACACGCCCGGTCTCGGCGCCACTCAGGAAACGCTCGAGCTCTTCAAGTACACGGGTGAGAACATCGCCGTCGCCTACGCATGCGCCTATCCGCTCGGCGTCATCGGCACGATCGGCTCCGCGATCCTCATCCGCTTTATCTTCCGGATCAAGCTTGCCGAAGAGGACAAGGCGTGGGACGCCGAAGAGCGGGCCCACCATCAGGAACCCGTCTTCTTCCACGTCGAGGTCAGCAACCGGGCGCTCGAAGGCCGCACGATCGAACAGGTGAGGAACTTCATCAGCCGCGGCTTCATCGCCTCCCGAATCCTCTCGGGCAGCAGCATCTCGAGTCCCAACGGCTCGACCGTCCTGCACATGGACGACTGCCTGCGCATCGTGAGCCAGCCCGACGTCAAGGAGGCGATCGTCGCCTTCTTCGGACGCGAGCGCACCGACATCGACCTCGCCGAGGAGAAGTCTCCGCTCGTCGTGCGCACGCTCATGGTCACGCGCGAATCCGTCAACGGCATGCGCATCGAGGATCTCGCACTCAACCGTCTGGACGGCGTCAACATTACCCGCGTCTTCCGCGCGGGCATGACGCTCTTTCCGTCCGCGAAGCTCCACCTTCAGGTGGGCGACCAGGTCTACTGCGTGGGTCCCGAGACGGCCGTCGCGCGCATGGAGGCCAAGCTTGGCAACCAGGTGAAGAAGCTCGACCATCCGAACATCATCACGATCTTCATCGGGCTTCTGCTCGGCGTCATCGTCGGCAGCGTGCCGTTTGCCGTGCCCGGCCTGCCCGTCCCGCTCAAGCTCGGCCTCGCGGGCGGTCCGCTCATCGTCGCCATCCTGCTCGGCCGCTTCGGTCCGACCATGCGGCTCGTCACCTTCACGACGCCGTCAGCCAACATGATGATGCGCGAGACCGGCATCTGTCTCTTCCTCGCCTCCGTGGGCCTTGCCGCAGGCGACGGCTTCGTCGCCGCCATGACCGACGGCAACGGGCCGCTCTACATGGCACTCGGCGCCCTCATCACCGTAATCCCGCTTCTCATCGTGGGCGTGATCGCAAGGCGCTTCCTGCACATCAACTACCACAGCATCGTGGGCCTGATGGCGGGCGCCACCACCGATCCTCCCGCCCTCGCCTACGCGGGCACGCTCTCCGAGCGCAACTCCTCGGCCGTTGCCTACTCGACCGTCTACCCGCTCGCCATGTTCCTGAGGATCCTGATGGGGCAGCTCATCCTCGTCATCCTCTGGCCGTTCCTCTGAAAGAGGCGAAGGTCACACTGAAAGCCAGTCGCAGACAAACCGAAGGCCGCCGCCGGAAGCGCTCCGACGGCGGCCTTTCAGGTGTACGATGAATGCCTGCGGCACGTCCGCACCCAACGTCTTCATCCCGAACCGACAGCAGCCCATGAGAATCACGCTCCGACAGCTCTCCGTCTTCCGAAGTCTTTACGAGACGCACCGCGTCTCGGCCTCCGCCGCACGCCTGCACCTGTCGCCATCGGCCGTGAGCCAGTCGCTCAAGGAGCTCGAGAGCGCTCTTGGAGCCCGCCTCTTCGTTCGCGAGAGCAAGGGCCTCACGCCCACGCCCGCCGCACTCACGCTCCTGCCCTACGCCACGCTTCTCGTCGACAAGGCCGACGAGGTGGAGGCGCTCTTTGCAGAAGCTGGCGAAGGCCGTGCGGGCACGCTAGCCGTCGGCGCCAACAGGCGCTTCGGCATCTACGTGCTCTCGAGACGCCTGATGCACATGAAGCGCAGGATGCCCACCATCGAGACAAGCCTCATGATCGAGGACAACGACGTCGTCGAGGACGCGGTCGCTGGCCACCTGATCGACGTCGGCTTCATCAGCGGACGCCCCACGAATCCCGACCTCGACGGCTTTCCGTGCTTCGAGGACCGCTTCGCCTTCGTGGTCGGCCTCGGCAGTCCGCTGATGTCCGCCTACGTCACCGCCCGCGAACTTTCCGACGCCACCTGGGTGCTCGAGCGCGAGCAGCGCACGCAGCGCGAGGTCCTCGCGCACCTCGAGGCCAGAGGCATCCGCATCCGCCACTCCGTCACGATGGACACCATGGGCGCCGTTAAGCGCGCGGCGGGCACGGGCCTCGGCGTCGCACTCCTTCCCTACCTTTCGGTGCGCGAGGAGATCCTCAGGGGAGACCTCGTCGAAATCATGAAGCCCGCCTCCACCGAGCTTGCGGACAGCCAAAAGATCTGGGCCGTCTGGCGCAGGGATGCCGAAGGCGCGCTTCGCAGCGCCTTTTTCCAGGCCTGCAGCATCGAACCGATCGCCTGACGGCAGGCCGGGAAGGACACGGACAAAAACGGCCGTCCGGAAGATCCGAAGCGGCCGTTTTCCTCGAGCTGAAATGCGATCCCCGAGCGTCAGGGTTCGTCAGTGCCCGTCGTGCTGGTGTGCCTTGCGCGTCAGCAGGTCGATCCAGCACATCACGAGAGCTGAGAGAACGAAGGTCAAATGGACGATCACGTACCAGAGCAGCTTGTCGTTCTCGATCGTGCTGATGTTCATGAAGATCCTCAGAAGGTGGATCGAGGAGATCGCCACGATGCTCGCCGCCACCTTGTTCTTGAGGCTGCCCGCGTCCATCTTGCCGAGCCAGCCGAGGCGCTCCGAATCCTTTTCGTCAAGGTCGAGCCTGGAGACGAAGTTCTCGTAGGAAGAGTACATGACCATCACGATCAGGCCGCCCACAAGGCCCATGTCGACCATCGAGAGAAGCGAGAGGATGAGATCGGACTCAGAGAGCTCGAAGACGTGCGGCAGCACGTGCCAGACCTCCTGAAAGAACTTGAGCGCAAGTGCCAGAAGCGCAAGCGAAAGGCCGAGAAAGAGCGGCGCAAGAATCCAGCGCGCGCTGTAAAAGAGTTTTTCGAAAAGCGATTCCATGGGTCGTCCCGTATGAACGAAGTCTGAAAAAAGCTATCGACATACATGAGCCGATAGCACGAGGTCCGCTGATTTTACAACATGCAGCCTTCTTCGTGCGTCCCCCCGGGATGACTGCATGCCGAAGAGGCAACGGAGGATGGCGTCTGTGCAGTCGTCCACTGCTCCCGGAGCAGGGACCTCTGAAGCACGCCTACGCCGGCAAGGATCTGCGCATGGCCATTGATCTGGGACTCGGGGCGCTCACCTATGCGACTGAGGACGGGACAATTGCCAAAGTGCAGATTGCGCCAAGCGCGGACACGGATCACCGTGCCGTGCGCAAGCTTCAGCGTGCGATGGAGCGCAGCCGCCAAGCGACGAATCCCGA
>ENA-UPSY01002576-UPSY01002576.1-human-gut-metagenome-genome-assembly--contig:-NODE-2576-length-15070-cov-3.822117_pt1 | contig 15070 bp, 8 predicted proteins | sample MGYA00250044_ERZ773365 | MGnify/ENA primary metagenome ERZ773365 (study PRJEB29103, sample SAMN06111932) | human gut metagenome | biome: human gut; feature: ankylosing spondylitis patient; material...
GAATTAGGAATGCCACTGAAAGAGATCGGGGCATTTCTGGATCACCGTACTCCGGATCTCTTAAAAGATTTGTTACTGGAACAGCAAAAGGAAGTGCTTCGTGAAGAAGAACGGCTCAGAAGAATCCGGCAGGTCATCACAACCAAGCTGTCTCTGATCGAGAACCGGGATCAATTAACCCAGAAAGGGATCGACAAGATTTTCTGTGAAGAACTCCCGGAAGAATATCTGATCATTAGCGAACCGCTTCATACAAATGAGCATCAGCACATTATTCAGACACTCTGCTCTCATGTCGGATACTGCAACAGCCATAACTTAAATGCCGGAAATCCTTACGGAGCTATGCTGGATATCACAGAACTCAGACAGAATCACCTTGATACTTATGCCTATTTTTTCACAAAAGTCATTGACTTTCCCGAAGGGCATCCCTGCCATATCAAACCGGCCGGCACGTATGCCACTGCCTGTCTGAAAGGGGACTACTACCAGTCCGAACAGATTTATCAGAAACTGTTCCAGTGGATCGATGACCATGGTTTCAGAACCGGACAGTATTCCTATAAGGAAGCAGTGATCGATGAACTTGCAACTTCAGATACCGGGGAATATCTGACCAGAGTATCAGTACAGATCCTGAAACCGGAGTGAAATTATCGAAATATCCTTTGCTGGATCTGCATATATAGTCCTGCTTCGCATACACGCAGTAATAACAAAGAACAGGGATACCTGCGGTGAACACTTCCTTTTATAACCGGAACTGTCCGCTGGGATCCCTGTTCTTTTTATGTACTATATACAGATTCATAATTTCTACCGCAGATCTTTATCCTGCTCTGCGACTTTTCTATCTGTACAAATCTGCTTTTTAAGAAGATTTATTTGTCTTTTACTGGATTTTCAATACTTACCTTGTGGTCATACCACACGCCTTTTTTCCCGATCAGAGCCAGATCAAACTCCTGATCGATCACTGTAACCGGAATATCAAATCCATAAACCTCTTCCGTAGTTCCATCGGAATAGGTCACCGTATCTACGGTTGGCTGCAGAAGCTCTGCTCCATCCTTCTGGGCATCCTCTGCCTTACCAGGGAACAGATTGACAATATTCTTTGAATGAAGAGTGACATGAAAGACCATCTTTCCGTCTTTCACAGTCAAAGTTCCTTTTCCATCCTTTGTCTCATTTGCATGAAACATCGAACTGTCTGTATGAAATTCTGCAGTATATACACCATCTTCCAGTCCTGCATCTTCTGCTGCATTTTTCTTTTCCGAAGATTCTTCTGCTATTCCTTCCGCTTTTGAAGAATCCTGTTCTGTCTGTACTTTCTTAGTATCTTTCGTATCTGCCTTACCGCCACATCCTGCAAGCATCGAGGCAGTCATCATAACAGAAAGTGTCACTGCCAACAGTCTTTTTCTCATGAAAAATAATCTCCTATTCTGCATCCATTGCTGCTTTTGTATGAGCTACATAAAGCTGCTGGATCTCTTTAATCTCACCTAAACCGGCAATCTGGGTCTCAATGTTGTCAAATGCGTCTGCCGCTTCAAACTGGCTCTTCCAGGAATCATCATCATCGCCTGCCATATCATTATTGGCATGATCTCCTGCCACAACCATCAGTGGACGAAGTACAACATTTTTGTATCCTGCTGCTTTGATCTTTTCAATCACTGACTCACAGGAGGTCTCTTCCGGTTCACCCTCTACTGTTCCGATAAATACATTCTCATATCCAAGCTGTTCCATCTGCGTCTGCATCTGGGAATAGCTGATCTTTGCTGTATGGGATGTTCCATGTCCCATAAATACAAATGCTGTTCCTGCTTCTTTTGCAGCATCCAGGCTTTCATACTCGGTTATTTTTACTGCCTCTGCTGTGATTGCTTTTGCTACGGCTTCCTTATCTGCATTGATCACAGTTGCATCGGAACCAACTTCTCCAAGCAGTGGCTCTGCAATTTTTACTGACTCGAACTTATCTTTATAATTTTCTACTGCTTCTGTCAGTTCATCATATTCTGCACCATGCATCAGATGCGTCGGCTGCACGATCAGATTCTTGACACCGTTCTTTACAGCTCTTTCTAAAGCCTGATCCATATTATCAATCTTTTCTCCGTCACGTGCCTGAACATGGTTGATGATGATCTGAGCCGTAAATGCCCTTCTTACAGACCACTCAGGATAAGCTGCCTGAAGTGCCTTTTCAATTCCACCAATATCCTCTGCACGGCTGTTATTAAAGGAAGTTCCGAAACTTACAACTAAAAGTTCATTTTCCCCAATCTCATCCTCATTCAGTGGATCATCTTTTGATGCGTCTCCCGTATCTCTTCCGAAATAATCCGGGTCTGCATTTTCACCTTCTACTAACTCTTTCTGTGCATCTGTCAATGCATCCCACGCCTTCTTTGCAGCTTCGCACTGCTCATCTGTCTTGTCTGTCCTCTCCTGTACATAAATATCATCAATCAGCTTTGCCACTTTATCTGCCGCCTCCTGATCTTTTTCTTTGGTTGACTGTTCAGATTTGGTTGAATTGTCGTCACTGTTCTTTCCACCACATCCACTTAACATGGATATTCCAAGTGCAGTTACCAGAAATGCTGTCAATAATTTTTTCTTCATCTTTCCCTCCCTGATCTTTGATCAATGCTTTTTGGAACAGAACAGTTCAGATATACAGATATACACACCGACTCTGGCTTTTGTCTGCATAAATAAGTAAATAAAACCCCCGTTAAAAACGAGGGTTCACATAATATCTTCTTTACACGAATAAACTGTCTTTTTTATAAAAAACAGTCTGTCCTATTCTTTCGTACCGCCAGTTCCTCGTGACCTGAACTCTTCGTTCCTGTACTGCGAAAGGCAGGTCTCCCGGCTGATCGTTCAGACGCATCCAGCTCACCTTCCCGGTCTCCCAGTGGTCTTATGGCTGTTGCTCACGAAATACGGTGACGAGTTCGTACAGGATTCGCACCTGTTTCCCTTTTCACCAGTCCTGACATTTTGTCCGACTGACACCTTACGCATCTTTCATTTAATTTTAACGGGGATATTCTACCACCTTCCCTGAAGATCTGTCAAGAAATATCCCTCTTACCTTTTTGCTCCTCCAAAGTCCTGCGTAATCTTTCAGTCTCTTCCTCTGCTGCTTTTGCACGCTTTTCCGCTTCTTCAATTTCTTCTTTTGCCTTCCTTTTCACCTCATCAACTTCCTTTTTCGCTTTCCGCTTCGTCTCGTTCAGTTCTTCTTCCATCTCATCGATCATCAGCTTTACTGTATTTCGATCCATAATTTCCAGTTCTTTTGAAAACATCTCCATCATCCCTTCCATATTCAGGCACAGAGTGTAGATTTCTTCATAAATTTTCTGAAATTCAGGATTCCTGTCCAGCAGTTTCATAATCATATCCGGATCATCCTGACTTAGAAATACCAACCACTCTTCCAATTTATTCTCTATCTTTTTATCTTTATTGTGAATGATGTTATTAAAAATGTCAAGACATACAAACGTGTACTCCTGTAATAGATTGATCTCCATAGGCAATTCCTTTCTACTGATGATTTTTTTCTGACTGTTCTCTGCAGATTTTCATTTTGACCATTTATTTTAATTACATTGAATCGATGCTTTGAATAAAAGCTGTTGACCTTGTTCTGAATTCAGATGCTCCATGAATCGGAGTAATTACAGAATACATGACAAATACTGGAATTGCAATTTGTATTTTGTTCATAACTCATCTTTTTTGTCGATAAAATTGTGGATAATTTTTTTTTTGTGGGGTGGATAACAAAAGAGTCCGGACATACATTTTCTGTATATCCAGACTCTTTTCTTTTTAACAAAGCTTTTCACAGCTCAGTTCATTTTCATCCTGTCTGCATTTCTTAGGCTCTGCGTTTCTTTTTAAATGCAATTACGATCACTGCACCTGCTGCAAGCAATGTCATTCCGAAGAATGGAATTACATTGGCTGCATCTCCGGTCTTCACTGTGGTAGTCTTAACGGCATCTGCCTTCTTATCAGAATCATTCTTATTTAAGTCATTCTTATTTGAATCATCTTTCTTTGAATCATTCTTCTTATCATCGTCAGCTGCCGGTTTCTTTTTCAGACCATCCAGTGCCTTCTCGATTGCTGCTGCCATTGCGTCAACTTTATCCTGTTCGGATTCTTTCAGACCCTTTTCTACCGCTGCGACTGCATCATCCAAAGCTTTCAGACTTTCTTCTGTATACTTACTTCTGTCAATCTTCTGTACTTTTTCCATTGCTGCATTCACTGCTGTATAGTCTGCATCTTTTTCCGGTTCAACTACCGGGCTTTCTACCAGTTCGCTTAATGCTTTCTCAATTGCTGCTGCCATTGCATCAACTCTGCTCTGTTCGGATTCTTTCAGACCCTTTTCTACTGCTGCGACTGCATCATCCAAAGCCTTCAGACTTTCTTCTGTATACTTACTTCTGTCAATCTTATCTGCTTTTGCAATTGCTGCATTCACTGCTGTATAGTCTGCATCCTCTTCTACAGCCGGTTTTTCAACCAGTGCTGCATACGCATTATTGATTGCTGCTGCCATTGCATCGACTCTGCCCTGCTCGGATTTCTTCAGTCCTTCTACTACCGCTGCAACTGCATCATCCAGTGCTTTCAGACTCTCATCTGTATATCTGCTTCTGTCTACTCCTGCAGCTTTTTCTTTTGCTGCATTTACTACTGTATAATCTGCATCTTCTTCTACAACCGGTCCGTCATTTTTTGCCAGTGCTGCTACGGCTGCCTCAAGAGCTGCCTTCGCATTGGCTACTTCAGACCAGGACTTATCCGGCTGATTTCCTGCATTGATCGCTGCATCAAGTTCTGTGATCAGTGCTTCAGATGCTGTGATCTGCTCATTCAGGGCTGCTACAGATTCTGCTGTATAAATATCCTTTGCCGCCTCTGTCTTTGCTTCTTTTAATATCTTCCGGTATTCTGTCAGATCGTATGGATCTGAATCTGTTGCACTTCCATTTACCTGGATCTCTACGATATGGTTCTCATGTCCGCTTGTAGTATTACTTCCAACTTTACCCATTGCGTACAGACGTACATATCTTCCTGTCACAGCTTCTCCGCTGTATAATGCTTTTCCTGCTGAAGTTTCTGCATATAATGTATCTGTCGGATCCACACCTAAATTATATACATCAGAATCTCCACTGTAATAGAGAACTGTCTTCTTCGCAAAATCTGCTGTATCAGATACTACCAGTGCGGTTGCCTTATAAGTTCTTCCATCAGACCAGTAACGCCATAAGTTTACATTGTTGATCTTGCACTGCTGTCCAAGATCGATCGTAATATAAGAACCTTTATCTTTTCCATCTTTTCCATAGATTGCATATTTATCAGAATTATTGTAAACACCATCTACTGCATTGGAAAGCGGACTTCTTGTATTGGTCATATCTGTTGTCTCATCAGGGTCTACCCATGCAGATGTTACATTTTTCTGATATGCCAGATTCTCTACTACTTTTGGTACAAGTGTTGCATAACCTGCTGTCAGTGCCTCTTTTGCTGCCTGGATCGCTGAAGCATCTCCACCTGAGATGGCACTCGTTGTATTGGAAAGAAGCGTATCCATATTGGCTGCTGTCCAGGACTCAGTTGTCCAGTTATCTTTTTCTGCTGTGATCTTCTTCACAGTCTCTGCCAGTCCTGATGTCGGAACTTCATCGTAGCCAAGACTTCTGTCATAAACTGCTACATTTGTCACAGCTCCGTTTACACCGTTACCAACGATCTTTGCTGCCGGAACTGCGAACTCTTTGTTCTCTGCATTATATACAGACGCACTTATCTGTCCGTCTACATAAATACGAACCAATCCGTTATTTTCTTTTACACCAACGATCATAGATTCTGTTGCATCGGAAATAACTGTATCAGCTGTTGCTGTCACACCGTTTACCGTGAAATACGGATGTCCTTCTGCATTAATTCCGAGTTCATAAGCATCTCCCTGCTTTACAAGGACAACACTTCTGTCTGCTGTCTGAACCTGTGCTGCTACTGTGAATCCGTTGGTTCCTTCTACGCTGCGGTCTTTTCCACTAATCTCGCTGTTGCTTCCCTCTACAGTTTCTTTCTCTGCAATCTTATTCTCTGCATAGTATGGAGCTGAGATCTTTCCTGTGATCTGATTTCCGGCTGCATCTGCTCCACTCTCTGCGGATACTTCTACAACATCGCCATCATTCAGTGCTGTAGCAAATGTCAGTTTAAATGTACGCAGGTCTGCATACTCTGAAACTGTCACATTATCAACTACTTTGTCATTTACTTTTACTTTCAGGCCTGCATTTCCTTTGATCTTTTCACTTAACTGCACCTGAAGCTCTGTTCCTGAAACACTTGTCAGGCTCTTGAATGTCGGTGCAGTTGTATCTGCATTCTGGCTCAGAGACCATACCTGTACTTCACCCGGCTGAAGTGTAACGGATACTTCTTCACCCTTTGTATAAGTATCTTTTGCTGTCGCAATCGTTCCATTCGGAGAATAAGTATGTACTGTACTCATGTGGTAAGTACCGGCTTTTGCAACTCCGATTGCATCATTCAGTGTAAATGTGATCGTCTTCTCTGTTGCAGACGGGTTTCTCATGGAAATGATTCCTGCATTTCCATCGAAGCATGCAAATCCATATGGATTCTGTACTTCACCGCTGCTCATTCCACCATTTCTGTAAGTGCTGAGTCTTGTTGCACTGGATGGATGACTACCGATCATCTTCGCATTCTTCAGCTTGGAGAAATTTTCTTCCTCCCACTCAAGGAACTCTGCATTTACAAGATATTTATCCTTGTCCAGCAGTGAATCAGAGTAATAAAGCTCCCAGAATGCAGTTCCTCTTGTTCCCATCATATACAGGTAATTCTTGAACTGTTCTGCTGTCATGGAGTCAGCTACGATTCCTGTTCCTTCACTTCCGTAGATCGGATCGTGATTATAAATATTTGCCAATGGGAACTGAAACTGGTGTACCTGAACAAACTCATAGTAGTTCGCATCACGGTAAGTCAGCATATTGTCCATCTTATTATTCAGTGTACCATTACTGATCTCTCCACGGTCTCCTGCACACTGTAACCATACAGAGTTTGCCCACTGTAAGAACCATGGACTTGGGTTTACATAACAGGTCAGGGAGATCCACAAGTTCTTAATATTATAATCTTTCTCAGCCTGACGGACATTCTCCATCAGCACGATCCATTTCTCCCAAAGGTCTGTCACATGGTACATCTGATTCTGTCCACCATACATATGGCGGTGTTCCTCACTGTATCCTACAACACCTTCTCCTGACGGGAATGCATTATACTGTGCAACATCTGCAAATCCATCCCACTTCCAGTAGTTTACTCCATAGTCATGCATCCAGTTGATCGCCATTTCTTCAAACTTCTGAACATAAGTTGCATCTGCAACATCAATGGAACCACCGGACTTACTTCCTGTTCCGCTCTTTGTCAGGATATCTGCCAGAGAACCGAAGAAGTTGTATCCTCCTCTTGGTCCAATCCATACACCGAAATCAGATCCCAGTTTATTTACCAGGGAACTGGATGTCGTCAGTCCATTCGGGAATTTGGAGTTGAACTCCCAAAATCCTGTTGTATTCAGGGTCGTTCCGGAACGTACGGAATCTACAACCGATGTATTATTGTAGTTGTTCCATCCATCATCCACTACATAGGAATCCATCGGGCGAACTCCGGTCTGTGTCAGTTCCTTCTCGATTTCAATGAATGAGGAAAGGATATTATCATCATCAATTCTCATCATGTTGTCGAACCAGGAGTTGTACTGCAGACGGAAATCTGACGGAGTTGCAATACTGTCGATATAATCATAAAAATCACTTTGGATGACTCCCTGATCACTTCCGTCACTATGGCTTGCACCAACAACGGTCTGCCAGGAAATATACTTTTCATCCTCAGTCAGCTGTCCGTCTCTCTCAAAATCTGTAAAATTCTTTCCTGTATAGTAGCGTACATGTCCCAAACCTGATTCAATCTGTGTATCAGTTTCCGGGAATTCTGATCCCACAAACATTCCATCAATATAGATCGGCTGTCCGAGATTTGCCTTATATTCGCTCATCTCTACAACACCGCCGACTCCCTTCGGAACAGTCCATGTCTTATCGCTGTCTGTGACTGTCAGATGCTCGCCATCGATATAATCCATGCGGACATCCTTATCTTCACTGTCAATCTCCAGGAACTTACGCATGAAATGATCTCCATCATACATGACAATCTTTTCTGTAATATTGGCTTCGCCTGTTCCCATCTCAACCGGATCAAATTCAAAAGTGATCATCTTACCGGTCTTATTAACATCATTGATCACTGCTGTTGTATCATCAATCGAAGTCGATTTCAGTGTCAGTTCACTGGATTTGATTTCTTTTCCGGCAATCTGTGTACCTTTGTCAAGAACAGTTGTTCCGGCTGTATCCTGCACATCCAGTTCTCCGACATTCATAAACTTATTCCGGTTTGCATCCTGCCAGTGGTAGGACTCAATACCAACCAGTTTGATCTTGGATGTCGTCACTGTTTCATCCAGCTCGATCGCATCCGGCTTTGTATTTGCATCGGTTGTCAGTGAAATTTCTGCATTTCCACCAACCGTTGCATCCTGCCATGCACTGCCATCCCAGTACTGGATCTTCAGTTTGGTCAGACGTCCGGTACAGTTATACTTCGCACTATTATCATAACGCGGTGTATAAACCACTTTTTTTACTTCTTTTTCTGATCCAAAATTTACTACCAGTTTCATATCATCCGAATTAGAACACCAGAAATTGCCTGTTGTATCGGTAATCCCGTCTAATATCTGACTGCTATTTCCCTCACTGGTCGTATATTCTTCCAATGAAACTGCCCCGTTACTTGTCTCATCCAGCGTCTTAATCACAAATTCTTCTGAATTTTCTCCCGGTGTGAACACTGAATTTCCAAGCAGGTTCTCAATTTTTGTCGTGGAAAGCCTGTCATCAGAAATACTGAACTCACGGCTGAGCTTATCATTTCCAATGGTCACAATATTTCCACTCTTCGTAGCACTGACTGCATCCTGTGCGGCTTCTACTTCAGTCACTGCAAGCGGTGAGATCTGCACACAGCTTAATGCTGTCACAAGTGCAACCGCTTTTTTTAGTTTCCCTTTCATCATAGAAACTTATCTCCTTCCTCCCTTTTTCGTGAGTATCTTATTTATATTAAGATACATCCTACTTTATTGTATCTCTTTTTTCCTCTCAAATCTTGTCACCCCCCCCCCACATTTTTTTGCTGTTTTTTGTCTGATTCGGAACTATTCGGATCTGTCTCGCATCCGTTTAGTGAAAGGGATTTGATTAGACTGGTATATTAATAAAGGTGCTTATGACCTGATATCCTATGCATCGGATGATCTGAGACAGGTCATAAACACCTTACTTTATTATTAGAAATGATGAAAAACTATTTTCAATTATTATCCCAGCATTTCCCGGAGCATTTTGTTGACCATTCCCGGATTTGCCTTTCCTTTCATGGCTTTCATCGTCTGTCCGACCAATGCACCGAGTGCTTTTTCTTTTCCTCCTCTGTAATCAGCAACTGCCTGTGGATTGTCAGCAATGACTTTCTCCAGCGTCGTTCTGAGTGCATCTGCATCATTGACTGTCTTCAGTCCATGCTCTTCTACATATACATCCGGCTCAATATCATTCAGGAAGATCTGTTCAAATACTTCTTTTGCCACAGAACTATTAACTGTGCCCGCATCATTAAGCTCGATCAGCTTCGCCAGATTCACCGGTGAGAACTTCAGATCTTCTGCTTCCATGCTGTGTTCCTTCATCAGACGCATCGTCTCTACCATCAGCCAGTTGGATACTTTTTTCGGCTTATTGCAGATCGCAGTCGTCGCTTCAAAAAGATCTGCCATATGCTTGGATTCTGTAATGATCTCTGCATCATATTCCGGGATGTCAAATTCTTTTTTGTAACGCTCCAGCTTCTCTGTCCGAAGTTCCGGCTGCTGTGCCCTGATTTTTTCGATCCAGTCGTCACTGATCACGATCGGAACAAGATCCGGTTCAGGGAAGTAACGGTAATCCTGTGCATCTTCTTTGGAACGCATTGCATAGGAATGTTCTTTATTATCATCCCATCTTCTTGTCTCCTGGGTCACTGCTTTTCCTTCTTCCAGCAGCTCGATCTGTCTCTGACGCTCTCCCTCAATTGCATGAGCGATTGCTTTAAAGGAGTTCAGGTTTTTCATTTCCGTTCTTGTACCAAATGTATCCGAACCAACTTCCCGAACAGAAAGGTTTACATCCGCACGCATAGATCCTTCCTGCAGCTTGCAGTCCGATGCTCCCAGATACTGTACGATCATACGGAGTTTCTCAAGATATGCGATCACTTCCTCAGCGGAACGCATATCCGGCTCTGATACAATCTCTACCAGCGGAACTCCGCTTCGGTTATAATCAACCAGTGATGTATCATCCCATTCATCGTGAACGAGCTTTCCTGCATCTTCCTCCATATGCATTTCATGGATCCGCACTTTTTTCTTTCCGCTTCCGCTTTCAATCTCTACATATCCATCTCGTGCGATTGGAAGATAAAGCTGGGAAATCTGATAGTTCTGCGGATTATCAGGATAAAAATAGTTCTTGCGGTCAAATTTACATACCTGCGTGATCTTACAGTTTGTTGCAAGTCCGATCGCCATCGCATATTCTACAACCTGCTTATTCAATACCGGAAGCGACCCAGGCATACCGGTGCAGACCGGGCAGGTATGCGTATTCGGTGCCCCACCAAATTCGGTACTGCATCCACAGAAAATCTTTGTCTTTGTTGCCAGTTCGATATGAACTTCCAGTCCGATCACTGTCTCATACTGCTTTGCCATGATTACTGTACCTCCTTTTCCGCTGTCCATCCGATCTGTGCAGGAACTTCATGCACTTTCTTTGTCGCACATTCATAAGTATATGCGGCACGGATCAGCGTCTTTTCGTCGAATACATTTCCTATGAGCTGCATTCCCACCGGCAGCCCTTTGCTGTCTTTTCCTACCGGCACACTCATGCCCGGAAGTCCGGCAAGATTGACAGAGATCGTATAAATATCTCCCAAATACATTTTCATCGGATCATCCAGACTCTTTCCAAGCTCCGGTGCTGTTGTCGGGGCTGCCGGTCCTAAGATCAGATCGTATTTTTCAAACGCGCGGTCAAATTCCCTCTTGATCAGGGCTTTTGTTCTCAATGCTTTCAGATAATAGGCATCATAATATCCTGAACTTAATACGAAAGATCCCAGCATGATCCTTCTCTTTACCTCTGCTCCAAATCCTTCGGAACGGGTCTTTTTATACATATTATGAAGTCCCTCATACTCTTTGGTCCGATATCCATATTTTACTCCGTCGAAACGTTCCAGGTTGGAGCTTGCCTCTGCTGCTGCGATCGTATAGTATGCCGGGATTGCATATTTTACAAGTCCCAGATCAAATGCTTCTACCACTGCACCTTTTTCTTCAAGCACTTTCGCTGCCTGCATGACTGCCTGATTCACTTCCGGATCCAGACCCTCTCCCATATAATCTCTCGGGATTCCGATTCTGAGTCCTTTTACATCTTCTACCAGTGCTTCTGTAAAATCACAGTCATCCCGTTCGATCGAAGTACTGTCTTTCTCATCGTGGGATGCGATCACTTCCAGGATTGCCGCACAGTCTGCCACATCCTTTGCTACCGGTCCGATCTGATCTAATGAAGAACCATATGCCACCAGTCCATAACGGGAAACTGTTCCATAGGTCGGTTTCAGTCCCACTACTCCACAAAAAGAACTTGGCTGACGGATCGATCCACCGGTATCAGAACCAAGTGCATAATAACATTCGCACGCAGCCACTGCCGCACAGGATCCACCAGAAGAACCTCCCGGAACATGTGCTGTATTATGAGGGTTTTTCGTTGGTCCATAATAAGAAGTCTCCGTCGTACTTCCCATGGCAAACTCATCCATATTCGTCTTTCCAAGAATGACGGCCCCTGCATTTTTCAGGTTTTCTACCGCCTGAGCTGTATAAGTCGGCTGAAAACCTGAAAGGATTTTGGAACTGCATGTGGTAAGCTGACCCTCAATGCACATATTATCTTTGATTGCTACTGGAACTCCTGCCAGCGGTCCGGTCAGTTCTCCTGCGTCGATCTTTTTCTGAATTTCATCTGCCTGTGCATATGCCCCTTCTTCATCCAGTGTCACATAACTGTTAATCGCCGGTTCTACTTCTTTTGCCTGCTCGATTACTGCCCGGACTGCTTCTCTGACCGTCACCTCACCGGCTTTTATTTTTTTGCCCAGTTCAAGGGCTGTAAGTTTTAATAAATCCATCTTCATCTCACTCCCTTTACCCTATCGTCTTCGGCACTTCAAAGCTGTCTTCTTTCCGAAGCGGTGCATTTGCCAGTGTCTTCTCTTTATTATCACCATTTGTTACAACATCTTCCCTGAATACATTCTGCACCGGAAATACATGAGACATCGGTTCAATCCCGGTAGTATCCAGTTCATTTAAAGTATCTATATAATCCAGCATCTGCTCCATATCGCTTTTGGCGGCTTCTTTTTCTTCCTCCGAAAGTTCCAGTTTTGCAAGGATTCCCACATATTCTATCGTTTCGTCTGAGATTTTATTTGCCAATTCTGTCACCCTTTCTCACTTCATTTTCTGTAAATATCATAAAATGCTTCATAGTCCTGACTTCCGATCTTTTTGGATGGTGTCAGGATCATTTTTCCTGTCACGGTGATCTCCGTTCCCTCCGTCAGCACTGCATTTTTATAGATTGCATTTTCATTTCCCGCTTCTACCATGATCGAATAATTCTGATAATTCAGGCTGTCATATTCCTCATCATACAGTTCTCCGAGATAGATCTCATACTCCATCACAGCCCAGTCTTTTGTTCCAGAGACATCATACACCCCTGCCGGAATCTCTTTTCCTACAGTATACTTCTTTTCCGGCTGGAGAGTATACGTCACACTCAGCGGATTATCTTCTGACTGTATCTGTCCGGTCTGACCATTTTCTGTATGGAAGGCGAGTATCACATCTTCTCCGATCATGACATGGGCTCCATCATACAGTCTCACATCTTCTTTTTCAGTGATATCTCCATTCTCCTCCGACGCATCTTCGGAGAAATAACCATACAGATAAATAGAATTTTCCGGATCCTGTGTCTGGAAAGAACCGTATCCTGACTGGAGCGTTACATCATAAGTTCCTTCAGGAAGATCCGTTCCGACAACATATTCACCATATCCAAGCTCTGTATCGTAAACCTCTCCATGATCAGACAGTTCTCTCGTTACAAACTCATACGGATCTGTCTCATCCACACTTGTATCAACATCTGAACCATCCCACCAGTTATCGCTATCGGCATCATCAAACTGGTTTATCACATTTTCTATCACAGTTTTTGTATAACTTACCGCAGGTCCGCCAACACTGATCAGAATCATCAGCAATACAATGACAGTTGAAATCCATCCCTTTTTCTGCTTTCCTTCCTTTTTCTTTTTCCTGCCCGTCTGCGTCCAATTCTGTCCACGCTGCCAGGAAGTCTGCCCCTGCTGGTTCTGTCCATTCTGCCAGGAAACCTGCCTCTGCTGGTTTTGTCCATTCTGCCAGGAAGTCTGTCTCTGACGGTTCTGCCCGCCAGACTGGTTCGTATGTGAACCGGACGGCTTTCCGTTATGGGATTCACATAAATGCTTTGCCTCTATTCCTTTTCTGTCAAAGCTGCTTTCATTCAGGCGGTAATTTTTCCGCTCAATTTTTGTATTATCAAGGCCGCAAAGTGTACATCTTCCATTTACGAGTTTTCCACCACAAAGATAACATCTTCTCTTTTTCATCTGAACTCCTCCGCTTTTCTGTCCACAACGGTCTCTCGCTTTCCATGACGATCACTATGACTATCTTCCTGCGACACTTTCTGTCTCCATCTGTGTATCGCTATCTGTCTGCTACTATGGCTCCAGTCTGCTCAAATCTCTCGGGAACAAGGTTGTCTCACGCACATTATCTTCGTTCATCATCTTCATCGTCAGACGTTCCATACCGATTCCAAGTCCACCATGTGGCGGCATTCCATGCTTAAATGCACTTAAATACTGTTCCATTCCCTCGTCCGTCATACCACGCTTTTCCATTTTCGCAAGCAGCTCATGATAATCATGAATACGCTGTCCGCCCGTTGTGATCTCCATTCCTCTGAAAAGCAGGTCAAAGCTGAGCGTATAAGTGGAATCTGCCGGATCATCCATTGCATAGAACGGACGCTTCTTTGACGGATAATGCGTTACAAACACAAAATCCGCATCCCATTCTTCTTTTGCATATCTACTGATCAGCATTTCCTCTTCCGGTTCGAGATCAAATGGATTCTTGATCTTTCGGTCATACTTTTCTGCCACAAGTCTCTTGATCTCATCAAATCGTACCGCCGGAATCTCTTTCGTCTTTGGTACTTTAATATCCAGGATCTTCAGCTCTCTTGCATACTCTTTTTCAAGCAGAGCCATCGTATACTGAAGAAATCCGGTCTCCATTGCCATAATATCTTCAAATCCATCGATATATCCCATCTCAAAATCAAGGCTGGTGTATTCGTTGAGGTGTCGCTTGGTATTATGCTTTTCTGCACGGAATACCGGAGCAGTCTCAAATACACGGTCAAATACGCCAACCATCATCTGCTTATAGAACTGCGGGCTTTGCTGAAGGATCGCCGGTCTGTGGAAATATTCCAGCCGGAAGAGGTTTGCTCCTCCCTCAGCACTTTTCGCACCGATCTTCGGAGTATGGATCTCTGTAAATCCTTCCTGATAAAGGAAATCCCTGAACCCTCTTACAATACCTTCCTGAATCCTGAATTTTGCACGCTCT
>ENA-UPSY01002602-UPSY01002602.1-human-gut-metagenome-genome-assembly--contig:-NODE-2602-length-14891-cov-5.908262_pt1 | contig 14891 bp, 8 predicted proteins | sample MGYA00250044_ERZ773365 | MGnify/ENA primary metagenome ERZ773365 (study PRJEB29103, sample SAMN06111932) | human gut metagenome | biome: human gut; feature: ankylosing spondylitis patient; material...
ACACCTGGTCAAAAGTCACTCGTTTAAACAAATCTGCTTCCCCCATCGTTCAGAGATGGGGGTTTTGAAGAGCTTCCCTAACTACCCAAAATATATATCTTCCGTTCGGCAAGTCGCAACGCGCTTCCGAAGCTCACAGGCATTGTCGCTCAATTTCGAGCAGCTGTCGAGCGATTGCAAATTATTGGGGAGGCTATGCGCTGGACTCTTCGTTAGAATGCGGATTGCGGAGTGAGCGTTGCAAGCTCGCCTGCCTCCACGTTGGATTGGGTCAGAAAGAATTGGCGGCGATGGCCGTCATGGCCGCGTGCAATTGTGCCGCGGCCAATATGCGAAAAGCCCAACCGCGCCAACGGTATGGGCTTTTTGCTCTTTTGGGAGGTAAGGCGATGTCAAGTCAAAAAGTCTCGCCAAACTCCGCAGAAATAGTAGCACAGTTGGAGGCTGGGCGAAAAGGTGTCAAGGCGAAATTTTGCCTTCGATTCCGGATCGCTTCGGCTGTCCTGACGCTACTTATTTCAGCGGCAATCAAGCTACTCGGTTGATCTGAGCGCGACTGACGTCGCACAGCTTGAGGAGGGCGTCCCGCAAGGGGCGTCCTCTGCCGCCTTTTCTTCCAGCCGAGCTTAAGGAGTACCGGTCATGTTTGCCCGAAAACTTGTTTTGACCAGTTGTCTGGCCATCGCCGCGTCTATGCTTGCCGGATGCGCATCCTACAAGAACGAAAGCGGTTTGCCCAAGTGGCTAGACGATGCGAGCGAAGCCAATCGGCTTGGCTACTTCATGGGCATCTCGCTCAAGGACAGCCCTGCGCCGGAAGGGTTCGACCCGAGCAAAAACACGCTCGTTTCGGACTTGACATTCTCAACCCTTGCTCATAGCAATGCATTGCCAGGCATAGATATCGGAAGCTTCGGCGTTGAACTCGGGCTTTCGCTCGCAACAAACATCCTTAACCGCGAAGAGGAAGAAGATTCGCAGGCCAACGTCTACTTCCCTGCCGAGCAATTCGCTACACATGAGGAAGCATACAAGGCCGCCCTCGCCGCTATGGGAGAAAAATTGGCAAAGGCTCTCAAGGCCAATGGGTATTCCATCTACAAAACCGTTGAACTTTCGACTTTTGGCAACAGGTACCTTCAACTGCGAGTCGAAAAGGAATCCGTCGGTTGCCGACAAACAAAGTCGATTCTGGACGGTTGCGCCTTCAACGTGAAATTCGACCCCGATGACGGCGCTGATGAGCCCGTGGAGATCCCAAGCTACCTCGGCTTTAGGTTTGCTCGCGGCTGGGACATCCCTCGAATCAAGTTCCCTTACCACGCCAAATCCGGGATCAATCTGGAGAAGGAAATTCAACCGATCCTGCAGCATTTGTCCAAGAATCTTCCGCCCAACACCTTGTTCTATCTCGCGCCGATGAAGCAGGACGGGCATTGGACAGCCCCCTATATCAGCGATGGAAAGAACGCCTATTTCTTTGTCAAACGTAAAGGGCAACACTGAAGGCGCATCGCTTGCCTTTGCGGGCGAGTCGACCCTCAAGTTCGATGCGTCTTCCTTAAGCGCCAATGCCCTCTTCACTGCCGAGGGCAAGCAGGGCAAACTCACCGCTACGGACGCGAAGGTCAACATAGAAGCGTCGAACCTCTCCTGGGGCCGCTACTACCTGTTCGAGAACTTTGACACCGAAGGCGTCACGAAGGAAAACTTCGTCACAGAAGACGGCAAGCTCGTCGCAGCCGACAAGTGGAGCGAACAGCTCAAGGCTCCGGGCATGGGCATCGAGCTCGATGTCGACGAGAAGGGCAATGTCTCTGTGGTTGTGGGTTCCGACTCGGTCGAAGGCTCCGACCTGCACGTGAACGCCAAGAATCTCGTCTCGGCAATCTTCAAGGGGGATCGCGCCTCTGGTGAGGATTTGGCCTTCGTCAACGAAGACAAGGCCACGATCTTTGAGGTGCCGGTGGGTCTTGCCGTCAAGACGCCGACCTTCATGTTCCAGACCTTCAAGGTGCAGCCCTACGCCGACGTGACGGTGCGCGGACGCTTTGGCGACACCGAGTCGAGCTACACGCTCGAAGGGTCGAAGACCACCGATACGATTGACTACGACGTGGCCGGGAAGTTCGTGGGCGACCTCAAGGTGGGCTACATGTCGACCTACAAGGATCTCAACCTCGGCATGAGCTACAGCCTCTCTGCGGGCGATGCCGGACGGCAGAATCATACCCTTGAGCTGACGATGCGGGTCGACTTCTGACGACGCGAAAACAAAGCGGGCATGCTCTTCCAAAACATGGGAGAATATGCCCGCGCTTCAGGTTTTGCTATTGCAATTGCGGATTCGTTTGCTTGCCGCAGTCGTGGGAACATCCCTCGTTAACCTTAAAAAAGCAAAACGGCCCAATCACTGTGGTGGTACTCAGTGAGCGGGCCGCTTCAAGGAGTTGATGATCATGTGCAACTGTGATCACAACGCCATCATTGTGCAAGTTCTCGGCAAGGTTGTCAAGTTTCTCTTGGCGATTTTGTTGTTGGGCTGGCCTATGAGCGCGTTCTAAGCTGAGCACTATTTTGCAAGGCCCCTCCTCAGTCGCTTCGGCGCTGGGGAGGTGACGTGTCTCCCGAAATGAGTAGCGCCAAGACTTCCGAAACGACAAAGCCATGCCGAAGTCCAAATCTACCCGCAAGAACAAGAAATATCGCCCGACGACGGGACGCATTCCCGTCGGCCTGATGCACAAGCTGGAAGTCCCGGAATCCCGCATCCAGAAGTTGAAGCAGAAACACGACGCGGCGCTTTTGCGTATGTACATGGGTTCCGACAATTGGCAGGATCGCTGCGAGCTCTATTCCGGGAAGAAGGTTCGATTGACCGAGCACGGCGTTGAGCCCATCGAACCGGAAGAGAAACCGGCCAATTGAGTTTTGACCGGATCGAGAAAAAGGGGGATTTCGCCGTTGAGCAAAATCCCCCTTCTTGTTTTGCCCTCGGCAGGGAAGAAGATTCATCCTTCCTGCCAAGGGTCAAACCTCCAACGAAAACCGCTTAGAAGTTGTAGCGGATGTTGGCGTTCACCTGCGTGTTGGCGCGATCGTCCGGACCGAAGCCGTAGGACGCATTGAGACCAAAGGACAGGTTGCCGTTGACGGCTTCAACGCCGATCACGTTGTTGTAAAGGCCGCCCGAGAGGATGGTGACGTCGCCGGCCGTGCCGAAGGCTTCAACATCCTTGTCGCCCAACTGCGGAACAATCGTGAAGTCGTAGGACGGCACGACCTTCCAGCCGGCGGTCTCGAACGTGCCCGCGAACTTGACGCCGACGGGCGCTTCAAAGACGTTCATGTTCTGTTCGTCGTTGAAGGCCACGGCATCCGTGTCGATGCGGGTGTAGCGCAGACCAAAGTGCGGCGCGATGGAGAACGCGCCGTTCTGGTAGGCCGTGAAGTCACCGCGAACACCGAACGTGATCGTGGAAGCGTCGGACGCATCACCGAGACCCGAGAAGTCGTTGCTGAAGTCGATGTAGCCGAGGTCAGCCTTGACGTTGAGGCCCGAGAAGTCCTTCGAGGCGTAGACGGAGAAGCCCACGAAGTCGGAGCTCAGAGAGTTCGACAGAGCACCGCCTTCACTGTCGGCATCAGCCGTACCGACCGTGAGCGCTGCGCCGAGCGTGCCGCCACAAGCAGCCGTGTAGTCAAAGCCGAGCACGCCGCCATAGATGTCGGCGGAGTAACCGAAGTCGCCGTAGAGCTTCTTGGCTTCGTTCTTGGCGTAGAAGACATCGGCCCACACGCCCATGCCGGCATGGGCGGAGAACTGGTGGCGAACGATGGCGTCGGTCACCTGAGCGTTGGCGTCATAGGCGACATTGAGCACGCCGGCGGTGGCGTTGCCGCCCGTAGCCTGTTCAAGGGCCTTGTTGCCGAGCGCATTGAGCGTATCCGTTTCGGGATCAAGATAGAGCTCGTTGTCGAGGGCATTCAGAATGGCGACTTCCTTCTCGGAAGCACCCTTCGTGAAGAGATCCTTCAGGCGGGCATCAACCTTATCGTCAGCGGCAACGCCGTCGCGATAGTTGATGGCAACCACGCCCTTGTCGCCGGCCTGAGCGCCGAGATAGAGGCTGTCGGTGTCGATTTCACCGCCTTCGGCAACGTTGACCGAAGCGCCGAGCTTCACTTCACCGGTCTTCGTCACATTGACGAGGTCAATCGCGGCACCGTTTTCAACGACGACGTCGGCGTTCTCACCAAAGACGGCTTCTTCCGTGTCGAGGAACTTCGTCACGTCAACGAGGCCGTAGCCGCCGTTCACGAACTTGACGGTCGCATTGTTGGCGGAGGAATCAGCATCACCCTCACCGCTTGCGAGAAGCGCAATCTTCTGGGTGGCAACACTGCCGATGACGATTTCAGCGCTGTCGGCGAGCTTCACGCCGCGATCAACGTAGAAGACGGCAGGCTGCTCTTCATCTTCGAGCTTGGCAATGTAGGCATCAGCCGCAGCCTTGTTCGTAGTGAGGAGACCCGCGCCGGTCACGGTGACCTTGCCGGCGATGTCCTTGGCATCCTTTTCCGTTACGCCAAGAAGGTTGAGCGTGCCGTTTTCGATCTTGGCCTCACCCGTAACCGTCAGGCTGTTGAGGGCAAGTGCGCCGTCAACGTAGACGGAGCCGACTTCAACGTTCTGAGCCGTGAAGCTGCCGATGACATCAAGCGCCCCCGCCTTGAGCGTCTTGGCGTTCACAACGCCCGTGTCGGAATCTTCGTAGCCGAGCACGAGATTGCTGACTTCAGCCGTTTCGAGAGCGGAAACGCCCTCAAAGACATTGCCCGAAGCCGCATCGCCGCGAACGGTGAGAGAACCGGTGCCTTCAACCTTGACGGACTTCGTGCCTTCGGCCACTTCGAGCGCGGCAACGCCGACATCATTGCCGTCGAGCTGGGCGGAAGCAACACCCTGATCATCGGCTTCCGGCAAAGCCACGGTCGTGTTGAGCGTGATCATGCCGAGTTCCGGTGCCCATTCAACCTTTTCGTCGGTAAGGGTCACGTTCTTGAAGACCACTTCGCCACCAAAGGCGCTTTCAGCCTTGGCAAGGTAGTCCTTGACATCAGAAGCCTTTGCGGAGAAGGCGTCGGTGATTTCAAGCGTGCCGTTGTTGGTGATGTGCTCGACGACTTCGGTGGTCGTCCAATTGCCGGCCTCATCCTGCTTGGCGAGGTTGTCCTTGGCAACGGTGGTGAGAACACCTTCGGCATTGACGGTGATCGTGCCTTCAGGCCCGGACACATGCGTCGTTTCGTTGCCGTACTGCTTGTCTTCCCAGACAAGCTTGTCGGCGTTCAGCTGGCCGCCGATCTGCACGTCGCCGTTGGAGAAGTCGAGCGTGCCGACAGACAGCGTGCCACCCTTGTTGACGTTGAGAGCGGAGCGACCGCCATTGGCCTTGAAGCCGGAGCCGAAGAACACTTCGTCAAAGCGGTAAGCGCCGGCATTGACGGTCAGCTTATTGAGATCCTTGGTCGTGCCGATCTTGACCTTGCCTTCGTAGGTCTGGCCTGCCACCTGCAGATCACCGCCATTGAGGGTGATGTCCATGGCAGAGAGAAGCAGCGTGTCATGGGGCTTCGCAGCGAGGTCGTCCTGGTTACCGCCGGAATTGAGCTTCGTGATGTTGAAGACACCCTCTTCACCCACGACGACATCCTTCATGTAGTTGTCGGCCTTCTGAATGGAAGCAGTAAGCGTGCCCTTCTCGACATTGACCTTTTCGTAGACGCTCTTCTGTCCGTCCACGAGTTCAACGGTCGAGCCCTCGGCAACGTTGAAGGTCGTCGTGCCGTCAGCGGCCTGAACCTTGAGCTTGCCGGTCATGCCCTTGGCGTTGAGAGCAACCTTCGTGCCCTCGCCGATCTTGATCAGACCGTCGATCTGGGACGTCTCACCAAGGTTGATCGTGGCGGAAGTTTCGCCTTCGAGCTGGACGTCAATGGCCGTAGCGCCTTCGCCCGCCTGGATCAGACCGTTGTTGTTGAGGACGACGTCCTTCGCATCCTTGATGAGAACGCCGTGACCGTACTTGCCTTCGGCAATGTCGCCTACGATGATGGAGCCGTTGTTGGTCGCAACGGAACCCACGGACTTAGCACCGCCGCCGAGTTCCATGCCGACGCCCTGCTCTTCCACAATGATCGTGCCGGCGTTTTCAATCGTAGCCGGAGCGTTGCGGCCAACGCGCATGCCGTAGGCGTTCTTGACGACGATCTTGCCTGCATTCACGGCCTTGGCATTGTCCTCGGCAAGGATCGCTTCATTTTTCCACTCGACGCCATCCTTGTCGGTCGTGACGTAGATCTCGCCCTTGTTGGTGAGTTCAACGCCTTCGCCCTTGACTTCAAGACCGGTGGCGTCTGCATCCTTACCAGAGGCGGATACCCAAAGCTTGCCAACGAATTCGCCCTTTTCCTTGGTGAGGGTCGTGAAGGCGCTCTGGCCGGCGTTATTCTTGTAGTGGTACTGACCATCAGCCTTGACGTCGGCCCAGTCGATCTTCTTGTCGGTCGTGATGACGCCTTCTGCCGGCACTTCGACCCATTCGGAGACGGTCGTGTCAACGTCAGGCGTCGTGGAGATTTCCGGAGCGGCCACGGCGGCACCGGCCACAAGCGCCACGGCGGTCGCAATCACCGTCTTCGTTCCCTTGGCCTGCACGGAAGACGTCACTTCATTGACGACCATCAAGGCACCACGTGCCTTGTTGAACACAACCTTGAAACTCTTGTTCATTTTTTGCCCTTTCGAAAGGAGGTTTTGCTTAAAATTCAGCTGCAGCTGAAGGTGTTTCTGCACCTGCCGAGGGTGCTTTGATGAATCGCCCCCCTAGGCAAGGAAAGAGGCTCAGGAGAGGAAAGCGAACGCTTGTCCCGACTCCAAAGGCCAGGCCCCATTCTCGGAAGACGATCAATTGAGATTGCGCCTCTTTCGAAGAAAGAGCCTTCTCCCAAGCCCAACCCTCATTCTCCAAATCGAACAGGCAGGAACTGCGGCCGTTTTGGCAAAAATTGCCAAAACGGTTGGTTGAATCCGAAAACCGCCATTGGACGGTTGCCAACTCAAGAAAATGCCCCGTCGGCGAGAAGCCAACAGGGCAAGCGGTTGCTTAAAGCAACCCAGCAGGACCAACTGCTTTCTCAAGCATCCTCATGGAAAGACGCTTGAGAAAGGTACCGACCGACTGCGAGGACGGTCGGTACCCTGTGACCCGACGACCAATCGGGTCACATCCTCTGCTTCAAATTAGAAGTTGAAGCGGACATTGGCTGAGATGCCGTGCGACGTGATGTCGCCGTCATAGGCACCCGTGTAGGAGAGACCCATGGTCGTCATCTTGCCGACCTGAGCTTCAACACCGAGACCAACGGAGGCCATGTCGCCGAGTTCGCCGCCCTTCAGGTGGGCCACGCCGGAGCCGGCGAGGGCCATCGAAGCTTCGGCTTCCGTGTCGCCGAAGAAGTGGTTCCAAGCCACGTCACCCTTGAGCGCAACCTTGGTTTCGCCCATCGTGAACGGGATGGCACCGCGAACGCCAAGCGTCGTCACCTGGACATCCTGATCTTCGGTTGTGGTCGAGAAGGCCATCGTGCCGACCTGTTCGTTGAAGCCGTCGGATTCAGCATGGATCCAGCTCAGGCCGAAGTACGGCTCGATGCTGTAGGCGTCCGTGTTGAGACCAGTGTAGGCAGCTTCTGCGAAGATCTGCGTGATGTCCGTGTCGCCCGAGAAGGCATTCATGCCAAGCTGGGAGCCAACCTGCAGAGCGCGGGTGGCATCAGCCGACTGATGGCTGTAGACGAAACCGTAGGTGGCGTTGACCACGTCACTGAAGTTCGTGACGCCATAAGCACCGAAGTGGATGTCATCGCTTTCAACCTTGTTGTCGCCCGCCTTGTTGTCGGTCGAACCGGCACCAAAGAAGAGACCGAGCTTCGTGGCCGAGCAGACGTCAACTTCAGCACCGAAGAGGCCGGCGTAGAAGTCGCTGTCCATGTCGGACTGACCGTAGTCAAGCGCCGACCAGCTGCCGACACCCGTCGCCCAGAGTCGAGCCGTGCCATCGGCCATTTCGACCTTGCGGCCTTCACCGATGCCCGTGGCCTGATCCTTGATGGCGCGGGAGAGCGTCATGCCGTTCACGATGCCCGCATTGCGCGTATTGAGGATGAAGTCGTCGCCCAGAGAGTTGTAGGTCTTGGCAACATCACCCTTCGAAGCACCGATGAGAGCGTCATAGAGCGCACCGCCCGCAGCGCCTTCAAGCGCGCCGGCAATGGCCTGGCCGTTGGCGTTCTGAGCATAGGTGGCGAAGCTCTTCGTTTCGTCTCGGGAGAGCGTACCCGTCAGCGTGTTACCTTCAGCCTTGAGTTCGGTCTTGAAGAAGGCATAGTCAGGGTTGGCGACGGCAAGATCATCACCGGTTACGCCGGTCGTGGTCACGGTACCCGTCTGTTCCTTACCTGCATAGGCTTCCTTGAGGACGTCAACATCCTCGGAGCCAACCGTGAAGCCGGCACCTTCCTTGAACTCAAGCGTGCCCATCGTCACGTTCTGACCGGCAGTGATCTGGAACGAACCACCGGCGTTCACAACGACGTCGACGGAATGATCTGCAGCGTCATCATGCTTCTGTTCACCCTTCATGGTGAACTGATCGTTGTACGAAGCGAGAAGACCGAACGTACCGCCGTTGACCGTGACCTTGCCGTTCGCCTTCGCAGTAGCGTCATCACCCGTCACACCGAAGGATTCGGCGAAACCGAGAAGCGTGCCGCCTTCAACCGTCGTACCGCCACGATAGGTGTTGTTGCCCGTCATCACGAGGGTACCGGCACCGCGCTTGACGAGGGAGCCCTTATAGCCGGCGTTGTTATTGGCCATCTTGTCTTTGATGGCATTAGCACGTTCAGCGTATGCTTCCAACAAGAGCTTCTTTTCAGCTTCGCCGACAATGTGGCTCGTGCGTTCTTCATCGGTGACATTGGCATCACCGTCCTTAACCACAAAACCGGAACCGTCAACGATCTGGTCATAGGGAAGCTTGGTACCGTTCGCGGTATCCTTCATCCACTTTTCGTCTTCGGCACGACGCTGGTCAAGAGCAACGTTGGTGATGTCGTTCGTCCAAACGTCGAGCGAGCCTTCCGCAGCCATGTTGTAGTCGAACTTGCCGAGGAACTGCCCCGGACCGTACATGCCCTTGTCGAGATCGGGCACACCCCAACCCATGCGATCGGACACTTCACCATCCTTACGAACCGTACCATCGGTATCCGTCCAACCTTCCATGTTGGAGCCGTTAGCATTCTTGTGATTCGCGGTCGTGAACATCACGTCGCGAACCTGAAGCGCATTCATCTGGTCATAGCGCGACATCAGAACACCCATGGCACCAGCCACGTGCGGTGCGGCCATAGACGTACCGCCCCAGGCAGCATAACCCGGATTGCCGTGATCGTCCGTCGTGCTGGAGTAGATGGCATTACCGGGAGCGGCAACCGTCCACCATTTGCCCTGACCTGCTTCATTGAAGTTCTTGACCAGTTCATACGTACCTTCTGCAACACCCTGCTTCAGGCCAGCAACAGCAATCCAATGCTTTTCAGCGCCGGGGTTATAGAGGGGATAAAGAGCACGATAGTACGGATTCTTCATGTCGCGGTTACCCGTCGTCATGATCTGGACGATGTTCTTGTCCTTCACCGCTTCGTAAGCCGCATACACAAAGGACTTGTCGTCCACGATGCCGTCATCAGCGACTTCATTGAAGCTGTCCTGGCCATAACGCTTCGCGAAGAGCATGAATTCGTAGTCGGTTTCCGCATTGGTATTCACATTCAGATGAACGCCGGTGTTAAAGCCGTCAAAACCCGTATCCTTCTGATCTTCAACACGGGTATTCGTACCCCAGGAGTTGTTGATTACACCACCGCGCTCACCGTTGGCCTTGGCGACTTCTTCTGCCACGCCCGTCCAGGCCGCCTTGAAGTACGCATAATCCTGGAAGGGACCGTAGTTGTTATTATCGGTCGCCCCAGTATTGCCAACGACAATGTCAGCCCCCCAGGCAACACCGTGGAATTCGTTACCGTCACGATTACCACCCACGGTACCTGTCACGTGCGTCCCGTGAGAATCGTTGACACCTTCGGTCCAATTACCATCGATGTCAAACTTGTCACCCTTGTGATACGGCAAGCCGCCTTGACCATCAGATCCCACTTCCTGAGGATAACGGTTACCATCAGAGCCATACTCACCCTTTGCTGAAGCAGCAGTAAAGCGATCACCCGACAGTTCCGGATGCTTCTGCAACAAAGCACCGGAGTCCATCACGCCAACCTTGACACCTTGACCGTGGTAGCCCAACGCGTAGGCGGTCGAAGCATGCATGGCACCCAGCCCCCAATCCTTCTTATACTCGGCAGTCTCCCAGGACTCCTTGGCCTGTTCCAACTGAGTCGAGTTCTTGGCGACAAAGCCAGGCTCCATGTACGCAGCAGAGGCAACGCCGGCACCAAGCATCAGCGCCGCCACGGCGAGCGCCACGGCACTCTTGGCAGCCTTGGTCTTGGTCGTATGCTTTTCGTCTGTGACGACGTACTCCTGATGAGCCACGCTCCACTTGGTCTTGAAAACGCGATTCATGATTTACTCCAAAAATGGTTGGTTTGGTCCTGCCTCTCCCGAATTGCCGAGAAAGTGCAACTGCCAGACTACCCAGCCCCCCCCCCGATATTGATCTAGATCAAACTTAATAGTGGACTCGGGTTTTTACCGCGTTCGTGTTTGCAACTAACTTATGTAACTTTTGTAAATCAGCTTGCAATAACAGAGTGTTCGAGTGGCGAAATCAAAATAGCGTCGTTTTTAGATGACATATGGTTACAACCGTCTCCTTGGTAGACAGACATTTTTAGTTCGATGGATGGGTTTTCCCTGAAGGTTTTGGATACTCCCCGAGTAAAACCACCAATCTATTGCTCTATATAGGATCCCTATTGCATTTCCATCCGACCAAAAGCAAACCGCCCGGGCGCTTCTGCACGCTCGGGCGGTCGTTGTGGTGCCGGATTCAGCGGGATCAACCCGCCTCGCGGTCGGTCATATTGTCATTGAAAGGAGTGGCAATTAGAAGGCGATGCGTGCGCCGACAGTCCACTTCCAGTTTTCCTTCACGTCGCTGCCGGCAGTCTTCTCAAGGTCAACGAACGTATAGGCGTTCTTCGAGAGATTGAAGTTAGCGCCGATGCCGTATTCAACCCAAGTGTCGCCAAGGTCTTCCTTGAGGTGAGTGGTCTGCATGACGCCAGCGGCATTGGCCTTCGAGGCCGTGGCTTCCATGTCGCCCATGAAGTCGTGCAACACAGCAACGCGTGCATAGATGTTGCCCTTCTTTTCCGGGAAGTAGAAGCCCGAGCGCACGCCCAGACGACCGATCAGGCTGTCATAGTCGTCTTGTTCAACCTTGACGCCGTTGTGAGCAACGAAATCATCGCCCATAATGCGACCGTAGGTGACGCCGACGGACGGTTCAACAAACCCCAGCTCGTTGAGAGCGTAATGCCAACCCGTTTCGACGGCAAGGCTCAGCGCATTGTTGTCAAATTCGCCCTTCATCGTGCCGGAGGTGAATTCGTTCTCAAGGCGGGAATACTTGCCGATCACATCGACATAGAGGCCGCTGTCGGCGAGCCAGGTGCCATAGAGCGCAACGCCGTACATGTTGGCATCGCTATCACCCATGTTGAAGGTCGAGGATCCATCCGTATAGGAGAAGGCACCGCCCAGCTTGATGCCCGAACCGATGTCATAATCAGTGCCCACTTGGACAGTCGTGTTCTTGGCGGTCACGGACTGAGCGCCATACTCCTGCTCGGAACCGTAGATGCGTGCCCAAGTGCCGATGGCACCTTCAGAATCGCGAAGATCTCCCATACGCTTCAGAAGCGTATCGTTTTCGTGGCGCCATTGCACGGCGGAAAGCGCGGCAATGGAGCTGTAGCCGTCGAGCTTCTTGTTCACGGCTTCGGTGACAGCACCTGCATTGCCTTCTGCGTCAACCTCCTGAGTTAGAGATCCCTTGACGTCACCTTCAGCGATGGTATTTGTGCGAGTAAGCTTCGAACCTTCGGCCACTTTGATCTTTTCGTTCAGGGAGTCCATGACAGCCTTGGAGTCCGTGACAGCATCGGCATTAAAGCCCCTGACGTTCACCTCAACGTGCGTGTCTGAAGTGACGGCATTCTTCACGGTAAGCTTGCCGGAAGATACAGTCTGGTCATCTTCGATCACGGCGGCCAGATTGAGCTCGCCGCCCGTGCCAGTCAGTGTATTGACACTGATGTCCGCATTACCCTTGATATCGAGCGTGCCACCGGCGAGCTCAACAGTGCTGGCATTGAATTTATCAACGTGTTCGGACACGTTGATCGTGCCGCCCTTCTTGATGGTGAGATTATTGGTGAAACTGTCGTCCGTCATGTTCCATGCAGCACCATTGGAGATGCTTACCGTGAAGTCAGTGACGTTGCCGTAGTACGGTTTGGCCTCAAGTTCAACATTTTCCACAGCCTCCCCATTAACCTTGTACTGTTGATACGCACGACCGGTCCAGGAAGAACCTTCGCCGGAAAGATTGACATTGACTTTGGCGTTGATGATCTTGCCGCTGTTTTGAGAGTCACCCGGCGAGTTCGGTGTCTCGAAGACGATGTCACCCGTAAGGACAACCTTCTTGTCACCGGTCTTGTTGATGTTCACGAGTGAGTTCCCGCGAGCGTCGATGGCGATTGGTGCATCAATCGAGACGTTGCCATTCAGATTGATCTCAGAGTTCGAGAAGGCAACCACCCCACTAGTTTTCGCCTTGATCGAGATGTTGTCGGCGTTGAGGTTGATGGTGGTATGCATTTCTGGGAGAGACGGGGTTTCGGTATTGTTCTGAGCCCAGATGCCTGTACCAGTAGCTTCAATCACAATGTTCTTGGCGTTGAGATCCAGTGTCGGCACACCATTTTTGGCCAGAACTACGAAGCCGTCACCACCTTTTGCATGAATCAGTTCGGTTTCTGCGCCGCCGATCACGGTCTTGCTATCGCCCTGGATACGGGTAGTTTCCGTGTAATCTGCCGTGATTCGTTCGAATTGAATTTCCTTGCCACGGATGGTGAGGTCCGATTCAGTTTTGAATGCTTCTTTTTCAGATGTCCCTTCAATTTTGACGATCCCGTTGGTTTCGGTGGCCAGTGCAGAAGAATCGGCAGTCTTACCATCAATGGTAATGGTGCCGAAATCCGGGGTTGCCGATGCAGCCCCTGCCATGGCCAGTAACACGGCAGAAGCGAGAACCGTTTTTTTCATTTTGAACTCCTTTCCTTAAAAAAAGCATCGCGCATAAAGCATTTACATGTTGAAGCGATGAGGCCCGATGCCGAACGAGTTCACAATACAATTTCTTTTCAATAGGGGGGGGGTATTAACCCTTACATCGAAATATCCATTGTTCTGCAGCCAGCTACAGATTGCTTAGTATTTAGGCTCAGTTGTAAAAACACAACTCAGCAGTCATCTCGAATTCAGGCCCGAATTTCGGGCTTCTGGCCTCTTGTGAGGATTCAGGCTTTTTCTTGGTTCATCTCGGAAGGCCGCGTTCCACGGACTTCCGAGATGAACCGAAATTTTGCTCCTCGAGGGCGAAAGACGCCGCTCCTGTTGCGATTAACCCGCAACTTGAGCGGCTCCTCGATGAACTTGATCGTGTTTTCCAACACGCGCTTCCCGGCGCGCTCGGCCCCAACGTATAGTTGCAGTCGTCGGCATACCTACAGAACTTCAAACCCCGTTTTTCCAGATACTTGTCCAATTCGTCCAGAACGATCAGGGACAGGATCGGGCTAAGAGGGGACCCTTGCGGCGTACCTTCGTCTCGGGGAATTACCAGGCCGTCGGCCAGAATACCCGTACGGAGATAGCGCCGTATGAGGCGGATGAGCATCTTGTCCCTGCAATTCCGTTCGAGCATCGAGATCAGACGATCGTGATTGACGGTATCGAAGAATTTGGCAAGGTCCATTTCGACAATCCAAGGAAGCTCTTCAAAAACCCCTGTTCCCAAGCCGAATTGAACAAAATCGTTCCGTTCGGTTTTTCTTTACAACCCCACAAAATGGTGTTTTTGCCATCAAAATAGTATAATTCTATTGTGCTGACGTTTGCGATCTTGTAACGCTATGGAAGAGTTGTTTAATGGTCAATTGAGCTTTGCAGACATTGACGCTGAAAAATTCCTACATGTTCGTCGGGCTCATGCTGATCGCCGCGTGAATGCCATGGATCGCTTGACAGATGATGTAATCAACGAATTGATCCAACTATGCCTGCCTCACTACCACATCAAAGCCGGCGAGACGGTTCAACAAGGAAGGCCGTATACGCGCCTTGAAACGATGGTTCGGGTTCATCTGCTTCAGGTCTCTCTCAACCTGTCTGATCCAGAGATGGAGTCATATTTGGCGAGCGATATGGTGGCTCGCAACTTCTGCCGCGTGTCCAGCACTCGTCTTTTCATCTCAGATTTGACGATACTGCGCTTCCGGCATTTCATTGAACAACATGGGTTGGCGCAGAAATTCCTCGAGCGCACGGTAAATCTGGCAGCAGAGGCCGGAGCCTGTTCTTTTGATATGGTGGCGGCTGACGGCACCTTTATCGAAGCGCCGTCGTCAACGAAGAACAAGGCTCACGCTCGAGATCCTGAGATGGCTTCGGGCAAGAAGGCCAACACCTGGCATTTCGGGATGAAGGAGCACATTGCCGCCTGCTCTGA
>ENA-UPSY01002608-UPSY01002608.1-human-gut-metagenome-genome-assembly--contig:-NODE-2608-length-14854-cov-59.729512_pt1 | contig 14854 bp, 10 predicted proteins | sample MGYA00250044_ERZ773365 | MGnify/ENA primary metagenome ERZ773365 (study PRJEB29103, sample SAMN06111932) | human gut metagenome | biome: human gut; feature: ankylosing spondylitis patient; material...
TGAACCTCTTCTTTTATAACCCACAGGGGGATTACCGTTTCTCCTGGCGCCACCCTGACGCGCCTGAAGCGGACATATTTACCCTCGACTATTACGCCAGCCTGGCGCGTAAGGCCGAAGCGGCGACCCTGGACGCTATCTTTGTCGCCGACCATATCGCGGTGTGGGATACGGTGCCCAGCGGCCTGACCCACTACGCCAACGCCCGGCTTGAACCTCTGACGCTGCTCTCCGCCCTCGCCGCGGTAACGGAGCATATCGGCCTGATGGCCACCGCGTCGACCTCCTATAACGAACCCTATAATCTCGCCCGTTACTTTGCCTCGCTGGATTTCCTCAGCAATGGCCGGGCAAGCTGGAATGTGGTGACGTCATGGCTGGAAGAAGAAGCGGCAAACTTCGGTCTGGAGCAGCTTCCCCGCCACGGCACCCGCTACCAGCGGGCCAATGAATTCATCGACGTGGTCACTCGCCTGTGGGATTCCTGGGAAGATGGCGCGGCAATCTTTGATAAAGCGCGCGGAGTCTTCGCCGATGCCGACAAGGTGCATCACCTCGACTATCAGGGCGAGTACTTCCGCGTCCGCGGCCCGCTCAACGTACCTCGCCCGCCGCAGGGCCATCCGCTGCTGGTGCAGGCCGGCTCTTCGGAGGCGGGAAAAGCGCTGGCCGCCGCCTGGTCTGATATGCACTTCGTGTTTATTCATTCGGTCGCCGAGGGGCTGGCCTATCGCGAAGAGATGAACCAGCGGCTGCGCCAGCACGGGCGCGATCCGGCCCATTTCAAAATCATCGCCGGGGTCCTGCCGGTGGTGGTGAACTCCGGCGAGGAGAAGGCGGCCCGCCAGCAGCTTAACGAGCAGCTCATGAGCGACCAGATGGCTATCGATCTGCTCTCCTCTTATCTTCGAATGGATCTCAGCGCCCTGCCGCGGGACCAACCTCTGCCGCCGCTCCCCGATGAGGAGAGCTTTGACGGCATCCGTACCGCGCTGAAGCTTATCCGCCAGTACGATCCGCAGCTCACCCTGCTGGAGTTGGGGAAGTTGTTATTACAGAGTTCTGATAGCTGGCTGCTGCTGGGCAGCGCCGAGGAGATTGCCGCCACCTTAACGGAGACCTGGCAGGCGGGCGCCGCCGATGGGTTCAACCTGATGTTCCCGCTGCTGCCGGGAGACTTTGACCGCTTTATTGACCAGGTGGTGCCGCTTCTGCAGCGTAACGGCGTCATGCGCGACCGCTATCCGCCCGGCACCCTGCGTGAAAAGCTCGGTCTGCCGGCGGTGGAAAACCGCTTCACCGCCCCGTCCCGCCCCGCGTTACCGCCGACGCCGTAGCTTGCCATGGCCCGCCCCGGCGCAGATCGCTGGCCGGGGCATTTTACCTACAGCTGACTGACCCCCAGCGCCGCGGCCTCATCCCGCCACGCCAGCAGCGGAGCATAGGCCTCCCGCGACATATCGCTATAGCCGCAGATCAGCAAGGCGTCGCACAGGCGACGATAGCGCGCATCGCTCACCAGCTGCTGGAGCGCCTCGCGCAGGCTGTTCAGCGTCGCCGCCGGGGTGGCGCCGGCGGTGATCAGCGGCAGGCCTGGCGCGGCCGGGCTCCAGCCGATCGCCGCCAGGCCTGCCAGGGCCTGCGGCTGATGGCGCTGCAGCAGAGCGTAGGTCACGCAGTCGATGGCGGCGATATCGGCGTTTTCCTGCTGCAGCTCGCGCAGCGACTGCCGATGGCTGCCGCTGAACACCACCGCCGAAAAAAATCGCCCCTGCCGGGAGAGCGGCGCGACCATTTTGCGCAGCACGTTGTAGCCAGACTGCGAGTGCTCGGCATTGCACACCGCGCGGCGGCCAAAAAAGTCCGCCAGCATCCGGTGACTATCCGCTTCGCGAACCACCAGCAGGCTGCGGTAGCGGCGCCCCTCGCAACCGGGCGCGGCGTAGTGGAAGCAGCCCACCGTCTGCACCTCCGGCAGCTGGGTCACCAGCGGATAGCCACAGGTCTGGCTCAGCAACAGCCCCGGCTGGCGCCAGTGGGCCAGCAGATCCTCGGGATCGGCCGCCGGAGGGTCCTCCGCCACCCTCACGCCGCGTTCAGCCAGCAGCGACTGCACCGCCAGCCACAGGGCCTGGGTCTGTTGTCGGTGGATGGCATACATAGGAAAGGTCATACGTTCAGCCATGTTCTCCTCCCGCCTGCGCCTGTTCGCCAAAGCCTGGATGGGCGTTCACCGCCACCGCCCGGCGGCTAAAATGGCGTCGCCACTCACCGTACCCGCGCACCAGGAACCCCTGATTACGCTGCAGATAAGCCGCCTGGCGATGCAGATACAGCCGACGTAAAGCGTACCAGGGGACCCCTGGCAGGTCATGGTGTACCGCATGGTAGTTGAGATTGAGGAACAGCACCCGCCAGGGGAGCCCGGCCTCGTTGATCACCGAGCGGGCCAGCGGGTCATCCGCGGCCCGGTGTTCGAGAAAAGAGCGCACTTTGGTCAGGGCCAGCGCCGGGTAGCTCACCGCCAGCACAAACCACAGCGGGGAAAAACCCTGCGCCGCCATCCAGGCCAGCAGACCCGTCAACAGAAACAGATGCAGGCTCCACATGGCGATGGCGCGGCGGTCGCCCGCGCGGAAAGCCCGCAGCGCGCTACGCAGGGTGTGAACGATATCCATCAGCGGCGCCAGCAGCAGACGCCCCCAGAAGGTATTGCGCAGGTGGATAAGGCGGCGCTGCCAGGCAGAGAAGCGCTGCCAGCTTTCCGCCGTCACATAGTACGATTCGGGGTCGTCCTCGGGGTGCGTCAGCAGATGGTTGCGATGGTGCGCCAGATGGCTGTCGCGGTAGACGCCGTAGGGATACCAGACCGCCAGCGGCAGCGTCCCCAGCAGCTGGTTGAACCATGCCAGCCGGGTGGGATGCCCATGGATCAGCTCATGCTGTAAGGACATATACCAGGCGGTAAACCAGATTAGCAGCAGCGTGGCCGGAAACAGTCCCAGCGTCCGCCAGCTCGTCACACAGGCAAACCAGCCGCCGTAAACCGTCACAATCAGCAGCCAGGTCGGCAGCTCGCTGCGCCACAGCCAGCTGCGCGCCAGCTGGCGGATCAGGATGCGCTGTTGGTCATCCACATAGACAGCCGTCTTCTTTTCCGTCACTTCCCATACCTTGCCGTGTTGCCTCATTCCCTCCGAAGATGTGAGATAACACGTTAAATAACAAAGTATTTAATTTACTTAGCTTTGCCAAAAAGCGCGTTTGTATTCACCGCTTTCATCAACACCTGAAACTGCGGATTAAATTCATCAAAGATTGGCAGCGCAGCGGCGCCCAGCGCGGCGGTATCGGTGCCGGTCATCCCCATTTTGACACGCTGCGCCGGCAGGTAACGCCCGCGCACAGACTGATACAGCGGCGGCAGCCGCGCCAGCACTTTCTCCAGCAAGGGGGCGGGCATCATACCGCCCACCACCACCGTCTCGGCATCGAAGACGCACTCCAGCAAATTGATCGCCTGACGCAACGGCGCCAGGATGCTGGTGATCCACTGGTCGAAAAGCGCAGCGTCCACCGACAGCAGATCTTCCGGCAGCGCGCGATAAGGGTCGAGGCCGCAAAACTCATAGGCCGCCTGCAGCGAAACATAGCGCTCAAGACATCCCTCATTCCCGCAATAGCAAGGGCGACCGTTCGGCGCGACCACGATATGCCCGACCTCACCGGCGTTATGGGCATGGCCGGTATACACATGACCATCGGTAAAAATACCGGCGCCCAGACCGGTGCCAATATAGAGATAGACAAAAGAGTTGAGCTGCCGCGCCACGCCGTGAAAGCGTTCGCCAATGGCGGCCACCGTGGCGTCGTTTTCGAGAGTCACCGGCAGGCCGCTGAGTCGCCCGAGCTCCGCCGCTACGTCGATTCCTTCCCAGCCGTTGAGCGTCGTGGGCCCCGTCGACGAGATCCCTTCCACGCCAAAGGGCCCCGGCATCACGACCCCCATCCCCAGCACCCGCGACCAGTCCAGCGTCGGCAGCGCACGGATCTCATCCAGCACCTCAGCGAGGCGGGCAAAGGTCGCACCAGGCTGGGGCTTTTGCACCAGAATGAGTCGGCGAAAATGGACCTCGCCGGCCAGATCCACCAGCACCACAATCAACGTCTGATGATCGAGATGGATGCCAATTGACCAGGCGCTGGCGGGATTGAGGCTCACCGGCACCGCTGGCTGTCCACGGCCGCTGGCGCGCCGCGGTTGGTGGCTGGTCAGGAGATCCATCTGCTCCAGCTCCGCCACAATATTCGACACGGTCTGCGGGGTCAGCGCGGTCAGCCGCGCCAGCTCGGCGCGGGTCAGCTCGCCATGTAAACGCACCGCCTCAATGATCACCCGGCGGTTATGCACCCGGGCATGTTCAAGGTTTGTACCTGATGTTTTCATCGTTTCCCTTCCAGGCTGGACTGGTGAAATTTTAGCCGGCATCACAGATCTGACAACGACCCGCGCAGGCGGGTCTTCGCGATGGCATACCCTTTGCTACGCTTAGTGCTGGGACCACTCGGGAGATGTTGCCGATATTGTCGCCCTGATTAAATCAATCAAATTGATTTAATAAATCATAACCCCTTTCAGTACAGCACAGCGGAGAGCAAAGATGAAATACCACAGCGCACTACGGGTCAACGCCTGTCTGCTGGCGATGCTCGTTATCAGCGGGAGCGTCAGCGCAGCGACCCAGATTAATGCCCTGTTCATGACCCAGGCGGCCTATAGCGAAAACGACATTCGCGCGATGACCAGTGACTTCGAAAAGCAACACCCTGACGTGAAGGTCAATCTCGAATTCGTCCCCTATGAAGCGCTGCACGACAAGATCGTCGCCGCCCGCGGCGCAGGGGGTAACGGCTACGACGTGGTGCTGTTCGACGCGATCTGGCCGGCGGAGTTTAGCCGCTTCGATCTGCTGCAGGATGTCTCCTCACGGATTGCCGTCGACGAGCGCGAGAAGATTTTCCCCGGGGCGATGAATACCGTGGTGTATCAAGGCAAAACCCTCGGCATGCCGTGGATCCTCGACACCAAATATCTGTATTACAACAAAGCCATGCTGGACAAAGCGGGGATCAAAACGCCGCCTGCCAGCTGGCAGCAGGTGATGGACGACGCCAAAGTGCTTAAGGACAAAGGGATCGTCAAATATCCTCTGGTCTGGAGCTGGTCGCAAGCGGAAGCGCTGGTCTGCGATTACACCACCCTCGTCTCCGGCTTCGGCGGGAGCTTTTACCAGAACGGCAAGCTCGATTTTTCGACGCCCGCCTCGCTGAAAGCGGTCACGCTGATGAAAACCTCGCTCGATCAGGGGCTGAGCAACCCGGCATCACGTGAATACCTTGAGGAGGATGTGCGTAAGGCTTTCTCCAATGGCGACGCCGCCTTTGCGCTCAACTGGACCTATATGTACAACATGGCCAACGATCCGAAACAGAGTAAAGTCGCAGGTGATGTTGGCATTGTCCCCGCCCCAGGCGATACCCCGGATAAACCCGGCGCCGTCAACGGTTCAATGGGCCTGGGCATCGCCAAAGCCAGTCAGCATCCGGAAGAGGCCTGGCAGTATATTCACTATCTGACCTCCCAGCCGGTACAGGACAAGTATGCCAAACTGAGCTTGCCGGTGTGGAAAGCCTCGTACCAGGATCCTGCCGTTGCCAAAGGCCAGGAGAGCCTGATCGCCGCCGCCGACAAGTCGTTGAACGTGATGCTCTCTCGTCCCGAAACGGCAGATTACTCGCGCCTGTCAAACACCCTGCAACAGCAGCTTCAGTCGGTACTGCAGGGTAAAGCCACGCCCGACGTCGCCCTCAAGGTGGTCGACACCAGCGCGGCCCGTCTGCGTTAAGGAGGCATGATGCTGAGTCTGCAACGACGCGAGCATCGTCAGGCATGGGTGCTGTTAGCGCCCATGCTAATCGCGATGTTTATCCTCACCGCATGGCCGCTGGCGCGCACGCTGTGGCTGAGTTTTACCGATACCGCGCTGGCCGGAAGCGGCGAGGCGACCCACTACGTCTGGCTGGATAATTATCTTTATGCCCTGACCGACCCGGACTTTCGCGCGGCCTTCGCGCGAACGCTCTATTTCACCGTGGTCTCGGTGGCGATTGAGGGTGCGATCGGCGTACTGGTGGCGCTGTTGTTGAATCAGCGTTTTGTCGGGCGAAATGTCCTGCGGGTGCTGGTGATCCTGCCGTGGGCGTTGCCGACTATCGTCAACGCCATGATGTGGCGGCTTAACTTTAATCCCGACTACGGCAGCGTTAATGCTCTGCTCAGCCAGCTGGGGCTGATTGACAGCTATCGCAGCTGGCTGGGCTCGCCGGATTCTGCGCTGCACGCGGTGATGCTGGCGGATATCTGGAAAAACTACCCGCTGGTCACCCTGCTGGTGCTGGCCGCCCTGCAGTCTGTTCCCGACGATCTGTACGAGGCGGCGCGGCTCGACGGCGCCTCGGCCTGGCGGCGTTTTCGCGCCATTACCTTTCCGGCCATTGTGGGTCCCCTTGGCGTCGCGCTGGTGCTACGCACCATCGATGCCTTCAAAGTGTTCGACATTATCTATGTTATGACCCGCGGCGGCCCACTCGACAGCACCAAAACGCTGAGCTTTTTTGTCTATCAGGAGTCCTTCAGCTACCTGCGCGCCGGCAGCGGCGCGGCCTACGCCATGCTGATGAGCCTGATGTGCGCCGTGCTGATAGCCCTGTATCTGTTTTTGCTGCTGTGTCAGCGGCGCCGGAGTATTGATGATGAAGCGTAAAGGGTACATCGTACTGCGTTACCTGGCGGCGCTGGCGGTGGCGATCTCGATCCTCGCCCCGATGCTGTGGCTGTTTTTGATGAGCGTCAGCACCACCGCGGACCTCACCCGCGTCCCGCTGGAGTGGCTCCCGCGGCAGTGGGACTTCAGCCGCTATGGCCATCTGCTGTCGCTGGCCCCTGGCGAACCCGGGGCGCTGTTTCTTCCCGCGCTGGGCAACAGCCTGCTGGTGGCCGCCGGGGCGACGCTGGTGTCGTTGTTGCTGGCGATCCCTGCCGCCTTCAGCTTTTCGCGTTATCCCGGCCGCGACGGCTGGCTGTACGCCGGCCTCGGCATCTATATGGTGCCGCCCGTGGCCTTTGTGCTGCCGCTCTATTTTATTCTTGAACACTTTGGCCTGCTCAACACCCGCAGCGGGCTGGTGCTGGTCTACTGCTCGCTGATCGTGCCGTTTCTGACGTGGATGGTCAAAAACCAGTTCGATACCCTGCCGCAGGATATCGAACAGGCGGCCCGGCTTGACGGTCTGCGCATCTGGCAGGTCCTGCTGCGCATTACTCTACCGCTGGCGAAACCGATGCTTGGCGCCGCCGCGCTGTTCGGCTGGCTGCTGGCGTGGGACGAGTTTTTCTATGCGCTACTGTTCACCAGCAACCTCGCCGCCCAAACGCTGCCGGTGACCATCGCCGGCTTCACCGCTGGCCGCGCCACCGATGACGGGCTGGTGGCGGCGGTCGGCATACTGGCCTCAGTCCCTCCGCTGTTGATTGCTATCTGGTTGCAAAAATCGCTGGTCAGCGGCCTCACCAGCGGGGGAAGTAAAGGATAACTATGGATAACACCAGGACACCTGTGCTCTATATCGTGGGCAATTACAATATTGATTTAGTGATGGGAACCCTGATCCACTGGCCTGCCCAGGGGACTGAGATGATGCTCGAGCACAGCGCGCTGCGGCCCGGCGGCTCTGCCGGCAACTGCGCGCTGGCCGCCGCCGCCATGCAGCTTCCGCACTGCGCGGTCGGCTGCCAGGGCGACGACGCGTTTACTCCGTGGCTGGCGGCACAGTTTCCCGGCGGCAGCGATCGCTGGCCGCAGTATCCCTGTGAAACCTCACTGACGGTGGCGATCACCCATCCCAACAAAGAGCGCTCCTTCCTCAGCAACCATGGACATATTACCCGCCTGACCGCCGGGGATGTGCTGAGCCAGCTGCCGGCCGCCGCTGGCGAGAGCGATATCGTGTTGCTCTGCGGTACCTTTCTCTGTACCGGGCTGCTGTCCGACTATCCGCAGCTGCTCGCCTCGCTCCGCCAGCGCGGGTTTACCCTTGCCGTCGATACCGGCTGGCCGCCTCAGGGTTGGAGCGACCCGCTGCGTCATGAGGTCGACCGCTGGCTGGGCGACTGCGACTGGCTGTTGCTCAACGACGTTGAAACCCTGCAGCTGGCCGGCCACCCGACCCTCGCCGCAGCCGCCGCAGTCCTGGCGGCACGGCTCAGCGGCCGCGGCGGGTGCGTGGTAAAGCGCGGCGCCGACGGCGCGGACTGCTGGACGACCGACGGCCATCACCATGCGCCGACCCGGCCAGTCACCGTGATCGATACCATCGGCGCTGGTGACAGCTTTAACGCAGGATTTCTTGCCGCACTGCTGAGCGGCAAACCTGCGGCGGCCGCGCTGCGCTGGGGAAATACCGTCGCCGCGCAGGCGATCGGCACCTCCCCGCGCCGCTATCCCGACTGGCATACCCTGCAACATCACCTTGAGGAGGCCACCGATGGCCAGTGTTGAACTGATCGATGTCGCCAAGCGCTACGGCAAACAGACGGTGCTCCAGCCTCTGGACCTCACCATCCCCGACGGCAGCTTTACCGTACTGGTGGGCCCTTCCGGCTGCGGCAAGTCGACCCTGCTGCGCCTGCTGGCCGGTCTCGAAACGCTTTCCGGCGGCACCATTCTGATGAACAAGCGGCCGGTCAACGATCTGGATCCGGCCGACCGCGATGTGGCGATGGTCTTTCAGAGCTACGCGCTCTACCCCCACCTGACGGTGGCGGAGAATCTCGCCTTTCATATGCAGGTCAAAAAGGTGGATAAGCAGTTACAGAAAAGCAAAGTGCAGCAGGTCGCCAGCCTGCTGGGGATTGATAAACTGCTGGCTCGCTATCCGCGTGCGCTCTCCGGCGGCCAGCGCCAGCGGGTGGCGATGGGCCGGGCCATGGTCAGAAACCCCCAGGTTTTCCTGTTCGATGAGCCGCTGTCGAACCTTGACGCCCAGCTGCGGATGGAGCTGCGCGCGGAGATCAAATCCCTTCACCAGCGTATCAATACCACCATGATCTATGTCACCCATGACCAGGTGGAGGCGATGACCCTTGCCGATCAGATTGTGGTGATGCGCGACGGGCAGATCGTCCAGCAGGGGGCGCCGCTGGCCATTTACGACCAGCCCTGCAATACCTTCGTCGCCCGCTTTATCGGCTCCCCGCCGATGAATCTCCTGCCCGGTCAGCGCGCCGTGCGCGACGGCCAGCCCGGCGTCGCCTGCGGCGCGCTGTGGTTTCCGCTGGCCGAACGCTGGCATCAGGCCGTGGCGCAGCAGGGCGATGCCCCGCTGATTGTCGGTCTGCGCCCGCAGGATATTCTGCCGGATGCGCATGGCGCGCCGGCAACGGTAAACATCATGGAGGTGACGGGGGAATCCACCCTGCTGCATCTCGACTGGCAGGGTTTTCCGGTGCATGTGCAGGTTGCCGGCAGGGTGGCGGTCGCGGCGCAGCAGACGTTGGGGCTGACTCTCCGCCGCGAAAACCTGCATCTGTTTGATGCCGCCAGCGGCGAGCGGCTGGCGGAGACGCGCTAAGGGCGAAGGGAGCCGGTCATCATCCGTGTGGCCGGGCTCCGGGCGAGGTCGTGTTCCAGGGCTACTCCTCTTCCCGCTCCGCTGGGGTCCAGGTCGGCAGGGTCCGGAAGGTGTGCAACAGCCCTTCCGACCACGCCTTGCGGATGCGGTTGAAGTAGGGATCGCTGTCGGTGATGCGATGCTGCCCGGCGCTGCTCAGGCTGCCGCTGCGGTAGAGCAGCGTATCCAGCGGCAGACCGACGGACAGATTACTGCGCAGCGTCGAGTCAATGGAGATCAACGCGCAGCACATCGCCTGCTCCAGCGGCGTATCGATGGTCAGCACCCGATCGATGATCGGCTTGCCGTACTTGCTTTCGCCAATCTGGAAATAAGGCGTGTCGCGGGTGGCTTCAATAAAGTTGCCCTCCGGATAAATATGGAACAGACGATGGGTTTCGCCGGCGATCTGGCCGCCAAGCAGCAGGTTGCAGTTGAAGTTGGTGTTACTGCAGTTTTGCTGGTTGCTGCTGTCGCGCTGGATCACCTCCAGCAGCGTTTTCCCGATCAGCATGGCGGCGTCGTAGAGGGAAGTTACCTGCATCAGGTTCGGCTCCTGCTGGGTACGGATCCGCGCGCTGAGCAGGCTTATCACGCTCTGGGTGGTGGCCAGGTTGCCGGCGGATTGCAGCACCAGCACCCGTTCCCCTTCCTGATGGAAAACGTGCAGCTTTTTAAAAGTGGCAATATGGTCGACGCCCGCGTTGGTGCGGGAGTCGGAAGCAAACACCAGTCCATCCGCCAGGCACATGGCCACACAGTAGGTCATTGCGGTTATTCCCGTATTATTGCTGCTGCGCCTGCTGGCTGTGTTCGCGCACTTCAGCGTTGGTTAACATAATCTCCCCGCCGCCGCCCAACCGGGTGCCCCGTACCGGGCAGGCGTCGAGATAATCCAGCCCGGTCGCCAGCCGCAGATGCTGATTCAGACGACGGGTATTATTGGTGATATCAAACGACAGCCAGCGGCCGTCGAGCCACACTTCCGCCCAGGCATGCATCGCCACATGCTGGGCGTTATCGCTGTAGACATAGCCGCTGACGTAGCGCGCCGGGATGTCCAGCGCCCGGCAGCAGGCGAGAAAAACATGGGTATGATCCTGGCACACACCCTTCGCCCGGGCGAAGGCGTCGGCAGCGGAGTCCTGCACCTGGGTCGCGCCGGGGGAGTATGGCATTCTTAACAGCAGATCCGCCATCAGTTGATTCAAACTCTCTTCCGCCGCATCGGGACGATAGAGGCGCTGGGCAAACTCGCGGATCGCCGTATCGGCGCGGGTCAGCGGCGTAGAGCGCAGAAAAACCAGCGGCGACAGCAGCTCGGCCTCTTCATCACGCGTCTCTTCCCCCTCGTCGGCGATATCGACAATCCCGCTGGCGCGGATGGTGATCTCTTTGTGCGGGTTATCCAGCGTCAGCACATGCAGCACATTGCCCCAGCCGTCGGTAGTAGTCACCGCCGCGCCGTCCGGCAGGGTCAGCGTCCAGGCGGTGATGGTCTGCCGTCCGGTGCTGCGCGGCGTCAGGCGCAGATACTGGGTGGAAAACTTCACTTCTTCATCGTAGCCGTAGCGGGTGAGATGATCGATGACCAGTTTCATAAGGCCTCCAGATAGGTTTGTCTGATACTGTCGGACAGGGCGTTAATTCTCGCCAGCAGTCCGTTAAGCGTGGTCTGCAGGTCCGCCTGCGCCAGGTCGTCACGGGTGCTGAAGCGCAGGTCAACGTTGAGCTGATGGGCGAGGCGCAGCGGCTGATAGGAGCGATCGTTGGCGATCTTCTCCAGTTCGCCCACCAGGTCGGCAATGCTGGCGCGCAGCGAACGTGGAATATCGTTACGCAGGATCAGCAGCTCCATCACCGTTTCGCGACTGACCGGCTGGCGGTAGAGGCTGTTGTAAGCTTCGCGGGCGCTGACCGCATTGAGCAGGGTATCCAGCCGGTAGTATTCGCGCACCGGATCCGGATCGTTGGTCAGCTGTTGATCCTTAATCAGCAGCAGCTGGGTGGTGGCGAACGCACGCTCGATCAGCGTGCCGATACCGATAAAGCTCAGGGCGTCGTTGCGCAGCAGCGTGCCAATCACCGCCCCGCGAAACAGATGCACCCGCTCTTTCACCCACTCGAAAAAGCCGTCGCTCCCCAGCTCGCCCAGCCCCTGCTGGCGGAGGGTTCGCAGCTCGATGCGGGTGGCATTGATGCTCTCCCACACTTCGGCCGACAGACTGCCGCGCACCGCGTGCGCGTTGTTCCACGCCATCTCCACGCAGCTGTAAATACTGCAGGGGTTGTTGCCATCGAGGGCAAAAAAGTTAAGCAGATTGCTCATGGTAAAGCGGGCGTGGCGCGCCTGAAACAGCTCGTGGGTCATCGACAAATTTAGCGGCAGCGCCAGATCCCGCGACTGCTGACTGTGGCGGGGGATCATTGATAATTTCCAGGTCACGTCCAGCACCCGGGCGTAGCTCTCCGCCCGCTCAAGATAGCGGGCCATCCAGAACAGTTCACTCGCCGTACGACTTAGCATGATGCGTCATCCTCCATCACCCAGGTATCCTTGGTTCCGCCGCCCTGCGACGAGTTGACCACCAGCGACCCTTCGGTCAGCGCCACGCGGGTCAGGCCGCCAGGCACCAGCCGCATCTCCTGCCCGGACAGTACGTAGGGGCGTAAATCGATATGCCGGGGCGACAGCCCTTCATCAACGAAGGTCGGGCAGGTCGACAGCGCGAGGGTGTCCTGGGCGATATAGTTGGCCGGATTGGCCAGCAGGCGCTGGCGGAAGGCCTCCCGCTCCTCTTTGGTGGAACGCGGGCCGACCAGCATGCCGTAGCCCCCGGCGCCATGGACCTCCTTGACCACCATTAGCTCCAGATTGCTCAGCACGTAGCGCAGGTCCTCCGCTTTCCGGCACTGCCAGGTGGGGATATTGCTGAGGATCGGCTGTTCGCCGAGGTAAAAGCGGATCATCTCCGGGACGTACGGGTAGATCGATTTGTCGTCGGCCACCCCGGTGCCGATGGCGTTGGCCAGCACCACGCCGCCGGCGCGATAAACGGACAGCAGCCCCGGTACGCCGAGCATCGAATCGGCGCGGAAGGCCAGCGGGTCGAGCCAGGCGTCATCGATGCGGCGATAAATCACATCCACCCGCCGCGGCCCCTCGGTGGTGCGCATATACACCGCGCCGTTTTTAATAAACAGGTCGGCGCTTTCCACCAGCTCGACCCCCATCTGCTGCGCCAGGAAGCTGTGCTCGAAGTAGGCGCTGTTGAAGCGACCCGGCGTCATCACCACGACGCAGGGATCATCCACCAGCGAACTTTCGCGCAGGGTCTGCAGGAGGTAGCTCGGGTAGCGCTCCACCGGCGCAATGTGATGCTGCTCGAACATCTCCGGATAGAGGCGCATCATCATCTTACGGTTTTCGAGCATGTAGGAGACGCCGGACGGCGTGCGCAGATTATCCTCCAGCACGTAGTACTGACCGTCATTATTGCGCACCATATCGACGCCGGTGATATGGGCATAGGTGTTGTTTGGCAGGTTGATGCCCTGCATGCACGGCTGATACTGCTCGTTGGCCAGCACCTGCTCGGCCGGGATCAGCCCCGCACGCAGGATATTCTGCTCATGATAGATGTCATAGAGGAAAGCGTTCAGCGCTTTCACCCGCTGGCGTATACCGCGGTCAATGCGCTGCCACTCCCCGGCGGGAATGATCCGCGGCACGCTGTCAAACGGGATCAGCCGCTCGGTTCCTTCATCCTCGCCGTAAACGTTAAAAGTGATGCCGATACGGTGAAAGAGCAGTTCCGCTTGCGCTTTTTTCTGCCGGATAGAGAATTGATCGGTGTTGCGAAACCATTGCCACCAGGCATTATAGTGCGGCCGCTGTTCACCCTGGGCGGTCAGCATCTCGTCATAATAATGCCCGTCAGGAAGCGTTATTTTTATCATGGCCGTCTCCTCCGGTTGTACTCACTTTGTGGTAATCCCGGTAAGAGATAAGCATTAATTATGCCAGGTCATCCGCCGCCGCGGCGTTGTGCAAATCGGTTCTGACCCGCCGTCTGATTGTGCAAAAAATCGCCACGATGGCCGCCTGCGCCCGGATGCGGTTGCACCGTCGTGAGGCAGGGCGACGATTTTTGCGCCATGGTGGACGCCAGCGCCGTCAGCCAGTGTGCCGCAGGCCGGGCCTCATAGCCCTTCTCGATCCGTTGGTATTCGCCTCCAGCGCGCCGTGGCCAGTGGCCCGGGCGCGTTGGCTTGTCTGTAAGACTAATCGCTTTGCCGGCGGTTGTAGCAGAAAACCAGGCAGGTAAATCCTCTGTTTTCGCGCAAAATGTTACCCCTGACACGCGCAGCGGCAGATATTCGTCTAAGGTTTTTGGATGGCCAAACGTCGTGGCCCGCAGTCGATAATGATAAGGAGAACTCCCCATGACGAGTACTGATGCACATCGTCCCGCTGCTTTGCCCTGTTCCCTGCGCCTGGCGATCGGCGGCGCCCTGCTCGCCCTGATGAGCCTGAATGTCCAGGCGGAAGACGGCAAAACCGCGCCGCCACCCTCGCCGGATATTCTGCTGGGCCCGTTGTTCAATGATGTCCAGAGCGCAAAGCTCTTTGCCGATCAAAAAACCTTCGCCGACGCGATCCCTAACAGCGATCCGCTGATGATCCTTGCCGATTACCGGATGCAAAAAAACCAGGCCAGCTTCGACCTGCGCCACTTCGTCGAGCTGAACTTCACGCTGCCGAAAGAGAACGACACCTATGTGCCGCCCAAAGGGCAAACCCTGCGTCAGCATATCGACGGCCTGTGGCCGGTCCTGACCCGCAGCACCGTCGAGGTGGAAAAGTGGGACTCGCTGCTGCCGCTGCCTAAGCCCTACGTGGTCCCCGGAGGACGCTTTCGCGAAGTCTATTACTGGGACAGCTATTTCACCATGCTGGGTCTTGCCGAAAGCGGTCACTGGGATAAAGTCGAAGATATGGTCGCCAACTTCGCCGCGGAAATTGACACCTGGGGCCATATCCCCAACGGTAACCGCACCTATTACCTCAGCCGTTCGCAGCCCCCCTTCTTCTCCTTTATGGTAAGCCTGCTGGCGACGCACG
>ENA-UPSY01002616-UPSY01002616.1-human-gut-metagenome-genome-assembly--contig:-NODE-2616-length-14807-cov-5.131908_pt1 | contig 14807 bp, 10 predicted proteins | sample MGYA00250044_ERZ773365 | MGnify/ENA primary metagenome ERZ773365 (study PRJEB29103, sample SAMN06111932) | human gut metagenome | biome: human gut; feature: ankylosing spondylitis patient; material...
ATATTGCAAACATAATTCGTACCGCAGGAACGAATTATGCGAGTCAATATTTCTAATAGCATCTGCAATACATGCCCGAGAGATTCCGTTGGTGTTCCGTGGTTCTTTGGTAAATATCCACCCCGTCAGACATGCTTTGAGAGACTCGATGCCCCTTTTTTTGTATAAATTGACGCTGAAAGTCTCGTTCAAAATTCGGGCTAATTAATTATATCGACGAAGGCAAAGCAATGACACGACAGGAAGAAAGTCTCCTGCCGCTCAACGCTTCTCCTCAACCTTCCTGACCTCGTGCGGAACCCTTCCTTCCGAAGCGTGTCTCGCTTCGTTGAGCATATGGGACTGGTGCCGCGCCTCCACGGCCTGAGCGGCCCTTGCCGCAGCCGCATCGTCAAAGGCCTCGTCCACGGGCGGAAGCTTCGAGACGACCACCTTGATGGCCTTGAGCGAAAGGCGGATCTCAAGCGAAAGGAAGACGGTCGAAAGCACGATGAGGCCGACAGCCGCCACCAGCAGCATGCTGTTGACGAAGTCGGCATGCACGCCCGTCGACTCCTCCAGAACGCAGAGCGCGACCATGAGGCCCGAGACCACGGCCGAAAGCACTACGCAGAGCTCGCCGTTGCGAAGAAGCCCCGCCCTGTGGAAGATGAAATCGATCTCCTCGTCGATGTCGGCGCGCTCGTCAGCTGCACCTTCGGCAAGGGCAACCTCATCCATTGCGACTACGGCAAGGTGGCCTTCACCTTCTGGCGTCGAAGCGACGACCGCGCCGTCCGCCTCGTCAACGTCTCCCGCCTCATGACCCGAAGCGAGTCCGAGGAATCCCGTGTCCTCAAGACCCTCGCCTTCTCGGGCGCTCCGATGACGCCCGAGCAGAAGGCCCGCCACGAGGGCCTTCACGCCGAAATGATCGAGCGCATTCTCAATGCGCCCTTCGAGGAGGTCTTCCGCGTCGAGGAGGTCTCCGATCCCGCACCCGCCCGCGCCCGCATCATGGCGAGCGTCATCTGCGCGTGCTGCGGCGAGGCCGTGATGGAAAGCCGCTCGAGGCGCCTGGGCGGCAAGGACTACTGCATTCCGTGCTTCAGACGGCTTGACGACCGTTGAGCGCGTTTGAAGACCCGGCGTCAAAAAAGCGAAAAGGCCATCCACAGTGGAGAGCCTTTTCGTTTTTCTGCTGAAGATGCCGTCTCCTCTCCGAGCCCTCCGCCCCGACATAGGAAGCTTGGGACAAACAAGCTGGGCGGAGAACCCGAAGAGAAGCCGGACTTTCAGAGAGGATCAGATCACCGAGTAGATAAGGCAGCCGGTGGCCACGCCCGTGATGACGTGCACGAGACCGGCACGCATGTAGGAGTGGTTGAGAACCCAGGTGCCCAGGCGGGTCGTGCCGGTTCGGTCGAAGGAGCAGCAGCCGATCTGCGCGCCGCCCGGGATGAGGAAGTCACCGCAGGTGGCCGGATAGAGGGCCACGAGGAAGAGCGGGTCGATGCCGATGGCGGCGCCCAGAGGCATGAGGGCGACGACGGTGGCGGACGGGCTCAGGATCACCGCGGAGAAGAGGAAGAGCACGACGCCGAAGAGAAGCGGCGTGGACTCGGCCATCGTCTTGAAGAGCGCGATGAACTGCGGGCTGTAGGCGTCAAAGAAGGTGCCGGTAAGCCAAGAGATGCCGAACACGCCCACGACACCGATGAGACCGGCGCGGAAGACGGAACCGTCGGCGAACTTGTTGGACGGGACCTTGCAGACGAGGATGATGAAGAGCGCGCAGGCGAGCATCACCATCTGGATGAGCGACGGAATCGGGAGGGTCGAAACCTTGCCGGCGGCGCTGGTCCAGGTCGGGAGGAGTTCCTTGTTGAAGCCGAAGAAGAGCACGGTGGCGACGCCGAGCGCGAAGATCAGCACGGAGTTGCGCACGCTGGCAGGAATCTCGAGCTTGGAATCGTCACGCTTGATGACGAGTTTCTGGAATTCGCCGGCGGCAACGCGGCGCTTGAATTCGGGATCGTCCTCAAGTTCGCAGCCCTTCCAGTAGACGCACAGGCAGGTGGCGGCCGTGGCGACGACGAAGGCGGGGACCGAGATCATCAGAACGTCGATGACGCCGAGGTTGAACGGAGAGAGCGAGGCGACCATGGCGGCCGTGGCGGCGGACATCGGCGAGGCGACGACTGCAATGCCGGCGGAGATCACGGATGCGGCGATCGGACGCTCGGGTCGGACGCGGGCCTGGGTGGCCACTTCGGCGACGACGGGATAAACGGCGAAGGCGACGTAGGCCGTGCCCACGAAGATGACGAAGAAGGAGCAGACGAAGGGCGCCACGAAGGTAATGGCGCGCGGCCACTTCCTGAGCATGCGCTCGGCGACCTTCACCATGATGTCAAGGCCGCCTGCGCCCTGCAGCACGGACGTGCAGGAGATGACGGCCACGATGATGAGAATCGTGGAGACGGGAGGAGAGCTCGGCTTGAGGCCGAAGAGAAGCACGAGAATGCAGACGCCGAAGCCGCCTGCTGCGCCGAGGCCGAGACCGCCGAAGCGGCCGCCAATGCCGATGCACACGGCCACAGTGATGAGCTGGAGCCAGAAGTTCAGATCCATTTCCATGATGATGGTCCTGAGTCAAGGGGTTGGATGCGAGGAATGGGGAAAAAGTCGGGCCGTCCGGTTCGGTTGACAGCAGTGAACCGGACGGCCCGATCGGAGTGATCGTCAGATCAGAAGCTTAGAGACCGAGGATGCGGCCTTCGGCTTCAAGGACGGCGTCGGCGCGCTCAAGCTGGACGGCGACCATGTCGGGAGCCGTGCCGCCGTAGCTCTTGCGGGCGCGGACGCAGGTCTCGAGACTGATCTCGTGGCGGATGTCCTCTTCGATCTTGTCGGAGAACTGCCTGTATTCGTCCATCGTGAAGTCGTCGAGGCGCTTGGCGTGCTTGATGCCGTAGTTGACCATGGCGCCGACGACGTGATGGGCTTCGCGGAACGGCATGCCCTTCTTGGCGAGGTAGTCGGCCAGGTCGGTGGCGTTGGCGTAGCCGAGGTCGGCGTTGGCGCGGGTCTTCTCGCCGTTGACGCGCATCTTCTCGACCATCGGAGTCATGATGGCGAGGGACTGAAGCAGCGTGTCGACGCTGTCGAACACCTGTTCCTTGTCTTCGGAAAGGTCGGTGTTGTAGGCGAGCGGGATGCCCTTCATGATCGTGAGGATGGCCATGAGGTTGCCGTACATGCGGCCCGTCTTGCCGCGGATCTTCTCGGCGATGTCGGGGTTCTTCTTCTGCGGCATGATCGAGCTGCCGGTGCAGAAGTCGTCGGAGAGTTCGATGAACTTGAAGTCCTGCGTGGAGAACGTTACGAGTTCTTCGGAGAGGCGCGAGAGGTGCATGTAGCACATGGCGGCGGCCGCATTGAACTCGACCATGTGGTCGCGGTCGGAGACGGCGTCGATGGAGTTTTCCGTCGGACCGTCGAAGCCGAGGTTTTCAGCCGTGAAGTCACGGTCGATCGGGAAGTCGGTGCCGGCGAGGGCGGCGGAGCCGAGCGGGCAGCGACCCATGCGCTTGTAGAGGTCGGAGAAGCGCGTGAAGTCGCGTTCGAGCATCCAGAAGAAGGCCATCATCCAGTGGGAGAAGAGGATCGGCTGGCCCGTCTGCATGTGCGTGTAGCCCGGCATGATCACGTCGATGTTGGCGCGGGCGGTCTTGACGAAGACGGCCTGAAGCTCGCGGATCGCCTTCTGGACTTCGCGGATTTCATGGCGGAGGTACATCTTCGTGGAGGTCGTCGTCTGGTCGTTGCGGCTGCGACCCGTGTGCAGACGGCCGCCGGCCGGGCCGACGATTTCCGTCATGCGCTTCTCGATGGCCATGTGGATGTCTTCGTCCTTGATGGAGAAGACGAACTTGCCGGCGCGGATTTCCTCGGCAACCTGGTCAAGGCCGCGGCAGATCGCTTCGGCATCCTCGGTGCTGATGATGTTCTGACGGGCGAGCATCGTGGCGTGCACCTTGCTGTCCTGAATGTCGAACGGGCAGACGCGCTGCTCGAACGTGATCGTGGCGTTGAAGGCTTCCACGAGTTCGTTGGCGGGAAGATCGAAGCGGCCGGAACGGCTCTTGCTGTCTTCGTTGGACATTGTTTTCTCCTTGAATGGTCCTAATGTCTATTGGTCGATTTGGTCGAGTCGTTTTGTCGTCACACTTTCCTCTCGTCCGACATTTCCGATCTCGGTGGCGCCATTATAGTACATATTGTCGACAATTCAAAGAGAACAACAAACAATATACAGAGAATTTTCAGCACAAAGTTTGTTTAAGTTCTCGGAAACGACTGTGCCGCAGTCGACAAGCGCCTTTATTAGGACTTACCCTTCCTGTTGAAGAAAAGTCGTCTCTAGGCGAAAATACGGCGTATACAGCCTCCTTGGCGGGGTTCAGACAGCGTTTAAGGCTCAAAAACCGCCCGAGACCGCTATAATTGTCGACAATATTTACAACCGAGGCGGCCCGGCAGCGTCCGAAGGCCGCCCTTGACCATCCCCCACAAGTCAGCCAGCCATGGATGAAGAGAGCCTGTTCCGCTCCATACACGCCCACCTGCTCAAGCAGTCGAGGGCGGGCGCAGAACCCGACACGGAAGCGGGTCTCGCCGACCGTTTCAATGTTTCGCGCTACCACGTGCGTCAGGCGCTCGACGTCATGACGCAGATGGGCATCGTCACGCGCACGCAAAAGCGCGGCATCTCCTTTGCGGAGCCCGGTCCCGACGACATCTCCCGCCAGATCGAGTCCCATCTCAAGATCGGGAACTTCGATGCCTATGAACTCAACGAGGCTCGTCGTCTCTTCGACACGGGTCTCATCTCGCTTGCCGTCAGGCGTCTGCCGCCCGCTCAGTTCGGCGCGCTCTCCTCGATCGTCACGAACATGGAGGGCTGCATCGAATTCCGTCGTGCCGCGCTAAAGTTCCACTCGCAGTTCTGGGAGACCGTCTTCAAGGGAAGCGGCAACCGCGTGCTGCAGGTCTTTGCGACCTCGCTCCTCCTTCACACGATGAACTATCTCGAAAGCCGCGCGGACGAACTCGAGGACAGCTGGTACTCGGACATGCTGACCCTTGACAAACAGGTGCTCAACGCCCTGCGCGCCGAGGACGGCGAACGAGCTCAGGCGCTCGTCACCGAGTGGCTCAGGAAGGAGCTGATGCTCTGAGCGTTGCGTTCGGCCGCCTCCCCGCAGGTGAGAGCCGTACAGCCAAAAAGGGGCGTCCGTCCGGACGCCCCTTTTGTTTTTCGGTTTGGATTTCGGCTTACATTCGCTTGAAGATGAGCGACGTGTTGATGCCGCCGAAGGCGAAGTTGTTGCTCTGGACGAACTCGGTGTCGATCCTGCGCTCCGTGCCCGTGATGTAGTCAAGCTCGCCGCATTCGGGATCGATGTCGGTGAGGTTGATGGTCGGGCTGAACCAGCCTTCGCGCATCATCTCAATGGCAAGCCAGGCCTCGATCGAACCGCAGGCGCCGAGCGTGTGGCCGAAGAAGCTCTTGAGGGACGAGACGGGCGTCCTGTTGCCGAAGAGCGACGCCGTGGCGTTCGACTCGGCGCAGTCGCCGCGCGAGGTGGCGGTGCCGTGGGCGGACAGGTAGCCGATGTCGGAGGGCGCGAGACCTGCGGTCCTGAGCGCCTCCTCCATGCAGATGCGCATGGTTCTGCTGTTGGGCTGCGTGATGTGGGTGGCGTCGCAGTTCGTCGCAAAGCCGACGAGTTCGGCGTAGATCCTGGCGCCGCGGGCGCGGGCGTGTTCGAGCTCCTCGAGCACGAGCGTGCAGGCGCCTTCGCCGATCACGAGGCCGTCACGGTTGGCATCGAAGGGACGCGGCGTGAGCTCGGGCTCGTCGTTGCGGGTGCTGGCGGCAAAGAGCGTGTCGAAGACCGCAACCTCGGAGGGGCAGAGCTCTTCGGCGCCGCCCGCCACCATGACGTCCTGATAGCCGTGGCGGATGGCCTCCCAAGCGTAGCCGATCGCCTGGGCGCCCGACGTGCAGGCGCTCGGCGTCGGGATGACGCGGCCGGTGATGCCGAAGAAGAGGCCCGTGTTGACGGCCGTGGTGTGCGGCATCATCTGCACGTAGGTCGTGGCGGTGATGCCGCGCGTATTGCGGTTGACGATCATCTCGCCGAAGTCGGCCACGGCGCGGGTGCTGCCTGTGCAGGAGCCGTAGGCGATGCCGGTGCGGCCGCTCTTGATGACGGGATCGTCGATGAGGCCCGCCTGTTCGAGGGCGAGTTCGGTCGCGCGGGTCGAAAGAAGCGAGACGCGGCCCATCGAGCGGATGCGCTTGCGCGTGTAGTGCTCGGGCAGCGTGAAGTCGAGGACGGGCGCGCCGAGCCTGGCGTTGAGGCCCTCGATGTCGTCCCATTCGTGCATGCGGCGCACCGCGTTCCTGTGGGCGAGAAGACCCGCCTTGACCGTTTCCCAGTTCTGGCCGAGCGACGTGACGCCGCCCATGCCGGTGACTACGACTCTGCGCATCAGATCATGCCTCCGTTGACGTTGATGACTTGGCGCGTGATGTAGGACGCACGCTCGTCCATGAGGAAGCCGACGACGGCCGCCACTTCCTCCGGGGTGCCGATGCGCTGCATCGGAATCATCGCCATCGCGTGCTCGCGGGCGATTTCGTTCATGTCGACCATGCCCGTGTCGATGAGGCCGGGCGCGACGCAGTTGACCGTGATGCGGCGCTTGGCGAGCTCGACGGCAAGCGCCTTCGAGGCGCCGATGAGACCCGCCTTGGCGGCGCTGTAGTTGGTCTGGCCGCGGTTACCCGTGACGCCCGAAACCGACGACATCGTGACGATGCGGCCGCCCTTGCGGGCCCTGACCATCGGCATGACGACCGGATGGATGACGTTGTAGAAGCCGTTGAGGTCGACGTCGATCACGCGCTTCCAGTCCTCCTCCTCAAGTGCGGGGAAGGCGTTGTCGCAGGTGACGCCTGCGTTGAGGACGACGCCCCAGTAGGCGCCGTTGGCCGCGATGTCGGCCTCGATCGCCGTGCGGGCGGCCTCGGTCGAGCCCACGTCGAAGAAGAGCGTGCGGACCTCTGCACCCGCCTCTTCGCAGAGGCGGACGGTCTCGTCCATCTCGGCGGACGGCCTGCGGCTGTTGAGAACGAGCGCGTGCCCCGTGCGGGCGAGCTCGACCGCGCACGCGCGTCCGATGCCGCGCGAGGCGCCTGTGATGAGAACGGTTTTCTTGTAGTCGGTCATGATCCGTTTTTAAATTGACTTTCAGTATGAGGGTGAATTATGCCGTCAGACGGCGAGAAGCGAGTCGATTTCGCTCTCAAGCGGCTGGAAGACGGTGAGGCGTCCCGAAGCGACGGCTTCGCCGTTGCACGAGACCGTGCCCTCGAAGACCGCGAGACGGTCGTCGAGCATCATCTTCGACATGGTGCAGACAAGAGTGCCCTCGCCTCTCCTGACGCAGCGCTCGATCCTGATGCCGCGCACCGAAAGCAGAAGCCCCGCGTCGGCCTTCCTGTCGCCTTCCGGCACGACGGTAAGCTCGTCGTGCACGTGCGACCAGATGCCGATCGTCTGGGCCATCACCTCGAGGAAGAAGGCCTCGGGCAGCTCTCCGTCGGGACGCCAGTGAGTGGCGAAGACGCCGTCGGCGTCCAGATCCGCCTCGGTCGTGACGTCCGCCTCGCCCACGCTGACGACGCGGGTGATGACGCACATGGGCTTCCTGTGCGGGAGATAGCTTTCCGGATCAAGAAATTCGGTTTGGGTGGTTTCAGACATGGATTCGTGCCGTTCAGGAAGTCGGTTCGAAGATGAGGGCCGTGTTGCTGCCGCCGAAGGCGAGGTTCGTGCTCATGACGGGGCCGGGCGCAATGAGCGCGGGTTCGCGCAACACGCCCGAGAGCGGAAGCGTCTCGTCGGGCGTCTGGCCTTCGGAGAACTGGGCGGGGAGCTTCAGGCCCCCGTGCATCAGTCCGAGCACGAGCAGCCCCGCGTCGGTGACGCCTGCGGCGCCGAGCGTATGGCCCGTATAGGTCTTGGTGGACGACATGGCGGTGCGCCCGCCGAAGACGCGGTTCATGGCGGCAAGCTCGGAGGCGTCGTTCTGCCCCGTGCCAGTGCCGTGAAGATTCACGTAGACGATGTCGTCGGGCGTGAGGCCCGCACGCGAGAGCGCGCCGCGCACGGCCGCCTCGGCGCCCCTGCCCTCGGGTTCGGGGCTCGACATGTGGTGGCCGTCGGAACTCTCGCCCCAGCCCGAAAGCTTCACGGCCGAGGGACGGCGGGTGAGAAGCATCAGGCCTGCGCCCTCGCCGATCGTGATGCCGGGACGATGGTCCGTCAGGGGACGCGTGCGCTCGCCCGCGAGCACGCCCAGGGCGTGAAAGCCGTTCAGGGGCATGTCGGCGAAGGTGTCGGCGCCGCCCGCAATGACGGCGTCGGCCAGCCCCGCCTCAAGAAGGCGGGCTGCGCTGATGATGGCGCGGGCCGAGCTCGTGCAGGCCGTCGCGATCGTGTAGGCGGGGCCCTTCGCACCCACAAATGATGCGAAATCGCGCGAAGGATCGCCCATTTCCTGCCATTCGCCTGCAAAAGGCGGCATTTCCGAGCCGAACTTTCGTGCCTTCCACCAGTCGGAAAATTCCTGGAAGCCCGAGGTGCTCGTGCCGAGTACGACGGCGATGCGCTCGTCCTCAAAGTCCTTGAGGCGGCTTTCGAACTCGGTCTTCCGGAGGTTCCAGCAGGCCCTGAGGAGCCTGTTGTTGCGCGAGGACGGCGGATTCGTGTCGGGAAGATCGATCGTCACGCGGCCGAACGGAGCCTCGAACCCGTCGACGGTGCGCACGAGGGGTCCCTCCATGCCGGGCGCGCGGCCTTCGGCCAGATTGGCAAGAATGGCGTCGTCTTCGCCGAGTGCGTTGACGAGCGACAGGGCTTCAACATAAACCGTCACTGGGCTTTCTCCTCGTCGGGGCCGGGCTTGTCGGCGGTGGAATCGGGAACGGCGGGATCCTCGAGATAGCGAAAGGCGATCGAATACCCGAAGGCCTCGTGCCTGAGGCTCGCGAGCCTGGGGCCGCGGGGCCCGTCGGCATACGTGAAGCGCTCGATTTCGGCGCCGTCGCCGTCGACGAGCGTTCTCGATTTTTCCTCAATCCTGAGATGATAACCCGAAGGAAGCGTCGTCCACGCTTCGGCGGGGAGCGTGCCCATCAGAATGTCGGCGACGATCTGCTCTGCGCGAAGCTCCTTGGGGAGTGGCACGTAGTTCGTCGACACGAGCATGGTGCCGTCGTAGGTGACGCTCATGAGGGCCATGCCCGTGAGGGTCATCACGTCGAGCGACATCAGGCCGCCGCGGCAGGCCCTGACCGTGAGAAGGCGCTCGGTGCGCCCGTCGCGGACCGCCGTGAGAATGGCGTTTTCGGTCATGTCGGCGCCGCAGGGACTGTCGGGCAGCGCGGCGCACACGCCGGGCTTGACCCAGAAGAAGAGTTCGGGCGACTCGGGCTCCGTGGCGCAGCCCGTGAGCATGAGCGCGGCGGCCAGCGCCGCAAGGCCCCTGAAAGAAGCGGACGTCATCGTGGACGCTCCTCCCTGTATGTGTTCCGTCTTGTGATGAGGCGCGTGGCGGGCGCAAGCAGGAAGGCAAAAAGAACGCCCGCCGAAAGCACCAGGCCGAAGCTTCGCACGGCCGGCGTCTCGCTCAGCACCAGAATGCCGAGCGAAAGAAGCGTGCTTCCAAGCGCCACCGCCATCGCATGAAGGACGTGGTCCCGCGGCTCGTCCGCGGATCCCGCGCCTTCCTCCGAATGAAAGAAGATCGTGTAGTCGACGCCGATCCCCATGACGAGGATGAGCGCGAAGAGACTGAAGAGATTGACGGGCGTGCCCGTGATGCCCGCAGCGGCAAGGCCCGCAAGCAGGCCGCCCGCGACGGGCAGCGACGCGACGAGCCCAAGCCTTGCGCCAAAGAGCTTCACGAGCATGAGTCCGAGCACGGCGAGTCCTGCGGCGATGAGCCCCGTAAGACCGAGGCGGAAGGCCGAGAAGAGCTCCCCGAAGTCGGCCCGGCGGTTGAGCCAGTAAACGCCGTCGATCCCGGCCGCAGCTGCAGCGGCAGCCTCGGCCGCATTCTTTCCGGCCGAGAGCGTCACGGGCACGAGGATCACGACGCCCTCGGACGTGCGGGCAACGAGCGAGCGGTAGTTGTCGCCCAACGGGCCCGCCAGCCATGACGCAAGCTTCACGGTCCCGTAGGGCGTGCAGCCGGATCCCTCACAGGGCGGCGCGAGCTTTGCCGTCATCGAGGGCTCAGCAGCCTTCATCGCGGCAAGGGCCTTTTCCTGCACGTCAAGGCTTCTGAGGGGCACCATCACGGGACGCGAAATAAAGCCCTCTTTTTCCAGTTCATGAAGCTTCGGTCGCAAGAGCTCAAGCGTTTGCACCGCCTCGTCGGGGGTTTTGCCCGTGGCGGCGAACCACGTCTGGGAAAAGCCGATGCCGAGAAGCGAGGAGATCACCTTCTCTTCTGCGGCAAGTCTGACGGGCGGCGTCTGCAGGGCCGAGAGGTCGTCGTTGACGCTAAGGCGCGCGACGCCAAAGACCGATACGCAGGCAAAGAGGACGAGGAAGGCCTTCGTCCAGAGGCGCCCTTGCGTCCATGCGTCCGCGTAGGCCGAAAGCAGGCTTCGGGCGGGCAGAGGACGGACGGGGAAGCCTTTGACGAGGAACGGGAACCAGGCGACGACCGTGAGCCAGGCGCCCGCGAGTCCGCAGACCGCAAAGAGCGCGAGCTGCCTGAGGCCGGGGAAAGGCGCGGCGAGCATGAGCGCATAGGCCGTGACCGTGGTGAGAAGCGCGTGCAGAAGCGAGGGCCTCAGGTGTCTGAGAGTGCCTGCGGGCGTTTCGATCCCGCCCGCCCAGCGGCGGCGCATCAGATAGTAGGTCGTGTAGTCGGCCGAGATGCCGATGAGGCTCAGGCACATGACGAGCGTGACGGCATGGAGCGACCCGAAGACCGCCAGCGTGGCGGCCGTGCCGCAGAGCGCGCCCGCCGAGACGGAAAGCAGGCAGAGGAGGACGGGCCTGAAGCTTCGGAAGGCGACGAAGATGAAGACGGCGAGGAGGACGCAGGAGAGCGAACCGAGGCGCTTCATGTCGCGCTCGGCCTGAGAGGCCGCGTGATGGCTGTAGTAGAGAACACCCTGCCCTGCGATGGCGGCGTCGGGACGTTCGGACAGAACGGCCCTGCGGATGTCGGCCTCGGCGGCGATCCAGGCCTTGAGCCCGTCGCCCGAGAGCGCGGATTCGGGCACGCGGCCCGTCAGCAGGCGCCAGGAGCGCCCTTCGGAATCCTTTGCGGTGATCCAGCCGTCGTCGAGCGTCGGCATGCCTCTTCCCTGAGACATCATGACCGAGCGGAGAAGAAGCCAGGGATCCGCGCGCCACTCGTCGCCGGTGACGCCTGCGACGGGACTGTAGAGCTGGCCGAGCATCCACCTCAGGTGCCCCTTTGCCTTGTCCCCGAGAAGTCCCGAGACGGTCTTCTCGTCGAGCAGGCCGAGTACGTCCCGCCTCATGGCCTCAAGCCAGATCCTGCGGTCCGCTTCGTCCATGCGGCCCGAAAACGACGTAACGAGCTCGCGCTCCCAGAGGCTTCGGACGAATTCGTCCGCAGCGCCGGGGTTCGACGCGTCCTCGCGGACGGCCCAGATCACGCGGTCGGCGATGCCGCGCGTGGCGGCCTGAGCAAGTTCTCCCGTCCTCACGTCGGCGGAAGAGGACGGCAGCAGATCAAGAATGTCGGTCGAAAGGGCGCCCTTCGGAAAGCCGATGACGGTGAGCGCAAGAATGAGAAGGATGCACGCGGCCCAAACCAGCGCAGGCAAGGTGCCTGCGGGTTGCGTGAGCCTGTCGATGAACCGCGTCCTCCTGCTCATGATCCTCTGGTTATTGTTCGGTTTTCTTCACGTCGTCCGTGACCGCGGGCTTCGCCTCTTCGGACGCCGCCTCGGCAGGTGCATCAGCCGGCGCATCGGACGCAGGAACGTCCTTCACGGAAGGTTCGCTCACGACGGCTGCCTGAACTTCGGTGGTGCGTTCCTCTTCGACGGCGCTCTCGGGCTGCACGACTTCGGGCTGTACGTCGACAGGCGCTGCAGCGGGCGCGGCGGATTCGGCCTGAACGGGCTGAGCGGCCTCGGCAGTCTCAGCCTTTTCAGCAGCTTCTGCAGTTTGAGCGGCTTCAGCGGCAGCGGCGCCTGCGGCTCCGGCAGCGGCGGACTTGCCGAAGGACGGCATCCACTTCTTGTAGTCGACGCCCTTGATCTTGTCCATCTTGTCCTTGAGGTTGAGATTTTCGATGCGGCCCTTGACGTCGAGGTTCTCGATCCTCTCCTTGACGTTGAGGTTGTCGATCTTCTCCTTGACGTTGAGGTCCGCGATCTTTTCCTTCACCTTGAGATCCGCAATCCTCTGCTTGACGCGAAGGCCGACGATCTTGTCCTTCATGCCGGAGAAGAAGGAGGGCTTTTGAGCCTCGGGAACGGCGGACGCATCGAACGCGACGTCTGCGGCTTCACCACCCTCGGCAGCCTGAGTGGCCTGGGCGGCCTTGACGGCGGCCTTCGCCCTCGCCTTTTCCTCGCGGCGCTTCGCCATCTTCTCCCTGATGCCGTCGAAGATCGAACGGCGGGAGGTGTTTCGGGCCGCATGCCGAGCGGCGCTCGCGGCGGCTTCGGCGCGGGCCTGCGCGATGATGGCGGCGCCTTCGTCCTCGTCGATGTCGTTCGTCGCCTCGCCTCGTGCGACCGCCTTTTCGTGGCGAACCTGAGCGCCGATGCCGAAGACGTCGGCCACGGCCTCACCGAGGCTTTCGGAGGCGATCTGGGTGTCGTTGAGGATGCGGGTGTGTTCGTCGGACGGCACAGCCCTGAGGTTTTCGGGGCTGGCGACGCGCACGATGATGCGGCAGTCATGCTTGAGTTCGCGCGCGGCCGCAAAGACGGTCTTGTTGAGGACCATGTCGGAGGACGGCAGCACGAGGACCTCGGCATCGACGAGATGGCCCTGGACGAGGAGCGCGGGGTCGGACGGATTGCCGACGATGGCCGAACCATGCTTGTAGGAGTCGACGACCGCGGCGGTCGTGTCGCTCATCACGAAGCAGGTGAAGTCGATGCCGCGGGCCTCGAGCCTCGGCAGGAGCGCGAGTACGACCTCGTTGACGCCCGCGATGAGCACGTGCCCCTTGATGGTCTTGGGCTCGACGGAGGCGAGCGGCGAGACGCGTTCGGCCATGCGCGCAAAGAACGGACGGCGGGAGACGAGGAGGTTCCTCACGTGCGGGATGGCAGTGAACATCAGCGGATTGAGCGCGATCGTCAGAATCGAGGCTGCCACGACGATGCTCATCGTGCCCGGCGTCGCGATCCCGAGCGCAATGCCCTGGCCGCAGAGAATGAAGGAGAATTCACCGAGCTGCGAGACGCAGGCGCCCATGACGAGGGCCGTGTCGAGCGGCCAGCCCAGAAGCAGCACGAGCGCGGCCGTCACGCTGCTCGTGATGCACATGATGATGAGCATCACGGCGATCACGGCCCAGGGTTCGTTCACGAAGACGTACGGGTCGAGCATGAGGCCCACGGAGATGAAGAACAGCACCGAAAACGCGTCCTGCAACGGCAGGCAGTTGCGGGCCGCACGGTGCGCAAAGCTAGACTCGCGCATCACCATGCCTGCGAAGAAGGCGCCCAGAGCGTAGCTCACGTTGAAGATCGCACCCGCGCCGTAGGCGATCCCGATGGCGATCGCAAGCACGCAGAGCGTGAAGAGCTCGCGGGAACCCGAGAGCGCCACGCGCTGGAGAATCCACGGGAAGAGACGCTTGCCGACGATGAGCATGCCGGCCACGAACACCGCGACGCCGAGCAGCGTCTTGGAGAGCGAGATGACGATGAGCCTCGGATCAACGGGCCCCTCGCCCTGCGTCACCTGCGCGACGAGCGGCAGGCACACCATGATGAAGACGGTGACGAGGTCCTGCACGACGAGCCAGCCGATGGCGACCTGGCCGCTCGGCGTGACGGAAAGCTTGCGAAGCTCAAGGGCCTTCATCACGACGACGGTCGATGCACAGGAGAGCGTCATGCCGAAGACGATCGCATTGGGAAGCGCCCAGTCCCAGGCAAGGAGCGCGACGGCCGTGCCGGCGGCGCCCGATGCGGCCATCTGCAGCATCGCGCCCGTGACGGCCACGCCCTTGACCTTCACGAGGTCGGCGACCGAGAAATGCAGGCCCACGCCGAACATCAGGAGCATCACGCCGATTTCGGCGAACTGCTCCGTGACGACGCGGTCGACGTTGGGAAGGAGCGGGAAGAGGCCCACGGACACGCCCGCGATGATGTAGCCCACAAGCGTGGGGGTCTTCAGGAAGCGCTCTGCAAGCCACCCGAAAACAAGCGCAAGCCCGAAGCCCGTCACGAGCGTGGTGATGATGGAAAACTGATCGGTCAAGGCCGCTTCTCCTCTGGTCTGTCCAGTCTGGTCCGTTCCTCTCCGTTCCGTTCCGCTGCGCGGGGCGGGCACTTTGCACGGAGGGAAAGCGTTTAAGTTTACTCTTCCAACGGGCACTCCGCCTCAGCGTCGTCCCGAAGCGACTCAGCGGGTTCGAAAGCTTGAAGCGATCGGGTAGGAGGCGTGAGGGTACTCACGCCGTCCTCCCACACCACCCACCGTACGGATCCGTAGTGGGCGGTTACC
>ENA-UPSY01002618-UPSY01002618.1-human-gut-metagenome-genome-assembly--contig:-NODE-2618-length-14799-cov-3.748064_pt1 | contig 14799 bp, 15 predicted proteins | sample MGYA00250044_ERZ773365 | MGnify/ENA primary metagenome ERZ773365 (study PRJEB29103, sample SAMN06111932) | human gut metagenome | biome: human gut; feature: ankylosing spondylitis patient; material...
AGCCGCCCGCTGCCGGAGCGCGACTTTGAGTTCATGTTCTATTTCGACCTCGAGACCTCGGTCTATTCGCCGCAGTTTCGCCAGCTCATGGGCGAACTGCCGGGCCTGTGTGAGGAATTTTCCTATCTCGGCAGCTATCAGGAGGTGGTATGATGCGGTGCGGACTTCTGGGCGAAAAGCTCGGCCACAGCTATTCTCCGGCCATCCACGCAGAGCTTGCGGACTATGCCTACAAGCTCTATGAGGTCGCACCGGACGCGCTCGCGGCGTTTTTGACCGGCGGCGATTTTGACGCGCTCAACGTGACCATCCCGTATAAGAAGGCGGTCATCCCGTATTGTGCCGGGCTCTCGCCGATCGCGCAGCGGCTCGGCAGCGTAAACGTGCTCGTCCGCCGGCCGGACGGCACGCTCTACGGCGACAATGCCGACGCCTTCGGCTTTGAATACCTCGTGCGTCACAGCGGCGTGGACATTGCCGGGAAGAAGGCGCTCGTGCTCGGAAACGGCGGCGCGTCCGCGACCGTTCAGGCCGTGCTCGCGCAGCTTGGCGCGCGCGTGACGGTCATCTCCCGCAGCGGCGAGGACAACTACACGAATCTCGGGCGCCACGCCGATGCGCAGGTGATCGTCAACACCACACCCGTCGGTATGTATCCGAACACCGGCAAGGCCGCCGTCGATCTGCGGCAGTTCCCGCAGTGCGCGCTCGTGCTCGACGTGGTGTATAACCCCGCGCGCACGGCGCTGCTGCTGCAGGCGGAGACGCTCGGTATTCCGTGTGCGGGCGGACTGTATATGCTCGTGGCGCAGGCAAAGCGCAGCTGCGAGGTGTTCACCGGCACGACCATTGATGACGGCGAGATTCTGCGCATCTACCGCCGCATGCGGCAGGAGATGGAGAACATCGTCCTCATCGGCATGCCCGGCAGCGGCAAGAGCACGATCGCGGCGCTGCTCGCCGAGCGGCTGCACCGGCCGCTGCTCGACAGCGATGCGCAGGTCGTCGAGACGGCGGGGCGTCCCATCCCGGATATCTTCGCCGCCGACGGCGAGGACGCCTTCCGCACGCTGGAGACGGCCGCGCTCGCTGAGCTCGGCAAGCGCTCGGGCGCAATCCTCGCAACGGGCGGCGGCAGCGTCTGCCGCGCGGAAAATTACCCGCTCCTGCACCAGAACGGCACGATCTTCTGGCTGCGGCGCGACCTTGCGCTGCTGCCGAAGGACGGGCGTCCCATCTCCCAGCGCAGCGACCTCGCCGAGCTCTATGCGCAGCGTGAGCCGCTGTACGCCCGCTTTGCCGACGCCGTCATCGACAACAACGGCACACCGGAGCAGACGGTGCAGCAGATCCTGGAGGTGCTGGCATGAAATTTCTCGTCATCAACGGGCCGAACCTGAACCTGCTCGGTCTGCGTGAGCCTGCCATCTACGGCAGCCGGGACTTTGCCGCGCTGCAGGATTTCATCCGCGCAGCGGCGCGCGAAGCGGGTGTGGAGGTCGAGCTGTTCCAGTCCAACCACGAGGGCGCGATCGTCGATGCGATCCAGGCGGCCTACGGCACGGCGGACGGCATCGTCATCAACCCCGCGGCTTACACGCACACGAGCGTCGCTATTCTCGATGCGCTCAAGGCTGTGGCGCTCCCGGCGGTGGAGGTGCACCTGTCGGACGTGAGCACGCGCGAGCCCTTCCGCCAGATCTCCTACGCCGGCATGGCGTGCGTGAAAACGTATATGGGTCTCGGCTTCGAGGGCTACCGGCAGGCGATCTTGTACCTGAAACAGTATCTGGAGGAGGCAAACGCATGATCTCGAAACAAATGCGCGACTGGGGCGCAAACGGCAATTCCATCCGCGAGATCGCGGCCTACGGCGAGCGCCGCGCGGCCGAGATCGGCGCGGAAAATGTCTATAACTTTTCCATCGGCAGTCCGAGCATCGACCCGCCGGACTGTGTGCACGCGGCCGTTGAGCACCTGCTGCATACCGTGCCGCCCACGCAGCTGCACGCCTATGCGCCCGCACCGGGCATGGCGTCGGTGCGTGAACAGGTCGCGGCCTACCTCACGCAGACATTCGGCGAGGCGTACCGCGCGCAGGATATCTACATGACTGACGGTGCGTCGAGCGCGCTGGCCATCCTGACGCGCGCGCTCCTCTGCCCGGGGGATGAGGCCATTGTGCTCGCACCGTATTTCCCGGAGTACGCCGTCTATGCCGAGGCGGCGGGCGGCAGCGTGCGCGTCGTGCCGTGCAAGGCGGATACCTTCGCGCTCGATCTCGAGGCGCTCTCCGCTGCCGTGACGGAAAAGACTGCGCTGCTCATCCTCAACTCCCCGAACAATCCCTCCGGCGTCGTCATCTCGCGTCCGGAGCTTGCGGCGCTGAGCGCCATGCTGCGCGAAAAGCAGGCGCGCTACGGCCACCCGATCTACATCATCGCCGACGAGCCGTACCGCGAGCTGGTCTACGGCGGGGTGGAGGTGCCGTTCCTGCCTGCAATTTACCCGAACGCGATCTACTGCTATTCCTACAGCAAGACGCTGTCCCTGCCCGGTGAGCGTGTGGGCTTTCTCGCCCTGCACCCGGCCATGGACGACTACGCTGCCGTGCACGCCGCCGTGCTCGGCGCGGGGCGCGCATTGGGGTATATCTGTGTGTCGTCGCTGTTCCAGCTCGCCGTGGCAGAGTGCCTCGGCCAGACGGCCGACATCGCAGCCTATGCCGAAAACCGTGAGCTGATCTACGGTGCGCTCACGGCCATGGGCTATCGCTGCGCGCGGCCGGACGGCGCGTTTTACCTCTTCCTCAAGTCGCCCGAGCCGGATTCGCGCGCGTTTTGCCGCCGCGCGATGGACTATGACATCCTGCTCGTGCCGGGCGATGATTTCGGCTGCCCGGGCTATGCGCGCCTTGCCTACTGCGTGGCGCGCTCACAGATCGAGCGCTCGCTCCCGGCGTTCCGGAAGCTGGCCGAGAGCTACGGCCTGACCAAATAAATTTCGCAGACAAAAAACGGCGTCCCCGAGCCCTCGGGGACGCCGTTTTTGCGCGGATGGTGTCAGGCGTACATGGCGTTGGTGTTCATATAGTCATAGATGACCTTGCCGTGGTGCTGCTCCTGCGCCTGAATGTCGTTGAGTACGCTGCGCGCGTCGGCATCACGAAATTCGAACACGCACGTGTCGTACAGGTGCGAGGCGTGCTTTTCCATCGTGAGCACATCCGAGCAGAGGTAGCAGTCGTTTTGCTTTTGCGGGGTCTCGGTGTTGTTGTAGGTCGCCGTGAACGTCGTCGGCACGGTCGCGGAGTCTGCCGGTGCGGCGACGGTGCCGCCCTCCATCTGCGTGATCGCGTCGAGATGCTGCTGCTCGACCTGCGCGATCTGCTCGAACAGGTTTTTCAGCTGCGGGTCGTTGGCGCAGGCGGCGTGGCGGTTATATTTGTCCACGCACAGCTGCTCCTGCCCTTTGAGATCTTTGAGTAAACTGGCCTCTTTTGGGGTCAACTGCATAAATATCACCTCAGTGCCAGTATGCCCACCGGCGCGGCGGGACATACACTGGCGGAAAAAAACCGGTGGCGTCCGCGCGCAAAATCGGTTATAATCGGGCTGACCCTATGGAAAAGAGAGATGCAGCTATGGCAAAGATTTTTGATATTTCGGACTTTTCCGCGCCGGAGCTGGACGTGTACGCCCGCCTGACGGAAAACCAGCTCGTCAACCGCGCCGACCCGGCAAACGCCCTCTTCATCGCCGAGAGCCCGCTCGTGATCGGCCGCGCGCTCGACGCGGGGTGCGTGCCGGTGTCGTTTTTGATGGAGCGCCGCCACGTGGACGGCAAGGCGCGCGAGATCCTGGCGCGCTGCCCCGCGGACATCCCGGTCTATGCCGCCGAGCTCGACGTGCTCACGCAGCTGACAGGCTTTCATCTCACGCGCGGCATGCTCTGCGCCATGCGCCGCCCGGCACTGCCGGAGGTCGCCGTCCTGTGCGCCAACGCTGCGCGCGTGGCCGTGCTGGAAAACGTGATGAACCCGACGAACATCGGCGCGATCTTCCGCTCGGCGGCGGCGCTCGGCGTGGACGCCGTGCTGCTCACGTCGGCGGGCAGCGACCCGCTCTACCGCCGCGCCGTGCGCGTGAGCATGGGCACGGTCTTTCAGGTGCCGTGGACGTACCTGTCTGAGGACGGCGACTGGCAGCAGACGCTGCACGCCCTCGGCTTTCAAACGGCGGCCATGGCGCTGCGGGACGATTCGCTGCGCATCGACGACAAGCGCCTGCGCGCCGTGCCGCGCCTTGCCATCGTGCTCGGCACGGAGGGCGACGGGCTGGCCGGCAGCACGATCGCCGCGTGCGATTACACCGTGCGCATCCCCATGACCCACGGGGTCGACTCGCTCAATGTCGCCGCGGCGAGCGCCGTCGCGTTTTATCAGCTTGCGCTGCTGCGCGGCTGAGACTGTCAAAAAGTATTCCTTTTTGACAAAGAGGCTGCAGTCTGCTGCGCGCATAATTTGTGCGTCCACGGCGCACAAATTCCACACTTGCAGCCTGAGAAGTATTTTCTCCGACGCACATGTCGCCGGAGAAAATGATCTCACTTTCTTTCGCCGCTCCGGCGGCGAAATTCTACGAGGTTTTGGATAAACTGAACTCCGGCTTCCGTTCTGGAAGCCGGAGTTTTTTGTTATTCTCAGACGTCGAACCGGTCGTAGTTCCCGGCGCAGTCGAGGCACAGCTTCTGCCCGCCGACGAGGCGGATCCAGTTGGCGCCCGTCACCTCGCCGCAGCACGCGCACGGGTAGGAGTCAAATAGTTTGGCCGGCTCTGGCAGCGGGATGGTCGCCGGCTTGACGTCGAACAGGTCGGCCGGTTTCTGCGCCTGATAGTAGGCGAAGGATTCCTCGCGCGTCATCCCCTCCGGCCGCGGCCGGAGCACCAGGCGCACGGACTTGCCCGTGGCGCGGTTATAAAACGAGAACGCCTGTTTGCCGCGCATATGAAACAGCAGGTTGCCCTTGCCGATGCTGCACCCGAGCAGCGCCTGAATGGCGTCCACGCCGCAGGCGTCGTTTTCCGCGATGCACACGACCTGTTCGTCGCCGGAGAAGGACAGCTCCAGCAGCTCGGCGGCGTAGCACGCGGCCTTATATCCGATCGTCAGCCCGCCGCAGGCGTGGCCGTGAAATTGTACGCAGGTTTCCCAGTTGGTCATGATCTTGTCTCCTTTTCTTCGTCATCAATGAGCACGAGCCTGTGCCCCTGCACGTCCACGATGCTGCCCGTCACGCCGTAGACGTCCCGCAGGGCGTCGGCGTCGAAGATCTCCGCGCCGCCGTAACGGTACACCTCGCCCTCGCGCAGCAGCAGAAAGCGGGCGCAGAACCGCAGCGCGAGGTTCAGGTCGTGGATGACGATCATCGCCGTGAGATTCTGCTCGCGGCACAGGTCGCGCGTGATCTGCAGCACCTGATATTGATTGCGGATGTCGAGATTGCTGGTCGGTTCGTCCAGCAGCAGGAGCGTCGGCTCCTGCGCCAGCGCGCGGGCGAGCATGACCTTCTGCCGCTCGCCGCCGGAGAGCCGGTTGAGAAACCGGCCGCGCATATCCTCCAGATTCAGATAACGCATCGCATCGTGCACCACGTCGTGGTCGTGCTCCGTCACGCCCCAGGTCATGTAGGGGCGGCGGCCGAGCATGACCATGTCGTGCACGGTCATCTGCGTGTCGGGCACGTGCTGTGCGACGAAGGCCACGCGCTTTGCGATCTCCCGGTGCGAGAGTGCGAGCAGATCCTCGCCGTCGACGCGGCAGCTGCCGCTGTCGGCCGTGAGGATGCGGTTGATGCACTTGAGCAGCGTGCTCTTGCCGACGCCGTTGTTGCCGAGCACGGCCAGAAACCGGCCGCTCTCGAGCTCGAAGCTCACATCGCGCAGGATCGGGCGTCCGCCCTTGTAGTGATAGCAGAGGTGGTCCACACTGATCATGTCCGGCTCCTCCCCTTGAACAGCAGATACAAAAACAGCGGGCCGCCGAGGAACGCCGTCAGCGCGCCGATCGGCAGAATGACCGGCATGATGATCACGCGCGCGGCCAGGTCGCTCAGCAGCAGCAGCGCCGCGCCGGCGAGCACGGAGCCGGGGATGAGATAGATATAGTTGTTGCCGACGACCATGCGCACGATGTGCGGCGCGACCAGACCGATGAAGTTGATGAGGCCGACGTTCGATACGATGATCGAGCAGACAAGGCACGTGAGCACAACGTTTGTCAGCGTCAGCCGCTGGACGTTGATGCCGAGACTCAGCGCCGTCTCCTCGCCGGAGAGCAGGGCGTTGTAGTCCCAGCGGTGCAGATAGCAGTAGACGATCAGCAGCAGCACCGCCAGCGCCATGCCGCGCAGGGACTGCCAGCTCGTGCTGCCGAGGTCGCCAAACGTCCAGAACACGAGCGACGAGAGCGCGACCTCATCGGCGAAGTATTGCAGCAGCGTGGTCGCACCGGTCAGCATGGAGCTGATGGCGACGCCCGCGAGCACGATGCCCTCCGAGGAGATCTGCTTGAACTGGCTCAGGCCGAGAATGACGGCGGCAACGAGCAGCGAACCCAGAAACGAGCACAGCGGGATGGCCCAGCTGCCGGTGTGCGTCAGACCGAGGCCGATGATGGCGACGGCTGCGCCGAACGTCGCGCCCTGCGACACGCCGAGCGTGGAGGCCGAGGCGAGGGGGTTGCGCAGCACGGCCTGCAGAATGCAGCCCGCGAGCCCGAGCCCCGCGCCGGAGACCATGGCGGTGCAGATGCGCGGCAGGCGGTTGTTGCGGATGACGAGGTTGATCTTATTGTCCGCCGCACGGCCGAAAATGCCCCGGATGAGCTCGGCAGCGGGCGTGTTGTATGACCCGGCGCGCAGCGACAAAAAGAACGCCAGCGCCAGCACCGCTGCCAGAAGGATCAGAAAGCGGATGCTTCTGGCGCGGATGCGGGTGTAGTCGGAAATCTGCGGCTTACTCGCCGATGGTGATGGCACGGAATGCATACCCGGCCTCCTTCAGATCGGGATAGGGGTTCGAGCCGAGCAGCTCCGTGAAGATCTCGCCGGCCTTGACCTCGGGGTCAACGTCTGCAAACTGCTCCGGATACAGCATGCAGGCGGCATAGTAGGCATCGGCCAGCGCCGTCTCAAGGTTGGAGGCGCAGGAGCGGAACGAGATCTGCGAGTAGACCTTGCCGCCGCGCACGGCGCTCAGGCTCTGATAGAATTCGGGGTGCGCCTGATAGTCCTCGTTGATGAGGTCCATGCCGTTGAAGTCGAGGAAAATGACGTCCGGATCCCAGGCAAGCACCTGCTCGGTGTCGATGTTGAACGCGCCGGTCTGACCGGTTGTGTCGGCGAGGTTCTTAGCGTGGATGAGCGCGAACGGGCCGTAGCCGGCCTCCGTGCCCTCAAAGCCGTGATTGCCCTTGAAGGACACACCGCCGACGTAGACGGACGGCTTCTGATCGTCCGCGATCTTGGCCGTGCGCGTGTCGAGGTCGGTCTGGATGCCCTTGAGGTACTCGGTCAGCTCCTGTGCGCGCGTCTCGAGACCGTAGAGCTCGCCGAGCAGGCGGATGGTCTCGTAGGCCTTGTCATCGAGCGTGGTGTCGCTGCCGGGCACGACAAAGACCGGGATGCCGGTCTTCGCGCTCAGCTCGTCCGCGTCGCACGAGGCGTAGGCGCTCATGACGATGACCTGTGGTGCGACGTCGATGATCTGCTCCACATACGGCTCACCGTTCGTGCCGGTGACGGGCAGATCCTTGAACTTGTCAAAGTTCACGTAGTTATACAGGCGGCTCATGCCGGCCTTGGTCTCATAGTCCTCCACACCGACCACGCGGTCGGCCGCGCCGACATAGCAGCTGTAGCGCAGCGCGCCGACGCCGACGCACACGACGCGCTCCACCTGCTTGGGCACTTCCACGGTGCGGTTTTTGCCGTCGGTGAGCGTGCGCACGTCGCCGGAGGCGCCGTCGTTCGCTTTTGCGCCGCAGGCTGTGCAGGCCAGCACCATCAGCACTGCCAGCAGCAGGCAGATCCATCTTCGATTTCGCATAGTGAGTGTATCCTCTCTTCCTGTATTTCTCCGTTTCGGAGCATTGTCATTAGTATAACGGACGGCGGCTAAAACTGTAACCCCCCGCAGGGGATGAAAATATGTGCAGATTTTTCACGGGATTTTTGCTGACAGCCGCGCATAAAATGTCCGCTTTTCAACAAAAATACGGAAAATAAGCGGATAGAGCGCCGCAAATCGCGGCATTTTACAATTTTACACGCATTTTACATAGGTGCTCTTTTCGTTTTTACATCCTCTGCGTATCCTGTGAGGCGTAGGGAACAAAAAACCAAAAATAAAAATTGAAGTTCGAAAGGAGCACTTCATCTTGAAAAAGATCATTCCTGTTTTGTGTGCTGCCGTCATGGCGCTCTTGCTGTTCGCGGGCTGCGGCCAGAAGGCGAATGACAACGGCACGACCGCCGCAGGCGGCACGGTCGCGACCGACGGTTCCACCTCGATGGAAAAGGTCATCGGCGCGCTCGGCGAATCCTTTATGGAAGCCAATAAGGGCACGACCTTCACCTATAACCCGACCGGCTCCGGCTCCGGCATCCAGGCCGTCTCCGAGGGCCGCTGCGACATCGGCCTGTCGAGCCGCGCACTCAAGGACGATGAGAAGGCCGCCGGTCTGAAGGAGACCATCGTCGCGCTCGACGGCATCGCCATCATCGTCAACCCCCAGAACCCGGTCAAGGATCTGAGCCTGGAGCAGATCGCCAGGATCTACACCGGTGAGATCACCAACTGGAAGGATGTCGGCGGCGAGGATGCCGAGATCGTGCGCATCGGCCGCGAGGCCGGCAGCGGCACTCGCGACGGCTTCGAGTCCATCACCAAGACCAAGGACGCCTGCCAGTACCGTCAGGAGCTGACCTCCACGGGCGATGTCATCACCACCGTGTCCCAGAATCCGAACGCCATCGGCTATGCCTCCCTGGCGGCCGTCAAGGACAGCGTCAAGGCGCTGACCGTCAACGGTGTCGCGCCGTCGGAGGCGACCGTCAAGGACGGCACGTACCTCGTCCAGCGTCCGTTCGTCCTCGTGACGAAGGAGGGCACTGCCCTGAGCGAGACCGCGCAGAAGTTCTTCGACTTCGCGATCTCTGCGGATGCCGCGTCCATCATCTCCGCGGCGGGCGCAGTCCCGGTGGCCTGAGTCACAGGTAAGCGCAAGGCGGCTGGCTTTCCCGGCCGCCTTTGGTATATACAGAGGTGCTGGATATGAAAAAGAAATCTCAAGCTCTGGAGACGGCCGTGCACGGTGTGTTCTTGCTCCTTGGTCTCATCACCGTCGGGTGCGTGCTGCTCATCAGCGTGTACCTGATCGTCTCCGGCATCCCCGCCATCCGGCAGATCGGGCTCATCCCGTTCCTGTTCGGCAAGACGTGGGCATCCACGGCGGCAGAGCCGTCCTACGGCATCCTGCCGTTCATTCTCACAAGTGTATACGGAACCGCGGGCGCGATCGTGCTCGGCGTGCCGATCGGCTTTCTGACGGCGGTGTATCTGGCGAAGGTCGCCCCGCCGCGCATCCGCGGCGTCATGTCCGCAGCCGTGAGCCTGCTGGCCGGCATCCCGTCGGTCGTCTACGGCCTTGTGGGTATGCTCGTGCTCGTGCCGGGCATCCGCAAGGTGTTTCACCTGGCCGACGGCGCGAGCCTGCTCGCCGCCATCGTCGTGCTGGCGATCATGATCCTGCCGTCGATCATCAAGGTGTCCGTCACGGCACTCGAGGCCGTGCCGCCCGAGTATGAGGACGCGTCGCTCGCGCTCGGTGCGACGCCGGTCGAGACGTACTTCAAGGTCTCCGTTCCGGCAGCCAGGAGCGGCATCGCCGCCGGCATCGTGCTGGGCATCGGCCGCGCCATCGGCGAGGCCATGGCCGTCATGATGGTGTCCGGCAACGTGCCGAATATGCCGGGCCTGTTTCAGAGCGTGCGCTTTCTGACCACCGCCGTCGCGAGCGAAATGTCCTATTCCGGCGGCCTGCAGCGGCAGGCGCTGTTTTCCATCGCGCTGGTGCTGTTTTTGTTCATCATGCTCATCAACGCCACGCTCAACTTCTTCCTCAAGCGCAATAAGGAGGGGGACAAATGAAAAAGAAAGCCGTTTCCGGTGGCCGCAGGGCCTATATTCTCACCATGCGCATCCTCATGGGTGCGGCGGCCATTATCACGGCGGCGCTCGTGCTGTTTCTGATCGCCTACGTGCTCATCAAAGGCCTGCCGAACGTGTCGTGGGCGCTGCTGTCCACCGCGCCGAGCTACCTGTCCGACCGCATCGGCATCCTGCCGGACATCCTCAACACGCTCTATATCGTCATCGCGACGCTGCTCATCGTCCTGCCGCTCGGCGTGGGCGCGGCCATCTACCTGACCGAGTACGCCACGAACCGCCGGCTCATCGGCGCCATCGAGTACGCGGCCGAGACGCTCTCCGGCATCCCGTCGATCATCTACGGCCTTGTGGGCATGCTGTTTTTCTGCCAGTTTCTGAACATGAAAACATCGCTGCTGGCCGGCGCGCTCACGCTCGTCATCATGAACCTGCCGACCATCATGCGCACCACGCAGGAGAGCCTCAAAACCGTGCCGCAGAGCTACCGCGAGGGCGCGTTCGGCCTCGGTGCGGGCAAGTGGCGTGTCATCCGCACCGTGGTGCTGCCCGGCTGCGTGGACGGCGTCATCACCGGCTGCATCCTGTCTGTCGGCCGCATCCTCGGCGAGTCGGCCGCGCTGCTGTTCACGGCGGGCTTTGCCCACGCGCTCAACGGCTTTTTCGACGGGCTGAGCAGCGCGGGCGCCACGCTCACCGTCGCGCTTTACGTTTACGCCAAGGAGCAGGGCCGGTTTGATGTGGCCTTTGCCATCGCCGCCATTTTGATGATCCTTACGCTGCTCATCAACGGCGCTGCTACGCTCGTTGAGCGATACTTCAGGAGGAAAAGAAGTCTATGAGTGATATTATGACGGTTCAGGGTCTGAATCTCTGGTACGGAGACCATCAGGCGCTGCACGATATCAGCATGAACATTCCGGAAAAGAGCATCACGGCGCTCATCGGGCCGTCCGGCTGCGGCAAGTCCACGTTTCTCAAAACGCTCAACCGCATGAACGACCTCATCCCCGGCGTGAAGATCACGGGCGATGTGCGCTACCGCGAGCAGGACATTTTCGCCCCCGGCACGGACGTCAACGAGCTGCGGCGCGAGATCGGCATGGTCTTTCAGAAGCCGAACCCGTTTCCGATGAGCATCTACGACAACATCGCCTACGGCCCGCGCACGCACGGCATCAAAAACCGCGCGAAGCTCGACGAGATCGTCGAAAAGTCGCTGCGCGGCGCGGCCATCTGGGACGAGGTGAAAGACCGCCTGCGCAAAAACGCGCTCGGTCTCTCCGGCGGCCAGCAGCAGAGACTGTGCATCGCCCGCGCACTTGCGGTCGAGCCCGAGGTGCTGCTCATGGACGAGCCCACAAGCGCGCTCGACCCCATCTCCACGTCGAAAATCGAGGAGCTGGCCATGCAGCTCAAGGAGCAGTACACAATCGTCATCGTCACGCACAACATGCAGCAGGCGGTGCGTATCTCCGACCGCACGGCGTTTTTCCTGCTCGGTGAGCTCGTCGAGTGCGACGACACGGAGCGGCTCTTCTCGCAGCCGCAGGATAAGCGCACGGAGGATTACATCACAGGGAGGTTTGGCTGATGAGAAGCCGGTTTGATGAACAGCTCGCGCTCCTGAACAAGGAGATGATCGAGATGGGCGCACTGTGCGAGGAAGTCATCGCGCTCGCGTCCAGGGCGCTCACGGAGGCAGATCCGGAGCTGGCGAAGAAGGTCGGGCCGCTCGACGCGGAGATCGATCAGAAGGAGCGCAATATCGAGTCGCTGTGCCTCAAGCTCCTGCTCCAGCAGCAGCCGGTCGCGCGCGACCTGCGCCAGATCTCGGCCGCGCTGAAGATGATCACGGACATGGAGCGCATCGGCGACCAGGCCGAGGACATTGCGGAGATCATCCAGTTTCTCGCCGGACGTTCGGCGGAAAATGACGATCTGCTGCGCGAAATGGCGCGCTCGACCATCCATATGGTCACGGAAAGTGTTGACGCCTACGTTCAGCGTGATACAATGCTGGCAGAGACGGTCATCGCCGAGGACGATGTCGTGGACAACGCCTTCGATGAGGTCAAGCGCCGGCTGATCGACAAGATTGCCGCCCACCCCGAAGACGGGGAGTACGCGCTCGACCTGCTCATGATCGCCAAATACTTCGAACGCATCGGCGACCACGCGACGAACATCGCCGAGTGGGTGATCTTCTCGGTCACCGGGGTGCACAAGGAGGGGTAGGACATGATCTGGTGTGTGGAGGACGACGCCAGCATCCGCGACATTGAGGTCTATACGCTCACGTCCACGGGCTTTGAGGCCCGCGGCTTTGACGACGGCGTCTCGTTCTGGTCGGCGCTGCAGACGCAAAAGCCCGATCTGGTCGTGCTCGATGTCATGCTGCCCGGCGTGGACGGCATCGAGCTGCTGCAGCGCATGAAGGCGTCTGCGGAGCTGCGCACCATCCCGGTCGTCATGGCCACGGCCAAGGGCGCGGAGTATGACAGGATCCGCGGCCTCGACCTCGGTGCGGACTACTATCTCGTCAAGCCGTTCGGCGTGATGGAGCTGGTGTCCTGCGTCAAGGCGGTGCTGCGCCGCTGCCGGCCGGACAAGGCTGCGCATCTGCTGCGCAGCGGCGGCCTCGTCGTCGACCTCGATGCACACACGGTCACGGTCGACGGCGCGCGCGTCGCGCTCACATATAAAGAATTTGAGCTCCTGCGCCTGTTTTTGTCCCATCCGGGCATGGCGTTCACGCGCGACCAGCTCTTTCAGGAGATCTGGGGCATGGACTTCTGCGGCGAGACCCGCACGGTCGATATGCACATCCGGACGCTCCGGCAAAAGCTCGGCCCTTACGGACGGTGGATCGAGACGGTGCGCAATGTTGGCTACCGCATGGAGGCAACGACATGACCAAGAAAATCTTTCAATCCATCCTCCTCGTGGCCGGCGCCGTGCTGCTGGCGAGCCTGCTGATCATCATGGGCTTTCTCTACAGCTATTTCGGCGGCGTGGAAGAAAACCAGCTGCGCGACGAGCTGAGCCTCGCCTCGGCCGCCGTGGAAAGCAGCGGCACGGACTATCTCTCGCAGCTGACGGCCGGGCGCTACCGCCTGACGTGGATCGCGGCTGACGGCAGCGTTTTGTACGACACCAAGACCGATGCCGAGAGCCTTGAAAACCACGCCTCGCGCGCCGAGGTCGGTCAGGCGCTGAGCACCGGCACGGGCGAGAGCACGCGCTATTCCTCGACGCTTATGGAAAAGACCATGTACTATGCCCAGCGGCTTACGGACGGCACGGTGCTGCGCATCTCCATCAGCCGAGCGACGGTCGGCATGATCGCCGTCGGTATGCTCCAGCCGCTGCTGCTCGTGCTCATTGTGGCGCTCATCCTCTCCGGCGTGCTGGCCAGGCGCCTGTCGCGGCGCATCGTCGATCCGCTCAACAGCCTCGATCTCGAGCACCCGCTCGATAACGACGCCTATGAGGAGCTCTCGCCGCTGCTCAAGCGCATCCACCACCAGCACGTCGAGATCCGGACACAGCTGCGCGAGCTGCGCGAAAAGACCGATGAATTCACGCAGATCACCGGCAGTATGCGCGAGGGACTCGTCCTGCTCGACGAGCACGGCGACATTCTGAGCATCAACGCCGCGGCGCAGGCGCTCTTCGGCGCGGACGCGCAGTGCGTCGGCCGGGACTTTCTCACCATCGAGCGCAGCCACGAGATCAGCGCCGCCATTCAGGCCGCCGCTGCGGACGGCCACAGTGAGGTGCGCGCCGAGCGCGCGGGCCGCGTGTATCAGTTCGATATCAGCCGCATCACGTCCGACGGGAAATTCCTCGGCACGGTCATTCTGGCCTTTGACATCACGGAGCAGGAGTTTGCCGAGCGCAACCGCCGCGAGTTCACGGCGAATGTCTCGCACGAGCTCAAAACGCCGCTGCAGGGCATCATCGGAAGCGCCGAGCTCATTGAAAACGGCATGGTCAAGCCCGAGGATATGCCGCGCTTCATCGGCCACATCCGCACCGAGGCCCAGCGTTTGGTTGCACTGATCGCCGACATCATCCGTCTGTCGCAGCTGGATGAGGGCGTGGAGATGCCGAAGGAAAATGTGGAGCTGTTGTCGCTTGCCGGCGAGGTCGCCGAGGATCTTCGCGCGGCGGCAGATAAAGCCTCCGTCACCATCACGACCGACGGCCAGAGCAGCATTGTCTTCGGTGTGCGAAGGCTTTTATATGAGATGCTCTACAATCTCTGCGACAATGCCATCAAATATAACCGTCCCGGCGGAAGCATCCGCATCCACGTAGAAAACCGCGAGCAGGAAGCCGCCATCTCGGTTCTTGATACCGGCATCGGCATTGCACCCGAGCACCAGAGCCGGATCTTTGAGCGCTTCTACCGCGTCGACAAGAGCCACTCCAAGGCCTCCGGCGGCACGGGACTCGGCCTGTCCATCGTCAAGCACGCGGCCATGTACCACGGCGGCAAGGTCGCCCTCGAGAGCGAGCCCGGCCGCGGCACCGAGATCCGCGTCACGCTTCCCAAGGAGCGCTG
>ENA-UPSY01002621-UPSY01002621.1-human-gut-metagenome-genome-assembly--contig:-NODE-2621-length-14785-cov-4.701319_pt1 | contig 14785 bp, 7 predicted proteins | sample MGYA00250044_ERZ773365 | MGnify/ENA primary metagenome ERZ773365 (study PRJEB29103, sample SAMN06111932) | human gut metagenome | biome: human gut; feature: ankylosing spondylitis patient; material...
AAGTCACAGAAGCTGATAAAAAACGCGGAAAAATGTAACGAAACACATTGAATAACCTCGGAAAAATGTTACAATACTAATATCAGGAGGTTGGAACAATGTTAAAAAGAGAAATCTCAGAGAAATTAATTTCGTGGAAGAATCAGAAGAAAAAGAAAGCACTTTGTATCATTGGAGCAAGACAGATCGGAAAGACAACGATTATCCGAGAGTTTGCGAAAGAGCAGTACGAATACTTTGTTGAAATAAATTTCATCTTAGACAAAGGGGCAGAAAAAATCTTTGAAGGCAAATTAGATGCGAATACGATTATTGAGAATCTCACAGCGTTTAAGATGCAGAAATTAGAACCGGGGAAGACTCTGATTTTCCTCGATGAGATACAGGAATGTCCGAATGCAAGATGTGCAATAAAATTCCTTGTGGAAGACGGTAGATTTGATTATATAGAATCAGGATCTCTTCTGGGAGTTAGATACAAGGCAGTTCCGTCTTATGCGGTAGGATTTGAAGAGATCGTATATATGTATCCAATGAATTTCAAAGAATATCTTACAGCGAATGGAGTACAGGAATCTACGTTAAAAACGTTACAGACTTGTTATGAAAAACATGAAGCGGTTCCAAAGGTGATGCATGAAACTTTGTTGAAGCTGTTTGCAACCTATATTGTTGTGGGGGGGATGCCGGATGTTGTACAAACTTATGTAACTACACATGATGTTGGAAAAGTAATACAACTACAGAGAAGTATCCTGGAATTATACAGACAGGACATATCCAAATATTCCGAAAGTACGGAAAAGATAAAAATCAAAGCAATCTTTGACAGTATTGCTTCGCAGTTAGATGATAAGAACAGGCGATTTTTCCTGAATCGGATTGATGAAAATGGAAGAATGAACCGGTATGGGAATGCATTCCTTTGGCTGAGTGACGCAGGCGTTGCACTTCCATCATATAATGTGACAGAGCCGCAGCCGCCTCTGCAGCTTAACGAGAAACGAAATCTGTTCAAGCTATTCATGGGGGATACAGGACTTCTGTGTGCTTCCTGTATGGAGAATATTCAATTCGAACTCTTACAGGGCAATATGGAAGTAAATATGGGAAGTATTTTGGAAAATCTATTTGCCCAGATAATAAAAGCAAATGGATTCTCTTTAAATTATTTTGAGTCTAAAAAATATGGGGAATTGGATTTCGTGATTCAAAATGGAATGAAAGTAGATCTTCTGGAAATAAAATCAGGAAACGATTATCAGAAACATTCGGCATTGAATAAAGTATCTGCTGTAGAGAACTGGGATTTTGGAAGAAAGATTGTATTCTGTAAAGGGAATGTGATGGAGAAGGAAGGAATCGAGTATTACCCTTGGTATCTGAGTATGTTTTATCAGCCGGAGAAAGAACCGGAGAGATTTATCTATGAGGTGGATCTGGCAGGATTGTGAGAAGTTATCCACACTTTATAAACAATAAAATTGAGTTATGAACAGCAAGCCAAACAGGGACGGAGTTTTCCGGCTTTTTTTGTAGAAAAAAGCCGGAAAACTCCGTCCCTGTTTGGCTTATTTTTTCCACATGAGGGGTTGTGAAAAAACTTATTTATAAGGTATTGACAAAAAATACGGGGGGGGGTATGATGTTGTTAGAAAAATTGACAAAAAATTACAACATGGGAAAACAAATTAATAAATTAATATAAGTAGGATTGTTACTTTCAGTAGGCAAAAGCGGATTTTATGAACATCATTGAAGAGACAGTTGTTTGTGAAATTTGGTTTTTTTTATTTGAATTCAGAATATTAAAGAAACATGAGAAGAAGTGAGGGACAGAGTTTATGAAGAAAGGACAGAAGAAAAGAAGGAGTGTTATCTTACGAAGAGTTTTAGCATTATTGTTAGCAATTGTGCTCATTCATTCCCAAATCATGCCGGCTGTATTCGCCGCAGATACGAATTACAGTCAGGAAAGTAATACAGAAGAGAAAACTGTGGTGGATGGAGCAGAGACAGTACTGCCAATGTCGGAAGATGCAATCTCCGAACCGTCGGAACCGATACAATCGGAAGAACAACAGACAGAAGATAAGGTATCGGAAGATACAACCGTCGAATCATCGGAACCGATACAGTCGGGAGAACAACAGACAGAAGATGCAGCCGACGCAGAACAGTCACCAGAAGTAGAGACAACAGGTGAGGCTGCGGAAGAGACGGTAAATATCGCAGATGCTGTTGTACCTGTAACAGTTAACTATTATCTTCCAAAATCACAGAATTTACAGGTAGATGCACCGGACAGCTATACCGAAGGAGAAGCACAGGAAGAAGCAAAAAGTGCAGTAATTGAACAGGCACTTGGAGATGAGACAACACAAAAGCTGATTGAACAACAGAAAGAGAAAGGGATAGAAAGCAATACGCAGGAGCTGACAGCATCTGCCGTATCGGAAGAAGAATATGACAGCTACACACAGATGGCTGTGACAGGAGAAGGGCTTCAGGCACCGGAGGTTTCACTTTCAGATGATGTACAGTTGGAAGAGGATGCAGATGCGGAGAACACAAATCCGCTGATTGGCTGGCAGGTAGCAAAACTGGCAGGTATTGTACTGTCCTATGCAGATGGAACGAAGATCAACGAAGGCGATGTGATCCCGGCGGATCAGATCAACGAAGTCAGTGCTACGGCAGCGGATGATGGAATTGCATTGCTTGCTGTAACTCCCAACATGACAACTGCAGAGCTGATTGCACTGACACAGGATATGACCGTGGTACAGCGTGTGGGAGCAGCTGGAGCCAATGGAAAATGGTCCATTCTGGTACAGGGTGGTGCGAACCAAACAGAGACCCAAGGTACCGTAAGACACGCCTATGGTACGCTGGCAGGAGCATTGAACGCGATTAATATCGATAAAGGATCAACGAGCTTTAAGATCACACTTCTGGATGATTATACGGCCGACTCAACAGACATTGACGCGTTGGGTAAAAAGTATATTGGTACAACACAGGTCGTGAGCAGGACGGATCAACCTACGATCGTATTTACCGGTGCAGTAAATTATGATACAAGTACGTCTTATCAGAGCTGGAATACATTAACATTTCCGAATTCAAGCAGTGTTTACTTTTCAGGTTATGATCCGTACTTTACCCGTATCAATATAGGTGGAAGTGGCCTGAGTATTTATGGCAATCAGAATAACACCAGCTTCGTTGATATGAAGTTTGTATCAGGAGTAGAGTATCTATACGGTGGTCGGTACGACAAAAATGCATCTACGGTAAATTACACGCTGACCCTGGATCAGATTACTACTACGGCTGATGCTCCGATCAAAAAACTATATGCAGGTTCCTTTGATAATGTGACAGGAGATGTTACCTTAAAAATTACTAATTCCGAAATATATGGAAATGTATATGCATCAGGTAGATCAAGTAAGTACACACAGACAGGAAATGTGACTGCAAATCTGAAGAATGTATCGATCTATCGTTATCGAACGATACAAACTGGATCAGCAGACAGAATTGTCGCAGCAAAAGATATGTTGTTCTCCATTAATGATACTGGTGGTGCTTTCTGGGGGGCTGATGGTAAAGTCAGCGGAGATGTGAGAGTAACTTTTGAAGGCAGCTATTATGCGCAATATGGAACCTGGTTTGGAACTAAAGATAGTTCTATTGGTAGGACAGCATCTTTTGATTTTGACATCACAAATGAAGAACTGAAATATGTAGGAAATTATAGAACAAAAGTTGGAAAGTATAATTATATTTATGTAGATAATACGAATTTAGCCAATGTCTTTGGATGGGACGATCTATATTTGAGCGGATGTAATGTTGCACCGGAACAGCATTTTGGGCATATGCAGTATAGTTCGAGTTTCTACGGATATTGGAGTAACATAAAGGATTATGATTCTACCAGTTTTGTTTCTTCAAGTTACAGCCCGGATTTAACAACATGTTCAGGTGACACATACTTGAAAAATACTACAAAGTTAAATTCCACAGGACAGGGCTATGATAATTCTTGGAGCCGTCAGTGCTATAAGCATATACACTTACAGGATAATACGACGCAGATATATGCAGGAGGACAAGCAACAACAAATTCTAATACCATGAGAGTGGACGGATTCTTTTATGGTGATAGCTATAAAGCCAGATTGATGTGTTCTCAGACTACGGCAACCACTGCAGCAGCTGCCAATATATTTTTGTTGTTCCCAAATAAATCGTTCGTAGATGATGCGATGAAGTATATGAGTGCTTATTCTGTCTCAGGAGTTCCGTATACGATGGTAGCATCTGATAAATATCTGAAAGTGTACAGCTCATCAGCAACACAATATAAGGTTACATTGACAAATTCTTCTGGAACAAAGATAGCGACAGGCGACGATATTGCAACAGTATTAAATACATTAGCAAATTCTTCATATGCAACTGGGACATATACGGTTAATTTGAGTGGTCCGTATACACTGACAAATGCAGATGTGGATGCGTTTAATACCAATAAAACGTATGCGACAAGAAATAATATTGTCATTCAGGGAACTGGAACTTTTGTGGCTGGCGGAAATGCACAAGGATCAGATACAAGCAGTTATCGATTTGCAAGAATATATCCGAACTTCAAATCTCTGACATGGAGGAATATAATATTCCGTCAGGACTTCCGGAACAATAGTGCTTCATGGTATATCAATGCCAATGGTCATAACATGACATTTGAAGATTGTACGTTTACAGGTCCGGTCAGTATTGATGCAGGAGGAAATAGCACTGCTGGAACATCAGGATCTATTCTTAAATTAAAAAATTGCATAAATGTCAATTACATTTATGCAAATCGTACAAGCACATCAAGCATACTTGGATATACAATAATTACCGTTGATTCATGTGGCGGATATGGTACGGCAGGAGTGACGATTGACCCGGCAAGTTCTGGAAGTGTTCGAGGTTTAGCTATTAATGTTACTGACACTCCGACTACAATTAAGCCTGGATATACAGGAAATACTTCAAAAATCACTGGAAATTATGTGTTGAATGTAACAGATTCCAACGTAGCATTTACAACGCCTGTAGTAAATAGTTCTCCTTATACTGCAACGACTAATTTAAAAGGAAATGTTGTACTGACAGGAACATGTACAGGAAGAACGAACAGCGATACTTCAAGAGGTAAAGCAATATTAAATGTATATGGTACAGTTAAAACACAGGAAAATGTGAAGGCTTATTTGGCTGATTTTGATACAATAAATGTATCTGGAGAGCTGAGACTTGGAAATTATACAAATTCCAAAGATTCAGGATTTTCCTATTCAAACGTGAGACCAGATGTCACTTTATCTGGTAATGGAAAACTGATATTGGAGAGACTAGGTTTATCAACATATTACAGAACAATTAAGAGCCTTACTTCAACCAGTACAAGTACAGAAATTTCGTTCCCGTATATATATAATGGAACTTCAGATTCGTTGGATGGACGTACATTAATTGTTCAGAATGCATTGACAGTTCCGACTAATGGAAAACTTCGGGTTTCGACAGCGTTGATTCCGTATCATACAGGAACGGAAGAATATCCGTTGATTCAGTTTGAATCTCTTTCAGATGTTAATTTGAATCAGTATAACTGGATTGCGGATCAAAGATACTATTTGAAAGTTGGTGCAAGCAATTCGTACAAGATTGTACTTCGTCCGGATACCTATGCACCTATGGCATATCAGCGGTCTACATCTGATGTGACATTGAATAGTGATAACAGTGAGACAAGAAGTATTTCGCTTTATATTCAGGATTATGTTCGGGATGCGATTGATAAGAAGGGTATAAGTATTCGAGATGCATCAAACAATGCATATCCGTCAGGATTACAGGTATATCTGAGTACACAAGATGTGCAGTTGAAGGATGGGACATATGGTTATGTATATGATTCCAGTAAGGGCGATATTCAGTTAGATGGAAGCCAGAATTCTTATGCTACAACTAATTGGCGCACCACAGGTACATATACGAATATCAATGGTGCAAGTATTACTGCATCAACAACATCCCCTGTATTGAGTGTATCTATAAAGTCACGTACATATGAGTCATTTACTAACTACTTTATTTATGTACGTGATGTTGCAGGAAACTGGAGTAAATTCTTATTAGATACTCAGGGACCGTCTATGTCTTCTTATGGAAATGTTACGTCCACAAGAAATGATGATGGAACATTCAATTATACATTTAGCAATCTGAAGTTTGAAGATGTAAGACAGTCAGCTTCCTATGGAACATCAGATATTTCTGATTTGAGTTATGTTTCAAATGCAAGTAAGTTTATCAATACAAGCAGAAGCATTTCAGAAGTGAAATATAACACGACAGGCTTGGATCCATGGAAGAATTCAGGAACAAATGTATCGTTTGATTCGTCTACTGGTGTTTGCACATTGACTAATGTGAAACTTACAACAGACAAACTATACATATTTGCCAAGGACGGATATGGAAACAAATCAAAATATGAATTTGTTCCAGTTACGTTCGATGCTCAATGTGGTGGCGAGGTACCAGATGGAAAGCTGAGTAATGATGATCGGTATTATTCAACGCTGTGTCAGATACAAGGACGTTTGACTCTTTCTCAGATTCCGTCAGATCCAGTACTGAAGAATCTAGGATTCCGGTACTGGTATAAGTCTACAGATACAAGTAAGTCAGATGCAGATATACAAAGAACACCGGTGACAGAGGCAGTTGTTTATTATCCGTTGTGGAGTAAGCCAACAGTTACCATCAGCAATCAGGTAGAAGGAAATTCTTCTAATAAGAATCAGAAATTTGCATACAAAATCACTGTTAAAAACAAAAGCGGCGTGTCATATGGACAGAGTCAAGTGTTTAAATATACAGGTGGTGTGATCAGTGGAGTAGCAGGTGTGGCTGCACCGGCAAGTGGAACTGCTTCTATGAATTCCCAGGGTTATATTTCATACAATGGCTTGACACATGGACAGAGTATTAGCATTGAATTGCCGGATTACTACGATATTGTTACAGTTGAACAGGTAAAAGTAAATCCTTATTGGACGGTATATACGACAGAGGGAAATCAGAAATATAGTGGTTTGACCAGAGATTCCTTTAAGATGGAAGCCGCTAATAAAACCGTTGCCTATGTGAACAATAGTAATCAGGTTCAGCCGGTAGTATATCAGGTCGGCATGACGACTGGAAAGTGGTCTACAAGTACTGGAGATGATTATAGCCGAAGATTGAATATTTATATTCAGGATATCTATGGAGATGGAATTGATACGTCGAAAGTGTATTTAAGTACACAGGATGCAGTTGCCAATGGTGATAGCTTTGATTATCGATATGCAACAGGAGACAATTCTCTAAACGATGTTTGTAGTCGTACGAAATATACAGCGGGATCTTTCAAAGATATAAATGGTAATAGAATCGTAGCAAGTAGTAGTAAACCAGTGTATGCATATAGAGGTTCTAAAAATCTTACATTTGATTCAGATAAGAACTACTATATCTATGTATGTGATATCAGTGGTAAATGGACAAAATACCTGCTTGATACAAGAGGACCGCAGCTGAAAAATAGTGGAACGATATCTGTTTCTAAATCTGGAAGTACTTATACTTATAGTATTACAAACATGAAGTTCACAGATGAGATTGTTAATGCAACCACATCAGCATTGAACAATGTGAATGGGGTTACTACTCCTGCAAATGCTACAAAAGAAAATAGTAAGGTTTACAATGAGATTCGTTATAATACGACAGGTGAAGATCCATTTAATGGTAGCAGCACATCTACTTTAGCAACTGGGAATAATGATGGCACATTTTCAATCACGGGAGTAAGTATAGGAGCATCTGAGACACTGTACATATTTGCACAGGATGCTTATAAAAATACGGTAGCGATCCAGTATGTTCCGGTAACTTTCGATGCGAAAGCAGCTGATACAATACCGCAGGGACAGTTCACAGATGGCAGTGAGTATTATTATACATTAGGTGTGTTGAATGGATATTTGGGTACTAGTCAGATTCCTTCAAATCCGAAATTGAACAAGTTAGGATTTAAGTACTGGTATAAATCATCTGATAGCAGCAAAACAGCAGTTGATTTTAAGAAAACTCAGATAACAGGTGCAACTACCTTCTATCCGGTATGGGAGAAACCAACAGTAACCATCAGTACTCAGGTGGCAGGAAATGCGGCTGATAAAAACCAGACTTTTAATTATACTGTTGATGTTTTCAATGCATCGGGCGTTTCTTATGGCAGAGGACAGAAATATAATGTAACGAGTGGTGTCCTTGAAGGAACAGAGGCAACAGCCCCTTCTTATAATGGAACAATAACTGCTGATTCGAATGGAAAGGTTGTTCTTACTTTAAAACATGGTCAGAGTGTTACGCTTGAAATGCCAGATTATTATGGTAGAGTTAACGTGGCACAGAGACAGGTAGATCCTTATACAACGACTTATGCTTTTACAGACGGAACAGGACAGCCTGGAAATACAGATCTGACCAGTATAATGAAAGTAACTGCCATAAATAGATCCGTTGCTTATACGAATACTGCAATCAAGAGTCAGCCGGTAATCTATCAGCAAAAGATGGAAGGTGAATGGACAAAAGACCAAGGAGATAACTATGGAAGAAGACTGACAGTTTATATCAGAGATCTTTATGGAAATGGAATTGATACAAAAGGAAGTTCATTCTCAACATCGGAGAAAGCAGAATTCCCAGGATGTACATATGCACAGGTATATCTCAGCACCTATGATGCACCAAAGGCAGACAGAGGATTCAAATTCCGTTATAAGGACGCAGAATCTGAGATCTTGGAAAGTTTGTGCAGTTGTTATCTGCTTAACAGTGGAAGTTTTACAGATATTGAAGGTAAAACAGTGAAGGCAACTTTTGAAAAACCGGTATGGAAATTTGAGATGACTGGTAATTATCAGTTCGATCAGAATAAGAATTATTTCATTTATGTGCGCGATCTTACAGGAAAGTGGACAAAATATCTGCTAGATACTAAGGGACCTAGAATAGAGAATACAGGAACTATCACGAAATCAAAAGAGAATGATAATGACACGGAGTTTACAATTTCAAAGATTCAAGTCAAGGATGAAATGATTGATGCAGCAAATGGTACGTCCGATTTGACAAACGAGTCGCAGGAGAACTTTACATATGTTGCAAATGCAACAAAATATAAGGGAACGGAGGTTTCACTTGTACGTAACAACAAAACTGGAAAATTTTCAGATACTTACAAAACTCCTACAAAAATAGAGGGAACTTATACGGCTGTGGAGTCAATGAATAATGGAGAGATGCTCTATGTATATGCTCAGGACTATTATGGTAATACGACAGCACAGCAGTATGTACTGGTTGGATTTGATGCATCAGGAAATGCACAGTACAAGAAAGCAAGTTTTGAAAATAACAAGAGACTAAAGAGAGAATTGGTTGCAAAGGGACAGAAACTTTCGCCAAGTCAGATTCCATCTGATCCAGGCTTCTATAATGATAATACAAGCCAGAAATTTACGCAGTGGTCAGATAGCACAGATCCGAACAAGAAAAAAGTAGATCTGAAAACAGCACGGATGACAAAATCGGTAATCTTAAATGCAGATTATGAGAAACCAGGTGTAATAATTAAACAGATGATAAAAGGAGATGGTATCTGGAATAATCAAGAATTTACTTATAAGGTTAAGACAAGTTATCCAAAAGGAAAAGTGATTCCGTGTAAAGGAAGTTATGTATCACCGGCAGTAAATGCACCAAATATTACATCGCTGACAGTAGATGCGAATCAGGAGATTACATTTAAGCTGAAAGCAGGACAGAGTTTAGAACTGATACCTGGGGATAACCAATATACGATTAAGAGCATCATTCAAGACAGCAACGGAACAAATTGCGAGATTCAAAAAGATGCAAAAGTCATTTCAAGTGTAGAGAATGTAGCTGTAGATGAGATCAGTACCAATTTTGTTTTTACCAATACGAAGAATATCGTAGTTACAGGTGTTGATGGAGGAAATACAGATAACAGTCTGTTACTTGTAGGTCTGATGGGAGTCCTGCTGATCGCAGGAACCTCCGTCTTACGATTAAGAGGGAGGAGGAGATCCTAGATGGACACTGCAGAGGAAAAAGTAATTTCTGAGGAATCAGTGGCAGGAGGGATTTTCCGTGAGATTTTGTACCTTCTGTTGAAGATTGTAGCAATTGCAACTGCAATTGTGGTTATCTTCACATTTATCTTCGGGGTGTTCCGCTATGCGGACAACGCCATGCTTCCGGCAGTGAAAGATGGTGATTTGGTCTTCTATTATCGGTTAAGGAATAGTTATGTAGCTTCGGACCTGGTTGTTTTGAACTATCAAGGAAAAGAACAGGTCCGGAGAGTGATTGCTACTGCAGGAGATGTGGTGGATATTACAGAGGATGGTCTTACAATTAACGGAGCACCGCAACAAGAACATCAGATTTATGAAAAGACACAGCGGTATGATACGGGAGTGGACTTCCCAATCAAACTACAGGAAGGGCAGATTTTCGTCCTGGGAGACAGCCGTGAGAATGCGTCAGACAGTCGAGTGTACGGAGCAGTAGATGTGAAAGACACGAAGGGAAAAGTTATGACGATAGTCCGAAGAAGAGGCTTTTGATAAGCCGCAAGAACTTGTTAATATTTCTCCGCATAATGGCGGAGGGTGTTAAATAAAAAAATATACTAAGGAAAAGGAGAAAGAAAGATGAAGAAAAAATCCTTACAAAAAATGAGCAGACTCTTTGCAGCCGCATTATTAGTCGGAACAATGTGTCTCGGAAATGTAGCAAATGTAAACGCAGCAGATGTTCCTGCTGAATGGGGACCAACAGAGACTCCTGAAGCAGCAATTACTGTAGAGTACAAGATGGGAAATGATGTAGTAACTCCAGAGAACGATGTCAGCTTTACCTTTACTAAAACTGCTGCACCTTCAGGAATGAGTACGAACGATATGCCGGCTATTTCAGTTGCAAATGTTAAATTCAATGCAGGAGAAGATTTGATTAAAGATACTACTGCTAAAGACATCAAAGTGTTAAGAAAACAGAGCGATAACTTTCTTGCAAGTTTCAAAGCAGCAATGGATATTAGTACAAATATGACAACTGGTGAATATGTGTATACAGTAAAGTCAACTAGTACTGTAACAAAGGCAAAAAAGAATGATGTATTTACAGCGTCAAATGCTGAATACAAACTTAATATTTTCGTAGCACAGCATACAAATGGTAAATTATACATTAAAGGTCTTTCAATTATTAATACTAAGAATGATGCTGGAACAGATACTGGCAACAATACAAAAGTAGATGGTAAGCCAGGAACAACAACAGGTGGTACAGCAAGTAACTTTAGTGGTCTTAAATTCGTGAATGAATATGTTGCAAAAGCTGGTAGCGTAGATCCAACAGATCCGGATGTACCAAATCCGAATGATCCAAAATCTTACGCATTCAAAGTAACGAATAATACTGAGAGCAAAGGAACTCAAACTGGAAGCTTCGAATATACTATGACAGTAACAAAGCCATCAGGAATTGCTGCAGCTGATAGTACATATGTTTATTATGTAAATGGAACAAAACAAACTGGAACTTATGGAACAGCGGTGAAATTTACACTGCCAGATACTAAGAGTATGATGATTCAGAGCTGCTATGCTGGATCTAGAGTAACAGTTGAACAGAAAGGTGTAGCAAACTGGACAGCAACAGCAGAGACAACATTCAATGGAGTAAAAGATTCTCAGAAATTATCAGCAGCAGTAGGTAAGAATCTTAAGGTTGAAGACAAAACTCTTGGACAGAAAGAAAACAAGGTTGATTACAAAAACATTTACAAAGATATCGCAGTAACAGGTATCATCGTAAATAACTTCCCATTCATTATCATGATTGCTATCGCAGTTGTTGCATTTGCAGGTATCGTAGCAATGAACAGCAAGAAGAGAATGGACAGAAGATAAGGGTAACGAATATAGACAGAGGAATGATTTAGCATGTGCAGACACAGAGGTATTTGCAGAGTAATAAGAGGGATAAATGGAATACTGGATTATGGTTTACTTCTGCTTTTGCTTCTGGGTCTGGTATATGGATGCTATGCATTATGGGATTCGCAGAATCTGGCAGAGGAAGCAACGTCAGAACAATATGCGATTTATAAACCTCAAGAAGATACGCTGGGATTCCAGGAATTACAGTCGATGAATTCGGATGTGATTGCCTGGATCACAGTGTATGATACCCCGATTGATTATCCGGTTGTACAGGGAAAAGATAATTGGGAATATGTTAACAAGAATGCAGAAGGTGAATATTCCCTGACCGGTGCAATTTTTATGGATTCCGAAAATAATCCGGATTTTCGAGATTTTAATACTATTCTCTATGGACATAACATGGTTCCAAATGTCATGTTCGGAAGTATCAAGGAATTTAAAGAACAAGCCTTTTACGAAGCACACCCGTATGGTAATCTATTTGTTCAGAATCGTAATTTTGGATTGGAAATCATTGCATTAATTGAAGCGGATGCTTATGACAGTTCTGTTTTCAATATAAATGTAACAAGAAATGACAGTATCCCTTATTTGGAAGTGATTCGAAATCATGCAGTTTATATGAATGACATTACGTTAGAAGCAGATGATAGAATTCTTTTATTATCTACTTGCTCATCAGAGTCAACTAATGGAAGGGATATTCTTGTAGCGAGAGTTACAGAACAGACATACAAAGATACATACAGTGCCAAAGATCAAGAACATACGGGGCATGAAGCGGTAGACCGACGAGGCGGATGGAGAGATTTTATGCCTGGATGGAAGGCTGCGTTGTTCTTATTACTGCTCCTATTGATATTAATCTGTTTCGCAGATCAGTGGATTTGCAGACGAAGAAGGAAAGGACGGAAATAACATCAAAATGAAGAGACAGAACGCAGAAACTGACAAGGCGTTTCGTATACTGGATATTTGTAACGAGTTATTGAATTGGATTTTGATGATTATTTTAGTTATTCTTTTTTGTTATGGAACCTATGGCATTGGAGACAGCTACATGTTGGAAGAAAATGCCATGCCGGAACAATATGAAATCTATCGTCCAACGGAAGAAGACTATGGGGATTTTGATGAATTGAAGGCGCAGAACAGTGATGTATGTGGCTGGATTACGATTTATGGAACACATGTGGATTATCCGGTAGTACAGTCGGAGGATAACAGCACATATTTAATGAGAAATCCGCGTGGAGAATATAGCTTGTCTGGCTCAATCTTCATGGATTATATGAATCAGAAGGATTTTTCAGATTTTAATACCATTATTTATGGTCACCATATGGATGGCGGAGCGATGTTCGGGGATTTTGACCGGTATCTGGATCCGTCTTTTGCGGACAGTCATTTGTATGGAAATGTTTTTGCCAATGGAAAAGATTATGGACTGGAGTTATTTGCATTCTTGGAGTTGGATGCTTATAATACAGGTCTTTATGTAACACCGGTGCAGGAAGTTTCCCGGAAAGAACAGTATTTGCAAGAGATAGAAGATACTGCTTTGTGGTATCGTCAAATCAGTCTTTCCACAGAGGACCGGCTGGTAGTGATGTCTACGTGTACGGAAAATATCACGAACGGAAGGCATATTCTGATAGGAAAGCTTTCAAAACAAACGTATAAAGATACGTATAAGAAAACTTTGAAAAGGAACAGTCAGATTGACCGAATCGACTGGGGGATTTTCTGGAAAATCAGTATGAAGCGATTAGGTGTTCTGATTCTGCTGTTGTTCAGTATTTTGTTACTGATGGCAGTGGAGAGGAGCGGAAAGAGAAAGAAAACGAAAAATAACAGTAGAAAACTGGAAAACTGACAGAGGTATGTATGTGAAAAGTGAAAGATATAAACAGAGAATAAAGCTGGTATGCCTTGCTTTTTTGATGATGGTATGTGTGGTCATTCCAAATCAGGTATATGCAGCGGGGAAAAATAAAGAAGCTGCTCTGACGGTGGAACAGACTGTAAAAGGGAAAACAAACGGGACTACAGATGAGTTTCAATATGAGTTGACAAGTTTAGATTCTGGCAATCCAATGCCGGAAGGAAGCAATGGAGACAGGTTGAAATTTAGCCTTAAAGGTAATGAAAGTAAGGAATTGGTTTTTTCTTATGAGGAGGCAGCTACTTATCGATATCAGCTGAAACAGGTTGTTGAGAAAGATGATAAGGATTATGATGGGCATGTTTATACCATAGAGAATTATGTAATGCAGAATGGCTCAGAAGATTTTTTAGTTAAGACTGCAATTAAAAGAAAAGATGGGAATAAATCGCCGACATTAAGTTTTACAATCCAACATAAGGCGAAAGATGAGACACCAGTGAAAAATACAGCAAGTGTCCCAAAATCAGGAGACGATCAGTCCTTTATCTCGTTGATTGTATTGATTTTGAGTGCACTGCTTATAATAGTAGTATATAAGTGGAATAAGAATCGGCGTGTTTAAGACCAGTGTAAAATAATGAAAAGGGAGGCCATTTGGGGACGGAGTTTACCGGCTTTTTTCTACGAAGAAAGCCGGTAAACTCCGTCGCCAAATGGTCTCGTAATATGA
>ENA-UPSY01002625-UPSY01002625.1-human-gut-metagenome-genome-assembly--contig:-NODE-2625-length-14758-cov-19.612560_pt1 | contig 14758 bp, 9 predicted proteins | sample MGYA00250044_ERZ773365 | MGnify/ENA primary metagenome ERZ773365 (study PRJEB29103, sample SAMN06111932) | human gut metagenome | biome: human gut; feature: ankylosing spondylitis patient; material...
TGCCGCCCCAGTCGGTGACCACTGCGCCGTCAAACCCCCAGTCCCTGCGCAGGATATCCATGAGCAGGTGGGCGTTCTCGTTGGCGTAGGTGCCGTTGACAAGGTTATAGGCGGACATGATGGTCTTGGGCTGCGCCTCCTTGACCACCATCTCGAAGCCGGTCAGGTAAATTTCCCGCAGGGTGCGCTCGTCCACGATGGAATCCGAGGCCATGCGGCGCAGCTCCTGACTGTTCACGGCAAAGTGCTTGGGGCAGGCGGCAATGCCGTTTTTCTGGATGCCGCGGACGTAGGCCGCCGCCATCTTACCGGCAAGGTAGGGGTCCTCCGAGAAATACTCGAAGTTGCGGCCGCACAGCGGGCTGCGCTTGATGTTCAGGCCGGGGCCCAGCAGCACCGACACGCCCTGTGCCGCTGCCTCTTCGCCCATGGCTGCGCCCACAGCCTCGCCAAGCTCCGGGTCCCAGCTGTTGGCAACGGTGGCTGAGGTGGGGAAGCAGGTGGCGGGCACACTGGGGTTCAGGCCCAGATGGTCAGCCGCACCGGCCTGCTTGCGCACGCCGTTGGGGCCGTCCGACAGGGTAATGGCCGGGATGCCCTTGCCCGGCAGCGCCCGGGTGGTGAACACCGTACCGCCGCTCAGCAGGGCGCATTTTTGTTCCAGGCTCAGTTTTGCAATAATATCCTGATGTTTCACGGGGAAATCTCCTTTCAGTAGAAACGGTATTGCCTTTGGAAACAGGACCACGCATAAGGAGAAGAAGCGTGATTCTGTTTCCAAAAGGGAACACGGCTGCGGGCCGTAACTGCCGTGCAGCCGTGTTCCGGGATTAGAAGGAAGACAGTTTTGATTACGGGTCAGTACTTATGCCTTACTCACATCCGCACCTGCATTGGTATTAGCCAGCGTTTTATTATACTTGCGGCGGCGAAGAATCACCACAACACCTGCCAGAACCAACACATAGACAATCACACTGCCTACCAGTGCAGGCGTGCGCCACATAGGCACAGGCGCATCTACATCTACACCGTAGCTATTCGCCAGCGTATACAGATACTGATGTGCAGCTTCGCGCATCTTCAGCTGACCGGTAGCAGTCTGGCTCAGGTTATCGAAGGTCTTAGTGCCCCAGCCAAACAGCAGATTGGTACCACCTGCCAAGACAGCTTTTTCAATATCCATAAAGCCATGCTCCTCGTTGTTATCCGTAATCACAGTGCCAATAAAGCCCCATTCATTACGCAGAACATTGGTCAGCAGTGCAGTACTTGCACCGGCCCAAGTAGTACCAATATTATTGTAGGAAGACATCACAGCCGTGCTGCCGCCTTCCTTCACAGCCTTTTCAAACGGCATGAAGTAAATTTCACGCATTGCCTGCTCATCGGCCCAGGTGCACAGACCATAATGACGCCAGGTTTCACGCTCATTCAGCGCAAAATGCTTAATGTAGCAGTACATACCATTTTTCTCTGCCGCACCAACCGTAGCAGCGGACATGGAACCAGAAAGGAAGCCATCCTCAGAATAGTACTCAAAGTTACGGCCAGCAAATGCATTGCGGTGGGTATTAGCACCAGGTGCATACCAGCCGGAAATATTCCACGCCTTTCCTTCCTGCGAGATTGCATCGCCAAATTCAGAAGCTAGGTCTACATTCCAAGTAGCCGCCAGCAGAACTTCTGCCGGATAAGTAACCGTCTTATATGTGCAGGTCCCCATAAAGGCATCGAACACATAACTCAGAGCGGCAGGTCCGTCCATTTCATAAGTCTGTCCCTTACCGATATTATCAACTGCTGCACTTCCCCAGCCATCTGCGCCCAGCAGTTTGTACATATCATCAAGGGTCAGCTGATCCAGCAGCTTATCCCACTGTGCATCATCATAGGCAAGGCCTTCCATGTCTTTCAGCGTAAGGCCATTCTTTGCACCAAAGGTCGGCGCAGTGTCATCTGCATTCACATAGCTATCATCCACTAACAGCGCATTGTTGAAGGCTTCCAGCTGTTCAGCAGTTGCTTCCTTGCTGGTACCGGGAACGATCTGCCAAGTGTCACGGTTGAGGTAAGCCACATCACCAGCTGCATCATCAAACTGATTTGTTGCTACCACCTCGTCCGAAGAGCGCTTGCCGACATACTTGCAGTTTTCCACACCACTGCCAAACGCACTGTCCTGGAACACTTCATTCTCAGCAACCTTGCAGGTCATGGTCAGATTATCTTTCACCGTATGAGAATCCGTACGCAGAGAAATCTGATACTCGCCAGCTTCCAGCACGTAGGAACCGGTAGAAGTGTAGTACTTCTGTGCATCATAAGAAGCCATCTGCTCTACCGGCATAGAAATCGTAACCGTTTCCGTTTCGCCCGGCTGCAATTCCTTCGTTTTTGCAAAGCCGCCCAGTACTTCGCCAGCCTTCTGCAAGCCGCTGCCGCCTTCAGCTGCACTGTAATAGGGCGCACTGTAATACAGTTCCACAACATCTTTGCCAGCCACATTGCCAGTATTGGTAACTTTGACATTCCACTCCAGCGTATCCTGTGCGGTAACGGTAGTCGGAATCGTGTTTTCCAGTTCCCAGTCAAAGCTTGTGTAGCTCAAGCCATAGCCAAAGGGGAACTGCACTACATCATTGTAGGAAAGTCCCGTCAGATTCTCTCCTTCACGGGTAGTGTAATCGTAGCTTTCACGGGTTTCGTAATAACGATATCCCACATAAATGCCTTCCTGATACTCTACAAGGTAGGCAGGATGACTTTCGAAGTTTTTGAAGCAGTCATTAGAGTTGGTATACTCAAAGGTATCAAAGTTGTAGTAAGAAGGGGTCGTTTCTACTGCATAAGGGTAGATATCCGGCAGACGGCCAGAGGGGTTGACTGCGCCCGTCAGAATGTTGACAATTCCAATCGTGCCCACATCACCGGGATCACCGATCCAGAGGGCTGCATCAACGCCTTCATCATTCAGGAAGCCCAGTTCCATAGCATTGCCCGAATTGATCAGAACGATAACATTATCAAATGTCGCTTCTGCCTGTTCCAGCAAAGACTGTTCCGCACTGTTCAGTTCCAGATAATGCTTGCTCTGATCCGGTGCATACGAGGTATTTTCAGCCATCGAAGTGGGCAGGTCATTGCCTTCACCGCCCTTGCGGGAGAACACGACCACAGCAGTATCCGAAAAATCCTTCATTGCTTCAAATGAGCAGTCTCCAGTATACTGGTACTCCACACCCATGTTCTTAGCCAATTCCTCGGTTGCAGGCAGTTCCGGGATGGAAAAATCAACAGAGAATGTATTTCCGCCTTCGTTGTTTTTGGGTCTGTAGAGATTGACCAGATTTTGATTCACTTCAAAACCTGCATCCGTAAAGGCTTTTACAAAATCTGTCCGGTTTGCAGTGTAGCTGCTACCACCGGAACCCGTACCGCCATAAACCGGATTTGCGGAAGCATAGCCCAGAAGATTGATTTTTCGGTTTGTTCCTGCCAACGGCAGAGCGCCGTCATTTTTCAGAAGGACTGCGCCTTCCTCCTCGATTTTCTGAGCCACTGACAAACCATTTGCATAAGATGTTTTTTGCAATTCCGGGTCTCCATTCTGGCCAGGGAATGCCTTGTCCAGAGAACTGGGAAACACACCAAACATTGCTACATCTGCCACTATTCCAACTGCCAGTAAGAGTGCTGTAACAGCTGTCAGCAACTTTGTGGGCTTTTTGTTGTTCGGATCGCGCTTCATTGTGTTGTCTCCTCCATATTCTTTTATATTTTTTGGGCCGTACCCAACTGTGACCCATTATAACGGATATTTGCGCATCGTTATCATCTTTTGCACAATCTGTCGTTTTGGATACACAGTTTGCAAAAGTTACAATAAATTTTCAATTTTTATTGTGCTAATACACAAATATTGCAACATTGTATTTGTGCACCCTGCCAGACAACAAAAAACGGCAGGGGATACCTGCCGTAAAAATTATTTGTTTTTGGGCAGCGGAAATAAGATCCGCAGGGTGCACCAGTTGTTTTCCCAGTGCAGCGTCATGCTGCCGCCGTGCTGCCCGACGGTGGTGCGGACGCTTTTCAGGTCCGACCCCTGCTGCGGCAGACCGTCCGCATCCAGTGCGGGGGCGGCTTCTGTATAATGCTCGAACCGCAGCATGGCAAAACCGCCCTGACTGTACACCGCCACCTTGATGAGCCGCTTTTCGGGGTCCGGTTCGGCGCGCACGGCGGCAATGGCGTTGTCCAGCGCCACGCCCACGATGGTGCACAGCTCCCGGATCGTGAGAAAGCCCAGCATCCTGCCGTCCGCTACACTGGTGATGGTAATGTTCTCCTGCTGGCATTCCATGGTCTTGGCGGTGAGCAGGGTATCCAGCACCGGGTTGCCGGTCTTGTTCTCGGCCTCGTACTGGCGGATGTTCTGCTCCATGGCAGCAATGGCGGCGTTCTGCTTGGTCTGGTCCTGCTCCTCCCGGATGCGGGCAAGCTGGACTTTCAGTTCATGGTACCGCCGGTTGATGAGGTTGATGCCCTCCTTGCTGCGCTTGTACTGCTCGTACTGGCGGTGCAGCACCTCGTCCATGGCGGCAAGCTCGCTGTGCAAAGCGTTCTCCTGCAGCTGCTCGTGCTGCACAGATAAGATCAGCACGCCGGAAAAATCCACCAGTGTGCGGATGGAAAAAATGCTCATGTTGATCTCGCTGCCGGGCAGAAAGCCCAGATTGCTCACCGCAAAGGCAGTCAGCGCCAACATGACCGCCGTCAGGGCGGCGCTGCCGCCGATCTGTAAGTGCCCGGCGGGCTGGGGACGGCGGTGCTGCAGATAGCACATAATGCCGAACAGCGTCCCATACACCAGCGCCAGCAGCAGCAAAGACAGCGGCTCCCATGGGCCGCGGGCGGGCCAGAGGGCGCAGTGCAGCTGCCACTCCACGCTGGCGGCAAGCTCTGCCAGAATAAACGCCCGGGCGCAGTGATACCCGGCTTCCAGCAGGGTGATGCTCCACACACCCCATAAATATAAGTAAGAAAGCCCGATGGCCGCTGCCATGCAGGGGATCCAGAGCCCGCCGGGCACATTGCCCGTCAGCTCCAGAAAGGCCGACAGCACCGCCGCCCACAGCAGGGTGATGCCCCCGGTGACCGCCTTGGAAAAGCGGGGCGCAAGCGCCGGGGTGAACAGCAGCACCGCCAGACACTCGGCAAGGGCGGTGTACAGCCGGGGGATATCCGGCAGCGCGGTCATGAGCCCTCACCTCCGATGTAGTCGGTCAGTGCGGCAAGAAAAGCCTTACGTTTGGGGCGGCTGACCTGCAGCTCGCAGGGGCCCACCTGCACGGTGCTCTGCCGCAGCTCCCGCACCTGTGCCAGATTGACAAGGTAGCCGCTGTTGCAGCGGGCAAAGGGGCAGTCTGCCAGCTTTTCCTCAAAGGCCTTGAGGGCGCCGGGGGCGGAAAAATCGCCCTCGTCGGTGTAAAAGTGCACCCGGTGACCCTCGCTTTCCAGATAATAGATGCTTGCGGTGTCCAGCCGGCGCAGCCCGCCCTCCACCGGCACGGTCAGGTAGTGCTTTGCCCGCTTTTCCAGCCGGGCAACCGCCTTGAGCAGCTGCTGCGAAAAGGCAAAGTAGGGCACCGGCTTCAGCACATAGTCCAGCGCTCCCACCGAGTAGCCCCGGATGGCGTACTGCGCCATATTGGTGATGAAGATCAGGATGACGTCTGCATCCATCTGCCGGATGCGCTCTGCCGTGGTCATGCCGTCCAGATGCTTCATCTCCACATCCAGAAAAATAATATCGTAGACCGCGCGGTAATCCTCCAGAATATCCACCCCGTCCGCAAAGACCGTCACTTCAAACTCTGTCCCGTACTGCCGGGTATACCGCCGGACATACTCCTGCAATACCCCCTGTACCTCCGCGTCGTCCTCTACGATCGCCACCCGGATCATGACCACACCTCCCTTACCACACCTTTGTGGAACTGTTACGGCTCTATTATAGCGCAATCCCGCCGGGTTTGCCAAGGGGCACTCCGCAACAAAGGGCAGCAGCAGACGCTCCAGCGTACCATAGATGAACGGAGCCAGAATGGGAGAAGTCTCGGAAGAGTTGGCGATCCAGATGCCGAAGTTATTGATGCCGGTCTGCACCACAGGCCAGAACAGCGACAGCACGATGGAAATGACCACCGAGTAGACAGCGTAAAAAACGCTGCATCCTCCGGGGGTATTTTTATGCCCCAAAAGGCACAAAAGAATGCCCGCCCACCGTGGTTTCCCACAGGTGGGCGGGCATTTTGCGTTTTATTGTTTGTGCCGCTGTAAAAGCATTCAGAGGGCGGCGGTCTGGGGTATCAGCCGGAAGAGCATCACGGGCAGCTCGCTGTTTGCAAAATCCAGCATAAAGATGAGTTTGCCGTTCTTTGTTTCAAAAGGCAGCTCCGTCTGTGTGCCGTCCGGGGCAATGCGCACAAGCTTTTTGCCTTCCAGCAGTCCGGCGGGCAGCGCAAGCCTTACCAGGCCGGTGGGCTGCGTCAGGCTGCCGGCAGTCTCAAATGCCACACTCAGGTATTCCCCGTTCGTCCGTGCGGTCACATCCTCCGCAGAAAGGCTGCCGCTGATAGTCCACGCCGTTGCGGCTTCGATCTTTTCCAGCTGCGCGGCGTTTTCTGCCTGCCCGCACACGGGGCAGAAGGTCAGGGTCTCGCCTTCCGCAGTGCGGAAGGTAAACTTCCGGCAATCGGTGCTGCCGATGTGCGCGCAGCCCTGCCGCAGACAACCGGCGCTCTGAGAGCCGGTTCCATTCGGGGACCATGCACCGAACTGGTGTCCCAGCTTATCGGTCGGGTCTGCGGTGTAGCTGTCTTTGCAGCGGGAGCAGGTAAAAACAGTATAGCCGTCTGTTTCACAGGTAGGCTCTACGGTAACAGCCTGATAGTCATGGTTCAGCGCGGACAGCTCCGCATAGGTGGTATAATCGCAGCGGGAGCAGGTTTCGTAGGCGTTCCAGCCCTTTTCCGTGCAGGTGGCGGCTTGCGCGTCATGACGCACCAAATTATGGTTCAGCGCGGGGATTTCTTGATAAGTGGTATAGTTGCAGCGGGAGCAGGTGTCGTAAGCGTCCCAGCCGATTTCCGTGCAGGTGGGGGCTTGCGCTTCATGCGGCACCAAATCATGTTTCAGCGCGGGGATTTCTTGATAAGTGGTATAGTTGCAGCGGGAGCAGGTTTCGTAGGCGTTCCAGCCCTTTTCCGTGCAGGTGGCGGCTTGCGCGTCATGACGCACCAAATTATGGTTCAGCGCGGGGATTTCTTGATAAGTGGTATAGTTGCAGCGGGAGCAGGTGTCGTAAGCATCCCAGCCCTTTTCCGTGCAGGTGGGGGCTTGCGCGTCATGACGCACCAAATTATGGTTCAGCGCGGGCAGCTCTTTGCGGGTGGTATAGTTGCAGCCGAAGCGGGAGCAGGTTTCGTAAGCATTCCAGCCGATTTCCGTGCAGGTGGGGGCTTTTGCTGCGTGCTGCACCAAATCATGGTTCAGTGCGGGCTGCTCCACATAGGTGGTATAGTCACAGCGGGAGCAGGTTTCGTAAGCGTTCCAGCCCTTTTCCGTACAGGTAGGGGCTTGCGCTTCGTGCTGCTCCAGAGCATGGTTCAGTGCGGGCAGCTCTTTGCGGGTGGTATAGCCGCAGCGGATGCAGCGGTCGTAAGCGTCCCAGCCGATTTCCGTACAAGTGGGGGCTTTTGCTGCGTGCTTCACCAAGTCGTGACCGCCGTAGTAACTCCCTCCGCAAGTTTCGCACGTTCCCTTCGTGGTGCAGGTCGCGCTGCTGTCGCCGCCGCAGGGTGCGTTCTCTTCTTTTGCGTCACAGTTGGGGTTCGTGCATATGCGGGTGTGCGTGCCGTCGCCGTTAGGCGTCCACGCGCCCCATGCGTGACCGGGGATGTCGTATTCCGCGCCGCATTTTTCACAGGTTTTGCCTGTGGTGCAGGTGGGGGTTTCGGTACCGCCGGTATGTACCTGTAAATGCGTAACATTGCCATCGTTGTGGCAGTTCTGGCATGCATCTACACAAACCTTATGATAGGTCGAATCATATTTTTCGTATCTGCGGACCTCACGTTCTTCCCTAATCCCACAGCGTGAGCAGTACACCGGGACTGTTTCTGCCGCCGCTTTTAACACGATCCCCGGTATCAGGCACACCATTGCCAGCACCGTCAAGCACCGGATCAGCCATTTTTTCATGTTACTCCCTCCTTGTCATCAAACCTTGTTATCCTTTCAGATCAAACTGCACGGACAGCGATGCAAGCACGGCATCTACCACCTTCCGCGCCTGGGCAAGCATATCGATCTCCGCCACAAAAGCGATGACCTGCTCGCGCTCCTGCGCGGGGACCTGCAGCGCACTCAGGCTCATGCTCAGATAGCGCCGTATTTTGCGCTCCAGCGTAAAGTAGGGGTCGCACCGCCGTGCCATGTAGCCGCGCATCATGCCAGCCGTGCCCAGCTCCATCTCGTAGAAATCGCACTCGGCGCACCCGGGCAGATACGCGCTGAACGCCGCCTGCAGCTCGGCCGTGGTGCTGCGGTGGATGATCTCCGCCGTGGCGGGGAAGGTGTACGCTTCCACATAGATATCCCGCAGATTCTCGCTCAGCTCGGTCATCGCCAGCTGCAAAGCCGTTTCCACCGCGTAGAGGTACACCGGCGAGGGGGCGTTTGCCGCCAGCGGCCTTACCGCGCCGAACTGCCTGCTGAACATCATGCCGATCAGCTCGGTCAGCACACCGTCCTTGGTGCGGAAAATATTCTGGAACGACCCGGCGGAAACATCTGCTTCCTTTAAAATTTCTGCCACCTTGGTGTTCGTGTAGCCTTTTTCCAGAAAAAGCCGGACACAGGCGGTCAGGATCCGCCGTTTTGCTTCTTTGCTGTCGTATCTGCGCGCCATTGGGAACCATCCTTTTCTATGATTGGTTTCTGACCCAATTATATATTGATTTTAGAATTGCGTCAAGTAAACTTTTAAGGGCGTATTTTGGGCAGTTTGACGAGGGAGAGCTTTCTGCGGGTGCGCATCCGGGCAAAACAAAGCGCAATGGACATTGCTGTTATCCGCTGCCGCAGCCAGACAGTTCGCGGCAGCAAAAAAGAGGCCACCGATCGGGGTGACCTCTTTTCAGCATATTTTCAGCGTAAATCCCGCAGCAGGCGAACCCACCATCTCCATGACGGCTCTTTTGGAGTTGCTCAAGGATGCCGACCCGGAAATGAAGGCAAAGCTCCGCTTGGCACTGCTCACCTGATGCAAAAAAGGGCACTGATTGCAATGCAATACAGCGCCCTACATCATCGGACATGGATAACACCGACCGTGCAAAACCGTGCAGCCATGGCTTACAAAACAAAAAAGCCATGAAATCTTTCGATTTCACGGCATTTTCTGGTGCAGCAAGGCAATCCAAATCCGAACCATTTCCCTTTGATGCGGCTTGGGCCGCTTCCTCAAATGTGATGGTCTGTGTACCTTCTTTATAGTTGAAGGTTATCAAAACCTTATCATCGTACAGATAAATCGAATTGATGAACGTATCCACCAATGCCTGCCGCTGGTCTTTCAGGCTCATGTCCAGCTTGCGGAACCGCATCAGCCAGAAGCGGATAAATTCTTCTTTGATTTTGGGCTTTGCCAGCTTTTCCTCCGCAATGCGGGCTTCAAGCTCACGCTTGGTTTCTTCGAGCTGCTCCAACCGTTCCTTGGTGGAGCTGGTCAGGATACCGGCCTGAATCGCATTGAGCATATTCTGGATACCCGATTCCGCATCCCGGAGCTGCTTCTCATAGAGGGGAAGATTGGTGTTCTCCCGGTCTTGCAGCTCCATGACCTTGGCGATGATGGATTCCATGGCGGCATCGTCCCGCACAAGCTGCATAGTCTGGTTGACCACCAGATCTTCCAGCCACTGTTTGCGGACGGTTTTCTTTTTGCAACCCTTCTTCTTTTTGGCGGTGGCACATTTATAATAGCGGTGGACTTCTCCCGTCCGACTCGTGCCGCTTTCACCAAACATCAGTGCACCGCAGCAGCCGCAGAACAGCTTGGTGGTGAGCAAATAGTCATCCTCTGCCTTTCTCCGGGCAGGGGCTTTCTTGTTTTTGGCAATCTTCACCTGCACATCCTCAAACAGTTCCAGCGGAATGATGGGCGGAATCGCATCCGGCACGACCACATCCCGAAATTTCAGTTCTCCGATGTAACGTCGATTTTTGAGCATATGTTCGACACTGTTATAAGTAAACGCACCGCCCACCGGGTTCTTGATGCCGTTTTCGTTCAGCCAGTCCCGAATTTCTTTCATCGTGAGACCATCCCGGTACTTCTTGAACGATTCCAGCACGAAAGGGGAGGCAAGCGGGTCAATGTGGAATTTCCGCTCGGAATCCAGCGTATAGCCAAAGGTTCCACGGCCACCATTGCAGCGGCCTTTCAGGATGTTCTCTGTCTGTCCACGGACAACCTTTTCGGCAAGGTCGGCAGAGTAGTATTCTGCATAGCCCTCCAGAACAGATTCCAGAATGATGCCTTCCGGCCCCTCGGAAATGATTTCCGTAGCCGACATAAGCTTGACACCGTTCTTCTTCAGCTGGGTCTTGTACCGGGCACTGTCGTAGCGGTTTCGGGCAAAGCGGTCCAGCTTCCAGACCAGCACAATGTCAAACAGCTTTTTGTCGCTGTCTTTTATCATCTGTTGGAACTGAGGGCGGTTGTCCGTCTTGGCAGAGATGGCACGGTCAATATAGTGTTTGACCACAGTGATGCCGTTCTTTTCGGCATAGGCGGTGCATTCACGAATCTGACCTTCGATAGACTCTTCACGCTGGTTGTCCGAGGAATAGCGGGCGTAGATCACAGCGGTCATGGTAAGCACCTCACTTTACACATCATTATACGATAATACGTTTACAAAAACAACGTTTCGTATAATGTATATACCATATTCTATAAGAATTTGCAATGCATTTTAGATAAAAAAGAGAGTCTTTTAGATCGATACATAATAAATAGTGGTGGTTATCACCGTGATAACCACCACTTTCTGTGGCAGCGTTCAAAATGAGCACGACCATATCTTGTGGATAGTTCCGGATCAATCCACAAAAGCATTGGGATTTGTGACAGAGAATATCATGGGTTGCAAGGTGCATCAAGATGGTTTTGCAAAATTATTGCGGTAAAGCAATCATGGTAAGACTTATTTTTGACTATCTGTATCATCCGGCAAGCCGTTGTTGGCGATTACCTGCTTATACCAGTAAAAACTATCTTTCCGGATTCGGGCATAGCTGCCATTTCCGGCATCGTCTGCATCTACATAGATAAAACCATAGCGTTTGGACATTTGACCGGTAGAGCAGCTGACTAAGTCGATGCACCCCCATGGCGTATAACCAAATACATCCACACCATCAATATTGATTGCTTTTTCCAGTTCAGCAATATGCTGATGCAGATAATCAATGCGATAGGGATCATGCACGGTTTCATCCGTTTCCAGAACATCCTTGGCACCCAAGCCGTTTTCCACAATGATGATCGGCTTGTGGTAGCGGTCATACAACAAGTTCAATCCATACCGCAGCCCCACAGGGTCGATCTGCCAGCCCCATTCACTGGCCTTGAGATATGGATTGGCTACCTGACGAGTCAGATTGGCTTCGGTCGTTTTCAGACCTTCGGTCGATGCGGCTGCAATGCTGGTCTGATAATAGCTGATCGCCACAAAATCCACGGTCCCCTGCTGCAGTTCTTTCAGGTCATCGCCCTGAACCGGGAGGATGATGCCGCGCCGTTCCAGAGAGCGGAGCTTATATTCCGGCAAATAGCCGCGCACCATGACATCTCCGTAATAATTCGTAAAAACATCGAAAGAGCGCACGGATTCCAGCCCATCTTCCGGATTGCAGGTGTGCGGATAGGGTGGCGCATAGCTAATCATACAGCCAATCTTAAACTGCGGATAATGTCGGTGTGCATACGCCGTCACACGAGCGCTGGCAACCATCTGATGATAGGCAGCCTGCTCGATCAGCTGCGGATCATCCGAAAAAACACCTGCCGTCATAAAGCCGCTGTGTACGATGGCGTTGATCTCATTAAAAGTCAGCCAGTACTTCACTTTATCCTTGTAACGTTCAAATACCGTGTGAACATACCGCTCAAAGCAGTCGATGGTTCTGCGGTCTGCCCAAGCATTCCACGCGGTGGCCAAAGCCAACGGTGTTTCGTAGTGGCTCAGGGTCACGATTGGTTCAATGCCATACTTCCGGCACTCGTCAAAAACAGCATCGTAAAAAGTCAGCCCTTCTTCGTTCGGAGTCATCTCCTGCCCGGTCGGGTAGATCCGGCTCCATGCAATGGACATCCGATAGCACTTGAACCCCATTTCGGCAAACAGCGCAATATCTTCTTTGTAGTGATGATAAAAGTCACTTGCCTTCATGGTGGGGTAATACTCGTTTTCCACCTGTGCAGGAACTGCACCGTCTTTGGGATACGTCACGGATTTCAGGGCAATTGCGGCACCTTCTTTTTCTCCCATACGATAGGTGACATATCGCATTTTCTTGAAATATTCGGCATACTGAGGTGGCACACCGGGAAGTTCCACCGTAAAACGGCTCATGCCGCCGCAGGTCTGGACATCTGCCGTGGAAAGCCCTTTTCCGCCTTCCAAAGCGGCGCCTTCCACCTGATTTGCTGCGGTTGCACCGCCCCACAAAAAGTTCTTCGGAAACTTTGCCATAAAATAATCTCCTGTTCTAAAAAAGCACCGGCGTGGGTAACGCCGGTGCCGGGTAGATCATACTTCTTCTGCTTCCGTTTCGGCTTCTTCCTTGAGAGCCATTTTTTCAGAGATCTTAAAGAAGGGGAAGAAGATCACAACGCTGAGAACCACCATCAGGCAACCCCAGATCAGACCGCTGATCGAATTGGTGGACATCCACAGATAGATGGGGGTGGGAATGACATTGGACAATGCCACACCGGTAGAAGGAGCAATGATGCCAATTCGCATTGCAATTGAGGTCAGTGCCAATGTGAGACCCGGAGTGATCACGGCAGGAACCGCCATGACCGGGTTCAGAATGATCGGGAAGCCGAACATGACCGGCTCGGTGATGTTGAAGATCGAAGTGGCGATAGAGAGCTTGCCAAGGCTCTTGTACTGGGTAGACTTGGAGAACAGCAGCAGGATAGTCAGACCGAGAATGCCGATATTGGTAAAGGGGGTCAGGAGCGTCCACTCCAGATACGGCACGGCTTCGCCGGCAGCAAAGGCTGCCATGTTCGCCTGCGTTGCAGCGGAACGGATACTGCCCAGCGTTGCATAGGTCAGCATATCGCCATGGATGCCGAACATCCACAGCAGCTTGCCTGCCATCAGGTACAGTGCTGCACCCACAGGATTGGCACCAATGCCCATCAGCGGCTTTTGCAGGATGGTGTAGACAAAGCTCTGCATCGTGCCATAAGAAGTTGCGGCAAAGCCCATGCGCAGTACCATGAACAGGATGAATACCAGACCCGCAGGGATCATGGTCTCAAACATACCGGCAACAGAAGGCGGAATGGAATCGGGCATTTTGATCTTGATGTTTTTATCAAGCATCAAGACATACAGCCGGGCACCAACGATGCCGCAGAACATGGCAAGGAAGATGCCCTGACTGCCCAAAGCACTGAGGGAAATAACACCGGAGGCCATACCGGTGATGGTTTCGCCTGCATCGTTGACGATGCGGACATTTGCCGTGAACGGTGTCAGGATCATGAATGCGCCAAAGGAGACCATCGCACCCGCCAGTGGAGGACGATTGAAGGATTTGGCGACCTCGTAACCGACCGCAATGACGACCATGACGGCGTACAGGTTGGAGACCATGTTGACCGGGATACTGAGGACATCGCCGAAGCCGCTGCTGGCAAGGAAGTTCTGCCACGGCGGAACGGGGATCGATTTGAGCAGCGAGAAGATGGAACTGCCGATGGAGAATGCTGCGATACTCATGAAAGCATTCATGATGATCTTGATATAGCGCAGCTGAGCGAATTTCATAACTTTTTCAGTTACTTTATCAAGTGTAGACATGGAGTCTCTCCTTTCTTTTCAGGGTGGACGATCAATCCCCCATCAGCGTCTTGGCAGCCTTAAGTACTTTTGCACCATCCAGGCGGCCATAAGCTACCATGTCGATGACCTGAACCGGCACATCCGGGCATGTTTTTTTGACATTGTCCAGCTCGTAGCGTACCTGCGGTCCGATGAGGATGCAATCCGCATCCGATGCCATCTCCTTGGCGCGAGACACCGAGTAAGCGTTGATGGTACACTCGTAGCCGATCTTGGCTGCGTACTCCCGCATTTTGTTCATCAGCATGCCCGTGGACATACCCTGCGCACACAACAGTACGATTTTTTTCATGACGAATCCTCCTTTACTGAGCCAGTTTACGAAGCTCTTTGCTCATCGCAATGATCTCCAGAGCAAGATCCCGCACAGTCATCGCATTCATGACGTGATCCTGTGCATGAACGGCTAACAGAGACAAAGGCTGCTTTTCTCCATTCAGTTCCTGCTGGATCAGCTCAGTCTGGACATTGTGAGCATCATTCATTGCCTGATCACATTCCGCCAGCAGAGAGTCCGCTTTTTCATAATCTCCTTCCCG
>ENA-UPSY01002632-UPSY01002632.1-human-gut-metagenome-genome-assembly--contig:-NODE-2632-length-14742-cov-3.696011_pt1 | contig 14742 bp, 6 predicted proteins | sample MGYA00250044_ERZ773365 | MGnify/ENA primary metagenome ERZ773365 (study PRJEB29103, sample SAMN06111932) | human gut metagenome | biome: human gut; feature: ankylosing spondylitis patient; material...
GCTGGTAATAGTACTCGGTGTTGTATCGCTCGGCAGGATGACGACAGATCTGCTGCCGGATATGCCCAGCGGCGCATTCTGCCATAGAGAATCGCATTGACTGCCTCGACCGTGACCAGCAGCGTCAGATACACCGCAACGACCACGGCAAACAGCCGCACCGACAGCTGCGGCAGGAGCAGCAGGCCCGCGCCCAGCAGCAGCTCGACAGCCGCCAGCAGCACGGACATCCGGCCGGGGCGGTTGCCGCGCCGCCGCGCGAGCAGCAGGTACATAAGGCCTCGCAGCGGCAGGAGCAGACCCGACAGCAGCAGCACGACATGCGCCGCTCCGGCGCGTCCGGCCATCAGCGCGGGGCCGAGGCCGAGCATGCCGATGCCGGACAGCATGGGAAGCAGCAGCAGATACAGCAGAGTCATCATGGGGGTCCTTCCTCCCGGCAGGCGCTGCGCGCGTCAGCTTGTCAAAAAAGGCCTTTCGGGCTTCTTCGCCAAGCTGCTTTCAGAATTGCAAAATCAGTTTTTGACAGTCTGACGCGCTGCGCACGTTACTCCGACTGGATCGACTTTGCGTATTCCGAGGGAGACATGCCGAATTTATCCTTGAATTGGCGGGAAAAATGGTGGATCGTGGAATAATTGAGCTGCGCGGCGATCTGGGAGAAATTCATCGTTCCCTCCCGGATGAGGCGCTTGCTCTCCTCCAGCTTGACCCGGCGGATATACTCGCCGGGCGAAATATTCATCTGCCGGTGGAACAGCGCCGTCAGATGCGACGCGCTCACACCGACCTCGCGCGAGACGATCTCCACAGAGAGCTTGTCGCACACATGATCGGCCACATACTGCAGCGTGCGGCTGACGATCTCGTTTTCGTGGTTCAGGGCCACCGGCGTTTTCAGGCGCTTTTTTTCGCTGCCCGTGTCGCGCAGAACGGACAGAAGCAGCAGCTTGAGATAGCTGCGGATAAAATCGCCGCTGTAGGCGTCCATATTTTCGGACTCGCGGACGATCTGGCGCAGCTGGGCCGCCTCGGCGGACGACAGGTCGAACACCCGGTCCGGCAGCCGCGCGGCAAACTCGCTCTCCAGATCAAAGCTGACCGTGAGGAAGCGGGCCGTCATGTCCAGATCCGTATACTGCATATGCCATTGCTGCGGGCCGAACACCATGAGCTGGCCCTGATGCAGCTCGACGCCGTTGCCGTCCACAACGCAGTGCAGCGAGCCGCGGTCGACGTACGTCAGCTCGAACATGGAGTGCTGCTCGCCCTTGAACAGGAAGCCGCTCTCCACCTCGCGGTAAAACAGCGTATAGATCTCGCCGACGCGCAGGCGGTCGCCGAGCTTGAGATTCTCGGCCGCCGTCACGGGCTCGAGCACCTCAAGCTGCGCGCCCGCAGGCTGTGCCAGCCGGACGGAGCACTCCGTCTGATACGGCAGGATGGCAAACTCCCGTCCCGCAGGCAGGCAGACCGGCTTATCGAGATAAAAATACGCCGTCTCCCCTTCCCTGCGCACGGCAAGCACCGTCATGCCCAGCTCGAAATCCAGATAGACCGGTCCGGCACTCTGGCGGTAAAAGCACAGGCCCTCCGCCGAGAAATACTGTACGGACTCCTGCCACTGCGCTCCGGACGGAAAGCCGCGGTTCGGCAGACTGTCGCGCAGCACGCGGCCGTAGCCGGAAAAGGTCAGCTTGTTCAGATTTTCAACCAAGGCGGGTCCCCCCTCCCGTTCCGCCGGCTGTTATTCGAACAGCACGGGCGGATAGATACCGGCCGCATGCATGGCGGCCACGGACTCCTGCACGGAGGCAAGGTCCTCGCGATAGGTCACGCCGTGCCAGCTCTCGTCCGTGTGGAGAACGCGCACCGTAGCGCGGTTGGCGGCAAGCTGGTTGTTGGCGACCGTCGGCAGATAGAACTCCGCCTTCAACGGGTTAACGGACACGGACTCCTGCAGGAAGCGTGGGAACTCTGCCGCCAGCTCGTCAAGGATGCGCGGCGTGAAGCCCCAGAAGTTCATGGAGACGGTCGTATCGCCGGACAGCGGGGTGAAATGCTCGCCATCCTCCGTAAAGGCCGCGTCGTCGCCGCGCTTTTCGATGTGCGTGCGCTCCGTGATTCCGGTAAGGTAGCCGTCGCGCAGCTCGCAGACGCCGCGGGCCACGGAGCCGTGCTCCGTCATGGCGTTGTGCAGGCGGTAGCCGACCATGGCATAGGCATTATCGGCATGCTGCCCGGTCAGGAAGCCGCCGATGGCCGTGAACGCGCCGCGGCCGTAAAAATCGTCGGAGTTGATGACGGCGAACGGGCCGTCGATCACGCCGCGCGCGCACAGCACGGCGTGGCCCGTGCCCCAGGGCTTCGTGCGGCCCTCCGGCACGGTAAAGCCCTGCGGCAGGCAGGACGTCAGCTCCTGAAAGACATAGGAGACATCAAAATACGGCTCAACGCCGCGGCCGACCTTCTCGCGGAAGTCGTGCTCGATCTCGTGCTTGATGATAAAAACGACCTTGTCGAACCCGGCAAGGCGCGCGTCATACAGAGAATACTGGATGATGCTGTTGCCCTGCGGATCAATGGGCGTCATCTGCTTCAGGCCGCCGAACCGGCTGCCCATGCCCGCCGCCATCACGACCAGCGTCGGCTTTTTCATGGAAATACTTCCCTTCTGCTGCGTTATTTCGGTTTTCTGCGCGGCATCCGCCGCGGGGCAGGCCGCAGCGCGGCCAGCTCAGTGCGCACTATTATAACAGCTCTTTTCCAAAAGCTCAATGGTTTTTGCAAAAAACGGCGCATATTTCGGCAAATATTTTGCACGTTGGCTTGCATGCGCGGAAGGATCTGGTAAATCTGCACGCAAAAGCGCCCCGGCCGAAGCCGGGGCGCGCGGGGATGTAATGGAGAGTAATCACTCTGCCTTGGCAATGCAGATGGCGTTGTTCTCGGTATCGAGGTAGAACGTCGCCTTCGGGTTGGCCGATTTGACCATGGCCAGATCAGCCTCGGTGAGCTTGTATTCGTCCGTGCCGACGACGAGCGGCATGCCCTTAGCCGGGACGCGATTATCCGCGATATACACGGAGATCGTATGTGTCAGGGCGCTGTCGACGACGATGCGGCTCATGAAGACCTTGGCGCTGTATGGCGTCAGGTACACGTTCAGGTCCGCAGAGAGCTTGTGCACATAGACGTTGGAGCCGAGCTTCTGGGAAACGTCGCGCAGATAGATGCCCTCATAGTTCTTGCCGGCTGCAGTCGTGTTGTTGGCAAACGTGCCGCCGTAGAAGTGCAGCGCACCCGGAGACTTCAGGCGGGCGATGGAGCCGGAGCCGTAGGACGTGCTGCTCAGCAGGCAGGCATTGTCCGTGAACGTGCCGCCGTAGACGTTGATCGCAGAGGCGTTGCCCGCATTCGACTGATCCATCAGGAAGATCGCACCGCAGCCCTTGACGGAGTTGTTCGTAAACGTCGCATTCTCGATGTTGATCGTGTGCGTACCGCCGCCGTTCACATGGACCAGCCGGGCCTGATTGTTCGTGAACGTGCCGTTCTTCAGGTTCAGAACGCTGCTGCCGCTCTGACCGTACATGGCGAAAACGGCAGCGCCGCCGGTCTCGCTGTTGCTGGAGCTGTAGGTCTGGCAGTTCGTGACCGTCACGTCCTCGACGTTGACCGTATTTGTCTTGCCTGCACGGCTGAACGACCACACGAAGACCTGCGAGGAACCACGCATGTTGCGCACGACCGTACCGGCCTTAACGTTCAGCGTGCCGCCTTCATCCACACGGACAAAGGCGCTCGTTGAGCGCGTCTGCGGGGTATACATGCACAGGCCGTCGAGCGTGATATTCTCGAGCGTCAGTTCACCCTCGACCCAGACGGCCGAGCCGGTGCTGCCGTTGAGATAGCGGGAAAGCATGGCGTTCGGAATGCCCTCGAGGGACCAGACCTCACTCGTGCCCGCTCCCAGCGTGCCGCCGTTCATAATGTAGATGATGTTGTCGCCCTTCTCCTTGGCGTTGGCCTTCAGGATCTCCTTGGCGCGCGCGAAGGTGGCGACCGGCGTCTGCGGCGTCAGGCCGTCGTTGGCATCGTTGCCGGGGTTCGTGGACATCGTGCTGTCGTTCATGTAGACCTCGGCGCCGATAACCTGCGCGGAAACAACGCAGTAACGGTTGTTCGCCGCGTCGATCTCCGCCTTGTAATACGGGTCGAGAGAGTTGACCAGCTGATAGGCCTTCGTATCCTCGGCTGTGAGCTTATAGGTGCCGTAGCCGATGGCCAGAACGATATCCGTGCCCATGTAGTCGAGGGTCACGCGGACGCCGCCGCCCGTCACATTGCTCAGGGGCTTGGCGATGGCGACTGGGAGCGCTCCTCTCTTGGTGTTCAGATACAGGCCGGAGAACGTCAGGGCATCCTTTTCGGCGCCAAAGACGACCTGAGACTTTTCAAGCATGGCGACCTGATCGTCGGGGTAGCCTGCACCCGGCGTGTTGTTCTCGATCGTACCGCCGTTGAGGTACCACGTCGAGCTGCCGGAGTTACCGTAGGCAACAAGAGCCGCATAGGTGCCGGAGACGTTGTTGCGGATGATACCGCCGTTGAGATAGCCGACCGCATGCTGGGCAAGACTGACGGCACAGCCCTTCAGGGATTCGTTATTCTCGATGATGCCGCCGTTGATAGTCAGGATGCCGGGAGCGTTGGCTTCGCCGCTGCTCACGCCAACGGCGGAGCCGCGGTGCGGGAGGGTCGTGCCGGTGTTCGTTGCCTTGTTGCCGGAGATGAGGCCGCCGTTGATCGTAATATGCGCACCGGCGGAACCGGCGATCGCAGACATATAGCCGCCGTAGTTATTGATGATCTTGGCGCCCTCGTTCATCTCTACCGTGCCGCAGTTAAAGCCGCTGCCGGTGACATAGATCGCGCCGCCGACCATACGGGACGATGCCGCGGAGTTCTGCACCGTCGCGCCGCTGTTCAGGACAAGGCGGCCGCCGGCCTCGATATCGAGGATGTACCAGACCATATTCTGCGTCAGCAGCTCCGGCCACATGGTTGCGCCGCCGTCGAGCGTGATGTTCTCGAGCGTCAGCGTTGCGGAAGCGTCCTCGGCCTCCGGCTCGATGACGATCATGCGCTTCGTGAAGGAGCCTGCACGCATGACCTTGCCGCCCTCAAGGTCGGCCATGGTCCACGTCGTGTCCTGCGTAATGGTCACGGTGCCGCAGATCAGGATGACGGGGTTCTTGCTCTCTGCGAGCAGCGACTTTGCACGCTCAAAGGTCTTGACGGCGCTCTCCTCGGTCGTGCCGTCGTTCGCATCATCGCCGTCCGTGCCGTCGAGGTAGATATAGTCGGAGCGGTCGTCCTCACGCCACTTGGCGTACAGGCTCATATCGCCGCGGCAGCGGTCGATGAAGTCGAACATCTGCGTCAGCTCGGGATCCTTGAACCAGCCGGTGAACAGGTAGCCTTCCTTGCTCGGAGAAGTCGGACGGTCGATGACGGAGCCGTAGCTGTATTCCTGCGTGTAGAGCACGTTTTCGCCGTCATAGTATGTCACAACGTACATGCGAACCTTCCAGGTCGCATAGAGTGTCACGTCCTCACGAACGGGCTGGGAGAAGTCAAACGGTGTGCCGTCCTCCGTCGTCCAGCTGACGAACGTATAGCCGCTGCGCTCCGCCGTGGCGGGCTCAACGGTCTGGCCCCAGGGCACCTGCACCTTTTCGGGTGTGACCGTGGCGACCTGCTTGGAGACGAACGTCACGGTGACGATCATGCCGGTCGTCGTAAACGTGACGGTCACATCCTCGGTGATGTCGCGGAGGATGAACTCGGAGCGCACGCGCTGCAGCGTGCCGGAGGAGGCGGCGACCTGATCGAGATCAAAGCCCTCGCTGTGATCGCCGTAGAGGTTGAAGTTCAGCCAGTTCACGCCCGGCTCGAGCGTCACGGACGTGACCTTCTCACCGTTGACCTTGGCATAGCCGCCCTCGCCCTTGAACGTAACGGTGAAGCCGGTCTCCGGCTCCGTCGGCTCAGTGGGATCGGTCGGCTCCGCAGTCGGTTCCTCGGAGGGCTCCGTCGGCTCGGCAGAAGGCTCCGTCGGCTCGGGCTGCTCCGAATAGTCCAGCAGCACGCAGAAGACCTTTGCGGCCTGCGCGCGGGTGGCGGTCTCCTGCGGGCGGAGCGTTCCGTCCTCAAAGCCGCCGAACAGGCCTGCGCCGGCAGCCCAGATCATGCCCTCAACGGCCCAATCCGAAAGCGCGGAGGCATCGGAGAAGACGTCGAGCTTGCCGTCCTGCGGGCACTTGTTCCCGAGGAAGCGCATGGCGCGATACAGCAGGGCTGCCATCTGCTCGCGGGTCACGGGGTCGTTCGGAGCGAACGTCACAGCGCTCGTGCCGTTGACGATGCCGTTAGCCGCAGCCCAGGCAACGGCGCCGGTGTAATACTGCCCGGCGGGGACATCCGTGAACGCCGTTTCAGCATTGTTGTCCGTTTCTGCCTTGGCATAGCGCGCCAGGATCGTTACGAACATGGCGCGGGTGATCGTCTCTTCCGGAGCGAACGTCGTGTCAGAGGTGCCGACCATGAGGCCCTGCTCCGCGACGCGCGCAATATAATCGCTGGCCCAATGCCCGGACGGCACATCCTGATAGACCTCCGCCGCGGCAGCGCCGGCAGGCAGAACGCCAAGCAGCATGACCAGAACCAGAAGCAGGGACAGGGCGCGTTTGCGAATACTCATAGATTCTGTCCTTTCTGTTGTGAGTTACAACACGGGATCCGGAGCGGGGGCCGCAGCCCCCGCGCGGGGATCATCAAATCTTCGCAGCCAGCCAGACAAGAAGCGTTGCGGCCTCGGCGCGCGTCAGTGTGCCGTTCGGCTGCAGCGTATTGTCGGGGTAACCCTTCATCAGGCCGGAGCCGACGGCCCAGCGCATCGCGGTGATCGCGTAGGCATTGATCTTCGCGCTGTCGGTGAAGCGGCCGAGCTCGGCGCGCTCATCCGTCCGGATACCTGCGATCTTCACGGCGTAGCGATAGAGCATTGTCACGGCCTGCTGGCGCGTCACGCGGGTGTCCGGCTCGAACTTGCCGCCGCCCATGCCGTTGGCAACGCCCTTCTGCATGGCCCAGATGACAGCCTTCTCATAGTAGCTGCCTGCAGGAACGTCGGAATACGGGTTCTCGCCCGTCACGGCCGGAGAGCCGGACATGCGGTACAGCGTCGTGATGAGCATGGCGCGGGTCATGCTGTCATTTGGGGCAAAGAGGTCGGAGGACTCGCCGACCATGAGACCACGGCCGGATGCAGCATAGACCGCGTTGAACGACCAGTCGTCAGCGAAGACGTCGCGGAACACGCCCGGGATCTCGACCGAGACGGAGACCGTCTCCTTTGTCTCCGGGAGGGAAAGCTGCAGCGCATAGACACCGGGCTTTCCCGTGAGCTTCAGCTCAAGCGCAGCGGTATCCTTCTTCAGGTCCGCATAGCAGGCCCAGGCAAAGCGCAGGGACGTTTTCGTGCTCGACAGGTCAGCAATGCCTTTGCTGCCCAGCAGGGAGCGGGCGCTTGCCAGCGTCAGGCCGGCAGGCATCGTCGCAGTCACGCGGCCGTGGGACGAGCCGCTGCCCGCCTTGACCGTGAGGACGACCGTCGCAGAGCCCTGCGCATTGGCCGTTACGGCTGCAGTCGCGGTGGGAGAGCCTGCAGCTGCCAGCGCTGCCGGGCAGAGCCCGAGCAGCAGGAAGCAGACGAGCAGGCAGGAAATGATTCGTTTCATCATGACTTGCCTCATCCTTTCTTCAGCGTGCCGTCACGGGAAGCGCCTCGATCTGCGCCTCCTGCAGTGCAGGCAGGGAGTCGGTGCTTTCCATGGCGGAGGAGGTGGATGCGGAGGTGACGATCGTCACGCGGTCCGTTCTCAGGCCGACAACGGGCCAGACGTCCGCATTGAAGCTGCCGAGGTCGGCAGCCGCGCCGGTCTTGAGGTCGAGAACGGCCAGCTCGGACTGCGAGCCGTTCAGGATCGTGGCATAGAGGTAAGCACCGTCGGTCGCGATGGAGCAGAAGAAGGCTCTGCTTGCCTCGATGCCGAGGTCGGCAACGAGCTGCGGCAGCGTGCAGTGCAGGTTGTCGCCGTCGCCGTAGAAGCCCATGGCCCAGACCTTGCCGTCTGCGTCAAGCACCAGGCAGTTGTCAGTCACGCCATTCGTCGTGTCGTTGACGGTGTTGAGATAGGTAATGCCGACGAGGTTCGCGGAGAAGAGTGTGGAGAGATTCCAGCCCGCAGTGTAAGCACCGGTTGCGGTATCGACCGTGACGATGCTTTTGCCACAGGTTGCAAGCATCGTGCCGCCATTGAGCTTCTCGGCGAACGTCATATCGGTATAGGCAACTTCGGAATCGCCGATCTTCGTCAGGCTGTAATCCTTTCCGACCTGATAGAGAGTCGAGTAAAGATTACCGTCCTTTTCTTCATAGGAGGCGGCGTAAGTAATGCCGGCGGTATCGGTCGCCGCGGCCATGATCTGCTGGCGGCTGGCCTGCTCGGTCAGCTTCTTGTAATTCGGGATCGTCTTCGTGTTGAACGTGCTGAACCAGGACTGACTGTCCGCATCCCAGATGACGGCGCTGAGGTCATGGTCGACCTCCTTGACCGTCACAGTGCAGGTATCCGTGACACTCGGGTCCAGAACGGAGGCTGCCTTGATGGTGCAGGTGCCTGCGCCGACGGCCTTGACGACGCCGTTTTCCACCTTGGCGACGGTCTCATCGGAGCTTGTCCAGGTGCAGTCACGGTTCACGACCGTCCACGGCTTCGCGGAGACCTCCAGCGTGGCGCTGCTGCCCTTGATGAGGTCGAGGCTCTCCTGGCTCAGTGAGATCTCCTGGACTTTTTCGGACGGGCCGAACATGGAGCCACTCTTGCGCGGGATGAACAGGCCGCACAGCTCTGCCTGATAGAGCTCATCGAGCACGGTAGCTTCGCCGGTCGTCAGGTCATAGGAAATGAAGGTGGTGTAGTACGTCTTCGCGCCGTAGTTGGCGTGATAGAGCTTGCCAGTGTTATGGTCGTAGGTCATGGACTGCAGGAATGCGACCTTCATGCCCGTCGTCTTCGGGAACGGCGTGACCGTGAAGCCCTCGTCCGTCAGGACGAACTTGTACAGGCGGGAGTTATAGTCGCTGTAGGTCGCGGCATAGAACGTGCCGTCTGTCGCGCAGGCCAGCGTCATGAAGCTCAGGCCGGCGGACATCGGGATGGTGCCGACCATCTCCAGTGTGCCCATGAGCGGGTCGATGGAGTACAGGCGGTTCTGCGTGCACAGGACGTACAGCTTGCCGTCTGCGTAGTTGTAGGCCATATCGAGCGCATTGCTCGGCAGGCTGAGCGTTTCGATGTAGGTGCGGTTCTCCAGATCGTTCAGCGGAGCGACGCAGAAGCGGGCGCTGCTGTCGATCGTAAAGACATGATCCTCGACGCAGTCGGCGGCATAGATCGCACCCTGCGCCACGGTCTTGGCAGTGTCCATCGAACCGGCCTTGAAGGCGATCCAGGAGGAATCGTAGGCGTTGTTGGCATAGAAGCTGTCCGCATCGATCTCCTCTTCCTCGCTGCCGTTGAGCTTGATCTTATAGCCTGCCATATTGCCGGCATAGTCGACGGCAATGACGCAGACCTCGGAGCCGGTGACGCCGGAGGTGTCGACCGTGACCGTGGATTCCACGCCGAGCTCGGTCTGGTTCACGGCCTGACGGGCAAGGACCTGCGTCTGGCGGGCATTCGTCACGAGGATGGCCGCCACATAGCGGTTGTCCTTCGCGGTGACCCGCAGACTGGATTCGCCGGTCACGAAATCGCGGGTGTAGCTCGCGCCGGTCAGCTCCGGAGCGGTGTTATCGACCGTGAGCTCCGTCGTCCAGGAAGCGCCCGCGCCGAGCGTGCCCTTCACAGTCTTCGTGGCGCGGTCCCAGTTGTATTCCGGAATGGCGTTCACAGTGACCTTGATCTTCGTGCCCTCGGGCAGCGGACCGCCGTTCTTGTCCGTCACGTTCCAGCTCAGCGGGATGGCGATCATGTTGTTGCCCCAGGCCGCTGCGCTCGTGTTGTAGTAAGCGCCGAACTGCACGCCCTGATCAACGCTTGCATAGACCTCGCCGGTCTCTGCATTGGAGATGACAGCATTCAGATCACCGCCCGCGTTGCGGATCAGGCTGGCGTATGCGCCATAGAGCTGCATGCCGGACGTGGAGCTGATGGCCGTGCGGTCGGCAAGGAATTCCGCAGCCTGACCGTAGGGGTTCGCCGTAAGGTAGTAGGCCGAGGAGGAGCCGGAGCCGCGCAGAACGAGCGCGTTGGCGTACTGCGTCGTGGTGTAGCCGACGGCATCCGGATTGACGCTGTCACGCAGGGTGATGTACTTATCGAACATGGAGGCATCCGTCCAGCTGCCGTAGTAAGCCAGAATCGGCAGAGACAGCTCGGCCTCGGCTTCCGTCGGATCGGAGGCGTAGACAAAGCCCTCAACATAGCAGCCGTTCGGATAGTATTCTGCGAAGTAAGCACGGTCGGCCTCGCTGAGCTTCACTGTCGCCTTGACGGAGACGGAGCCGCTGGCGGGGACCGTCACGGCAGCGGCGTAGACGTTCGGGCTCTCCGGTTCGTTGTGCAGGCCCGCCAGATAGCGCTGGGCATCCGCCGTGGTAATGGTGCCGTCGCCGTCGAAGTCATACTTCGCGGTCTCGGCCTCGGACAGCGCATTATGCGTGCCGTTTGCGACCTGCAGGAGCACGAGGGCATCGTTCTCGTCGATGGCGCCGTCGCCGTTCAGGTCATAGAGGTAGCTCGTGCCGCCTTCGACGTCGAAGGTGACCTTCGGGCTCAGGACACGGGCCGTATCGGACATATAGTTCTCACCCTCGATCTCCTCGACCGCCATGGTGTTGATGCCGGCATGGAGCACATAGGCAAGAGCCTTCTCCGAGAGATTGTTAATGGTGAAATCAAAGGTGTACTCGCCCGTGCGGTCGGGATCGTCGCCGAGGTTGACCTTGACCTTGCCGTCGGTCACATCCTTGCTGTCCGTCAGCAGATAGGCCGGGGTCGTCACGGCATGATAGACGTTTGCAAAGCCGGAGCCCTGCTTTCTGGGCGAATATTCCACGCCGTTATCCTGCTTCAGCGGGCTGGACGTGGACATGAGCAGTGCCTGCGACAGGGCGCGGACCGTCATGCCCTCCTGCTCGGCAAGGCCGGTCTCACGCAGATACTGCGCAACGACTGCCGCCATGCCGGTCACGCTCGGCGCGGACATGGACGTACCGGACATGGAGCCGTAGGTGCCGTCCGTCAGGGTGGACCAGATATTGCCGCCCGGAGCGGTGATCTCAGGCTTCAGGTCGAGGTTGCCGGGAACGCCCCAGGAGGAGAAGTCGCTCGGCACAAAGCCGCCGGGGACGTCCGTCACGGTGCGGACCTGATTGGCAACGACCATCTTGCCGCCGTACAGGCCGGTCGTCTCGTCCTTCTCGGAGGCGGCGAGAATGCTCTCGGCGCTGATCATCGGGATGAGGACGGCAGGGTTCTTGTACTCATAGCCCGTCAGGTTCATGTTGAGGTTGTTGGCGCTGTCATTATTATAAATGACAGTGGCAGCCGCCCCGGCCTTCACGGCATTGTTCGCCTTGACATAGAACGAAACACCGCCGCCGCGGGAGATGAGGACGATCTTGCCGGTGAGGTCGAGGCCCTCAAAGCTCTCGTCCGCGCCGAAGATGTCCTCGCCCGTCGTCGGGTCGCCAAGGAAGACGTAGTCATACGTCGTGCCGGACTTGTCCGCCGAGGTATCGAGCGTCGTGAACGCATAGGCGCCGTAGTTCTCGGAGGTATCATTGTAGGACGTGCCGACGCCGTTGAACACCGGCATCACGCCCGTCAGACCGGAGTTGTCGGTCGAGGCAATGGTGAACGCATTGCCGAACGAGCCGGGAGAGCCGACCGTATCGATCACGGTGTCCTGCGTGAGCTGCATCTTCGTGCCGGTATTGTTGTACTGCGCATAGCTGAACTTGTTGCCGGCGGAGATGGTCACGACGGTGTCCGTGTCCTGGAGGCTGGCAAACAGCTCGTCGTTATCGCTGAACGTATGGCCGGAGACGGACGAGCCGAGCGACAGGTTGACCGTGTCGCAGTCGAGCAGCAGGGCATCCTCGAGGGCCGCCATATAGTCCGAATCATACGCGCCGCCGCCCTTACCGAAGACCTTCATCGGCAGGACCTGCGCATCCGGCGCCACACCGGCCACGCCGTTTTTCTGGCGGGCCGCGTGCAGATCGCCGTCGGCGTCCTTCGTCCAGACATAGGTATTCGCGGTGGCGATACCGGCAACGTGCGTGCCGTGGTCGCCCTGCGCGTCGTTGTCATGGGTGACGTCCAGATCTTCATCGATATAGTTGAACGCATAGGGGATCTTGGCCGTGCGGTAGAGCTCGTCGGCCGTCAGGCCGCTCATGCGCTCCGATGCATGCAGACGGGGCAGGACCTTCGTGATGTCCTCTTCCGTCATCAGATCATAATCGGAGACCTGCTTGCCGAAGCGGGCCGCGGAGCGCTCGAGGCCATAAAGGAACGCGCTCTCGTCAAAGCTCGGGTGGTCGATATCCAGGCCGGTATCGATGATGGCGACCCGGCTGCCTGCGCCGGTGTAGCCGTCGGCCCAGGCGTTATAGGAGCCGATCATCGTGCCCGCCGTAGCCGTGTTGGGCTCGTCGACATCCGGCTCGTACTGATTTTCCACATAGACGCTCTCAACGCCGTCCATGGCGCGGATCGCCTCCACCTCGCCGTAGGGCACACTCGTGGCAACGCCGTTCACGCCGATGGTGAACTGGTAGCGCACGGGAAGCGTCACGCCGAGCTCCGCCGAAATGGCCTTGATCTGCGTGCGCTGCTTCTTCTGCAGGCGGTCACTGTAGGCCAGTGCCGCAGCGTTGCTGCCGAGGCCGCGGGTCGAATAGCCGTGCTCGGTCAGGGAATCGCTGCGGAAGCGGATGATCACACGCACCGTTTCCTCCGGCGCGGGCTCGTCCGCTGCGTCCGTTTCCACATTCTCATTTTCAGGAGAGATGGAAACAGGCGTCTGCTGCAGCTCCAGCTCCTTCGTCTGGTCTGCTGCAAACACTGCGGGAACGCAGCCGAGCAGCAGGCAGAGCGTCAGGAGGACAGCCAATAGCTGCCGAAGCTTCTGTTTTCTCATCGAATCAACCTTCCTTTCTTTTGTTATGACAATACGCCCGGCTTGCCGAAAAGGTCCCGCAGGCCCTTTTCGATAAACCGGACGTTAGGCCATACTTTATTGTAGCAGTGCCGCAAAGTGCAGTCAAGATAAAAATGCGCTAAAATTTGAATACATTTCCTTATGTTTTTTGCTTGTCGTGCATACTTGCAGGAATTCTTTCACAGTTTCCCGCATGATTATCCTTTCATATGCCGTAATATCAGCATAACCTGCATGATTTCATGCAAGACTGCCATGTGTACTGCTTACCTACATTTTGCAAACATTTTCATCATATTCAGACTATCGAAGCTGGAAAAAGCTGCATTCCGACATTGACAGAACGCCGAAATCGGGGTAGGATAATACTATAATAGAAAATGAACGGCGGCGCAGCTGCGCTGCCGAAGGAGGCTGCCCATGGATCCCATTTACGTCACCGGCCATCGGAATCCGGATACCGACTCCATCGTCTCCGCCATGGCCTACGCCGCGCTGCGCAATGCACTCGGCGACCGGGAGTACCGCGCCGCCCGTCTCGGCCACGTCAGCGACGAGACGCAGCTCGTGCTCGACCGCTTCGGCTTCCCTGCCCCGGTCTGGATCAAGACCATGCGCACGCAGGTGCGCGACCTCGACTATGACACACCGCCTGCGCTTTCCTCCGGTGTGACCATCAGCCGCGCGTGGGCTGCTCTGTCGACGGACACGTCCATCGCCGCCCTGCCCATCACAAACGAGGACGGCACGCTGTTTGGCATGCTCTCCTCCGGCGACATCGCCGCCAGCGACATGCAGTCCATCGAGCATCCGCACATCGACGCCGTTCCGCTGTTCAATGTGCTCAGCGTGCTCGAGGGCCGTATCCTGAACGAAGCGGGCGATCTTGTGGATTCCATCAGCGGCGACGTGTGCATCGCCCTGCCGCAGAGCTGTGACAATCTGCTGTTCTCCGGCAGCGGCAGCATCATCGTCTGCGGCCACCAGCCGGACATGGTGCGTCGCGCCATCGAGCAGCACGCCCGCTGCGTCATCGTCTGTCAGGCCGAGCTGGACGAGCAGCTCCGCAATGCGCCGACGGACACCGTCATCATCTCCACGCCGTTCGATGCCTACCGCGCCGTCCGCCTGCTGTATCAGTCGCTGCCCATCAGCCGCATCTGCCGCACGAAGGACCTCGAGTGCTTCCATCTCGACGACTTTGTCGACGACGTCCGCGAGGGTATGCTGAAAAGCCGCTACCGCTGCTATCCCATTCTGGATGAAAACGACCGCGTCGTCGGCACGCTCTCCCGTTACCATCTGATCCGCCCGAAGCGCAAGCGTGTCGTGCTCGTCGATCACAACGAGGCGGCCCAGTCCGTCCATTAGCTTTTTCTACTAATCCTATTTTATCTGTATCAGCACCAGTAAATGCACCTTTCACATGTCCGAACAACT
>ENA-UPSY01002639-UPSY01002639.1-human-gut-metagenome-genome-assembly--contig:-NODE-2639-length-14709-cov-8.109486_pt1 | contig 14709 bp, 15 predicted proteins | sample MGYA00250044_ERZ773365 | MGnify/ENA primary metagenome ERZ773365 (study PRJEB29103, sample SAMN06111932) | human gut metagenome | biome: human gut; feature: ankylosing spondylitis patient; material...
ACATCCTGCTTCCAGGAATCATGCTACGTCTACAAGGCAATTTTACCACCCGATTTTCAAGTGTGTCAATGGGTTTTTCTCAGAGAGAAGGTCATTTACGAGAAAAAATTTTTTCTGATAGGTTACTTAGCGCAATTTTGATTTTACACATCAAAGTTGCGCTTTTTATTTTTCCAAAAAGTATTGACAAGGAGGTTTTTACAACTATGCCGATGTATTATCGCTGCTTTTTATCCGTGAACCAACCGCATGACCCTTGACTACTTCTACGGACAGGCCGGAGAGCTGTTCTCTTTCTACCGCATTCCTAAGGCACTTTTTCAGGAAACACGGTTTCAAAACCTGTCAACCGATGCCAAAACACTCTATGGCATCCTGCTTGACCGTATGAGTCTGTCAGTCAAGAACGGCTGGATGGACGAGCAAGGCCGGGTGTTCATCATCTTCACGATTGAGGATGTCAAGAGGTCATTGCGTTGCGCAGACAACAAAGCAACCAAGCTGCTACGGGAGCTTGAAGAATTTGGTTTGATTGAACGAAAACGCAGAGGTTTAGGAAGGCCAAGTTTGGTGTATGTGAAAAACTTTTCGGCAGATTCTTCAAAAGCACGATTCCAGAATCGTGAAAATCACGAATCTGGAGGCTTCAAAAGCACAAGTCAAGACCCTGCAAAACCACGATGTAATAAGACTGATAAGAATAATACTGAGATGAATGAGACTTATCCCTTCAATTCGGAAGAAACAGACGGGATGAGCCAGCGCGAACAATTGGAAGAATATTTTTCTCAGTCCTTGGAGGTCGAGCTTCTTCTCCGGCTTTGCCCGGATGACGAGGACATCATCTACCGGATCGTTGATTTGCTGGTGGACACCTGTGCGACCAAGCGAAAGATGCTGCGGATTGCCGGGGATGACCGTCCTGCCAAGGTAGTGCGTAGCCGATTTATGAAGCTGAACGCCGACCACATCAAATTTGTGTTGAAGTGCCTTGCAGAGAACAGCAGCCCAATCAGGAACATGAAGCAATACCTGCTCGCTTCTCTGTACAACGCACCGACCACTATGCAGCTTTACTATCAGAATCAGACCAACCACGATTTAGCGAAACGGGGGTGATAAAAATTTCCAAAAAAGCAACCACGATTGCCATTGTCAACCAAAAGGGAGGCACTGGCAAAACAACAACCTGTGAAAACTTGGGTGTCGGTCTTGCCGCCGAGGGTAAGAAGGTCCTACTTGTAGACGCTGACCCGCAGGGTTCACTCACCATCAGTATGGGCTGGCAGAAGCCGGACGAGCTTCCCGTGACCCTTTCTACCCTGATGCAGAAAGCCATGAACGACCAGTGCATTCCACCCGGCGAGGGCATCCTGCACCATGCAGAGGGTGTAGACCTCATCCCGGCCAACATTGAGCTGGCAGGGCTGGAAGTTGCCCTTGTCAATACCATGAGCCGGGAAAAAATGCTGAAGCAAGTCTTGGACAGTGCAAAGCAGGACTATGACTATATTTTGTTGGACTGCACTCCCTCCCTTGGGATGCTGACCATTAACGCGCTGGCGGCGGCAGACACTGCTCTGATACCCGTACAGGCACAGTACCTTTCCGCGAAAGGTCTGGAACAGCTTTTGCAGACCATCAACAAGGTGCATCGGCAGATCAACCCAAAGCTGAAAATCGAAGGTATCCTGCTGACGATGACAGATAACCGCACCAACTATGGCCGACAAATCGACACGCTGATCCGGCAGGCATACGGAAAGCACATCAAAGTGTTCGGTCAGACGATTCCCCACTCCGTCCGTGCAGCGGAAATCAGCGCGGCGGGTAAGAGCATCTTTGTCCATGACCCGAAAGGCAAAGTGGCAGAAGCCTATAAATCTCTGACGAAGGAGGTGCTGGCCGATGCCAAAAAGCAGCGTAAACGCCAGTCTGAGCAGCTACGATGATATTTTTTCCACCGAAGAATCCCGGCAGGAAGAACAGCGCGAGCAGGTGCAGCAGATTCCGATTGGAGAGCTGTTTCCGTTCAAAAATCACCCATTCAAGGTCTTAGATGACGAAGCAATGCAGCGGACGGTGGAAAGTGTGGCGCAGTATGGTGTGCTTGCACCGCTGCTTGCCCGCCCCAGACCAGAGGGCGGTTATGAAATCATCTCCGGGCACCGCCGTCAACACGCCGCAGAACTGGCCGGGCTGGAAACGCTGCCGGTCATTGTGCGCCAGATGGACGATGATGCTGCCATAATCCTCATGGTAGATAGCAATTTGCAGCGTGAGCATATTCTGCCCAGCGAGAGAGCGTTTGCGTACAAAATGAAGTTGGATGCCATGAAAAATCAAGGTACAAGGTCAGATTTAACTTCGACACAAGTTGTGTCGAAGTTGCGGAGCAATGAAAAGCTGGGCGCAGAGAATAATCAAAGTCGTGAGACTGTTCGACGTTTCATCCGTCTGACCAACCTTATTCCAGAACTGCTGGACATGGTGGATAACAAAACCGTGTCCTTCAATCCTGCTGTGGAGCTTTCCTATCTTTCTCCTGAACAACAGCAGGAAGTGATCCGGGCAATGGATGATACCCAGAACTTTCCTTCTGTCTCACAAGCAAAGCGTATCAAGAAGCTGGCTCAGGATGGAACTTTTACAACGGAGACGGTCGTTGCCATTATGGGCGAGGAGAAAAAGAGCGAGCTTGATACGGTGACCATCAAAAATGACACCCTGAGAAAATACTTTCCCCGCAGCTATACGCCCAAACAGATGGAAGATACCATCATCAAGCTGCTGGAGCAGTGGCAGAAAAAGCGTCAGCACAGTGAAGAACGCTGACAGGATATGAATTGGAAAGACCCGGTTGGGTCTTTTTCTTTAGAAAAAAGGAGAAAATGCCTATGAAAAATGATTCTAATCCCATTATTCGTTCCGAGGAAGTCACCATTGATATGCACATCTGTGCGGCACTGTCGGAGAGCAGGAGCAGTGGCGAGATCTATTTTGCTGCCATCGCTCCGGATATGGAACTGACAGTCATCACGCTGGACGAGGCTCCCGACATTCTGCCCTGCTTTGACGAGGATGATGCGTACCTGAACATCCCCGACAGCTCGCTGCTGCTCAGCTACAACCCGGCGCAGGTGCTGAAACTGGCGGGCAAGCACTATCTGACCGGTCCGGTCATTCTGGTGCGCACCAATATGGATGGCGAGTTCATCTCGCTGACGATCGATCAGGTCTACCTCTTTCAGAAGTACCTGATGCGCCACAGCGTTACCCTGATGGCTGACGGCCAGAAGCTGCCCTGCATCTGTATCGACTGAGGTGTGCCATGCTGAACTTTTTTATCGGTTTCGCATTTTTTGAAGCCGACGCTTTTTTCGGCTTCTTTGTGGCAGCTCTGTTGAACGCCGCCCATGCCGGGCAGGAGATCTCTATCAAATTCGAGGAGGACGATAATGGAACAGAACGAGAACACCCTGACGGTGCTGGAGATTGTACCGGGGCAGTATCCGAAGCAGGTCGAGATCGACCCTGACCTGAAATCTTTGCAGCAGGCAGTCGGCGGCAACATCGGTGCCAGCTATCCGTTCAGTGACCCGGTAGCCATCGTCTACAACGATGAGGGTAAGCTGATGGGTCTGCCGCTGAACCGCGCCCTGCGGGACGGAAGCGGCGAAGCCTATGATGTGGTTGCCGGAACCTTTCTGGTGGTCGGTCTGGGTGAGGAAGATTTTGCATCTCTCTCCCCGGAGCTGGCGCAGAAGTACGAGGAGCATTTTCATCAGCCGGAAGATTTTATCCAGCTGGGGCATCGGATGATGATTGTTCGTGTGCCGGATGAGGCAGTCAGCCCGGAAGATAGCAAAACTGCACCGCCGAAAGATGCCGGATTTGACCGCTAAACACGACTTTCTGCACTGGAGGTGATGGAAATGCAGGAAGAAATCGAGCACAAAACAGTCAATTTTGCCATTTCGACTGTAAAACTGTCTGCCCGCACTCTGCTGAAAGGGGCGCAGTTCTTTCTGCGCCAGTACGACAAGAGTGCATCGCAGGGCAAGCAGTCTATGAAGCGGCTCATACGGCAGAACCGGGGTGTGACCAATCTGGAAATCGAAAAGACTGGCATCAAGGATTTTGACCGCTACGCTAAGCGGTATCACATCGACTACGCCATCCCAAAAGACCTGTCCTGCACGCCGCCCCGGTATCTGGTCTACTTTAAGGCACAGGATACGGATGCCTTGAGTGCTGCTTTCAAGGAATATTCGGCATCGGTGCTGGATAAAACCAAGCGTCCGTCCGTGCTGGCAAAGCTGCACGATCTGGCACAGGTCGTTGCCAACCTCCCCGACAAGGTACGGCGCAAAGAGGAGAAACGTGGCTTATGAACAAGAAAAAGTTTACCAAGCTGCTGGCCCTGTACCTGCCTTATCTGGTGATTGGGCTGGCTGCGACCAATCTTGGCGAGGCATGGCGGCTGGCCGAGGGTAAGGAGCTGGGCGACAAAATCGTGTCCCTGATGGGTACGCTCCCAGCTGCATTTGCGAACCCGCTTCCTAGTCTGCATACACTGGATATTCTGGTGGGCATCTGCTGCGGTGCTGGATTGAGGCTAGCCGTCTATCTGAAAAGCAAAAACGCCAAAAAGTACCGACACGGCATGGAGTATGGCTCCGCCCGATGGGGCACACCGGCAGATATTGCACCATTTATGGCTCCGAAATTTGAGGATAACATCATACTGACCAAAACGGAACGCCTAATGATGAGCAACCGTCCACCTGACCCCCAAAATGCACGAAACAAAAACGTGCTGGTGGTCGGCGGCTCTGGCAGCGGTAAAACAAGGTACTTTATCAAGCCGAATTTGCTTCAATGTACGTCTAAAAGCCATCCGGTTTCATTCGTGGTGACTGACCCAAAAGGCTATAATGAACAAGGATAAAACAAAGATGCGTTTACAAAAAGATAAAAATATCGTATCTTTGTTACATATCAAGCAACCCCACTAAAAAACAAAGAAGGTGAAACTATGGCGAAATCCAATCAAGGAAAAATCACGGCACTGTACGAACGGCTTTCCAGAGATGACGAATTACAAGGTGAATCCAACAGCATCCTGAATCAGAAAAAGTATCTGGAAGACTACGCCCGCAAAAGTGGTTTCAACAACATCCAGCATTTTACAGATGATGGATACAGTGGAACAAACTTCAACCGCCCCGGCTTTCAGTCAATGATTGCCGAAATCGAAGCTGGACACATTGCAACGGTCATTGTAAAAGACATGAGCCGTTTTGGACGGAACTATCTGGAGGTTGGATTTTACACCGAAATTCAGTTTCCCTCAAAAGGTGTTCGGTTCATTGCCATCAATAATAATGTAGACAGTGCCAATCCAACAGACAATGACTTCACGCCCTTTCTGAACATTATGAACGAGTGGTACGCCAAAGACACCAGCAACAAAATTCGTGCGGTGTTCAAATCCCGGATGCAGGACGGAAAACGATGCAGCGGCAGTATCCCATATGGGTACAAACGGATTCCCGGTGATAAGCAGACTCTCTATGTGGACGAAGAAGCCGCTGCCGTTGTTCGTAAGATTTTTGAGATGGCCGCAAACGGTTCCAGTATGGCCAAAATTGCGCAGACGCTTTCCGATGAAAAGATTTTGATTCCATCGGCGTATGAAGAACAGCATGGTTCAAAAGCTGCACAATGCCATTCGTATCACGATCCGTATCGCTGGAACACTACCACCATCACTTATATTCTTGACCGTCAAGAGTATCTTGGGCATACAGTGCTGCGCAAAAGTATTCGTGAAAACTTCAAGCTGAAAAAACGCCGAGCAGCCACACCGGAAGAACAAATAATTTTTAGAGATACCCATGAAGCCATCATTGACCAAGAAACATGGGATAAGGCACAACGTCTTCGGAAACGTTGCCCGAAAAGACTGCCGGATGGAACGTACACGCATCGGCTGTCAGGCATCGTTTTTTGCGCTGATTGCGGCTCCCGGATGAGTTTTTCTAGTCCTGAAGCAAAGCATCGGGATTCCGGGGTAGTGTATGATTCGGATTCCTCGTGGCAATGCAGCAAGTACCGCAATATGTATGTTTCCTGCACATCACATTTTATAAAGACCTCGACGATTGAAGCCGCCATTCTTGAGGCAATAAAAACAATGACAGGAAAGGTTCTTGAAGATGAAGCGGAATTTGCAGAGCAGCTTCGGGCATTATGGGAAAGCCAGAACAACCAATCGTCCAATGAGTTCAAAAAAGAACTGCTGGCTGTGCAAAAGAGAATGGATGAGCTTGACACTTTGATTCGCAGCCTATATGAAAGCAGTGTTATGGGTAAAATCCCGGAGCGTCAATTCCAACGGCTGATGGCACAGTACGATGAAGAACAAACAGGCTGTGAAACCCGTATGGCGGAACTAAAAAAAGAACTGGATAATACGGAAACGACTAAAGTTGATCTGAAACGATTTATCAAACTGATTCGGAAATATAAAGACTGTGAAATTTTGACCGATGATATGCTGTACGAGCTGGTAGAAAAAGTGGTGATCCATTCCGCATCCGGCGGACGGACGATCTACCGTCAACAGCAAATCGACATTTATTTCAACTTCATTGGCGATACTTTTCCCAGCCAAATCGAAATCAACCACGACGATGCGAAAAAGATTACAGAACAGCAGATAGCCAAGCGTAAAAAGTACCAAAAAACATCTGGAGAAAACCGTAAGAAAAAACGAGCGGCTTTGAGAGAAGCTGCTAAAACTGACCCGCAGGCAGCAGCCGAATACGAAGCACTCTTGCAGAAAAACCGGGAACGCTGCCGCCAATATGCCCAAAAGAAAAAGCTGGCTCAACAAGAGCTTGCCGATAAAACCGCACTTCAATTTGAACCAACCGATGAACTGAAAGGAGAATCCGCATGAACGAACTTGAAAAATCCATCCATGACAACGCCAACGGTCTGGACTACACCCTTGTCAATGACCACTATCTGCCCAATTTGACCGCAGCAGCCCCGGCAGAGCAGCACCCTACCGGGCGGTGGGGCCGCTTACATAAGAAGTATCTGGAAGAACAGCACCCTGTCCGGTACAACCAACTGCTCCTGTCCGGTGAGCTGAGCGGCTACCTTGCCAAGCTGGACAAGCAGGCCGAGGAACAGCTTGCCCTTACCATCCGGCAGATGCAGGATGCCGAGGGCGTAACCGAAGCCCTGAAAGTCGAAAACCAACTGGAATGGGTACGCCGGATGAACAGCATCCGCAGCCGTGCCGAAGAAATCATCAAGACCGAGCTGATTTTTGTCTAATACAATATCGCATCTCTGACCGCTCTGCATGGCTGCAAGGCGGTCTTTTCGTTACATCGGGTCTGCACACGGCAGGCCCTTTTTTGATACGGAGGTATACGCCTATGAAACTGACTTTTGACGAAAAGAAGCTGCTCTACGCCTACGGCAACCCCGATTTGGCACTGACCCGCAAGCGGCTGTATGAAGTTGCAGGCCTGACGGTTGACCCTGACCTGAACCGGCTGGTGTTCGACTTCGTCCGCAAGCTGGAGAACGAATCGCTGCATCTGGAACGCTGGTACGACCAGATGTTCTACTTCGTGCGTGCGGAGATGGAGTGCTATGCCGGGATGCAGAAGCTGGCGCAGGACATTGAGAACGATGAGGACTGGGGGCCTGAGATGTTCAAGGAGGACGAAGATGACGAACGCACTGATGCCGTGTAAGCTGGAAACGATGATTTACGACTGTGGGGATGGGACTTACAGCGTGTTCACGCTGAATCCCGTCTTGCAAAAGCAGCTTGCCAACCTTGCCGTTCAGCATCCGAAGATGTGCTGGAATCAAAAAAGTAGTGGCATGGCAGGCCAACAGTATCGGTTAAATTCAGAAGTGAAAATTTATATCTGAGTATTCTTCTCGAAGATGCCGAAGTTGTTTCCGGCATCTTCGTACATAAAATGTAACAATCGCCAAATTTGAGCAATCATTTATGTTGAATCTGCTTATATTCTGCCTGTCGTTAACGAAAAATTGAAAAAATCCCATTTGTGTGATATACTTTCATAATAATGAAAGACAAAGAGGGTGATATATAGTGGCAGTAACATACAAACGATTATTTCACCTGATGATTGACCGAAACATTTCCAACACTGAGCTTATTTCAAAAGCAGGTGTTAGTGCTAATATTTTCACCCGTATGAAAAGAAATCAGTATATCGCATTGGACTCAATTGAAAAAATATGTTCCGTGTTAGACTGCCAAGTTGATGACATCTTGGAGTTTACGTCAGATGGCAGTGATGACCAATCAAAAGGAGATGTAAAAGATGAATGAAGATAAATATGAGCGCACCATAGATGAGCTTGAAACCCATGCCTGCAAATGGTGGCCGAAAGAGGTTCGTGAAGAAGCTCAAAAAATTAGCATTTTACAAGCATTGTTGGATTCGCAAGATAAATTTATCGCTATATTGAAACTTGCAAACAAAGCAGTTCCCTCAAGCCTGTTTAATCTAATCGATGCCGCCGGTTTTTCATACAACCTCTTTTTGAAGCATCTTGTTGTTTTGGTTGACTTTGGCAGCGAACCGCTTCAACGAGTCAACAAAGATTTTCGAGAGCTATTTCCTGATGGAAAATTTGTGTTCGACATTGGAAATGGCCCTTGTGAATATACATTCTCCGCATTGCCTGTTTCTGGTGTTCTGACCAATAAACGCATGAAAATCGACACCTTGGAAAACTTGGCTTCTACTCGTGCAGATGTAAATCTGTGCAAAGATTTGATTATGTTATTGACTTTTGGTGGTGCAGCAGTTGAAGCAAGTAACCGTGCTATTTTCTTTAAGTGTACACCTTATGAATACCTTGGAGATGATACTGAGGTTGAAACTTTCGTCCGGCAAAATTACATTCGCGTAAGTAGAATCATTAGCGGTAAGACTGCTTCTGATCTCGGCAATGTAGCTCAACAGTATGTGGTGGAATATTTAACTACTACTTTAGGCGAGAATTATTGCGTGAAAAGCAACGGTACAATTCCGGGTGTCACTCAAAATGACGGCGATACGTTAACAAACTTTGATGTTGTAGTAGACCGTGTAGATGACCATGGCCGTCACAAGAAGTATGTTGCCATTGAAGTAACTTTCCAAGAAACCACAAATAGTACGATTGAACGTAAAGGCGGTCAGGCTCGTGACAGATTCGAGAAAATCGCTAATAGCCGAAACTACATTGCTTATATTATAGATGGTGCTGGTAATTTTGCAAGAAGAGCCGCTGTAAGGGTACTTTGTGAAAACAGCCATTGTACTGTTGCATATACTCCGGAAGAGTTCCAGTTGCTGACGGAGTTTATTAAGGAGAGAATTGGATGATAAGAACAATTGATTTGTTCGCTGGTGTTGGAGGTATCCGTCTGGGTGCTGAGGCGGCACTAAAAAAACATGGTATTGATTCTAAATGTGTTTTGTCCAGCGAAATCAATGAAAAAGCCTGTGAGACATACCAGCTGAACTTCGGCGAACATCCTTGCGGTGACATCCATGAAATCACTGAGATTGAACCGTTTGACTTTTTGCTTGGTGGTTTTCCGTGTCAACCGTTTTCGTACGCAGGCAAGCGAAAAGGATTTGGTGACACTAGAGGTACGTTGTTTTTTGAAATTGAGCGTATCCTTCAAAAGTACCAGCCAAAAGCTTTTCTTCTCGAAAATGTAAGAGGTTTATATACGCATGATGAAGGGCGTACTTTTGATACTATCATGTCAAAACTCCACGATTTAGGATATGGAACTTATGATATGTTGCTTAATAGTTCCAACTTTGGAGTACCCCAAAATCGTGTGCGTTTATATATTCTCGGAATCAAAAATGCTACGCCCAAAATGTCACTAAGAACTAATCTAGGCGCGACAGATTCTCATGACTTTAAGCGAAAGTATGAACAAACAAATTTCTTTGAGCTTGGCAATTCTCAGTCCAAACGGATGGTCAGGGATATAATTGAAGAAACTGTTGACGAAAAATATTACTGCTCTAAAACCTTTGAAAATCAGTTGCGATCTGTTGTTGGCGATGATTTGTCAAGATTAAATGGTTGCCGACTCATTGACTATCGTGGCGGTCAATCTTTGCACTCATGGGAACTCGGAACAAAGGGACATTGTACTCCCCAAGAAATCAAGTTTATGAACCTCCTTATTCAGAATCGTCGAAAACCGATTTTTGGGAAACAGCAGGACGGAAAGAAGCTTAGCCTAGAGCAAATACAGACCTTTTACACTGATAAAGATATTCTGGATGTAATAGAGTCTTTGAAGCAAAAGGGCTACCTGAAAGAAGATAATGGAAGATTTAACCCTGTATGTGGAAATATGTCTTTTGAGGTCTTTAAGTTTCTTGACCCTAATAGCATTTCTATTACGCTAACCTCGTCCGATTCCAATCGTCTTGGCGTTGTTCAAAATAATCGACCGAGGCGAATTACACCGAGGGAGTGTGCAAGACTTCAAGGTTTTCCAGATAGTTTTATTGTAAATCCCACAGATGCTTTTGCATACAAGCAGTTTGGAAACTCCGTTTCCGTTCCAGTGATCGAAGCGGTTGTAAATGATTTTATTGAGCAGAACAAAGACGTGCTGAACTGGAAATAACGTAATTTAATATTTTTGTGGTTTGAGTTTCAGAAAGGAGGTTGGATGTTATGGCAAAATCGATTCCTGCTTTGGTAACGCCAGAGGTTCTTGTTTGGGCGAGAGAATTGGATGCCATTTCTGTTGATGAAATTGCATCTAAAATGAAAATCCCACCTCAAAAAATTGAAGAATGGGAAGATGGAATATCTTACCCGACATTGACTCAGGCAAAAGAACTGGCTAGGCAGTATAGGGTTCCGTTTGTTTACTTCTATCTTCCGGATACGCCTCAAAAGAAGAAGCGACTTAGCAAAGTGGACTATCGTGCTTTTGGAAACATGGGTGTTCAGAGTACAGAATCTCGTGAATTAAGATGGCTCTTAAGGGACATTGAGGATCGCCGAGACTCCATGTTGGATTTGTACGAGGAAATCGGCAAGAAAACGTTGGATTTCCCGATTAAAGTTGATGTGAAAAGCAGCAACGAGGAAATCGCAAAGGTTATTCGAGAACTGCTAAATCTGAGTATGACTACCCAAAAGAAGTTCCGCTATCCCGAAAAAGCATTATCCCATTGTGTAGAAGCTCTGGAAAAAAAAGATGTACTTGTATTTCAAGCTACAAAAATAGAAACGAGTGAAATGCGAGGATTATCTGTTGCGTATGAGCAAATGCCGATAATCGTTCTGAATCGAAAAGACGAACCTTCGGCAAGATTATTTACCCTCTGTCATGAACTTGTTCATATTGTCACTCGTACATCTGGAATTTGCACAGATGTATCTGAAAATTCCACTTCTAATAATGAATTGGAATTACGATGCAATCAAATTGCAGGAATGGTGTTGGTTCCGAAATCGAGTATTGCCAAGCACCCAATTATAAAAGAGATTCAAATCTATGGCTTTGATGATGGACGTGTCGGCAAAATAGCAAAAGACTTTGCGGTAAGTAAGCAAGTTATTCTTCACTGCCTTTGGGAACTCAACATTATCTCTCAGCCGTTTTATTATGAAACGCTTAATCGGTATTCGGATGAGTATAAAGCGTATAAAGCTCAAAAACCCAAAAAAGGTTTTCTTCCGCCAGTCACTGATACTGTGTCACAAGTTGGAAAACTATACGCAAGGACAGTACTCAATGCTTACTACGCAGAGAAGATAACGGCAAGAGATACGTCAAGTTATTTACTAAATCTCAAAGCTAAAAATTTCGGAAAACTGGAAAGGTGGTGCTTCTAGTGGGAGACAAATATGTATTTGATGCTAACATATTTATCAATCTACATCAGAGGCAACCAAGAGATGTTTATCCTTCTGTATGGAATAAAATTGATGAACTCATGGCGAGTGGAACGATAATATCGAGCCGTGAAGTTTATGATGAGCTAACAAGAAGTGACGATTCGTTATCCGAATGGGCGAAAAGTAGGAAAGAATATTTTTTACCATCTGAAATTTCCATTCAAGAAAAGGTTCGCAAAATTTTATCAGAGCATCGTGGGCTTGTTGAGGGCGGAAAGAAACAAAACAACACAGATCCTTTTGTGATAGCTCTTGCGCAAGAACAGCACTGCGCATTGGTTACAGAAGAAGTTCGCTCTAATAGTCTTAATGCTCCCAAAATCCCCAATATTTGTGATGCCTATGGGGTTACATGTATCAACTTTGTTGGGTTTACCCGTGAGATGAAACTGACTTTTTAATAGCAATATAGCAGGAAGCAACTTTCGTAGGAGTAGATGCTTCCTGCTTTTTGTATTCCTTACATATACCAATCATAAAAGAGGAGCGTGATGCCATGACCCAACCCAAAACCGACCTTGCCTATCTCCGCAGCGAAAAAGCCAAAGCAGAGCAGAAGCTGCGCTCTTGTCAGCATCGGGAAAAGATCCTTGAACGCAGGATGTCGGAGCTGAACCGGAGAGAGCGTGTGCATCGTCTTTGCACCCGTGCCGGAATGCTGGAGAGCTTTCTGGTCTGTCCGGGAGAGCTGACCGATGATCAGGTGATGGAACTGCTGAAAATCTCGTTCCGTCAACCGGAAGTCGTGCTGGCACTTGCAAAGATGGTGCATGACGTTCACGAACGCAGCAACGTCCAAAACCCTTTAGAATAAAGGGCGCAATTATACACCGTTCCGGTGAAATTGCGGTCTTGCAGACGGCTCGATGAAATCGAAGCTGGCGTTTGTGCGCCAGCCCGATTCCATCCCAAGGAAAACTGCATTTTCCTTGCGCTGCTACCGCAGCTATCCTTTCCTCTTAGATATGGCACGAGATTTCTTGATTGATTCAATGAATAGTGCTAAACTTGATGTCAGAATGACGATAGAAGGAAAGGATTTTGCCATGATTGAAGATTTTGTTCAAACGCTTGTGAATCTTATGATTGATGCAGGAACAGATGAAACAATAAAACACCTAAAGGATTCTTGTGAAAAACAGCAAGTTGAGAAAAAAATTATCAAATATCTTAATCAGCAGAAAAAGTATAACGGATTATACTCAGTTGCTGAGGAGTACGATTTTGCCGGGATTTGTAACTATCTCAAGGAGAATTCTTTTCAAAAGGTTCTCGATGCAATTTCGGGCAATGACAGCCAACGCAAAGCGGCGCGCTCAGAACTATATACCGGAGCATATCACGCTGCACACGCAGAAACGGCCCAGTCTAAAGAAAAAGTCAGGAGACTCGTTTCTGAAACAGTTGACATACTTCGAGAAATTCAACACAGCAAAATTTTATTAAGCGACCGTGTTATGCAGGCTGAGATAGTAGATGATGTGAACGCTCATACGGATAAAGCTATCGAAGCATTTGCTAAGAAGGCTCAAGAAAACAATCAATCTCCTTTTTCACCTGAAAATGTAAATAAGCTTGGTTCAAATCATGAGTATGAAAAGTTAAATACGCTTTCAAAACAATTTCAAAATCAACTGGGTACACAACATCCATTGTATCCATATTATCAATTTACTCCATCTCAAGAATATGAGGGGAATTTAGTGAGTTCACCATTAAGAGATGATGCAAGAAAAAAATACCCACCTCGCTTTGTGCTCAACGGCATTGCTAAAATTGGCGATGATAAAATCAATGAGTTGTCTCCTGAAATTATAGAATATGCAAATCGACATCAACTTTCAATTTCGCTTGAGATTCATTCAGCAACAAAGTATTTGGGCGAAGAAAAAGACCCGATTCAGACAGAAGCCGAATCGCTAATCGGAGCTACGCTTATAAAGGAACCTCGCAAATTTTCAGAACCACGGCCATATTCTATTAGAATAGATAACACTCCAATCTTTGACTATATCGAATTGGGAGTAAGTGAAATATTAGAAGACAAATCCGTTGTAGTGACAAACGAAAAACAACAATCGCCACTGATAAATATCAGACTGGTTTTTAATGTGTATACTCATAATGTCAGTGTTTCTATGACAGCTGTAGATCATTCGAATGAAACGCTTTTGAGATATGTCACGCTGATGAAAGCAGCATCGGAGGGAAAAAACATTTCGCTTTATGATTTGAAGAACAACACAGTTTTCCTTAGTGGACCACTAAGGGATTGTGATTACAAGAGCGGATTTTCCAATGTGGATGACGAATTGGATTTTCTAAGACGCATTTGCGAGATTGAAGAGCACTTTTCTGTCAAAATAAAAATTCCAGATGTCATTATGACAAAGGACTATAAACAGGTTCGCTATTTGAGCGACTTGCTAAGAGGTGAAAGGGTGAAGCGAAACGCAGATGAAATCAAATGTACGGCGATAGCTGGAGATGGATTTAGAAATAGAATGAAGGAAACAGGTGATGCTATAGAGGATTTGGTCAATGTTGGACCAAGCAGAGTAACAATATTTGGCAGCGATTTTGACATTCAAATTGTTCGAGAACTAAAAAACACTCAGATTATGCAGATTGACAGATCGGAAGAGCACACGTCTGAACTCCAGTCACGGCTACATCTCGTATGCCGTCTTCTGCTTGAAAAAAAAA
>ENA-UPSY01002644-UPSY01002644.1-human-gut-metagenome-genome-assembly--contig:-NODE-2644-length-14665-cov-22.300178_pt1 | contig 14665 bp, 15 predicted proteins | sample MGYA00250044_ERZ773365 | MGnify/ENA primary metagenome ERZ773365 (study PRJEB29103, sample SAMN06111932) | human gut metagenome | biome: human gut; feature: ankylosing spondylitis patient; material...
AATTCAGTTCATCCATCAATTTTTGTTGTTCCATAAAAGAATCCTCACTGATTGAAATTATCCCAAGAAACATAACCGGTCACATACTGTCCCACTGGTGTCTTTCCGCAGAACTCCGGCTTTGTGGTGATACGATAACGACCGTTCTTGCAGGCAATACCGTCATACAGATAGTAAGTGCCGCTGATTCTTCTGGTTACAGATGTAGTTTCTGCACTGGCGAACAGAGGTGTGTTGGCACGAATGGCAACCTTCTGTCCCTTGGTGAACTGGCTGCCATTGGTGTAGACCACATTTCCGTTGGAATCAAATACAGAATATCCGACCTTGCAAGCTTTTTTCGCATTTTCAAGAGAAGCATACGCACCCAGCTGCGACTTCGCATCTGACCAAGACTTTCTCACCCGGTAAAGCTGCTTTGTTGCAGGAATAGGTGTTGTGGATGCAGAACCTGCATTTAAATAAGACTGTACCTTTTTCTTGAACTCCGCCCAATGAGGCAAAATGTATGCCGGACACATCTTGTACCGATTGTACATTGTGTTTAGCTGGTCAATCGTTCCGTTTCGTCCGTCACGAACATTCAGCCAGTGGGTATGCGTGTAGAGATGGTTGATGTCCAATCCATATTGCTTTAATAACGCTGCGGCAAGTCTCGCACAGTTATCCTCCGACTTCTTATCCGTAGAATTATATGCAGAGGACATAATGCACTCAATGGCAATGGTTCTTCTGTTGCCGTTCCCAGAACCGTCAGCAGCGTGCCAGCCGCTCAGACTGTGGGGCAGATTCTGCCATGCACACACGTTATCCATATAGTAATGAACTCGCACATCCTTCATATTATTATTGACCGTTGCTCTCGTGTACTGCTCCGCAGGGGTCGTGCCGCTTGCAACTGTGATCCAGTCTGTGTTGTGGACGGTCACACCGATGATTTTCCCTGCCATGGAAACAGAGGGCATATCAATGTGGTTGGGATTATGTTTTGTGAGTAAATACTCGTTGATTTTTACTCCGTTCAGAGTCGTTGTTGCATCTGGTCTTAAAATAGTCATATTACTTGTCCTCCTTGTCGGTCGTTTCTTCGGTTCTGCCGACTTTCGTCTGCAAAACATCGATTGCCTTTTTGATTGCAGGCGGGTAGGGAATCCCCATTAAGCTTGTATTTTCAATGATGGATAACAGTTCGTTCAGGCAAAAGCTGATGCAAACAGCATCCCGGATGTAATTGGTATTCAGCAGAATATCCATCCGAACTGCAACGACGATCAGCATTAAAGTGCAGACTTTTTTCGCCAGACCGAACCAGCCGGCTTTGGAAGAAAGTCCGCCGCTTTCTGTGTGTTTGGACTTTTTCATCATAGCGGTGATAATGCCGGTGAAAAAGTCGATTGCCATAAAGACGACCAGTGTCACCAGAGCGGAGTCCCAGCCGCCAAAAATGGCAGTAAAAAAGCCGCCGACCAAGCCGACAGCCACACAAATAGTATCTTTCATTTTCAACCCTCCAGTACTTTCAGGAATCGGATTTTCGGGTGGGAATTGTTGCTTCTGCCCACCCAGGCAAGGTAATATTCGCCGTCAGAAATGCCAGTGCATTCTGTGATGGTGGTGATAAAGGTGTCCGACTGCAGCCAGTGGAAATCCAGAGAAACCGCACGATTTGCATCAATCTGCGTGTTTACATACACGCCAACAGGAATGTCAATTTTCTGCGGTTTCTGCACCAGATACAAACTTCCGGCTTCGCTGGAACCCGACTGATAGGACATCACAATTTCAGCATTTTTCGTCAGGGACAATGGCTTTGCACAAACAGTCAAAACCGACTTGTCCCAGTTAAAACACTCCTGCGAGTAGGACAGCACGAAATCGTTTGCTGCACTGCAAAACTGCGGATAGGCAGCCAGAAAATCCGTCATTGTCTGATACCCGCCGTCCAGAATCATGTTGATGTCCGGTGCGTAGGTCGAAACGGCATTCTGTCCGGACTGAAACAGAATGGTGTAATTTCTGCCGCTTGTCAGGTTATCGATTTGCTTTTGCAGGCTCTCCAAAGTGCGTTCTGCCGTTCCGATTCTGGAAGTATTGTTCTCCACCTTTTCCGAATAGACCGTAACCTTTGTACTAAGCCCATTGATTTGTGTGCCAAAAGCATCCCATTGTGCGATTTTAGCGGCAGTGATCTGATCCAATACGACTTGATTTTCGTGGGTATGTGCCTTTTCCAAAAGCGGCTGAACCGCATCCTGAATCAGTGCTTTTACAGCATCGGTATCCGGATAATTTGTCAAATCCGGAGAAACACCATCCTTTCCGTTACGCCCATCTTTACCGTCTTTCCCATTTGTGCCATTCTTACCGGGCAAACCGTCTGCACCATCTTTTCCGGGTAATCCGTCCTTGCCATCAATACCGTCCCTGCCTTTCAAACTTTCCAGCCATTCTGCAACTGTCCCCACAAAACCATTTTCTATGGCAATTTCATAAGCAGAACGACCGTCTTTTCCGTTTGCCCCGGTTTGCATCCCCGAAAGCTTTTTCAAAAGCTGCGTATACAGATCCGGCGTCGGCGGAATTGGCGTATCCCCATCTGCAACAAAACCAGACGGTCGAATGTGAAGAGTTACCGGCACCGTTGTCGCACGCAGTGTAGTATCGCTTTCTGCATCGTAGCCAAACAAACTCATCTTCACCGCACCGGGATGCAGTTCGGCAGGCAGCAAGCAAGTCATTCCCTCTGTGCCAAGTACCAAGTTGTATGTTTCCTCACACTGCGTGAACTGTACCACCTTGTGCAGCGTTTTCCAAGCCCCATCGAACACGAACTTCACCAAAACAAATGCGATCTGGTCAGAAGCAATGATCTCTCGTTCCAGCACTTCGATTTTTTGCTGTTTCACTAAGAATTTCATCATCCGTTTTTCACCTCGTTCCATACATCATTTTCAGAATCATATTCCAAATAGCCGTCTGTGCACTGGATTTTTTGCAGATAGTTATTGTAATAATGCTCTCCGGAGGACATCCAGTTGACCGGTTTGGTGATGGCGTTCCACTGAGCGATCGTTCCTTCATATGTGATGGCTTTTAGGCTTTCACAATACGTCAGCATATTTTGTCCGAATGTCTTGCAATTTGCAGAAATGGTAAGGCTGGACAATGCTGTACATCTTGTAAACGCAAAAGCACCAATGGAATTACACGAAACACGAGCAGTCTTCAGCTTTGCACAGTCGCTGAAAACATACTTTCCCCACGTTTCCACGCTGGCAGGCACAGTGACTTCTGCAATAGCAGTTTGATAAAAGGCAAATGACTGGATCGCAGTAACTGCCTGCGGAATGGTAACAGAAGTCAGACCGGCTGTATAGCCGATTACAGCATCTTCCTGTGCAAAAGCGGAATCACCAATGCTGATCAGTGTAGCCGGCAGAGATACCGTTTTCGCATTGGCACAATGATAAAACAAACGGTCACCCAGATCAGTAATGCCATTGCTAAGCACGATCTCCTTGATCTGATCGTTTTGATAGAACACAGAATCATGAGAAGTATAGTCATAGGTTGCACCTGTGCCACGCAGCAGCAGTTTGCCGTTGTCATAGAGAACATAGTAGATGTTTTCACCGCACTGTCCGGTTGCTAGGATTTCGCCTGCCGTCAAGTCATCTACCTTGGTCTGCAGTTCAGAAATCTGACTGTTCATCGCATCCAGCCGCTTTTGCAGTTCGTCTAGAGATGCTTGATTCTCTGCCATTTTTGAAAGCATCTCCGTCACTTTGCACTTGCCAAGGATGCACTTGCAGTAGCCGCATTTGCTCTCATCTGCACGGCAGTCTGTCAGATCGGAATCCAGAATACTTGTCGTTCCGGCACGCAGTCTTACAACTGCTAAAGTCAGATAAGTCGTCACATTGTTGTTGGTAAAGGCGGGAATGTTTGGACTGGTGGCTGCTGTACCCGCCAGAACACGAATCCCACAGGTACGAGTAGAACGATCACAATAGATCCCGATTGCTACATAACGATTCAGAGATTCATCTACATAAGAAGAAAGGTCGATGGTATGCAGGGTATCACTGATAAAATAATGTCCATCGATCCACGCCTTGCCTGTGCCGAATGTAACGGACAAATTTTTGACTGTTGGTGCAAAGCACTGCCGGTACGTATCCAGAATCCCGTTGCAGATCAGGCTGGACAAATATGCGGTGAAATCCTCTGCGGTATACACCCGGTCAAGGTTTTTTGCGTTAAAAAATCCATAGGAAAATGCCATATGCTCACTCCATCTCCTTAAATGTCGGGGTCAGACTTCTGCCGTTCTGGTCGAAACTCTCCACCATGCCGATCAGCTGGATTCGAGGCTGAATCAAACCAAAGCGTTTCTGTTCCACGGTCACATAATCGCCCACAAAGTAATCCTTATTGTACTGATACTGGGTGGAAAAAGCAGCGATAGCGGATTCCGATGCCGTTTTGGGCTGCACCAGATGCTCCGCACCACTGCTTTTCAAAATTTCCAGATATTCCGCATCCGTCACATCTTCTTCCTGTGCCGTGTTTCGCTCATCCACATACACCTCATAGCGGTCAAGATAGGTCGGCTCTGTACCGGAACAGAAGGTCGTGCGTTTTCTGGCACTGCCCTCACCGCAGCCCAGCACATAGGCGAAGTTTTTCTGCACGGCATCGTCCGCTGCATAGGAAAAGGACAGCAGATTGTTGTATGCATCGGAGAACACGATGTGGGGATTGTCGTCCTGCAACAAACTGCGGTCTGTTCCGGAAAACAGATCGCATTTCAGGGCATTTCCATTCAGCCGCACATTTGCCGAACCGCCGATGGTTTCGCAAAGGCTGTACAGCCATTCTAAGATGTTGTCATAGCTGACTTGCATGCGTGCGGTTTTCTGCCAGCAGTCACCGGACACCGTTCCCATGGAAAAACCAGGCAGATTGCGGATTCCGGCAGAAATCACATTGCGGGACAGCACCTTGCGGACGATGTCCTCATAGCTGCCGTTTGCGGTGATGGTGGGATAGATGATTCTTCGTTCCAGCAGACAGGCAAGAAACCGTCCGGTGACAGTCAGATAATCGCCTTTCTCGGCATCGGTTTCCAATTGCAGAGATTCAATGATACCGAAGTGCTGTGCATCATCACTCCTCGCCACAATCCTGCCACGCTGAAAGATGGATACATTCTGGGGACTGGCAGCGATATACACCTCAAAACAGCCGCACTGGTAGAACTCAATGTCCCATAAGAGCGAAGAATAACTGTCGCAGATGGCTTCCAGTGACACAGAAATCTGGTCTTTCAAAGCCATCAAGCTGTAAATTTCCAACTGCATTTCTCACACTCCCAGATAAGAATTTCGGTGCATCAAAGTCACACGCAGCTTTTTCACCCCACGGACTGCCTCGACCCGAAAGGTATTTGTGCCTTCCTTCAAGGTCAGCCAAGTTGAACCGGAAACCAGTCGGTTCAGGATATTGCTGTCCACGCCGTTGCGTGTCAGCGTAACCGTTTTGTTTCCGGTTTTCGTGGTAACCGTAATGACATCACCGGCCAGAATATCGCCTTTGATTTGCAGATATTCGCCATTTTCGTTGTAGATGGTTGGTGTCACTGCCACCACTTCCTGCGGAATGTCGCTGGGCAGTGCCTCAATTCGCAGCGTGAATCCAGTTTCATCGCCATCATTGGTAATGGAAAACAGATTGCTGTTGGAGTATACGCCCAAAGGAAACGGAGCATCGCTCTCCGGAAAAGGAAAGTGAAATGCTCCGATCACACCGCTGTAGTAGGCATAGAAAACATCCCGGCTGTACCAGTAGATGTCCGGACAGAGAATGGAGATCTGACCGCTGATCTGCTGCTCGAAATTTGATACTTCACAGGTTTCCACATACCCCTCAGCATAGACATCGATGTTTACTGTCTTGTACCAGATCTTGATGTATCGGGACGGTTTGACCACATGATACAGCTGATGCCGCCGTTTCTCGATGCCAATGCCACGCATGGCAAAGGAGATGACCACGTTTCGTTTTTCAATGAAAGCGTTGTTGAGGTAGCTGCCGTTCATGCCTGCATAGCTTGAAGTGCTGACTGTTCCGGCAGGCGGATTCAGACCTTCGATTTTGGAGGTCATGTATTGGTTGGCGGTGGTGGATAGATTCACTTGTTCGCCGGATTCGTTTTCGAGAATAAGGGTGAAATACATGGGATACCTCCTTGTTTTTTTTGGTGAGGTGTGGTATAATTGATGAAAGCAACACGATCTTTATAGATCTTGATTCCGAGAAATTCATATTCGATAATTAAAAAACAAGTAGCTTATGGAGGATACGCATTGAAAAAGAATGGTGAACTAGTAAGTGGTAAATTAAAATACAATGATGTAGAATTTACATTTGTATTCGACGGAAAAGAACTAAGATTGATTCCACCACAAGAAGAAAGTTGCCAAACAGAATCTGATTTGATTACGATTTCCCATATCATGCAAGATCCGTTAAAAATTGACGTGCCTTTTTTGAAAGGTGTTTGCTATGAAAATGGCCATCACTATATTTTTTTAACACAGATCGGAGAACTTATTGGAAGTAAAAACGCAATTCTATTTATCAACGTACTCGGTTATATCAAAGGGCGTTCAAGCATAGATAAAATATGTAAAATGTCGTTTTCAAGTCCCGAACTCAATTGCATTTACCCCGTAAATCAAGTTCTTGAATATAATTGTAATCGTAAAAAATTATCTGAAACAGGAGTATTTTCAATACGAACTTCTGATTTTGCTTCTACAACAACTGAAAAAAAGGCGTTTATTGTAGATGAGAAAAAAGTAATGGTATCCTTTGGCATATCAAGAGGATTTAGCACTAAGGTAAATGAGCCCCCTGTTTCAATAAACTCATCTATGAGTTTTACATTTGATCCAACATCAGATTATAAATTTATAATGAGGTTATGGAGAATCGCAAAAGAGTTCATCTGCTTTCTGTGCTATAGAAAAAATGTTACATGGCCTAAAACTAATATTTCAATCCCATTTGAAGATGGAAAAACAATACAAATCGGAGATCTATATATAACTGGTGAACACCAAGAAGAAGAGCTGGAAACATTAGAGAAAGGAAGATTCATTAAACGACAATACATAGAAAGTTGTGAAGAACTAATATTATCTGATTTAGCACAGAACCTGCTATATACTCGTCACATACCAGACTCATATAATTCTGGAAGATATATCAATGCATCACGATTTATTATGATTACCGCAGCTTTTGAGTGGGAGTTTCATAGAAGATATCCAAATGGAGTACCAAAAAAAGAATCAACAGTACAACTTGAAATGCAAGCTGAAGAAGAAATTCAAAAGTTAATAAGCACCTCAAGTGGAAAACTAAAAAAGAAGTTTCAATTCCTCAAAAAGCTCATAAAATCAGATTCGTTGCAAACAGAAATCATTAAGTTAGGTGAAGATTTTGATTCCATTATTGGCGAATTTGGTCACCATTTATATGAAATAAATAATGAAAAATTAAATTATAATGAGATGGGAAAACGCATAGCAGACCAAAGAAATCATTTTGCACACGGCGATTTAGACAAAGACTTTATTGGCACTTCTCTTTTAGATTTGATGTATATGGAATATATCGTATATGCATTGCAATTAAAAAAATATGATGTAGCTAATGATGATATACGTAAGGCAATAAACGATTTATTTGGATTGGGATTTAATCTGTGAACTTGTTAATTATATATTACACATTCAATGCATTCCGTGTCAGCCGATAAATCTCCAACCGTGAAAGTGCCTTCGGCGATTGATTCGTCTGATTCACCGTTTTCCGGTTGTCGGTATTGTAATAATTGTTCACCGTTCCACCGGAACTGTCGGGCAGCATTGCTCCGGAGATCCCATGCAAGCTGTAATTCAGATCAGAATCCATGGTCAGCTGCATGGCTTTCGCCACACCGCCTACCGCTTTCTCCACATACTTCTTGCTTTTGTCGATACCGTCTGCCAGCCCTTTCATAAAGTCCGGCATCCAGCTCTCATAGTCTGTTAGCGGTCCTTTGTCCGGTACAGAGAAGTGCAGGAAATCCCGAATGGTATCGGCAACATTGGTGACGCAGTCCGCCAGCCAGCCGATGGCACTCTGAATGCCATCAATGATTCCCTGAATGATGTCCCGTCCCCAGTTCCAGGCATCGGAGGCCAGTCCCTTGATATATCCCACAGCGGCATCAAAACCATTCTGAATGGTGGATTTGATGCCGCTGATTTTATCAGAAACTGCAGAACGAATGTTGTCCCAGATGCTGGACACCGTAGAAGAAATGCTCTGCATCACGTTGGAAATCGTACTCTTGATGCTGTTCCAGATGTTAGATACCACCGATTGGATGGCGTTCAGAACATTGGAAACCGCAGAGAAGATTTGATTCCAGATAGACGATACCACAGAAAAAATGGCATTCATCACACTGGAAATCGTGCCGGAGATGCTGTTCCAGATGGAAGAAACCACATTCCAGATTGCAGACAAAACAGAAGAAATGAAACCGGATACCGCATTCCAAACCGTAGTCACCACATCTTGAATTGCCGTCAAGACCGTGGAAATTGTAGTAGAAATGGCATTCCAGATGGTTTCAAAGGTCGTTCGGATGCCTTCTAAAATCGGCGTTAAAAACGCCACGATTGCATTCCAAATGGCACTGATCTTCTCCGAGATCCAGTCCATCACTCTGCCCACAATGATCTGAATGGCTTCAAAAATCGTCTGAAACAGATAACCAAATGCTGTGATCAACGGTTCTAAGGTGGTGTAAATGGCATTCCAAACGGTCGTAATGACGTTATAAATTGCCTGAAAGACCGTAGAAACCACGTTGTAAATGGCATTGAAAATCGTGCTGAAAAAGTTGTAGATCGTTGTAAAGATCGTAGTGAAGAAATCCCGAATCGCCGTAAATACAGTTGTTGCCACTGTCTGAATGGCAGTGACAATGGTGGTGAAGGTATTGGAAATAGACGTCCAGGTGTTGACGAAAAAGTCCCGGATTCCGGTAACGATTCCCGTGAAGAAGGAGGTAATGCTGTTCCATGTATCCACGAAAAATGTTTTGATGGAAGTCCAGACTTCGTTCCAGCTTGTTCCGAACCATCCCAGTACCACATCTGCAATGCCTTTCAGGGTATTCATGATATTACGGAACGTGTTGACAACGAAATTCCAGATAGAAGTAAAAATACCCTTGATTCCATTCCAGCACTGCTCCCAATCGCCAGTAAACAGACCGATCAGAACGTCCAGCAGCCCCAGAAGAACGCCTGTAAACTCTGAAAAGATGTTGGAGATATTCTGAAAGACACCTTCAAAAATAGGAGCCAGCAGATTGCACAGTCCATCCCATGCCGCTTTCAGCACATCGGTGAAACTCTCAAAGTCGAATCCCAGAGCATTTATCCGGTCAGTGATGCCCTGTGTCAATCCGGTAAAGGTGCTTTTGATCTGTTCCCAGATGGCGATGATATTGCTTTTGAATTCGTCATTGGTTTTCCAGAGATGCACAAAGGCAGCCACCAGAGCGGCAACAGCTGCGATGATGGCGAGCAGCGGACCTAATGACACGCCTAACGCTCCGGTAATGGCTCCGATGCCACTCTGCACAGCAGAGAACAGGGCAGGCAGCTTGGAAATGGCAGAAAAGACCGTTCCCACACTGGAGATGGTCTTCCCCAGCACCACCAGCATCGGCCCCAGAGCAGCAGCCACCAGTGCAATTTTCGCAATGGTTTCTTTGGTCTGTGGGTCTAACTGGTTCAGCTTGTCCACCAGTTCCTGAATGCGGGAAACAATGGAGCGAATGGTAGGCATCAGAATGTCAGAAAAGGAGATCGCCAACTCTTCCAGCTGGGACTTCAAGATGGTTACTTGTCCGGCAAGGTTATCCTGCATGACCGCCGCCATTTTTTCGGTCGTGCCATTGTAACCGTCTACTGTATCCGAACAGGTGTCAATGGCATTGGATAGTTTTTCAAAATCCGCCGGGGAGCCATTGATGATCGCCAGCATACCGGACATGGCCTCTTTGCCAAACAGTGAGGCAGCAGCCTGTGCCTGTTCTGCCTCAGAAAGTCCGCCCAATTTCTGACGGAGTTGTTCCATAAGTTCTCGTAAAGAGTACATCTTGCCGGAACTATCCGTCAGAGAAATGCCGTACTGTTCCATGGCAGATGCCACCGTGTCGGTCGGCTTTGCCAGATTGGTGATAACGGAACGCAGTGCTGTACCAGCCTGTGAGGATTTGATACCGGCGTTTGCCATCAGTCCGATGGCAATGGCAGAGTCTTCAGCAGAATAGCCCAAAGAACCCAGTACCGGAGCAGCATACTTGAAAGTTTCGCCCATCATGCTGACGTTGGTATTGGCATTGCTTGATGCCGCTGCCAGAATATCCGCAAAGTGTCCGCTGTCCGAAGCAGACAAACCGAAAGCGGTCAGAGCGTCTGTGACAATGTCTGAAGTAGATGCCAAGTCTTCCCCGGAAGCGGCAGCAAGATTCATGATACCTTCAATACCGCTGAGCATATCGTTGGTTTTCCAGCCTGCCATTGCCATGTAGTTCATAGCATCCGCAGCCTCACTTGCAGAGAATTTTGTCTTGCTGCCCATTTCACGGGCTTTTTCCCGGAGAGCATCCATCTCTGAACCGGTGGCACCGGACACCGCTGCCACCTTTGACATGGCGGAATCGAAATCCGCACCAGTTTTCACAGCAATGGTGCCCAGAGCCGTGACACCAGCAGTGACCGGCAGCAGCTTTTGTCCCACGCCAGAGATCTTGTCTCCGGCGGACTGCAGCGTTTCACCCAGAACACCCATCTTTTCCAAGGCGGTGTGAGAATTGTTTGCTTCTGTGGTCAGGCGTTTCAGTTCGTTTTCGGTTTCGATGATCTCCCGCTGCAAAGCATCATACTGCTGCTGTGAAATTTCACCACTTGCAAGAGCAGTGTTTGCCTGTTCTGCCGCAGTTTTCAGTACTTCCAGCTTTTCTTTGGTGGCAGACACCGCATCTGCCAGCAGCTTGTGCTTCTGGGACAAGAGTTCGGTGTTGGTGGGGTCAAGTTTCAGCAGTTTCTGCACATCTTTCAGCTGTGTCTGTGTCCCCTTGATGTCCCGATTGACAACTTCCAGGGCTTTGGATAGCTTGGTGGTATCGCCGCCGATTTCTACAGTGATGCCCTTGATTCTATTAGCCATACAATCTCACCCCCTTATCAAAATTTATCGAAGTCACTCTGATCCGCTAACATATGATATTTGTATTCGTCATTCTCCCGTTCGGTGAACATATCATTCACCAGACCAATGGTCAAAAAATCCAAATCGCCCATTGACAAACCAAGCTGAACGCACCGCAACAAAAACAGCGGTGTGGTCATCGGTCGGTCAATCGGGCGATGTTTTTTTTAGACTTGACCTGTGTTTCTACGTTCAAACCCCAGAGGTCGATCAGCTGCGGCAAGATCTCATAAATACTGAACGTGTTAAACTGCTCCAGCCACTCGTCCGGTGATGCCGGAATGGCTGCATCGGCATGTTTTGCCATGATGTAGGCGATATTCTCAAATACTTCAAGGCTTTCAATGTCCAGTGCAGAGGATTCCTCTGTATTTTCTCCCACAGACTTTTGCAGTGCTGCAAAGTCCTGATAAATATCTCTGCGAAATTTCAAGCGATACAGTCTGGGAACTGCTGCACTTGCCTTGAACGGCACATCAATACCATCAATGGTGATGTTCTTCTGAATTGCCATACTGCCACCTCCTTACGCTTTTACAGTGGTCTTGGAAGTCGTTCCGGCTGCCGGTGTGTATACGTTCTTGTACCAGCCATCATAAGTAGAAGCATCTGTGGATTCACAAGTCTTTGCCTTTACCAGACCGTTGGGCAGTGCTGAAGCCTTGATGGAGATAGTTTCAGTCTTTACTTCCTTGCTGTCCTCGGTAGTCTGTCCCTCTGTTGCCGGACGGGAGGCGGAACAGCAATAGAGAACATGACGAATTTTTCGCTTATCTCCAGTGAATTCAAACAGCAATGCAAACTGCGATACTTCATCATCATTTCGTTCCACCAGAACGCCGTTGCTGTCCAGGATTTCTCCCAGAATATCCGTGGAAAAATCTGTGGGAATCAGGGCAATTTCCAAATCACCTTCATAGCCGGAATTGTTGGAAATCACATAGTATACGATGTCGTCGGCATAAAAATTTTCGTTTTCGCCGTTTGCATCAATGGAAATGGAAACTGCACCCGGCAGACGCACCGGATCCACATAGACCGGCGTCAAATTGGCTCCGCTGGCATCGGTTACCCAGTCCTTGATTTTAGCGTAATGTACATTGGTCAAACCAAATTTGACCTTGTTCTTTTTGTTTGCCATAGGACTTAAACCTCCGTTTCGTAAAGCACTTCATAGAGCCTTTCTGACTCTATCCAGACTTCTGATTTTGTGTAGTAGATCTCATGACGTTTCAGAACCTCTTCAATCTGATTTTCCAGTTCAGGATTCTTAACGTCTGTGTAAAGTTCAATATCCAGCATCTTAAAACTGAAATACATGGAATTATCCGCAGAAAATGTATTCTCTCCAGGTGAAAGAAAAATGAGAAAAGGCGGTGCAGGGCTTTCGTCCTCGGCAAAATGATGGTAGGCGAAAGGCAGTCCCATTTCCTCCATCATTTCTGCGATTTGTTCGTAGGTCATGACAAAGCCCCCTCAATTAAATGCTCCAGCAACTGTACACTGTTTTCTTCCGCAGGAGCAATATGCGGACGAGCAGATACACGACCACCGCCACGCTTGGCATGGCCTTTCTCCAATAAATGTGCCAGCTGATAGCGATTCTTGCTGTGGACAGTCATCTCCAAAGAGTGGCTGTTTTCACCAGTCTTTTTCGTTGTCCAGCTTTTTGCATATTTTCCTTTGTCCTTCGGAGCATTGGCGGAAATCTCGTTTTTCACTTGCGTGGCGGTTTTCCGGACAGCCTTTTTCATGGCAGTATCCGCAAGGTCTGCATATTCCTGCAAGCCCTGCATGATTTCCTCCGCAAGATCGTCAATACTGGTCATTTTGCCCTGCCTTTCTGGCTTCTGCAGTAATTTTCAGATAATCCTTGTGCAGATAATCCGGTGTAACACTGGTGATGTTGTATGTAACATCCCGAAACAAGATTCGGTTGCCTGTTACAGACGGCATCCAGTGCTGGTTTTGCCGAATGAGGAATTCCAGCGTCTGTGTTTCTTTGGTCACACCAGCGTCCGTATGCTCCGCAGAAGCTTTCAAAGTCACTTTTGCCCAGCAGGAAAAAACTTCGTCCCACACAGCAGTGTGATTGCCGATTTCATCGGTAACAACACGATTTTCCAGAAAGGTAATTCGCTGATTCAAAGTTCCAATTTCCATTACATCACACCCTCTCGCTGTGCAAACAGCATGGCACGAAGTGTTAATGTCAGTTTGGAAAAGTCTGCAGTATTGCGGTTTTCATAGAGATAGGAAACTGTGTAGAGCATTGCTGTCCGTACCACATCTTCGTTTTCTGAAAAGCGTTCCTCATCCATTCTTCCTACATCCATTACCAGCTGTTTTGCAGTTGAAATAAGAGAGAGAAGCAATGTATCATCATCTTCAAAATCAACTCGCAGATACTGCTTGACTTCCTGTAAAGTTACCACCCACTCCAACCCCTTTCTCTGATTACGCTTTCTTGATGGTGAGTGTCTTGATAGCCTCCGGAAGAATCAACTTGCCGTCCAGTCGCTGACTTGCAAGGAAACCAACCTGACCTGTCATAGCAAAGAGTTCATTTAGTCTCTTGAAAGAGCGTCCCTGTCTATCAGCTACCCAGTAATAGCTAAAGTCGCCGAATGCCATGCACTTGTTGCCTGCCTTGATTTCCGGTACATAGCTGGAAGTCTTGTAAGGACGATTGAGAATGGTATCCGGTACACCAGCCTGCACAGACGGATTCCAGATATAGTTACCTGTATTGTCCTTCAGCTTGCGAAGTGCCTTCACTGTAGAATCATTGAGCACCCACACTGCTTTCTTGCGGTACGGACTTCTCAGAGAATAGAAGAGTTCCATCACATCATCAAATGTGATGCTTGCACCTGTGGTGGAAGTGCCGTCTTCCGCACCACCTGTAGCATTGAAAATACCGGTCGGTTTTCCCTTGCCGTCACCAACGAAGAATGCCTCTTCTTCCTTTGCACCGATTCTTCTTGCAAACTCCTTTGCGATGTATGACGGCAAATCAAATACAGAATCATTGAGTAGTTCTTCAGAAATTTTGATTGCTGTTCCAAGTTTATATGCGGAAAGCGATGCCTGTCCGAACGTATCATCAGAAAGAGAATACTGCTGTTCCTCGTCCATCCAGACAGCTTCACCCTTGGAAGTCACAATTGGAATCTTGCGGTCGCCGTTGGAAGTTTTGATAACTGTTGCCATCTGGCGGAAAATACTCTCTTCCTCCAACTCTTCCACCAGTTTTCGTTCGTGAGGTAGCAGTGTGCCGCCTTATCATCTTTCGATGACAGGTTTGCACAAAGCCCCT
>ENA-UPSY01002652-UPSY01002652.1-human-gut-metagenome-genome-assembly--contig:-NODE-2652-length-14615-cov-6.967465_pt1 | contig 14615 bp, 19 predicted proteins | sample MGYA00250044_ERZ773365 | MGnify/ENA primary metagenome ERZ773365 (study PRJEB29103, sample SAMN06111932) | human gut metagenome | biome: human gut; feature: ankylosing spondylitis patient; material...
TTCAAAAGACCGTGTAATTGACTATATTTCAATAATTTCAAAGAACTATTTATCCACTTTTACGGGACAGTAGTGATTGTCTTTCTTGATTACATGGCTAAAAGCAGGAGATTCATTTTAAAACAACCCTATTTTTCTATTTACTCTCACTGAATTTTTAATACATGAGCATAATCCGTTGGTTTTTCTTCAGGGAACTTCACCGTCAGTCCACTTTTATTCTGAATCCAGTCAAGTTGCTCATCACACCCCAGCATAGAAACAGAGTGAACGGGTTTTACGTCTTCACTTAAAGACTCTATCGTTACAAAGCCGTCTGTCCATGACAGAACGGTTGCATACAAGGTATCTTTCCGTGTTGTAAACCGAATGTCTTTTGATGTATAGACAGACTGCTCGCTGTCAGTCATATAGCCTGCCGTACCTTTATTCGGCCCCTCTCCCGATTTTATCCAGGGACGCGTTTCATAAATCGCTTCACCATTGACCTGCAACCAGTGACCGATTTCACGCAACACTTTCTGCTGACTTTCCGGAATTGTTCCATCTGCACGAGGACCTACATTCAGCAACAGATTTCCATTCTTGCTGACAATATCAACCAGATCATCTATCAAATGGTTGACTGACTTCAAATCACTTTCATCCTTATGATGGAACCAGAAAACCTTTCCAATGGAAGTATCTGTCTGCCAGGGATATGGTCTTATCTGGTCACTCTTTCCTCTCTCGATATCAAAGACCTGTATATTGTCGCCATAACCAAATTTCGTATTTACAACTACACCTTTATTCCAGTCAATGGCATTGTTGTAATAATAAGCCATAAATTTATAGAAGGTTTCCTGAAATGGCTCTTTACCAACAGTCCAATCAAAATAAAGTAATTCCGGCTGATACTGATCTATGATTTCATACATATGAGTAAGCCAGTCACGGCGAGAATGTTCGTTAGAACCATCTTGATGAACAACCTCCCGGGAAAGGGTCGGCCCATCCGGTTCCTGAATCCGCTCTCCATATAAAGTGATAGTAGTATCCTGAACATCTGAAGGAATCTTCATTCCTTCACTAAAGAACCAACAATTCTCTGCCCGATGAGATGAAAGTCCGAAATGCAATCCTTCAGCCAGGATGGCAGCACGCAGTTCCTTCACAATATCTCTTTTAGGGCCCATCTTAACTGAATTCCAGGGGTTAAACGTGCTGTTATAAAGCGCAAATCCATCATGATGCTCTGCAACAGGAACCACATAACGTGCTCCCGCTTCCTTAAATAAACGCGCCCATGCTTGCGAATCAAATTTTTCAGCCTTAAACATCGGGATAAAATCTTTGAAGCCAAATTCCGTAACCGAGCCATACGTCTCAACATGATGTTTATATACATGGCTATTGACATCATACATATTACGGGCATACCATCCGTCATAGGCAGGCACCGATACAGGTCCCCAATGGATAAAAATACCGAACTTACTATCCGAAAACCAGTCCGGTATTTTATAATGACTGGCAATAGAAGCAGAATCCGGCTGAAAAACCTCAGTCCCTTTTGAAGTTCTCACAGTACTGATATCGGGTTTATACTCATTCTTACAGGAAACGAGCAGTACTGACAATAAAAAGAAATAACTTAATTTATTACACATTCCTTACTTCATTTAAGATAAAAAACACTGTCAAACGACGCTGTTATGTCGCTGCAAAAGTAGTGTATTTATATAAACAGAAGTATGTATGAAAAAAGTATATAAATGGACTTTTTTATGAAAGACAGACCAACCCGCATCAATACTTATCCGTATATCCCAAGTTTGCTTGCCGGTCAATCATGCTATTGTCAGAAATGAGCCGACAATGTTTTCGTCAGAGATTCAACCTTGGATACCCATTTGCCATAAGATTTGTCATCGTTTGCGGAAAATATCACTACATACAAACTTTTTTCCCCCTGAATATACCATTTCTTTTGTTTCAGAGATTCCAGTTCCCCTGTTTCGGGATGCCGTTCCGGAATGCTGTGCAGTTCTACATTACGCAATGAGAAATTATCTTTTTTCCACACTATAGTACGATACTTTTTACTCTCCTTATATATAAGCTATCTCTTTGAAGTACACTTATTCCGTTTTTACAGTTCAAATATTCCAGGACTTCAACAGAACAGGACTCCTTTATATTTATACGGCTGGTGTATGTAACATTATAACGGCCGATTTTTCTACGGCCAATCTTTCCTTCTATTTTTTCGGTTGTACTAGGAACCCACCCGTCAAATATCTTCATTGTATATGTGTCACCTTTCAACCATTGATCAGCAAAAATATCTGCCGGATGAATAAACAGGCAACATAACAGTATGATCCTCAAAAAGTATTTCATGGCAAACGAAATTTATAGATATGACTGTCGTCCTCTGCAAAAACTCCATATATGATCTGATTGGTTTCATCTACGACAAACGAACTGATGTAACAATCCAAATACAATTGTTTTACCGGTGTTCCATTCCAATCAAAAACCTGAATATTGGGAAATTTATTCGCTGTTCCAAGTTCCTGAGCAGTCATATCCAGATTAAGTGTATAAAAATATCTGTCCGTTGCATAAACTGCAATGGCATGAATACATCTCTCATCATCATTTAAAGCCGGTTCACTTGAACCCGGTTCAAGAGTCATCACATTGTCAGATAACAAATTACCACTGTCATCGTATATTCTGTTTCTGCGAATAAACTGATATACCAGTGCCAGACGGCTTCCATCGGGTTTAGCCACAATTATATTTGAATAAGCCTGATTGCGTGACAGCACATTTTCAAACCGGCCTTCTGACTTTTCAGGGTAAGCACCCGATTCCTTGTATGTGCCGTCTTTAAAAATGTATCTTAGTTCATGCTCTGATTCAAATCCGGCACTACAGACATAAGACCCGTCCTTCAAATATACCAAATTGTTTATTACAAAATTCTCAACCGGGAACTTACTGGAGAATACACTGAACCTGTTATCTTCAAAGACAATTGTTTTCAGACAGTCAGAGTCGAAAAGACTAAAACTATCATTCTCCGTACGGACAGCATAAATCAAAGGCAGATTGAAATCTTCAGGTCCCTGTCCTTTCTGTCCGAACTGGCCCCAATAACTACACTCCGGCAAATTATATACAGAGAATACAGTGTCAGTTTTTTCATTCAGAACAACAAGTTTATCATTCAACAAATACACTGAACGCGGATACAACAAGACCGGCGGCACTTCTATCCTGTCTGCCTTCAACTCTGCTTTATCCTTAAAATCAGCATACTCATTGAACGTACCATCCTTTTCTGCAGAGCAGCTACATAGCCCCCATAAACATATGCATGCCAATATAAAGCATGCAGCCAATCCTTTCCCCATAAAACAAATAATCCAGAAGATTTTTCTTTTCTTCAGCAAAAGCCGGTCAATCAGTCACCGGCAAATTCCTTGATACGCTGTTCTTCGCTCAGCCGGCAGATCAGCAGAGTATTGTTTTTCTCTGCAACAATATATCCGTCCAGTCCCTGAACTACGACCTTCCGTTCCTGTGTGGCATGTACGACGCAGTTTCTTGTCTCATACAGTTTGATATTTTCACCGATGCAGACATTATTCTGCGCATCTTTCTTAGAGTTTTCATGCAATGATCCCCATGTTCCCAAATCGCTCCATCCGAAAGATGAAGGGAAAATATAAATCTCATCAGCCTTCTCCATAATGGCATAGTCTACTGATATATTTTCGCACAGAGGGAAGTTACGGTCAATCATCTCCTGCTCCTTATCTGTATAATAATAAGGTAAGAGCTGTTCAAAAATATTGGCCATAGCAGGCTGATATACACGCAGGGCATTCACTATGGTATTTACATTCCATACGAAGATACCGGCATTCCAGAAAAAGTTATTGCGACGTAAATAGCGTTCAGCAGTAGCCAGGTCAGGTTTTTCCTTAAACGCATCTACACGGTATATCTCTTTATTCGAAGGACAAGGTATAGTCAGGTCTGCCTCGATATAGCCATAACCGGTTTCCGGACGCGTTGCCTTCATACCTAAAGTGACAATTGCATCCGAGTCAGCGGTAAAACGCATGGCCGAAGTAATGACACGGGCAAACTCACGCACATCCATCACAATATGGTCACTGGGAGTTACAACGATATTGGCTTTCGGATTCTTCGCCTTAATCTTCCAGCTTACATAAGCAATACAGGGAGCTGTGTTCCGGCGGCAGGGTTCCAGCAGGATATGGTCCTCTGCTACCTCGGGAAGTTGTTCCTTCACAATATCGGCATAAGCTGCTGAAGTGACAATCCATATATTGTCGGGCAGGCAGATTCCCTTAAAGCGATCCATCGTCAGCTGGATCAGTGTACGTCCGCATCCCAGTACATCAATAAACTGTTTCGGAAGTTGGCTTGTGCTCATTGGCCAGAAGCGGCTTCCCACACCGCCTGCCATAATGACCAAATGATTATTATTCTGGTTCATAAGTCTGTTTTTTATCAAGGTTATGTGACAAAGATAGCGATTCTATTGAAATTTTGAAACAAAAATCAGAATAATTTAACGATCTGAAGAGCTTCGAAAAGAATCCTGAAACGAGAAACAAACCATTTTCCCACTTCCGATACGTAATTTGTGCCACAGAATCTGTAATAAAGGTAATAAAGATCACTGAGAATCCCGTACCTTTGCAAGAGTAATATAAGTGCCTCACTTTTTACAATAAGACAATGAATGAAATCATCAACATAGACAACGTTGACGTTTACAACAAACAATTTGGATTAGAGACCTTGCATCCTCTCGTAAGCGTCATTGACATGAACCAGGCTACCAGACTGATCGGGCTTAAACGGTTCAACTATGGAATTTATGCCCTTTTTCTGAAAATGGAGAAAGCCTGCAACATCAAATACGGACGTCAGACATACGATTATCAGGAAGGTACCGTGGTCTGCTTCGCACCAGGACAGACTGCAGAAACGACTCCTACCACCGACCGGCCACAAATGAATGTGCTGGGAATTCTTTTCCATCCGGATCTGTTGCGCGGCACTTCACTGGGAAAAAACATCCGCAACTATTCATTCTTCTCCTATGAAGCCAACGAAGCCCTTCATCTCTCAGAAGAAGAAAGGGATATCCTCATCCATACTCTTCAGATCATCAACAAAGAACTGGAACATGGCATCGACCGGCACAGCAAGACGCTGCTTGTCAATTACATTGAACTCCTGCTTAACTACTGCATGCGTTTTTATGAACGGCAGTTCACCACACGCAGCAAAGTCAACAGTGATATTCTGACCCGCTTCGAGAAATTACTGGACAGATACTTCGACGAATGCCTGTCTGAAGAGTTCGGTCTGCCCAGCGTGAAATATTTTGCAAACGAGCTCTGCCTGTCTCCCAACTACTTCGGAGATATGCTCAAGAAGGAGACCGGAAAGACTCCACAGGAATATATTCAGGAAAAAGTTATCGAACTGGCCAAAGAACGGCTTACTTACACTCCGGCAAGCATCAGTATGATTGCCTATTCCCTGGGCTTTCAGTATCCCCAGCATTTCTGCCGGCTGTTCAAAAAAAGAGTCGGATGTACTCCGAATGAATATCGCGCCCAAAATACATCTGGACTGTAATCCGTCTCAATCATGAAAGCCAATACAACAAATGAAAACCCTGTATATGCCTGCATGGCTCTGTTCGGACGGAAACCTCTCCATCCGATGATGGGACTTGCCAGACTGGACGAAACAAAAATCAGTACGGAACAGATCTCTTTAGGATGTTATCTGACTGTTTTTACCCAGAACACCAACACCTGCAATCATACATGCGACTACTCCGAGGCTACTCTTATCTTTCTACCTCCCAACGGCAGCTTTTCCCCTGCATCCAGCCTCAGTCAGTATGGCTCAGGATATCTGGCAGCCATTCATTCTGAGCTGATGTGCCGTGCTGCGTCCGGACTGAAACGGCAGCATCCCAGCTTTTTTGATTATCATACAAACGAAGCACTGCATCTTTCCCTGCGGGAGTCAGACCAGATCCGTACCCTGTTCAACCTGATGGATCACGAACTGCGCCACCCCGTTGACAACTGCACAGAAACAATCCTGTCGCATCATCTGCAACTGTTTTTCGATTATGTCGGCAGGTATTATGAACGTCAGTTCATTACACGTGAACACCAGAACCAGATTCTTCTGCAAGAAACAGAAAAACTCATTGATGCCAGCATCCGTTCCGGCCTGTCAAAAGGAAGAAATACCCCTACCGTTGCACAAATAGCCGGCAAACTTGACCACTCTCCTGCTTACCTCTGCGACCTGATCAAGTCGGAAACAGGCAAAGACTGGAAAGATTATCTCAGCCAGAAACGGCTGGACATAGCCAGAAGTCTGTTATGCCAGCCGGAATATAGTGCAGCAACCGTTGCACATTTACTGGGATATGCAGACTGCCAGCTCTTCTGCAGAATGTTCAAACAATTAACTGGAAATACGCCTGCAGAGTACAACTCCCTGCACCTGCACACATCGTCTTCGTACAACTGAGTACCAGGTAAGAAATTTCCAATCAGGCCGCGGGCTTTTTTTAAAACGTCTCGACAAATAAAAAAAACGTTTCGGCCTTTCGATTAAAATGCCGAAACGTTTTTGGAGCATCAATTATAGCCTTCCGGCTGTTCCTCCTTGATTATTTACGGTTCATGATCTCTTCTACTGTTTTAATCATTGCGTCTCCACGCAAATTACGCTTCAGGATAGTACCATCGGGCGAAAACAAAATAATGTGAGGAATACCATCTACTCCGTACACCTGAGTGGATTTGCTCTCCTTGTCAACAATTTGCGGCCAGGTTATTCCTTCTGACTCCATTGCTTTCTTCAGGTTCTCCTGTTTGTCCCAGACAAATAGACCTATCACGGTCAATCCTTTATCCTTATACTGATTATGCAATCTGGCCAGGTTGGGAATTTCTCCTTTGCAGGGACCGCACCAGCTTGCCCACATGTCCATCAGAACGTAATTTCCTTTTCCAATGAAATCAGAGAGAGCAATGGGTTTTCCATCAGCATCAGTACCCGTAATATCTGTGTACGGCATACCTTCAGCGGTCTTTTCCTGAGCTTCAATTTTTTTGCTTATTTCTTGTACGGTTCGGGTAGATTTCAACCAGTTACCGAACTTCGCAATCAGAGCTTTCTGTTGTGCAAGAGGGGTAGAATCAAAAAATTCGGAATACAGAAGAGCATATCCAAAAGCATCATCCCAATGGCCTTCGTATAAATCAGCACATTTATTTGCTACTGATTCACGCTGCTGTCTTATGAATTCTTTCATCTGACTGTCAAAAGCTCGTTCATCATCTCCACATTGTTCTCTGATCTCTTGCCCCCGGCGGTTAATCAGTTCACTGATACTGTCCTCTGCCAGTGCCAGTTGAGCCACTTTCTCATTCAACAATGTCCCTGATGGCTGGTTATGTTTTTGCAGATCCACCCGAATATCCCCATTTTCCAGAATAAAATTAGCATACACACCTCTGTCAACATCAATGCGGCAATAGGATGCAGTATCTACCTGACCTTTGAAAGTAAACTGATTCTTTTCAATGACAGTGCTGTCTATATACTGATTGTCATCGTAACGCAGAATATAAATCTTCTTACCATTAGCTGCCGAATCACTAACCACGCCTGATACAGAATATTCCGTAGAATGAGAAGAAGGGCTACACGCATACAAAATGCTCATAAAGCCGACAAAGACAATATTTCTCATAATTATTACATTTTAAGATATAACTGTTCGCATTAAATAAAAAAAGAAGTTGACTACAACTACTGACAGAGTATCCAACTTCTTTCTTAAGTGATTCGGCCGAGATTCGAACTCGGGACCCACAGCTTAGAAGGCTGTTGCTCTATCCAGCTGAGCTACCGAACCATCCTTGTGATTGTAAAGCTTTAAGTGATTCCGCTGCGATTCGAACGCAGGACCCACGCCTTAGAAGGGCGTTGCTCTATCCAGCTGAGCTACGGAACCATCCTTAATTGCGGTGCAAAGGTATAGCTTTCTTTTTAAATATACAAGTTTTTGCAGGTCTAATTCTTATTCCCGTATAAGTTTACCTGAATATTTCCTGCTGAAGAAAAGCCAATGCCCCGATAATGAGAAATGTACCGGACATATAAAAAAAGAGACCGGACTCTCTTTACGAGCCGGTCTCTCCTATTTATTCAAATCATTATCAGATTATCCGCCGAAGTTATCGTACATTAGTTATACAAAAACTCACAACAATCTGAATATCAAAGAAAAACCCACTTAGTCAACGTAAGCGGGTAACAAATCAGTAACAAAGTGGCCTAAATTCACCACATCAGTGGGTTTTTCAGTAACAAAGATATATTATTTTTCTTCATGCCAATACATAGCCTTTCTTTTTATACAAATATAGAATTCAAACATAAAAAAAGGCAACCGTTCTGGCTGCCTCTTTATTTGCTTTGACATTAACTTACTTCAAACCTTTTATTCTTTGCTCGTGGTATTCTACATTCTCCAAACCATAAATTACGGTATTGCGGCTTTCTTGCTGTTGCCGCTTTGCTCTTTCTTTCATTGCTTGGCTAATCATAGACTTATATCTGTCATTTTGACCGGTCACATGGTCTATATCAAAACATACTCCATCGATCCAATCATTAAAATCTGCATCATTTTGGAATGTCATTCTTTCAAAGTCACGTTTAAAGCGCTCTACCATCTTTATAGGTGCATCCTGTAAAACTTCCATGAGTTCCTTTTTCTGTTCTGCCCGTGTCATAGTCATTTCCTGTTTACAAAATATTCAAAGTTCAAACCATTATTCACAATCAGTTTGCCGTTATCGGCTCTGAATATGCTTATCCAATTCAAAGGTATTTCACCCTTAAACAGTTTGTTGAGTGCATCCGCTGCCTGTTGAATGTTATTATAAACTTCTATTTCCTTTGTATCTGTTAGATAGCGTTTGCAGTTCTCTTTTATTGCATCCTCATTCACTTTACAGGTAGTTCCAGATAAAACGATATACTGTTTATCAGTGTACGTTAATTCAAAGGAATTCAGTTTTCTCAATATGCTGCTTACTGCATATTCAGCCTCATGTCTTGCTGTTGCCTGCAAAACCTGTGGGAAATTCTTTATTTTCTCATTCAAAATTGAATAATAGACACTTTCAATCTTCTGTGGGTAAAAGATAGCCATTTGAAAGTTTTCCGCTGTCAGTGGAATATCATTTGCCTTAAATTGCTCTGGGATAACTTTGTTCACCTTGTTACATTTTTCTTGTAACTCTTTAATCATTCTTACTGCTTTGTTGTTGTCATAATCAATTAAAAATTTCTCCATATTACTTTATATTTAAAATTAATACTACTTAGTTTGTTCTCTCTTATATCTTGCATCTTGAATATATTGTGCTACTTGCACTAATAATTCAGTGGGCACGCATTTCAAATCATCTGCGGTGTACTTCGTTTCTGTATCTGCTTGTTTTATCCAGCCAAGAAAATTATCACGGCTCTTATTCAAGTCCGGCAAATCGTCTGTATTCATGTAACCTTGCTGTAGCCACTTCAATAGAATAACTTTCATTTGCCGATTGATTTGGATTTTCATTTTATACCTCCTTTTTTCTTAGCTTCCTGATCATATTGGTCTGTGAGTGTTTTTAAGGCTTCTACCCACAAATCTTTTTCTTGTATCTCATCATTTAGTTGAGGCATATCAGCGGTGTTAATCTCACCACTGCTTAACCATTTTAATAGTGTTATGCGTTCCTGTCTTGTTACTTTAATCTTCATATTATACCTCCTTTGTCATTTCTTCTACCAGCCGTTGCAGTTGTTCGTCTGTCATGCTATCAAAATCAAGTTTTACCTGCTGGGCTGCTTGCTTTGGAATAACATACTGCATCAGCTTTTCAATTACCTGTAAACGGTCTTTAGGGGATAAGCCTTTCAAATCCTTTTCTATCTGTTTACGATTCTTGTCAATTAATGAAGTTAACCACTCTTTCAAAGTTCCAGATACCTTATTGGGTGTTCCTGCCGCCCGACCACCTAACCGCCCTCTGCCATCATTCTTCTGTCTCGCCATTAGTCAATGCTTTAAGTTTATATTTCAGTTTTTCAATCTCTCCAACGGTATATTCACCAACATTCCTACATTTTAAAAACTCGTTACCGCTTGTTTCCAACAACTTTGTTATATCCAATACAGTATGCCCATTACCATCTTTTATAATTATCTTCTTTTCCTTTAGTGTAGTAAATACTACTCCGTCAGTTCTTGTTCTCATACTACTTTTTACTTCTTTAGTTTGTTACCAAAATTTGCCCACAAATACATCTTATTATAAGACTATACATAAGCACCTACATTCTTAATCTCGTTATCAAGTTCCTTTATTAGTTCATCAGAAACTGATATTTCCGCTTTTGTTGCTATATCTTGGATTTTCTTTTTAAGCCTTGTGTAATTCTTTCTATCCACAAAGGTTTTGGCTTCTTTCAACTCTTCCAGAAAAGCCGCTATTTGCGTTTGGTCGCTCTGGTTAATCAATCGTGCAACAAATACATCAAAAGCATCTGAAACGGTCTTAATATCACTCATAATATTGGTTTTTGCTTGGTTCTGCTTGGCTATTGAAAAATAATAATCCTGGTATCGTTTCATCATTTGTCGATAAAACTCTTTTTCTGATAATGTTGAGGCTGTAACTTCTGGTACTCCTAACTGCTGGGGTAACCTCTGGTTATACCTCATTTCATATTTCAGTAGGTTTGTATCACTAAAGCCATCGGGTAAAGCCATTCCTTTAACTGCTGCATCCGCTTTCTTATCATAAAAAGCAAACACTTTAAGTTGTTGTTTCCCTTTAGGTTTATAGTAGAGTGTTCCAGCTTCAAAATGATACCTTTGCAACCGCGGCATATCTCCCAATTTGCTTAAATAGTCCTCCGGCTTGTGCCTCATCACAAATTGAGTTCCAAACTCCAGACCTGTTATCTTTGCATCCGATATATTCAAATGTAGGCTGTCAGATAGCTTTTCCACCGCTTCCGCTGTGCTGTGTCTGTCAAGTGGATAAATATTGTTTGGATATAGATATTTAGACAAACTGCCGATTATTGAAATACCGCCTGTAAAGATTGAAACCTTTAAGCCATTCAGACTGCCAAAAGTTATTACTTCACCTGTTGCATGGTCTATCTGGTCTTTAGCTCTATCCAGAAACTTTCCTACATCTGGGGTGTCTCTGGTTCTGGCTGCCCATATTTTTAGCTTATCGTACATTGTTACCAATTTTTGCCCACAAACTACATATTATTATAAGGCTTTAGCCTGTTTCCTTAACTGGTTGATAGCCTCATCAAAACCACCCATCATTAATTGTTTGCAGTAAGACGGGATCAGTACCTTTGCACCATCCAAAACTATCAGTTCTATGCGTGCAGGCCTTATTTGCTCTGAGGCAGTGACAGCTTTCCGGTCTTGGTGTATAATAAACAGAAAACCATCATTCCGATACTGATAAAAAGGATTTTCTATTTTCTTGTTGCTGTAAACTTTGTCAGCCAAAGGGTAACCGTATGCAAAACCGCTTAACTTGCCATCTACAAAATAGTCTTTCAATCCTGTAAAATTGAGGCTATTTTTAGCTTGCAATCTCATAGACGGCACATTTGTACCCTCTTTGAGCTTTTCCATCAGATACATAGATACAAGCCCGTTTTTACCTTTTATTTGCTCCATAGGCTCATAATACCCGGCCTCTTTTGTAATAATATACTTGGGAGTTTTCTTGCTATTACTATCAAATGTTATTTCTGCATAATAGCGTATGTCTGGGATTCTCATCCGATACCTCCTTTCTGCATTATACCTGTTGAAATATAATTTGCCGCTTTTTGCTCAACCTCGCTTTCAGTAGCAACTCTATTTTGTTTCATCCATGCTTCTATCTCGCTACGGTCAAAATATATTTGCTTACCATTTGGACGATAATATGGTATTTGCTTTGTACAAGTCAGTTTGTAAAGATATGATTTACTAAGCCCTGTTAGCAATGTAACATCTTCCAATGTTAGCACATTCTTTGCGGCTAACAAGGAATAAACTAAAATCTTGTTTAACTTTTCTTCCATTTGATTTTTGCTTTGTGGCATTGGAACTATGTACACTCGCCCCTCAACCTGTTTAACATGGTACAAAAATCGGCAATAAAAGAAAAAGAAAAGGGCAACAGTAACCAACCGTTGCCCCAACTGTTTGCTTATTTCAGCATTTCAGTAATTTTTCCAATTTATCAAATGTTTTTGGTCTATTCTTATTATCATTATCAATTTTGCTCAAATCACTTTTCATAGTTTTTGTATTAGGGGCTTTCCCCTTAATAGTAAATACTTTCTCACAAATAACCCACAGCCGTGTATCTGTATTCTGCCAAATTAAACGTACCATATATGCCAATTCTATTTGAGTCTTTTTCCATTCTAAAGGTTTTTTATTAGGTTCTTTCCCATCTACCCCATAAATGTACAACCAATCATCTAAACTCGTTTCTGGCAAAAAGTAACCCTCTTTTACAAGATTTTCAAATTGCCTCTTAGCTTTCAGTTCATCATTCTTATTATAATGAGAAATATTTTGCTCATCCTCATTAATAACTGAAATAGGTCTTAGTCCCTTTCTTTTTCTTCTTTCCGCTAAACGATATTCAGAGATTTTTTCCTCTATCTCTCTAATTAATCTATTTCTTTTTTCAATTGAATAAATGTCTGGTTCTGGCAGTCCACTAATACAACTTGGAGCATCTTCCTTATACCGTTTTATGGCTCTTTGAGCTAATAATATATTATTTGGCGATTCATTTTTCAAATCATCCAACCAATTTTCAAGTTTTTCTATTTCATATTCTAAAACGTAATCTATCATAATCTTAAATTTTAATTTCTGGAATAAGGTTAACAGCTTTTCTTTTACTTTCATCTACGATTTTTGCATAAATCTGAGTAGTCTTTACATTTGTATGTCCTAACAACTTAGAAACAGTGTAAATATCAGCACCAAAATAAAGCATCAATGTAGCATTTGTGTGTCGGCTTACATGAAATGTTATATGCTTGTTTATTCCTGCATCCTTAGCCCATATAGGTAGATACTTTTCAACAGTACAAACATGAGGTAGAACAAATACTTTATCTGTATCTTTTGCTCCATCCCTTTCTGGTAACCATTGCAAAGCATTTGGCGACAAAGGTAAATAAAGAGGTTCACCTGTTTTCTGTTGCTTTATTTCTACCTGCATCTCACCATCTTTAACTTCTTGTATCTTTCCCCATTCAAGCCCTCTTACATCACTATATCTTAACCCACAAAAACAAGCAAACAAAAAGGCTTGTTTCAATACCTCATATTTACATGGTGTAGCAATTAAGGCTTTTACTTCTTCAAAAGTAAGATACTGCTTTGTAGCCTCTCCCTGCTGCGGCCTATCTACATAAGCAATCTTATGAGCCGGATTCGCCTGTAAGATTTCATCTTTTACCGCTTTATTTAATGCTATTACTACCACATCAAAATAGAGTGCTTTTGCTGCATCAGAAAGCGGTTTATTATATTTTCCTCCTGTTGTATTCAAAAAGTCGATATACCCCAAAAGATAGGCTTTATCAATCTGTTTCAGCGTTATTGCATCGCCCTTATATTTTCTCAAATGATATATGGAATTTCTAATAGATTGTGCATAAGCGTTGCTTCCCCGTTCCTCATAACTTAGCGCCTGCGCCTCCATATATTCTATGAAATTAGCCTTTGACTTTCCACCAGCAGAAAAACCATGTTCTCCATTTTGCAAGGCTACAATTTTTTGTGCCTTAATAGCGTTGGCAGTCCTCAATGTTTCTTCATTCTGAATTTTATCGGCCTTTGTCTTTTCTGGAATAAGATATAGCTTCAAAAACTCATAATTCCTCTTTCCATCCCTGTAAATATCCAAATAGATAGAAAGGTTGCCATTTGCAAGTTTCTTAGTTCTTAACCGAATAGGCTCTTTAGCCTTAGTCGTAATTGTTTTTTTCATTGCCATTTTGCTTTTTAATTTGTTACCCATCGCAAAGATAACAAATAAAAAAAATAGCAAGTAACAAACAGGTAACAAAAATAATACAAGAATTATCCAATAATCAGAAAGCACTTAAAAGAGAAAAGAGAAGTAAGATAAAAGAAAAAGCCCCTGTAAAACAGAGGCTTATTTCTCATTTTTAGTTTTTTATTTACTTTTATTTTCAAAGTAAAATTATCCGCCGAAGTTATCGTACATGATAGAAGATTCTTCTACGCCGAGGCTATCCAGCATAGCGACAACAGCTTTTGACATCGGGCCAGGACCACACATGTAGTATTCGATGTCTTCCGGAGCTTCGTGATCCTTCAGGTATGTATTCAACATTACCTGATGAACGAATCCTGCTGTATACTTCACGCCAGCTGCATCGGCTGCAGGGTCCGGACGGTC
>ENA-UPSY01002675-UPSY01002675.1-human-gut-metagenome-genome-assembly--contig:-NODE-2675-length-14487-cov-4.924844_pt1 | contig 14487 bp, 6 predicted proteins | sample MGYA00250044_ERZ773365 | MGnify/ENA primary metagenome ERZ773365 (study PRJEB29103, sample SAMN06111932) | human gut metagenome | biome: human gut; feature: ankylosing spondylitis patient; material...
AAAGGAAAGGATTCATTTTAATGAAAAGACGCTTTGGACAGGTGGACCTTCATCAAGTCGTCCAAATTATCAGTTCGGGAATAAGGCAACAGCGTATACCGATACGGAGATTGAGGAGTATCGAAAGCTTTTAGATGACAAATCTACAAATGTATTCAACGATGACAAAAGTCTTGGCGGTTACGGAATGGGGGCAAAGATTAAGTTCCCGGGAGAGAATAATCTGAACAAAGGAAGTTATCAGGATTTCGGAGATATCTGGCTTGATTTTTCCAAGATGGGAATCAATGATAACAATGTAAAGGACTACCGCAGAGAGCTGGATATTCAGACCGGAATTGCGGCGACAGAGTTTTCTTGCAAAGACGTGACATATAAGCGGGAACATTTTGTGAGTAATCCGGATCAGGTGATGGTGACAGAGCTTTCTGCATCTGAAAAAGGAAAACTTGATTTGAATGTAAAAATGGAGCTTAATAATAGTGGTTTAGAAGGGAAGACCACTTTTGATGAAAAGAATCAGACATGTACGATCGAAGGAAAGGTAAAGGACAATGATCTGAAGTTTTGCACAACGATGAAGCTCGTTCTGACAGGTGGAAAACTGAGCGCAGATGAAAAGAATCAAGTCTATCAGATTCAGGATGCAGATTGCGTGATGATCGTGATGGCGGCAGAGACGGATTATAAGAATGATTATCCGACATATCGGGATAAGAACAAAGATTTGAAAAAAGTAGTCGCTGACCGTGTGAACAATGGAACGAAGAAATCCTATGATGAGTTGAAGGAAACACATATCGCAGACCATCAGGGATTATTTGACAGAGTAAGTCTGGATTTGGGAGAACAGCGCACATCAGTACCGACGAACCAGCTTGTGGATGAATATCGAAATGGAAATTATTCGCATTATCTGGAAGTGCTGGCATTTCAATATGGACGTTATCTGACAATCGCAGGTTCAAGAGGAACACTTCCAAGTAATTTAGTTGGATTGTGGACAGTTGGCAACTCTGCGTGGACAGGAGACTACCATTTCAATGTGAATGTACAAATGAATTACTGGCCGGTTTATGCAACGAATCTTGCAGAATGTGGGACAACGTTTGTAGATTATATGGATAAGTTAAGAGAGCCGGGACGCCTGACTGCGGAGAGAGTGCACGGAATTGAAGGAGCAGTGAAAAATCATACCGGATTTACCGTACATACAGAGAACAATCCGTTTGGTATGACAGCGCCGACAAATGCACAGGAATACGGATGGAATCCGACAGGGGCTGCATGGGCAATCCAAAATCTTTGGTGGCATTATGAGTTTACACAGGATGAGGCATATCTGAAGAATACGATTTATCCGATTATGAAAGAGGCAGCTCTGTTTTGGGATTCATATCTCTGGACATCGGAGTATCAGAAAATTAACGATGAGAACTCGCCATATAACGGCCAGAACAGACTTGTAGTTGCACCAAGTTTTTCAGAGGAACAGGGACCGACAGCAGTTGGAACAACTTATGACCAGTCGCTTGTGTGGGAGTTGTACAATGAATGTATCAAGGCAGGAAAAATTGTCGGAGAAGACGAAGCACTTTTGAAATCATGGGAAGAAAAGATGCAAAAACTGGATCCGATTGAGATCAATGATACAAATGGAATCAAGGAGTGGTATGAGGAGACACGTGTCGGACAGAAGAACGGTCATAACCAGTCTTATGCACAGGCAGGAGATCTTGCAGAAATCGAAGTTCCAAACAGCGGATGGAATATCGGACATCTGGGAGAACAAAGACATGCATCTCATTTGGTAGGTCTGTTCCCGGGAACATTGATCAACAAAGACAATGAAGAGTATATGAATGCGGCAATCCAGTCTTTAACAGAGCGTGGAGAATACTCTACCGGCTGGTCAAAGGCAAATAAGATTAACCTTTGGGCAAGGACAGAGAATGGAGAGAAAGCATATACACTTTTGAATCATCTGATTGGAGGAAATTCTTCCGGGCTTCAGTACAATCTATTTGATTCTCATGGTTCCGGCGGTGGAGACACTATGATGAATGGAACTCCGGTATGGCAGATTGACGGTAACTTTGGCCTGACATCCGGTGTGGCAGAGATGCTTGTACAGTCACAGTCCGGATATACACAGTTTCTTCCGGCAATTCCAAGCGCATGGGAAGAAGGAAGCGTACAGGGACTGAAAGCAAGAGGCAACTTTACAATTGGAGAAAAGTGGGCAAACGGCGTGGCGGAGACATTTACGGTATGCTATGACGGAGACAAAGAAAGCAGTACATTTACAGGATCTTATGAGGATATCACTTCTGCAAAAGTATATGCTGATGGAAAAGAAATTGAAGTGACAAAAGAAGAAGAAACAGGTCGTATTTCTTTTGAAGCGAAAGCAGGAAAGACGTATACAATTGATATGTCTGAGACGAATGTGGAGGAATTGAAAGAGAAGGCAACAGCATTTTTAAAACAACTCCATCCGGATCTGATCAAGATTAAAGAAGAACTGCAGTCGGCGATTGACCGTTCTTCAAAAGAACTGGGAAGTATTCTGACAAAAGCAAAACAGATGGATCAATTATACCGCACATATCTGCAAGAAGCAGAGAACGTATATTATCTGACTGATCAGGATGGGCTTGCCTACAATGAGATTGATACTATTTACAATCAGTTGAGAGAATTGCGCAATACATTGCTGGAAAACACAGGGGATATGGAATACTATCAGAAGGCAGAAAGTCAGCTTACTGATACCGCGGCACAATTAGAAAAACAGATGGAGAACCGGGTGATTTCATTTAGTAAAGATTCCGGAATCATTGGGGAGGACCGGGCGCTTACTTTGAGTAAGAGTGAGAATGCTAAAAATTATGAGATCCGCTATACAACAGATGGAAGTATTCCGAGAAAGACATCAGAAAACTACGAGAAACCACTTCAGTTGAGTGATCAGGAGGACACTGTTGTCAGAGCAGCATTGTTCTATAAAGAGCAGAGAGTCAGTCAGGTATATACAAAGAAATATATGACAGAAGGTATTTCCGTTAAAGATTTGGTAGTATCCCATGAAAACCATTGGGGAGATACTTATGCAAAAGAGAAGATGATTGACGGAAATCCGGCGACAAGATGGGCATCAAAAGGTGTAGATACTTCCAAACCGATGGAGCTCACATTGACATTTGCAAAAGCAGAGCTACTCAGCCAGATGAAATTTGACCTCTTTGTGTCAAGAAATAATGCGATTGGTGCATTTGAAATTCAAGCGCTTGTGGATGGAACCTACCAGACAGTGTACGAAGGTACAAAGATGGGGGATATCAATGATAAGGTGGGAGATGTAGATGGAAACAGCGAAGGGTATCATGCATATTACTTAGCGGAATTTCCGGAGATCAATACGGATTCTGTAAAAGTGATACTGAAAGCAGGATTCTTAGGCGAACCATCTCTGTATGAGGTGACACCACTTTGTGCAGGTGTTCCGGCAGATAAAGCTGGTGACGCAGCAGAATTGGAGAGCATGATTGGATTGGCAGAGGAAGCAGACCGTACATCAGACTATTATGTAAATGCACCGCAGGAACTAAAAGATGCATTTGAAGAAAGCATTTCAGATGGAAAAGAAATGTTGAAAGCATCACAGGATTTGATGGATTCCAGAACCGAATTTTTATCAAATAGATATGACCGTCTTGGCTTTGGGGAGACAGATAAATCGGCGCTGGAGACATTGATTGCACGGGCAGAAGAAGCGCTGAAAGGCGAGTATACAAATGAGTCTTTGTACCAGTTAAAGAAAGTGCTTGCAGAAGCAAAAGAAGTTTTGGCTGATGAGAGTGCAAAGCAGCCAACAGTCGATCAGACAGCGCAGAAACTGCAAAAAGCATTAGATAACTTGGAACAGGGAGGATTTGAAGAGATACAGGTTCCTTCAGGAGAGCTGCAAGGCTCTGACAAATGGATTCAGGCAGGTAAATTCAAGGCGACAGCAGATGACAATGCGGGACCGTTGACGTATGAATTTACCGGACATTTCATACAGGTTCCGACTGTAAAAGGAGATGACCACGGAGTCATTCGGGTGACGCTTCAGGATCAATCCGGAAAACAAATTTATCAGGAAGAGATTGATACATATGCGCAAAACCGAGTGGAAGGAACAGAGCTGATGCAGGAGGAATTTGCAGAAGGCTCGTATACGATTCAGTTTGAGCGAGTGGGAAAAAGCACACAGGCACAGGATAAAAGAGGCTGGGTTGAGGTTGGCGCACTGACGATTCGGAAAGAAAAGAAAGAAATGGTGGATAGATGCAAGCTTGAAGAAGAATTGAAGCTTTGTGAGGGTCTGAATGAAAAAGAGTATACAACAGAAAGCTGGACTGCGCTTCAAGAAGTTGTAAAAAGTGCAACAGAACTTTTGAAAAAACTAGATGAAGAGACCTGTACATCTGAGATGAACGATAAAGCAGCGGAAGTAGAAGCGGCAAGGGAAAATCTCCAGAAAGTGACGGTAGATATATCGGAACTGAAAGAGGTCATTAAGACAGCGAAAGCAATTTCTTCGGAGGGATACACAAAAGAAAGTTTTGAGGCACTGCAGCAGGGTATCAGAGAAGCAGAGGTATTGTTAAATGGCACATATACACAGGATGAGGTAAATGAAAAGACGGCCATTTTGAAACAGCGAATCAGCGGACTGCGTGCGGATAAGACTGCACTTCAAGAAAAGTATGATAAGATTAAAGATATGACACAAGGTCAGGCGACGGATGAGTCATGGAAAGAGTTTACAGGACTTAGAGAACAGGCGAAAAATGTATTGGACAATCCAAATGCAACACCGAATGAGGTATCTGAAATCTTAGAAAAGCTGAACAAATTTGAATTTACATACAAGGATAAAGAGAGCGGAGAAGAAGATAAAAAGGATCCGAATCCGGGCACTTCGGGAGATTCCGAACAACAGGGAACTTCTGATACATCTCACAAAAAGGAGAGTGTAAAAACGGGAGACACTACAGCCATTGCTGTTCCAGTCGCAGGAATTGTGGGAGTAGCAGTATTGTTGTATGTGATGAGAAAAAGACGAAAAATAGAATCATAATATGTAAAGCGGCTATGAGGCAAACTCACAGCCGCTTTCATTATACGTTATATCTGATAGCAATACGCTCCATTTTCTTTGACTCCATAAAAATCGGCAAAGGAAAGATGGAAAATATCTTGTTCTTTTCCGGATAAATCAATCTGATTTTTGATTAAATACTGATAAATACCGGAATAGTCAATTTTTCCCTGTAGTAAGATGCTGTCAAGCTTTCCATCTCTGATGATGGCACGTCTGTAATTGTGAGCATCTTCCTCCTCAAGCACGATATCGCCTTCCTCGGCAACACCGCGACCGAGGGAGAGTGTGACGAGCCCGTAGAAGTTCATTGTGTTTTTCATGGCGTAGCGGTCTGTGTATTCCGCCTGTATTCCGCACATATTGAGCGCAGCAATCTGTCCCTGCTTCATTGCATTTGGCCAGATTCCGGAAAGACCGGTTACATCTCCTGCCGCATAAATATTCGGGCAGTTTGTTTCCATGGTATCAGAAACCTGAATAAAGCGATCTACATGAATTGGAGTATCAAGGGCACATTCCACGGCAGGGCGGACACCGGCTGCAACGATCACCAGGTCGCAGTCAATTTTCGTTCCATCATCAAGGAGAACAAAATCAATTGCGCCGGCTTCGTTCATATGTGTCTCTGATGCTTTTTTGCCGAGAAGAAATTTGCAGCCATGTGATTCGAATAAAGTTCTGTACGCATTGCCGGCGGTCTCATTCAGCTGGATCGGAAGAATGCGGTCTGCCATCTCTACAACGGTTACATCTTTCCCCCGCTCTAAAAATGCGTATGCAGCGTCCATGCCGACCAATCCGGAACCAACTACAAGGATACGGTTCGCCTGATCAGCAAGAGACCGGATTGCCTGCGCATCAGACAGGTGACGAAGGCCAAAGACATTATTAGCTTCCCGAAACTGTCCGACCGGAGGAATAAAGCTGTTTGCTCCGGTTGCAATCAGCAGACGGTCATAGGAACAGCAGGTGTTATCATTGAGAACAACGACCTGTTCTGCGGTGTCGATGGTGCGGACAGAGACACCGTTTCTCCATTGAATCCGATAAGTCTCAAAAAAGTCCGGCTCTACAAAGGACAACGTATCCTCATTACGCTCATGACTCAGATAGCGGTGGAGCATACAGCGGGAATGTACATGCTCATCCGTTGAAATCATTGTGATAGCAGCATCCGGGTCATTTTCACGGATTGTTTTTGCGGCTGTGATACCGGCAGCGCCGACTCCGATAATTACATGAATCATAAAGACACCTCCTCAACATAGATTGCTTTCTTTGGACAGGATTTCACGCAGTTTGGCTTTGCATCGTCCTTCATACAAAAATCACATTTGACGACTTTTGTATGGGTTGCGGTGTCTGCTTTTAAAACGCCGTAAGGACAGTTCATGACACACATAAAGCAAGAGCCGCATTTTTTTTCGTCGTAAGAGACAATTCCCGTTTCCGGATCTTTGGAGAGGGCGCCGCTCATGCAGGACATGACACACTCCGGTAGATCACAGTGTCTGCAGAAAATCGGGCGGTAACTGCCGTCCGGCATTTTTTCAATGTGATTGCGAGATTCATTGTGAATATCCGTAAGGTCTAAGTCATAGACGGTTCCAGGGGTATCCCTGTGTGCCTGCATACAGGCGACGGTGCAGTTTTTACAGCCGTCACAGAGAGAGGCATTGATCATAATTCTTCTCATAGCAGCACCTCCTATATCTGTAAGCCCTGACGTTTTTCTAAAATGATCTGTTCCAAAATATCGGCAGAGGCTTTTGCGTCATCGTTGATAATCACCTGTCCGCCGGTCAGTTCTTTCATATCCTCTGTCAGAACCTTCACGGCAGTCTTGCTTCCGGTTACAAATGGAGGAAGTCCAAGGTGAAGCGGAAGACCGAGAGCCAATCCGAAACATCCGTCAGCCAGTGCCTGCTCTTCAAGCCATTGAGCGGCAGACAGAACGAGCGGGAGCTGAGGAAGGTCAACACCAAGTTCTGCGGCAATCTCTGTCGCAACAATTTCAAGACGTCCGATTGCAAGGCAAGGACCAAAATTCAAAACAGGCGGAATATTCAGTTTCTGACAGACTGCACGCAGGCGAGGTCCGGCTAATTCGGCAGCCTCCGGTGTCATCAGGCCACAGTTTTCGATTCCTCCTGAAGAACATCCGGCTGTCAGAACAAGAATATCGCGCGAAATCAATTCTTTTGTAAGTTCCACGCTTAAGACATCGTGTCCGCCGGCTGTTAAGTTTGAGCAGCCTACGACACCGGCAATTCCCTTAATCTCACCTGCTGCGAGCAGTTCAATGAGAGGAGTCCATTTCCCACCGAGGAAGGATTTTAAGGAGCCTTCGCTTACACCGGTTAACGTATGGTCATTTCCATGCTCTTCCATCAGATTGAGCGGAACGCATCCTCGTCTTTCTTTGTAAGCTTCCACAATTTTATCGATGATGAGATCACTTTGTTCTGCGCGGTGTTCAAATTCAAATGGCATCAGTTCTGCATTTGCTTTTTTCGCTACATCATCCAGACAAATCTGTTTGATCTTCAGCTCGTCACAGATTGGCTCGATACCCGGAAGTGTACAGTTGAATTCGGACAAAACTGCATCAATTGCTCCGGTTGCGAGAATTGCTTCGCTTGTGTAGTTATTACCGGCATGTCCGTCGAATACTTCTGTATAATGAGCGCCACGGAGTTGTAGATCCTGTCCCACACAGGTACATCCAACCAACTTGAACCCTTTTGCACCGGCTGCCAAAGCTTTCTTTTTTGCCTCTTCGGAGATGAGTTTTTCCTGCAGATCGACAAAAATCGTATGCTGATGTCCGGTGATCATGATATTGATGTAATCCGGATCAATGACACGAAGTCCGACCGGAGCAAGACGAAGTTCTGGCTGACCAAGAAGTACGTCATTGAGAAGGTTGGTCAGTGTCAGTCCGTATACGCCTGTTGAAATTCCAAGTTTTAGACAGTCAGTGAGCATATCGACAGGGTCAGAGTTTAAGTTTGTGGAACATTTAACCACACCTTTGAAAACTTCTGCTTTTGCACCGCCTGGCATGATACCGAGTTCTTTCCAGCGCTTGATGCGCGGAGCATATGCGATTTTTTCAATCAATTCAGCGGATACATATTCAGGCTTATATAAATCAGCAAGAACGGAGTCGGCGACTTTCTCAGCTTTCACATAGATATCCTCATCTGTGATACCGAATAATTCAGCAAGATGATCCAAAGATTTCAATCCTTTTAATTCACCGCGGATCTGAGCTGTTTTTTTCAAATTCAATGCGGTATTTTCAACAATATGTATATAACATCCGCTGCCGGAAGCGACTGCTCTTAAAAAGTTTCGGGTGACGATCGTGTCTGCGTTGGCGCCGCAGATACCTCTTGGAGCCTCCGGAGTGATACGGCAAGGCCCGTTAGAGCAGAGACGGCAACAGACACCTTGAAGACCAAAGCCACATTTGGTACTCTGACCCTCCACACGGTGATGAGAAGTTTCCACTGGGAGCGAACGGATAAATCCTTCTAAAGGTTTATCGGCGCTTTTGCAAGTTGTACATCCATAACATTGATTCATGATAAAATCCTCCTTTTAAACTTGACTAAAATAGTAAAGATTAGGCCTGAAAAATATGCCTGGCACATTTTTCGAGTATACAAATTATCCGAAAAATAATTCAGATAAAGATTTCTGACGCATCTCCTGCAAAAGCATGGATTGCAGGCGGCAGAATTCCCGATGTACCAGACATGGTTTTTGCTGATTGTTCATAGAACAGTGATAGCCGTCTTTCATACACTCTAAAAGCAGAATGTCAGGGTCTACGGCGGCACAGATGTCATAGAGAGAAATCTCAGATAATGTCCGGTTCAGACAATATCCGCCATTTGTGCCGCGGCAACTTTTTAAAAGACCCTGTTTTTCCAGTTTTCTGGTAATTTTGTATGTCATTGCAGAAGGAAGCTGCTCTGCTGCACAGATATTGGAGACACTGACAAGTTCTCCGTCTGAGAGCGCTCTCATAATTCGGATCGCATAATCACATTCTTTTGTAAACAGCATAAAATACATACCTCCTGAGTCATTTCGCCCAATCCTGTTCGGGTTGTATTTACTATATAATACTGGATAAAAATGGTCAAGTATATAGAAGCTACTTGTAAAAAAACGGTAATATAGACAAAAACAGGAGGCATTTGTCTATGTTTTAACAAATAAAATTATACAACATTAACAAAACAAACCATTGTGTGTTACAAGAATCTTCGAAGTGGAATGGTTATCACACGCAGTATGGCATAGAAGATCTTTTTTCCAAAACTCAAATCTTTGGAGTGATAGTTTTCACCGTAATCATATTCACTGTCATTTCCCATTGTTTTGCTGTATGTTTTGTCGCGTTCCATTTCAGTTTGGATGATGGAATTTAACTCCGGGCAGTCCACTGCAAGCATCAGTTCGGTATCCTGATAGGTGCTTCGCATATCCATATTATAAGAGCCGACAATGCTCATGCGGTCATCAATCAAAACAGCTTTTGTGTGACAGGAATGAGCTCCCATAAATTCATAGACGCGGGCGCCGGTTTCCCAGATGTTTTTTTTCTGGTTCAGATAATCTGTGCATCCCCAAGGATTTGCGCCGCTTGCCACATCATTTGTGATGATCTCCACCGGAATGTTCTTTTCGTGAAGTTCTGTCAGATCCTGATACATTTCTTTTCCGCAAATAATATAAGGAGTGTAGATACGCACCTGTTCGCCTTGCATCATGAGCTGATGAAGAGAATACCACATCCACGGCTCTTTGTTTTCGGACTTGATTGGATTGGAGAGCAAAGATACTTTATTTGTCTGCAGTGTGAGTGCTTCATAGTCCCATGTACTGTAAGCGTCCGGATATTTTTCTTTTAGAGAAGTGTACCGATTTTCTAGTTTTGCTTTACAGCTTTGAATCTTTTTGGTCATTTTTTTGCAGGTATATTCTTTGCTGTCAGAAAGAGCCCAGACAGATTCAAAATAGTCAGTGAGCTGGCGAATGGAGGAAGAGTCGTTTTCTGCCGTCTCATAGACAAATAATTCACGATCAATATTTTTGGACCTGGAGTAGTCGCCGAGAAATAAATTTGTCGTATTTCTTCCGCCGAGCAGATACATTTTCTGGTCGACAATGACGTATTTGTCATGCATCCTTGCCTGTAAGTTCCAAGGTTTTAAAAGATTTATAGGATTGTAAATGCGAACCGAGACGCCACGGTCAGCAGCGTGCAGCAGAGATGCCATCATATCCTGCCCTGATTTGTCCGCATTAAAATCAAAAGTAGAGAGGATGATTTCGTCTTTTGCCTCGTCAAGCATATGTAATCGGTACAATAAGGCATCTGTGTTGTCATTGATATATGCAACCCGTTCCGTACCGGCAGTATCACTGTAAAATGACTGTTTTGCGAACTTTTTCTGATAAGATACAGAGACATTCTTGTGTTGAATATATGGAATGGCAAGCAGCGCAATATAAATTAGCAAAAAGAGAAGTAAAATCTTTCCGATTGGTAAGCTTCTGAGTGAAAATAAGTGTTTCTTTTCCATAATAAAATCCCTCCTGTATGCTAGTATAAATCGAAATATACCTTTTGTGTTGGATTTGAAATATTAAATTTTTAGAAAGCGAGCTAACTTTTATAGGGCAGAGTGGGAGCAGTGAGAAAAAATAAATTGACATTTCCCGATGAAGAACTTATAATGTAGGTATATTGGGTGTGTAACTGTACGGCAGGCATTAACCTTACATGAACGTTATTTTGGATGTTTTTGTAGGTTAATGCTTTTTTGTTGCATAAATACATGTAAAACTCCAAAGTATCTTCATAAGAGCCAAACGAGTCAACAAGAAAGGGGAAAAGAAAGGTGAAAGACAAGATTTTTGGTATTTTACAGAGAATCGGAAGATCTTTTATGCTTCCGATTGCAATTCTTCCGGTGGCGGGTCTGCTGCTTGGAATCGGAAGTTCGTTTACAAATGAGACAACAATTGCCACATACGGACTTCAGAAAATATTAGGAGACGGGACAGTGCTCCATGCACTGCTTACGATCATGAATAAGGTCGGAAGTGCGGTGTTTGATAATCTGCCATTGATTTTTGCGGTTGGTGTTGCAATTGGAATGGCAAAAAAAGAAAAAGAGGTTGCGGCATTATCTGCATTAATTGCATATTTTGTTATGAATGTGGCAATCAATGGTATGCTGGTAGTAACAGGGGAAATTACAGCGGATGGGCAGATTGCCAAAGATGTGCTGGAAGGAACAATCGCATCTGTATGTGGAATACAGTCTCTTCAGATGGGTGTATTTGGGGGTATCATTGTCGGACTTGGTGTTGCGGCGCTCCATAACCGTTTCCACAAAATCGCACTTCCGAATGCATTGTCATTTTTTGGAGGTTCCAGATTTGTTCCGATTATCTCTACAATTGTATATATGTTTGTTGGAATTGGTATGTATTTTGTGTGGCCGCCGGTTCAGAATGGCATCTATGCGCTTGGAGGGCTGGTTACAGGAAGCGGATATGCGGGAACTTTGATTTTTGGTATTATTAAGCGTGCCTTGATTCCGTTTGGACTGCATCATGTGTTTTATATGCCGTTTTGGCAGACAGGTGTCGGCGGAAGTATGGAAGTGGCTGGACAGGTTGTGCAGGGAGGTCAGAATATCTTCTTTGCCCAATTGGCGGATTCGGCGAATATCGCACACTTCAGTGCAGATGCAACCAGATATTTCTCAGGTGAATTTATATTTATGATCTTTGGACTTCCGGGCGCTGCGCTTGCGATGTACCGCTGTGCAAAACCGGAAAAAAGAAAAGCAGCAGGCGGATTACTGCTCTCAGCAGCATTGGCATGTATGCTGACGGGTATCACAGAGCCGTTGGAATTTTCATTTTTATTCGTGGCGCCGGCGTTGTTCGTTGTTCAGGTCATCCTGGCAGGTTCTGCGTATATGGTGGCGCATATGCTGAATATCGCGGTAGGACTTACATTTTCAGGAGGATTCCTTGATTTCTTCCTGTTTGGAATTTTACAGGGAAATGAAAAGACAAACTGGATGAGAGTCATTCCGGTTGGAATTATTTACTTTATTTTATACTATGCGATTTTCACGTTTATGATCAAGAAGTTCAACTTTAAGACACCGGGACGTGAAGATGACGATGCAGAGACAAAACTGTACACAAAAGCAGATGTAAATGCAAGAAAAGAAGGGAATCAGACGACATCAAATGAGGCACATATGGATCCGGTGAGTGCACTTATCACAAAGGGACTTGGTGGAAAGGCTAATATCAGTGATGTGGATTGCTGTGCGACAAGACTTCGTATTACAGTCGAAGATGCAGGAAAAGTAAATGAGGATATTTTAAAACAGAGTGGTTCCAGAGGAATCGTAAAAAAAGGTCAGGGAGTGCAGATCATTTATGGACCACAGGTGACTGTGATCAAGGCGAATCTGGAAGATTATCTGGAAACAGCGGATGATAGCTTGGAAGAGACAGAAGAGGTGATTGAGAGACCTTCTTCCGAGGAGAACGCTGTGACAGAGAAAACAGTCAAAGACGAAGGAAAAGTGACAGAGACAATCATCATATCAAGTCCGATTACCGGGAAAGCGGTGGAAGTAGCAGAGATACCGGACGAAGGATTTGCAGGAAAGATGATGGGAGACGGTGCAGGTGTGACCCCGACAGAGGCAGAAATCATGGCGCCGGAAGATGGTGTGGTTGCATTTGTATTTGAAACAAAACATGCGCTTGGATTCCAGACGGACTCAGGTCTTGAGATGCTTTTGCATATCGGAATCGATACGGTTGCACTGAATGGACAGGGATTTGAAGTGTTTGTTGAAAATGGTCAGAGTGTGAAAAAAGGAGATCTGTTGATGAAAATAGATGTCTCATATCTGACAGAGCATGCACCGTCTCTTTGCTCGCCGGTTCTTTGCACAGATCTGAAAGAAAACCAGAAAGTGAGACTGCTTGCCGAGGGTGAGGTGAAAGCAGGAGAGCCATTGTTTGCAGTGGATTGTTACGAAAAATAGTGAACAGTAACGGAAATAAAAAGTTTCAAGCGGACCGGAAAGGTCCGCTTCAGACTGTAGACAAAGTCCCGGACAGAAGTCCGGGTTTTTCTTTTATCAAGTTTTCCACATTTCTAACGTTTTTCCATAGATTTACCAAGAAAAATGGTTCGGTTATCAACTTTATTTTCCAAGGTTTTTCAAGCACTTCATGATATAATTAGGGTATCAGGAGGTAGTGCTTATGATGACGAAAAATGCAGATAAAAAAAGAGAACAAATACAGATGTTTTGTATGGATGATATGGTTCCTCAAAACCATATGCTTCGCTTGATAGACAAAGCGATTAACTGGAACTTCATTTATGAACTTGTTGAAGAAAAATATTCTCCTGATAACGGACGTCCAAGTATGGATCCAGTTATGCTGATTAAAATTCCTTTTATTCAGTACCTTTATGGCATAAAAAGTATGCGGCAAACAATCAAAGAAATTGAAGTAAATGTTGCATATCGATGGTTTCTTGGATTGGATATGTTGGATCCCGTACCACATTTTTCTACGTTTGGAAAGAACTATACACGTCGTTTTAAAGATACAGATCTTTTTGAACAGATTTTTTCAAAGATTTTAGAAGAATGCATGAAATTCAAATTGGTGGATACAGAACATATTTTTGTGGATTCTACACATGTGAAAGCATGTGCAAATAGTAAAAAGATGAGAAAACGGGTGGCACATGAACAGGCATTATGGTACGAGCAGGAATTAAAAGAAGAAATTCAGAAAGACCGGGCGGCACATGGGAAGAAACCTTTGAAAGATAATGATAAAAATGATTCTCCACCACCAACTGCAAGCGGAGGAGAAAGTTTTGCAGATGAAACAGAATCTCAGATTCCGGAAGGAGCAAAAACACAAAAGTGCAGCACCAGCGATCCGGAAAGTGGCTGGTTTCGTAAAGGAGAACATAAACATGTTTTTGCATATGCAGTAGAAACAGCTTGTGATAAACATGGTTGGATTTTAGGATATACTGTTCATCCCGGAAACGAACATGATAGCCGTACATTTCCGCTATTGTATGAGAAAATAAAAGATTTCAAACCGGATATGATGATAATGGATGCCGGCTATAAAACGCCTGCCATCGCCCATCTTCTCTTGGAGGGTCGGGGTTTTCAGCCATACCACGGGCAACCGGCTTCATCGGATTCAGTGCACGGGCACGGAATTCAGCCAAAGCT
>ENA-UPSY01002686-UPSY01002686.1-human-gut-metagenome-genome-assembly--contig:-NODE-2686-length-14426-cov-3.872604_pt1 | contig 14426 bp, 10 predicted proteins | sample MGYA00250044_ERZ773365 | MGnify/ENA primary metagenome ERZ773365 (study PRJEB29103, sample SAMN06111932) | human gut metagenome | biome: human gut; feature: ankylosing spondylitis patient; material...
TCAGAAGCAGATGGAACGATCAGTTTTGGAGATTACACTCTGGATGCAAAGGCAAAGCTTGATAACTTCGGGCATCATAAGGCAGAAGAACTAACCCGTCCTGATGTTTTATTCATATCCCGTTCGTTGGCGGAAAAAATAAGAGAAGGGAACAGTTTGGAAAGTGTTATAGGCAAGACTTTATCCGTTGACCGCAAAGAGCCGATGAGCATACGTGGTGTCTTTGAAGATATGGGTGAAAACGCAGATATACATTTTGATGTAGTGGTACCGATGAGCAAGTTGTGGAATCTGGCTCGTGGGGGCTGGGGATATGATATCAGTTATATGTCGATTATTCGTTTTCGCGATCCTGCTAAAGATATAAAGGCGGTGGAAGCACGAATACCTGATATGCTTAAGAAATACATGGCTGACTCCTCGAATAAAAAGAAATCTCATCGTTTTTCTTTCCGTCCTTTATTAGAATATCATACGGCAGATCCGACAGTACGGCTTATGATATTAATGATGTCCGTGCTGGGGATTGCAATCTTGTTGATTGCAGCTTTTGATTATGTGCTCATTGCTGTTTCATCTTTAGCCAGGAGGGCAAAGTCTATCGGAGTACACAAATGTTGTGGTGCAACAGATAACAGTATTTTTAGAATGTTTCTGACAGAGACAGCTCTTGTTCTTTTCATTTCAGTATTGCTGACGATGTTGCTCATTTTTCAGTTTCGGGAGTTTGTGGAAGAAATTGCCGGTATACGTTTAAGCTCACTTTTTACGTGGCAGACACTTTGGGTACCGTTGACCGTACTTTTGGTTGTTTTTATTTTGGCGGGCGCCATACCGGCAAGCATATTTGCATCAATTCCTGTAACACAAGTTTTTCGACGTTATGCAGAACGTAAGACATCTTGGAAACGTCCGTTGTTATTTATCCAATTTGCCGGTATGACTTTTATTTTAGGTTTTCTTATGGTTGTATTCTGCCAATATCACATGGCGATGAACAAAGATTTGGGATATAATCCCGAACGCGTGGTAATGGGTTGGAAGAAGCTGGGCAGTAACCGGCAAAATGCCAAGAGTTTTTTTATGAATTTGCCTATGGTTGAGGAACATGGGGTAGGTCAGCAGGCCATCTGGAGAAGTTGGTCGGGAGAGGTGTTCAATGTGGGGGAAGGACGGACTATCAAAGGCCGGTTTGAGTGGATCGGAGATGATTTTGTGCCTATGATGAAAATACAGATATTACATGGCAAAAATGTAACATCTCCAAAAGAGGCCTTAGTGAATGAAGAGTTTGTACGTCGGGCCGGATGGACGGATGAGCCGATAGGGAAACAGTTGTCTATATGGGGAAAGGAAGTTACAATCGTTGGCGTAATGAAGAATTTCTCTGTTCAAAGTGTATATCATCCTCAGTATCCGGTATTACTGTTGGGAAGCGGTAGTGATTCTAACCCGGGACTTCATTACGTACGATTGAAAGAGCCTTTTGATGAGAACCTGAAGAAACTGAATGCATTAATGGCAGAAACTTTTCCAACAGAAGACGTTGTCTTTTATTCGCTGACTCAAAAGCTGGATGAGCAATATACGGATATTACACGTTTTCGGAATGCAGTACTTTTGGCGTCAATCTCTATTTTCTTTATAGCCTTAATGGGATTGTTGGGATATGTCGGTGACGAGATTCGTTTTTGCAGGAAAGAGATTGCTATCCGAAAAGTGAATGGTGCGGATACTTGTGGCATATTGAAATTGTTTTCCGCAAACGTATTGTGGACAGCCCTTCCGGCGGTGCTTATCGGTGCAGGACTGGCCTATTGGATAGGTATGAAATGGTTGGAACAATTTAGTGAATCCGTCAATCTGAGTATTTGGTTATTTGCCGGAGTCATAGCGTTTGTATTAGTTGTGATACTAGTTTGTGTAATACTTAAAGCATGGGAAGTTGCTAATGAGAATCCGGTGAACAGCATAGCGAATGAATAATTGAAATATAATGAATTTAAAATATAATTGAGAAAAATGATACAAATCGAAAACATCAGTAAAGTATTCCGTACTTCCGAAGTGGAGACGGTTGCATTGAATCATGTAAATCTAGAAGTAAAAGAAGGAGAGTTCGTAGCTATTATGGGACCCTCGGGCTGTGGTAAATCCACTTTGTTGAATATCCTCGGACTTTTGGATAATCCTACCGAAGGCTCCTATCAGTTAATGGGGCAGGAAGTTGCCGGGCTGAAAGAGAAAGAACGTACTCATATGCGTAAGGGTAAGTTAGGTTTTGTATTTCAGAGTTTCAATCTGATAGACGAATTGAATGTTTATGAAAACGTAGAACTTCCGCTTACTTATCTGGGACTAAAATCTTCCGAACGTCGCCGAATGGTAGAAGATATTCTGAAACGGATGAACATCAGCCACCGTGCCAAACACTTCCCGCAACAACTCTCCGGCGGGCAGCAACAACGTGTGGCAATCGCCCGTGCGGTTGTCACCAATCCTAAACTAATTCTTGCCGATGAGCCTACGGGTAACCTTGACTCAAAGAATGGTGCCGAAGTAATGAACCTGCTGACAGAACTGAATAAGGAAGGAACTACAATTATTATGGTGACTCACTCACAGCATGATGCGAGTTTTGCTCATCGCACTGTACATTTGTTCGATGGAAGTATTGTAGCGAGTGTAACAGCCTAAATGAAAAATCGACAATGAGACAAATCTACTATACTTTATGCACATTGTTACGCGAATGCGGGTCGAATATCATAAGAGTAATATCCCTCTCTTTAGGTCTTACCATTGGTGTGCTGCTTTTCTCACAAATAGCCTTTGAACTGAGCTATGAACAATGCTATCCGGAAGCGGAACGTCTGGCTCTTGTGCGGTGTCAGATGACAAATGCCAGTACAGGAGAGACAAGAGGGGATGATGGAGAAAATAGCTATGATTATACCGTCTTTGATGTGGTGGCAGCTACTTTGGCGCAAGATATGCCCGATGAAATAGAAACAGCCAGTTGTGTACTTCCTCAAACAGGTTTTAGTATTTATTATGAAGATAAACTGCTATCTGATATAAATTACATCTACGGAGACACTTGTTTCTTTCAGACCTTCGGCATACCGGTACTGAAAGGAACCCCCAAAGATATGATTATGCCCGGAAGCGTTTTTGTATCTCAAAGCTTTGCCCGTAGAATATTTGGGGATGAAAATCCTATAGGAAAGGTGCTTTCGGCAGATAAACGACATGACTTTACCATTCGTGGCATATATAAAGACGTACCGGAAAATACGATGCTCGTTCACGACTTTGTTGTGTCTGTTCATCGGAACGGTGGTTATCAGGGAGGAGCAGGTTGGAGAGGAAATGATGTCTTTTATGCTTTTCTCCGTTTACGCGATGCTTCGGATATTGATAAGGTGAACAGTAATATTCAGCGAGTGATTAAAAAATATACGTCTTTGGATTTGGACGGCTGGAAAGTTGAATTTAGTGCTATCCCACTGGTGAAGCGTCATTTGTCCTCTCCTGAAGTACAGAAACGGCTGGTTATTTACGGATTCCTCGGCTTTGCTGTTTTCTTTGTAGCAATCATGAATTATATGTTGATATCCATTGCCACTTTGAGCCGCCGTGCGAAAGGAGTAGGTGTACATAAATGTAATGGAGCTAGTTCGACCAATATCTTCAATATGTTTCTGGTAGAGACAGGAGTCCTTGTCATTATCTCCGTATTACTTAGCTTCTTACTGATTTTCAATACACGTGGCTTGATTGAAGATTTACTTTCTGTCCGGCTTTCCTCGCTTTTTACATGGGAAACATTATGGGTGCCGTTACTCACTATCCTTGTACTTTTCATCGTGGCGGGCGGCATGCCGGGACGACTATTTTCACGTATTCCTGTCACGCAAGTGTTCCGTCGGTATACCGACGGAAAGAAAGGTTGGAAACGCTCTCTGCTATTTGTGCAATTTACAGGAGTATCTTTCGTTTTGGGGTTACTATTGGTCACTTTATTACAATACAGTCATCTTATGAACCGAGATATGGGGATCGTTGTGCCTGGTTTGACTCAAGCCGAAAGTTGGCTTCCCGGAAAGACGGTAGCGCATATAAAGGATGAATTGCGCCGCCAACCCATGGTAGAGGGAGTAACGGTTGCAGCGAATAGTGTGCTTGGCGAGTATTGGACACGAGGGCTGATGAATAACGAGGGTAAACGGATTACTACACTCAATTTCAACTATTGCCATTATAATTATCCTGAAGTAATGGGCATCAAAATAATAGAAGGAACTGATTTGAAAAAGCAGGACGATCTGCTGGTAAATGAAGAAGTGGTGCGCCTGATGAAGTGGACCGACGGTGCAGTGGGGAAGCGGTTGAATGACGTTCCGGGAACGATTGTAGGTGTTTTCCGGGATATCCGCAACACTAGCTTTTATTCACCCCAGTCTCCCATTGCGCTGATCGGAGATGAGAAGTATCATGCGAATCATGCATTCAATGTTCGCCTGAAAGAACCTTATAGTGAAAATCTGAAACGTCTGAATAAGTTTATGGAAAATACATTCCCGAATGTCGCTTTACGCTTTGTCTTGGTTGATGATATAATAAAAGGTGTATATAAAGATGTGTATCGTTTCCGCAATTCCGTCTGGATTACTTCTGCTTTCATTCTGCTGATTGTCATCATGGGACTGATTGGCTATGTGAACGATGAAACTCAACGCCGGAGCAAAGAGATAGCTATCCGGAAGGTGAACGGAGCTGAAGCCTCACACATCTTGAGGTTACTGACACGCGATATTCTTTGCGTTTCCGCCATTTCTATCCTGATAGGTACGGCTGTGTCTTATTTTGCAGGACGGGCATGGCTCGACCAGTTTGCAGAACAGATTGATTGGAACCCGTTACTTTTTATAGGTACAGCCTTATTTGTTCAATTGCTGATTATACTTTGTGTGGTACTCAAAGCATGGTATATTGCCAATGAAAATCCGGTAAAGAGTATCAAAACCGAATAGAAATAATAGGCAGAATAGGGTAGATACTACCTTATTCTGCTATCGGATGTTGTTTGGAAACCTTCTTGATATAGATTATTAAACTGACTACCGCCGTGATAAATGCCAACGCATCCGACACCGGCATACTAATCCAGATCCCCTTCAATCCCCACCAATTAGGGAAAAGTAACAAACAAGGCAACAAATAAAGCAACTGCCGTGTCAACGACAGGAAAATACTTATTTTAGCCTTGCCGATGCTTTGGAAGAAGTTACCGATAACAATTTGTGCTCCTACGAATGGGAACATAATCACCGTGATGCGAAGCCCGTCGACGGCAAGATCGATCAAATGATCGCTGTCTGTGAAAATGGCCGATACTGCATGGGGAAAAAGTTCACAGATAAAGAATCCGCTACTGGTGATAACCACCCCCGAAACAATTCCCAGTTTCAACGTCTGTTTCACCCGGTCTATCTTCTGTGCTCCGAAGTTGTAGCCTACAATAGGCTGCATTCCCATAGTTAATCCGAGCACAATCATTACATAAAGCGTTAGCAACCGGTTGATAATACCATATGCCCCGATAGCCATATCGCCTCCATGATTTTGTAGACTGTTATTGATAATGATTACTATGACACAAGCACATACATTCATCAGGAACGGCGACATGCCGATAGCGAAGATATTGCCGACGATTCTACGCTTCATCTTCCATACCTTCCCTTCAAAATGTACCGTACTGTCCTGCTTGAAGAAATGGCTCACTACCCACACCATACCGATCAACTGTGAAATGACTGTTGCCGTGGCAGCTCCCCGCATTCCCCATTCAAAGTGAAAGATAAAGATAGGAGCGAGGATGATGTTGGAGAGCACCGTTGCCATGGAAGTAATCATAGCCTTCTTCGGATATCCGGTGGCACGCATCACGTTATTCAGCCCGATCATCGTATACGTGATCGGTGTTCCCAATAAAATAACCTGCATAAAGCTGCGGGCATAAGGCAGCGTATCTGCGCTGGCACCGAAAAAGACCAGTATATCATCGAGGAAGATAAAAGACAATATTCCGAAAAAGAAAGAATTGGTGATACAAAGCATTAACGTGTGCGACAGGATTTCCGTAGCCCCTTTCATATCTTTCTGCCCTAGCCGGATAGATGCGAGCGTGGAACCTCCGGCAGAAACAAGTGTACAGAAGGCAACCACCAGATTCATCAGAGGGAAACTCACCGCCAGTCCGGCGATAGCCATGGCGCCTACACCGTGCCCGATGAATATGCTGTCAATAATATTGTAGATAGAAGTAATTGTCATCCCGATAATGGCAGGGATAGAATACTGCAACAGCAGTTTGCCGATACTCTCTTTTCCTAATATATGCGGGTCGTTTTTACTCATGCGTCTGAATCTTTAATGTTGGATGAAAAACGAAAGTTACGTTTTTTTAAGTAGTGCAAAGGTACGAATAATTTGCCTGATTCGATGATTATTCGGAACTTTGCACAAGTCAATACACAAGGTTTAACGTTTAAGGTAAAAAGAAAGTTTAGCTATGGATACAACAAAAATAATTGCAGTATTATTCGATTTTGACGGTGTGATTATGGACACCGAAACCCAGTATACTGTCTTTTGGAACGAGCAAGGGCATAAGTACCTGGGGGAAGAAGACTTCGGCCGCTGTATTAAAGGGCAAACATTGACACAAATCTATGAGAAATATTTCTCGGACAAACCGGAAGCTCAGGAAGAAATAACCGCCCGCCTCAATCTCTTTGAGAAAGCGATGTCCTACAAATATATTCCCGGTGTAGAAGCTTTTATCGCTGACCTTCGCCGTCATGGTGCAAAGATAGCGGTGGTGACCAGTTCCAATGAAGATAAGATGCAGAATGTTTATAACGCTCACCCCGAATTTAAAGGAATGGTAGACCGAATCCTGACCGGCGAGATGTTCGCCCATTCCAAGCCTGCTCCCGATTGTTTCCTGTTGGGTATGGAAGTATTCAGTGCGACTCCCGAAAACACCTACGTATTTGAAGACTCTTTCCACGGGTTGCAAGCCGGAATGACATCCGGTGCTACCGTTATCGGTCTCGCCACTACTAACACACGAAAGGCCATTACCGGAAAAGCACACTATATAATAGATGACTTTGCGGAAATGACCTACGAAAAATTGCTTACGATGCAACGTTAACGCTATTTCCTACAATATTTCAGTTTATCCTTTTAATCGTTGCAAGGCAATTTTAGAGAACGATTGAAAGGATTTCTTGTTTTTCTTTCCCAGTTATGAATTAAATGTTATAACTTTGCCGCAATTTTTGATAGCGTCCGACGCTATTATGGTACTTTAGTTTTTAATTTAAAATTTAAAAGACATGGCTGGTTATATATCAGATGATACAAGAAAAGTGACTACTCATCGCCTGGTTGAAATGAAACAGAGAGGCGAAAAAATATCTATGCTTACTGCGTATGATTACACTATGGCACAAATTGTAGACGGTGCGGGAATGGATGTAATCCTTGTAGGCGACTCCGCTTCTAATGTAATGGCGGGTAATGTGACTACATTGCCTATCACTCTCGACCAGATGATTTATCATGCTAAATCCGTGGTTCGCGGAGTAAAACGTGCTATGGTGGTAGTCGATATGCCTTTCGGTTCCTATCAGGGAAATGAAATGGAAGGCCTTGCTTCTGCTATCCGTATTATGAAAGAAAGCCATGCAGACGCATTGAAACTGGAAGGTGGAGAAGAAATCATCGACACGGTGAAACGTATTATCAGTGCAGGCATTCCGGTCATGGGACACTTGGGACTAATGCCGCAGTCAATCAATAAATACGGAACCTATACTGTGCGTGCCAAGGACGATGCTGAAGCGGACAAACTGATTCGTGACGCTCATCTGCTTGAAGAAGCGGGTTGTTTCGCCATTGTTCTCGAAAAGATTCCCGCTACTCTTGCCGAACGTGTAGCTGCCGAATTGACAATCCCTATTATCGGTATTGGTGCCGGTGGTCATGTAGACGGTCAGGTATTGGTTATTCAGGATATGCTTGGGATGAACAACGGATTCCGTCCGCGTTTCCTTCGCCGTTATGCCGATTTATACACGGTAATGACCGACGCGATCAGCCGTTACGTATCCGACGTGAAGAATTGTTACTTCCCCAACGAGAAGGAACAATATTAAGATAGTATATGGCAGTTAAATTGTGGACAGTTCATTTTATGCGGATATGTGTAGCTAATTTGCTGTTGTTTATATCCTTGTACGTGTTGTTTCCGGTGCTTCCCATTGAAATGTCGGAACGTCTCGGATTGCCGGTGACGGAGACAGGGGTTATCTTTCTCTTTTTCACGCTGGGAATGTTTCTTATCGGTCCTTTCCATGCCTATCTGGTAGATGCATACAAACGTAAGAATGTATGCCTGTTTTCTTTTGCCCTTATGGTAGCGGCAACGGTAGGTTATGCTTTTGTGACGAACATTACGGAACTTATCCTGCTGAGCACCGTGCAGGGGCTGGCATTCGGTATCGCTACTACCGCAGGAATTACGCTAGCCATTGACATTACGAACTCTACGCTTCGTAGTGCCGGAAACGTCAGTTTTTCATGGATAGCACGACTGGGAATGATTCTCGGAATTATCCTCGGCGTCTGGTTCGACCAACACTATGCATTTAAGACTTTGCTAACGGTATCCGTTACTACTGGTGCTTTGGGGATTCTGACAGTAGCCGGTGTTTATGTTCCCTTTCGTGCACCGTTTGTCACTAAACTGTATTCATTCGACCGCTTTCTGCTGCTTCGCGGGTGGGTTCCTGCCATAAACCTGATCCTGATAACGTTTATACCGGGGTTACTGATTCCGCTTGTACATCCTTCCCTCAACGATATCGTACTGGGAGATACGGGTGTATCTATGCCCTTTTTCGCCGGAGTGGGAATGGGCTATCTGGCTTCCCTGGTTATCGCTCGCTTGTTTATCCTGAAAGAGAAAACGCTGAGGTTGGTGATTATGGGACTCGGATTGGAGATACTGGCAATCTGCCTGTTGAAAGCAGGTTATTCTAGCGGTATTTCTTCCGTTCTGCTGGGATTGGGATTAGGACTGATAATGCCGGAATTTCTGGTGATGTTCGTAAAACTGTCTCACCATTGTCAACGGGGTACAGCCAATACAACTCATCTGCTGGCTGGTGAAGTCGGCATTACACTTGGAATTGCTGTTGCGTGCTATATGGATACGGATACCGATCAAATGTTTTACATAGGACAAATCGTTGCTTCGGTCGCCTTATTGTTCTTTGTGCTGATAACGTATCCATATTATATCAAAAAGAAAGTGAGATAAGGCGTCATTATCCCTACGGCATTATGACGCTATGATATAAAAATAGTGACGCTATTACTTGCGGATAGCGTCACTATTTTTATATAGATTCGGTTCTTAATTCCGGCTTACTTGTTTTACTCCCTTTACCGTCCGTAGCTTCTTGATAAGAGCTTCCAGATGTCCGGTGTCACCTACCATGACAGTCAACGTTCCGGAGAACAACCCGTCGTTGGAATCAATCCCGATAGAACGCAGCGTGATACCATTCTCTTTGGAAATGATAGAAGTGATATTTGTTACAATACCGATATCATCATGCCCTACAACACGCAGCGTAATAGGATATTGCGTACCTACCGACTTACCCGCCCAACGTGCTTTCACAATCCGGTAGCCGAAACGCTCGCGCATTTGCGTAGCATTCGGACAGTCTGCCCGGTGAATCTTGATACCTCCGCTCACTGTCACGAATCCGAACACATCATCTCCGTAAATAGGATTACAACATTTTGCCAGTTTAAATTCCAGTCCTTTCAGGTTCTGGTCGATCACAAGCACATCCTCTTTGGATGTTGATTCCTCCTGTGCGGCTTGCAAATTGTAACCCTCGGCGCTACGGTAAATAATTTCATCATGCGTGTCGTTGTCCCGTTTCTGCTGTTCGACATATTTATCCAGCGTCTCGTTGACATCCAGCGCTCCGTCCGCTATTTTCTGATAAAACTCCGTCACATTTTTGAATCCCAGACGCTTGATAAGGCGCATCATTGTCGCTTCATCATATTCCAGTTTGCGGTTTTTGAACTTTCGTTCCAGCGTCTCTTTAGCGAAAGCGTGCTGGCGTGCCACCATTTCTTTGAGTGCCTGCCGTATCTTGGTGCGTGCTTTAGAAGTCGTCACGATGTTCAGCCAGTCCTGTTTTGGTGTCTGGGTGTTCGATGTCATGATTTCCACCTGATCGCCGCTGTTAAGCTTCTGTTTCAACTGTACATTTTTGCCGTTCACTTTGGCGCCGATGCATTTGCATCCCAGCTTACTGTGAATATGAAATGCAAAATCGAGTACAGTAGCTCCTTTGGCAAGTTTGAATAAATCCCCTTTCGGGGTAAATACAAATACCTCATCTTCGTAAAGGTCCATTTTAAACTGGTCCATAACCTTCATCGAATCGTTGTCGGCGTTTTCCAGTGCCTCCCTGACGGAAGTCAGCCATTCGTCCAGTCCCGTCTCGCCTTTGATACCTTTATATCTCCAGTGGGCGGCCAAACCCCGCTCTGCGATTTCGTCCATTCGGCGGGTACGGATCTGTACCTCCACCCATTTTCCTTCCGGCCCCATGACGGTGATGTGCAACGACTCATAACCATTACTTTTCGGAATCGAGAGCCAGTCGCGCAGACGCTTCGGGTTCGGTTGGTACATATCCGTCACAATAGAATACACCTGCCAGCACTCCTGCTTTTCCTTAGCGGGTTCCGGATCGGAATCCAGGATAATACGAATAGCGAACAAGTCATAAATCCCTTCAAACGGGGTCTTCTGCTTCTGAATCTTGTTCCATATCGAATGTATCGACTTGGTGCGTCCCTTAATGTCGAACGTCAGTCCGGCTTCCGCGACCTTCTTTTTTATCGGTTCGATGAAGGCGGCAATATATTTGTCGCGGGAAGCTTTCGTCTCGTTCAGCTTCTCCTTTATATAATAATACGTTTCCCGTTGGGTGTACTTCAATGATAAGTCTTCCAGCTCCGACTTTAGCTTGTAAAGCCCCAGCTTGTGTGCCAGTGGAGCATATAAGTAAGCTGCCTCATTCGCAACCTTGACGCGGTCTTCCTCGTTTCCGGTATCCTTAATCTGGCGCATTACGTTCACACGGTCGGCAATCATAATCAGGATCACACGCATATCTTCGGCAAATGACAGGAGAAGGTTGCGGAAATTCTCCGATTCGATAGCCGGACTCTTGGAGTACAGTTCATTCGTTTTCACCAATCCTTTGATGATACTGCCTACATCTTCCCCGTATTCGGTGTTCACGTCCTCAATGCTCAGGATATGTGCTTTCACAATTTCATGCAGCATGATTCCGATAAGGCACGAACCTTTCATTCCGATTTCCTCGGCTACGATAACAGCCGTTTGTAAATCTCTGATGACGGGATTCATCCCGAAGTTATTGCGTTGCAACCCGTTACATTGGGCGGCTTTGATTAGATGTTTCTTTAACTTTTGGCAATCCCTCCAGGAAATACTGTCTCCGGCGGATTGCATTAAATGCCGGTAGAGTGAAAAAAGCTCCTTTTTTTCCTCTGATGTAAAAAAGTCGTCCATATTCAATCTTGTTAATTCGACGTAAAATTACTTTTTTTCTTGGTTATTCGGTAAGAAGTAAATAACATTTTGTATTTTTGGGCATCAATTAATTAAAATAGATAGTATGATAACGACACAGGACAAAGAGTTGCTTGCCAAAAAAGGCATCACGGAAGCGCAAATAGCAGAGCAACTAGCATGCTTCCAGACGGGTTTCCCTTTTTTGAAACTGGATGCGGCTGCTTCCATAGAGAAAGGTATCTTAGCTCCCGATGCAGAAGAACAAAAAGCTTATTTAGCTGCTTGGGACGCATATAAGAACACAGATAAGACTATTGTGAAATTCGTTCCTGCCTCGGGTGCTGCGAGTCGTATGTTCAAGAACTTGTTCGAGTTTCTGTCTGCCGAATATGACAAGCCCACTACAAAGTTCGAACAGGCATTTTTTGACGGTATCAGGAATTTTGCTTTCTATGACGATTTGAATGTAGCCTGCCAGCGTACTGCCGGAAAAGACATACCGGGACTACTGGAAGAAGGCAATTATAAAGCTGTGGTAGCCGCATTGCTCGAAACGGCCGGATTGAATTACGGCGCACTTCCGAAAGGGCTGCTCAAATTCCACAAATATCCCGAAGGCCCGCGTACCCCGCTCGAAGAACATCTTGCTGAAGGTGCTATGTATGCTGCCGGAAAAAGTGGCAAGGTCAATGTACATTTCACTGTATCTACGGAACATCGCGAACTATTCAAGAAACTAGTGGAAGAAAAGACCGGAGAATTTGCGAAACGCTACGGAGTGGATTACTACATCACCTTCTCCGAGCAGAAACCGAGCACGGACACTATTGCAGCCGATATGGACAACCAACCGTTCCGCGATAACGGTAAACTGTTGTTCCGCCCGGGAGGACACGGTGCGCTGATCGAGAACCTCAATGACCTTGACGCCGATATTATCTTTATCAAGAATATCGACAATGTAGTGCCCGATAAACTGAAAGCTGACACAGTGACTTATAAGAAACTGATTGCCGGTGTACTGGTAACTTTGCAGAAAAAAGCTTTCGAGTATCTTGAGTTGCTTGATAGCGGAAAATATACGCATGAGCAAGTTATGGAAATTCTTCAGTTCCTGCAAAAACAACTTTTCTGCAAGAATCCCGAAGTGAAAAATCTCGAAGACGCCGAGTTGGTGATCTATCTGAAACAGAAGTTGAACCGTCCGATGCGTGTCTGCGGTATGGTGAAGAACGTAGGCGAACCGGGTGGTGGTCCGTTCCTGGCATACAATAGCGACGGAACAATCTCCCTGCAAATCCTCGAAAGTTCTCAGATTGACATGAATGACCCTGCAAAAAAGGAAATGTTTGAGAAGGGAACTCACTTCAATCCGGTAGACTTGGTTTGTGCTGTTCGTGATTACAAAGGACATAAGTTTGACTTAGTGAGATTTGTAGATAAAGCAACCGGTTTCATTTCATATAAATCGAAGAATGGTAAAGACTTGAAGGCTCTTGAGCTTCCCGGCTTATGGAATGGTGCCATGAGTGACTGGAATACGGTATTCGTAGAAGTACCGCTTACTACCTTTAATCCGGTAAAGACTGTAAATGACTTGTTGCATGAGCAACACCAGTAATCAGATGTTGAAAAAACAAGATGATAATTACAGCCAATTATAGATATTAGAGAAAGCGACCGCTTGATAATTTAGGATTGAGCGGTCGTTTATATGCCACAGACCTATAAAAAGAGTGTTTAGATGAATCAGATTGAGAAGATTATTGATATTGCTACTTGGAACAGAAAAGAACATTTTGAACATTTTAGTGCCTTTGACGATCCTTTTTTCGGTGTAACGGTCAATGTAGACTGTACCCGTGCTTACCGGGAAGCCAAAAATAAAGGCGTTTCCTTTTCCCTTTTGCTCCTGCATCGTATCATCACGGCTGCCGCCAAAGTAGAAGAGTTCCGTTATCGTATCGAAGGAGAAAAAGTTGTATGTTATGACAGTCTCCTGCCCGAAGCTACCGTAGGTCGTGCCGACCATACATTCTCATTCGCTTCCTTTGAATACGATCCCGATGAACTGACCTTTATCCTCAAAGCGAAAGCTGAAATGGAACGACTGCAAACTACTACCGGATTGAATAAGGAAGGAACTTTTCATCCCAATGCCATTCATTATTCGGCAGTGCCGTGGCTCACCTTTACAGACATGAAGCACCCCACGAACATGCGTTCGGGTGACAGCGTACCGAAAATATCCACAGGAAAATACTTTCGGGAAGGGGAGAAGTTGATGTTACCTATTTCCGTCACTTGTCACCATGGGTTAATGGACGGTTATCATGTGGCAAAATTCATCGAATCTCTTGATTTGTAGGTTCGCACCAATTTATAAAGACTAAACAAACCATATATGAGACCAAAGGTATTAAAGTGGGAGGTCATCATTCTTTGCGTAGTACTATTTTTTCCGGGGATTTCCTTGAATGCACAGGAGGTTCGGCAGGATGATATTTATGAAATCCGGCAAAGCAGTTTCTCGAGGTATGGATTTGATACGCTCTCTGTGCATACTCCTCATCGCTTTATTCATCGTCTGGGGGTGGAAGTCCGTCCGCAATATGTGTTTCCTACCAATCCCTTCTTGCAGGGAGAACAACGCTTCATAACTGCTGTCATCAGCTTGCAGTATCTCTCTGACATTGTGCTGCTCTAATGC
>ENA-UPSY01002687-UPSY01002687.1-human-gut-metagenome-genome-assembly--contig:-NODE-2687-length-14422-cov-5.730080_pt1 | contig 14422 bp, 8 predicted proteins | sample MGYA00250044_ERZ773365 | MGnify/ENA primary metagenome ERZ773365 (study PRJEB29103, sample SAMN06111932) | human gut metagenome | biome: human gut; feature: ankylosing spondylitis patient; material...
GTATTGGAAGGTCTTGAAGCAGTGAGAAAACGCCCTGCGATGTACATCGGTGACATCAGTATAAAGGGACTTCACCATTTGGTATACGAAATCGTTGACAACTCTATCGACGAAGCTTTGGCCGGCTATTGCGACCATATCGAAGTAACGATCAACGAAGACAATTCAATCACAGTACAGGACAACGGACGCGGTATTCCGGTCGACTATCATGAAAAAGAAAAGAAGTCGGCACTGGAAGTAGCAATGACCGTCCTACACGCCGGAGGTAAATTCGACAAAGGTTCCTATAAAGTATCCGGAGGTTTGCACGGTGTAGGTATGTCTTGTGTAAACGCGCTGTCTACTCACATGACTACGCAAGTATTCCGCAACGGTAAGATCTACCAGCAGGAATATGAAATAGGCAAACCGCTATATTCGGTAAAGGAAGTCGGTACTGCCGACATTACGGGAACCCGCCAGCAGTTTTGGCCGGATGATACCATTTTTACAGAAACGGTATATGATTACAAGATCTTGGCTTCACGACTACGCGAGCTGGCTTACTTGAACGCCGGCCTGCGTATCACGCTGACAGATCGCCGGGTAGTGAATGAGGACGGTAGCTTCAAAAGTGAACAGTTCTATTCGGAAGAAGGACTGAGAGAATTTGTACGTTTCATCGAGTCTTCACGCGAACACTTGATTAATGACGTGATTTACCTGAACTCCGAAAAACAGGGAATCCCCATTGAAGTAGCAATCATGTACAATACAGGGTTCTCGGAAAACGTTCACTCTTACGTTAATAATATCAATACGATTGAAGGTGGTACGCACCTCGCTGGTTTCCGCCGTGCACTGACCCGTACACTGAAAAAATATGCCGAAGACAGCAAGATGTTGGAAAAGGTAAAAGTAGAAATCTCAGGAGACGACTTCCGCGAAGGTCTAACTGCTGTTATTTCCGTAAAAGTAGCTGAACCTCAGTTTGAGGGACAAACGAAAACGAAGTTGGGTAACAACGAAGTCATGGGTGCCGTAGACCAGGCCGTAGGTGAAGTTTTGTCATACTACCTGGAAGAACATCCGAAGGAAGCAAAAACGATTGTAGACAAAGTGATCCTGGCTGCTACAGCACGCCACGCAGCAAGAAAAGCCCGTGAAATGGTACAACGTAAATCTCCGATGTCCGGTGGTGGTTTGCCGGGTAAGCTGGCAGACTGTTCGGATAAAGATCCGTCAAAATGCGAGTTATTCCTCGTCGAGGGTGATTCGGCAGGTGGTACCGCCAAGCAAGGACGTAACCGTATGTTCCAGGCAATCCTTCCGCTTCGCGGTAAGATTCTGAATGTTGAGAAAGCGATGTATCACAAAGCGCTGGAAAGTGACGAAATCCGTAACATCTATACCGCATTGGGTGTCACTATCGGAACCGAGGATGACAGTAAAGAGGCCAATATTGAAAAACTGCGTTACCACAAGATTATCATCATGACCGATGCCGATGTCGATGGTTCTCACATCGACACACTGATTATGACGTTCTTCTTCCGCTATATGCCGCAGATCATTCAAAACGGTTATCTGTACATCGCTACTCCCCCGCTCTACCTCTGCAAAAAGGGTAAAGTAGAAGAGTATTGCTGGACAGACGCGCAACGCCAGAAGTTTATCGATACCTATGGCGGTGGTCTGGAAAATGCGGTTCATACACAGCGTTACAAAGGTTTGGGTGAAATGAACGCCCAGCAGTTGTGGGAAACAACTATGGATCCCGACAACCGTATGCTGAAGCAAGTAAACATCGATAATGCCGCTGAAGCCGATTACATCTTCTCCATGCTAATGGGTGAAGACGTAGGTCCGCGCCGCGAGTTTATCGAAGAGAATGCAACATATGCGAATATCGATACATAATTTTAATATTACGTTTTTATAAACCAACCTCACATCTTACAACGAAGAAGCGTCGGCAAGCGAAGGAAAATCCTCCGTGCCGGCGCTTTTCTATGTCTTAATAAAACCTAACAGTTAAATCTTTTTCCGGTCAAAATCACTATCTTGCCGAAAATGAAGGAGGACACTTATGAAAACGACTACCCCAAATCCTGTATTTGCCAAGATCAGACTCTATCTCAGAATCCTGGCATCCTGTGTGATTGTCACTTGCCTGTTCCTAATTATTATCCATCCGGAGGCATGGATTACTCCGGCTTGCATTATCGTAGCTATGATCTGCCTGTTATTTCTTCTGATACGATCCAAACGCAAAGAGTCGAGGAAATGAAAGAAATATCATATCATATCATGCGCCTTTAATTCCTTCACTGCGACTTCCAATTCCTGGTACCACTTTTCGCCGAATTTACGGATCAGAGGTTCTTTCAAGAATTGGTAGACAGCCACGTTTTCTTTTTTCCCCAGCAACACAGCCGCTTTACACACATCCCAACGATGATAGTTCACCGCCTTATAAGGTCCGTAATCTCCAATCCGAATGGGATAGAGATGGCATGATACCGGTTTGTAAAAGTCCGTCTTGCCATCCCGATAAGCCTTTTCGATGGCACAGTAACAACATCCTTTCTCGTCATAGCAAGTAAAGACGCAATCCTTATTATTAACAATAGAAGTCACCAGATCACCTTCCTGATCCGTGTATACGACTCCTTGCTTCTCAATGACAGCACGCGCTTCCGGCGACAGTTCCTCCCATATTATCGGCAGAACCTCTTCCAGCTTTTCCACTTCATCCAATTCCACAGGTGCCCCTGCATCCCCTTCAATACAACATTCGCCCTTGCAGGCGTCCAGATTACAAAGGAACTTTTCCCGAAGGACATCGAAGCTCACTACTACATCTTCTATCTGAATCATAAAACTTATGTGAGACAAAAAGGGCGGAGTATACCCCCGCCCCTTTGGTTATAGCATTCTAAATTACTTAATCAAAATCTGACCGTTCATATCAGCCGGAGCTTCCAGACCCATGATTTTCAGGATAGTCGGAGCCACATCAGCCAGGCGACCGTCTTCTACTTTCGCAGCTTTGTTTTCTGTTACGTACACACAAGGAACCGGGTTCAGAGAGTGAGCCGTATTCGGAGTGCCGTCTTCGTTCAAGGCATGATCAGCGTTACCGTGGTCGGCGATGATGATAGCTTCGTAACCTTGTGCTTTAGCAGCTTCGATTACGTCTTTCACGCAAGCGTCTACAGCCACAACAGCCTTCTCGATTGCTTCGTAGATACCGGTATGACCAACCATGTCACCGTTAGCGAAGTTTACCACGATGAAATCATATTTATTTTCGTTGATAGCGTCTACCAGTTTATCCTTCACTTCGTAAGCGCTCATTTCCGGTTTCAGGTCGTAAGTGGCTACTTTCGGAGATGGAACAAGGATACGGTCTTCGTTGTCGAACGGAGTTTCACGACCACCGTTGAAGAAGAAAGTAACGTGAGCATATTTCTCTGTTTCAGCGATATGGAGCTGGTTAAGTCCTTTGGAAGCGATGTATTCGCCCAGTGTGTTGGCAACGTTTTCCTTGTCGAACAGGATGTGAACACCTTTGAAGGATGCATCATACGGAGTCATGCAGTAATATTGCAGTCCCGGGATCGTATGCATACCTGCTTCCGGCATATCTTGCTGAGTCAGTACGACAGTCAGTTCTTTGGCGCGGTCGTTACGGTAGTTGAAGAAGATAACGACATCACCTTCTTTGATGGTTCCGTCGCAGTTGGCGTTTACAATCGGCTTGATGAATTCGTCCGTTACACCTTCATCGTAAGATTCCTGCATAGCCTGAACCATATCGGTAGCTTTCTTACCCTGGCCGTTTACCAGCAGGTCATAGGCTTCCTTTACACGTTCCCAACGTTTGTCACGGTCCATAGCATAATAACGTCCGATGATAGAAGCGATCTTGCCTGCCGATTTCTCGCAGTGTGCAGAAAGTTCTTCGATAAATCCCTTGCCGCTCTTCGGGTCAGTGTCACGACCGTCCATGAAGCAGTGAATGAATGTATTGTCGATGCCGTATTCTTTGGAGATGTCGCAAAGTTTGAAAAGATGAACCATTGAGCTGTGTACGCCACCGTTGGAAGTCAGTCCCATGAAATGAACGCTCTTTCCGTTTTCTTTCGCATAAGAGAAAGCAGAAACGATTTCGGGGTTCTGCAGGATGCTGTTGTCAGCACATGCGCGGTTGATTTTCACCAAATCCTGATAAACCACACGTCCGGCACCAATGTTGAGGTGACCCACTTCCGAGTTACCCATCTGTCCGTCGGGCAAACCTACGTTCTCACCACTTGCCTGAAGTTGGGAATGAGGATAATTGTTCATCAGATAATCCCAGTAAGGAGTGGGAGTGTTGAAGATTACGTCGTCTTTCTTTTGGTCGCCTAGTCCCCAACCATCGAGGATCATTAAAAGGGCTTTCTTACTCATAATATTTCAATATTTAAATTATCACTCTGATTTTCGGGTGCAAAGGTACAAAAAAGATGATTACGTAAACGTTTAATCTATGTTAAGTTAAAAGGGAAAAAGAGAGGGAGCTATGGATATTTTTCTTTCTTTGTATAAGGAACTACTAAATGCATTTATTCAAAATTTAATATTATGAAAACGATTCTACTCTGCATGATGCTCATGCTGTCGGGTATGCTCACAGCACAAACCGTCGACAATCCGCCATTCAAAGCCCGTTCGGGAAGTATTGGCAACATCACCCGTATAGAACGCACGCCCGATGGCACGCGTGTTTATATTCACGCCATCTTCCGTCCGCACTGGTGGATAAAGGAAGAAGGAGACAGTTATCTGGAAGATGCAGCCACCGGCAAGAAATACCAGTTCAAGAGTGCGGAAGGCATTGAGCTCAATAAGGAAGTGTATATGCCCGATTCGGGCGAGATGGACTATGTGCTCGTTTTCGAAGCTCTGCCGGAAGAGACGCAGGTCATCCATCTCCTCAGTCCGAGCGATACGGAAGGAAATACGTATGACATATCTTTAGTACCGTCCTCCGGCAAAAACGTTTCGCCGTTGGCGGCAATCAAGGGAAACTGGTTCAAGGCAGATGATTTAAACACCTGGGAATACGGTATCTACGATTCTGTTACGATTATGGACAACCGGATATTTACCAACGAAAACATCCGCAAGAAAGGGAAGCGGGTGGAAATCACCGTCAAGGACAAGCAGAATGGAGACATACGCACCCTGCTGGTCACTCCGCAGAAAGACGGAAGCTGCCAGATACAAGTGAACGGAGAAAAGAATCAGCTGTATACCCGGCAAAGGGGAGCTACAAAGACAATCGCTGCCGACACAGGTTTCCAGCAGTTCTTCCACACAGACACCACCTGTCTGCAAGGGTACATCGACGGCTATGACCGCCGGCTGGGATTTGACACCGGACTCATCTATCTATCCAACCATATCACCCGCCAGGACTACCCGACTGTGATTCAGATAGACGAAGACGGCAGCTTCCTGTGCAAGTTTGTCATCAAGCATCCTGTGGAACAGTCGGTCACGCTTGACAACAACTGGATTCCATTCTATATCGAGCCCGGACAGACGCTTACCATGTATATCGACTGGGAAGCATTGCTGGCACGCAGCCGTGCACGCGACTATTATTTCCTGATCAAGAATACAGCCTACATGGGCCCGTCGGCTTCCCTCTCCTATCTGCTGAAGGAATTCAAGTCGCTGATCCCCTACCGTTACAATGATTTATCCAACGCGCGCAACAAACTGACTCCCAGCCAATATCAGGAGCACATGAAGCCGATTGTCGCCCGATGGGAGCATACAGCCGATTCACTTATTCAGATTTGCCGCCCATCGGCAAAGGCTGCCCGTCTGATCAAGAATAAGGCAGACCTGCAGGCAGGAGGCTTATTCTTCGACTTTCTGATGAGCAGAGATTATTATGCGAAGCAGGATACAGCCAACCAAGCCTTGAAAGTGAAAGAAGAAGATTCTTATTACGACTTCTTGAAGAAGATGCCGCTGAATGATGAAACAGTGCTCGCCGATGCCAATGCCAGCTCTTTTATCAACCGGTTTGAATATATGGACGCCTTCAGAACAGCCTATAATTATCATGCACCGAAAGCAAAGGATACCATCTCTTACACGTATCCGGAAGAATCGCTTCTCGCTTTCCTTAAAGAGAAAGGAGTAAAACTGAATGCAGAACAGGAGGCAATCAGACTGAAACAGGAGAAACTGGCAGGAACAACCGTCAGAATCCCCTTAAAAGAACTTCAAGAAGAGAATGACAAGGTGAAAGGCTTATACGAAAAAGAAGAAAAACTGGTCCTGGAGTACATCGACAAGCAGTATAAAAACAAGCAGTCAGAGCAAGACATGGACAGAAACTTTATCTCGATGGAACAAAAAACCGGTCATAAGAAAGACAGCATTCTTGCCCGGCTATATGATGTGCCCGATCCTTTGCTTTGGCAAATAGCCAAAGTCCGCAACCTGGGTTTCAGCCTGCAGAATATCAAGACACGTTCCATTGCCCGTGAGTATGTGGACAGTATCAAGCAAAAGCTCACTCACCCACAATTGGCAGAAGAGGCCGAATATCTGTTCGCCAAAACGCATCCGAAGGAAAAAGTCAATTCCTATCAACTTCCGGAAGGCAAAGCCACCAACGTTTTCCGCAACATTATTAAGAATCATCCGGGCAAAGTCTTGTTCGTAGACTTCTGGGCAACGACCTGCGGACCTTGTCGCGCAGGAATAGAAGCGACGGCAGACCTGCGCAAAAAATACAAAGATCATCCGGAGTTCGAGTTCATCTATATCACCGGACAGAAAGACTCACCAGCCGGTGCATATAAGCAATACGTGGAAAAGAATCTGAAAGGAGAAGCCAGCTATTATGTCACCGACTCAGAGTTCAATTATCTGCGCCAACTTTTCCGCTTCAACGGCATTCCGCACTATGAACTTGTGCTAAAAGACGGCAGTATCTCCAAGGAAGAACTGGGGACGCATAGAATCAGAAAGTATTTGGAGGAGCACTTCCCCGTTTCCGAATCTGCCGGACAGGGAGAAAATGCTCAGTAATCCCGGCTGAACCTAAGTGGAACACATTGATAGCGAAGCATCTCTTCTTCAGTTTATACTAAGAGGAGATGCTTCGACAAGTTCAGCATGACAAATACTCTCTAGAAATAAATGCTTTTCTATTGTCACTTATCACCTTTCGAAGATAACAAACTGATAATAAACACACTTCGGGTGATAATAGCTGGTGACAATAGGGTGATAATAAGGTGATAATAGCCGTAAATCATGCTTTTTATTGTCACTTTACCCCTATTTCACGACTTATTACCTGTCACTTCCTCCCCATCTTATTACCTATTACTTATTACCTGTTACTTATTACCTATCACGCCTCATCCGAGCCTTGTCCTTATACAACAAATACCATAAGCTACCAATGCTTTTAGCTCATCATGCCTTTATACTTCCATTAAGCTACCGACATCTTTACCTGTTCACGGCCGTGACAAGACCTGATCACATCCGTGAGCAGCGTTTACCACGACCGTGAGCAACTCTTACCACGGCCGTGAACAACTAACAATGTCGGCACCTTATCCCAACTTTCCTTATAAGGAAAGTCTACTATGTAAGGAGCTAACGGGAACTTTAGCACTATCTTACAAGTGATTTTACCATAGCCAACCAATGAACTCCCCGCATGCTGAAAGACCATAAACAACAAGAAAATCTAAAAAAAGCGATGCAAAAGACGGAACCTCGGTTAATTTTCCGTACTTTTGTATCGCTTTTAAATTAAATCATAGAAAAATGGACGATTCAAACCCGCGAACGTGCACTTATAGTATTAATTAAAGCGATCAGAGTCATTGAAAACTGATGCCTCTGCTCGTGTAAACAAACGAAAGGAGGCAATAAGATGAGAACATATCTTTATTGTGAAGCTGGCTTTGTGGAAAAACCGCAATGGCTTCCTAACTGCTGGGTAAATGTAGTATGCCCGGACAACGATGACTTTGAGTTTCTGACTAAAACCCTGAACGTACCCGAATCATTTCTGAACGATATAGCCGATACGGACGAACGTCCGCGAACCGACACGGAAGGCAACTGGCTATTGACGATTCTGCGCATCCCGATGCAAAACGGTCAGAACGAAAGTCTTCCCTTCGGCACCGTACCCATCGGCATCATCACCAACAATGAAATCATTGTATCAGTCTGCTACCACAATACAGACCTGCTACCGGACTTCATCGAACACACCCGCCGAAAGGGAATCGAAGTCCGCAACAAACTCGATCTGATTCTCCGGCTGATTTATTCGTCTGCCGTATGGTTTCTGAAATATCTGAAACAGATAAATCTGGATATCAGCGCCGCCGAAAAAGAACTGGAACGCAGTATCCGCAACGAAGACCTGCTCCGTCTGATGAGACTGCAAAAAACACTCGTTTACTTCAACACCTCCATCCGAGGAAATGAAGTAATGATCGGAAAGCTGCAAAGTATCTTTCAGGACACCGACTTTCTGGACAAGGAACTGGTGGAAGACGTGATTATCGAGTTGAAACAGGCATTTAATACCGTGAATATCTACAGCGATATCCTCACCGGAACGATGGACGCCTTTGCCTCCATCATCTCCAACAACGTGAATGCCATCATGAAACGCATGACCAGCCTTTCCATTACACTGATGATCCCGACATTGATAGCCAGTTTCTACGGAATGAATGTGGATATCCATCTGGAAGAGATGCCGTATGCCTTTGCACTGATTATCCTGTGCTCTGTCGTGCTGTCGACATTAGCGTTTATCGTATTCCGGAAAATCAAGTGGTTCTAATTCAAGCGACTGCCATTCAAGCAGTTCTAAATCTCCCTTTACGTCAGAGACATAAAAAAGCAGCCTGTCATTCTTAAGACCTGAATTCAAGGTCGGCGATGACAGGCTGCACACAATACGTTTTTTGTTCGATAGAGAATATTAAAAAGAGAATGTTTAAGAGAGAGAAATTATTTTATCCTTCTTTACTGGATTTCTTTCCGCCCAATGGCACAGAAATACCAACAAATCCACTTACAGAATTGGTGTTCTTACCTAAGAACATGTAGTCAGTTCCGAGGAACACCGGACCCAACTTCAAGCCCAGACCGAATGACTTACCGGCAGACTGAATAGCCGAGTAGCTGAGCGCAACGTTAAGCCAGCTTTTCGGACGATAGTTTGCGGAAAATGTTACTTCTGTCAGCGTTTTCGGTTGCACGAAGCGAGTCGTAGACAATACACCTACTCCGAGCTTGTTCTCAAAGAAGCCGTATTCTGCTCCTACCACAACTGTAGATGCCAGACTAGACTTGCGTGATTTATGTACGTCCTCTGTCTGAAGTTGCAACATTTCATAGTCGAGTACATCACCACCATTTACACGGTTCATATATCCGTCAGCATCAGCCTGTAGCTGAGTAATATTGTTCTGAATCGCAGTAATAGAATTAGGAATATCGTTCGCATCAATACCATTGACATAGCTAGTTCCCTTCATATTGATTGATTCCGGATTGGCAGAAGCTATCTTAGTGGCGCCTTTCGTCCATGAAATAAATCCCAGGTCGAGAATAGAAGCGGACACTGTCAGGTTATCCATAATTTTATAAGAAACACCCAAATCAATGCCGAAACCGTAACCTGCAATACCCAGTTTTCCACTGTCAAAGTCAAAGTCACTGATATAGTCCTGTCCATCTTCTTGTACCAATTCCAATCCTTTGAAAGAACTTTCCAGATGAGCATCAACATTCAGATTGGCATGGTAGCTTTCAATTTCAGATTTCAGCTTTGTTATACCGGCAGCATCCAATCCGGACAGATAATTTTGATCCTGCAATTGGCTGATGCGAGCATCACTCGGAAGTTTAGCGTTCATCATTACATTGTTGATCTTCAGATTCATATTACCGATACCCAGCAATACTTTCACCTTACCACCGACTGTCAAACGGTTATTGATCTGACGCGCATACCCTAAACCAACTTCACCATAAGCGTTAATATCCAGTTTCTGACCGCTGATATCGTAATTGCTGTTTCTCCAGTTATCTTCAAGCGCATCCATCTCATTCAGGAAAGTAAACATGGAACGGGTAAGGCTTGCACCTATATCCGCACGAACACCTACGTTGAATGACCAGAAGTTCTTTCCTTTATACCATCCGGCAGAAAGAATCTCCGTGCTTACGTTTACATTTAAGTTGTTTTTATCTTTCAGACGGCTCAGGAAATCGGGATTAGAGTAGAAATTGTCGCTATCGTCAATAATGTCGATAATATCCTGATAACCCAATGAAGTGGACCCGACAGTAGCATTGACCGATCCCAATACCGGAATATTAAAATACCCCTGAGTCGGAATCAGAGCCGGATTCAATTGTTGCCGATAATGAGTACCTTCCATAAAATAAGAAGTACGTAAAAACTGCGCATTGGCAGGTAAAACAAAACCCATCATAAGAAGTAAAGCCCCCATCAACTTCTTAGATGCATAAAGTCTGCTTGTTGTCATGATTTTATCTTTTTTTAATTCTTGTTATCGAATGCAAATATATAGCATTTAAGTAACAAATAAAAGCACAAGTCAACACTTTTTTAGCATAAACCGAACATTTTCATGGCTATTTGGAGAAAATTCGTGCTTATTCTGCAAAAATATGTAGAAAGTGAAACAAAAGACAATATCAGAAATTCAGGTTCAACTGCCCGTCACCAAGCAGATTGAAGGTCATTCGGTGGTAAGGGGTCGTTCCATGTTCGGCGATGGCGGCACGATGTTTTTTAGTCGGGTATCCTTTATTCTTATTCCAGTCATAAAACGGATATTCTTCGTGAAGACGATTCATATAATCATCTCTGTAGGTTTTAGCCAGTATAGAAGCGGCGGCTATCGAGAGATATTTACCGTCTCCTTTTATCACGGTAGTATGAGGAATGTCAGGATATTTATTGAAACGGTTTCCGTCGATCAGCAAATGCTGAGGACGGACAGAGAGCTGATCGACAGCCCGGTGCATCGCCAGAAAGGAGGCGCGGAGAATGTTTATCTCGTCTATCTCTTCGGGCGACACCACTCCTACCGCCCATGCCAGCGCTTCTTTCTCTATCACTTCACGAAGTGCGTAGCGTTGCTTCTCGGTCAGTTGCTTCGAATCATTCAGCAACTCATTCTTGAAATCTCTAGGAAGAATGACGGCGGCAGCATACACTGATCCTGCCAGGCAACCGCGGCCGGCCTCATCGCAGCCGGCCTCTATCAGGTCTTTATTTAAGTAAGGTAGTAGCATACTTATTCTTTTTTTTATCTGCCACAAAGATAAAGGAAATAAAAAAGGAGACCTCATCCAAGGTCCCCTTTTTCCGTCATTCATTCACACAAACAAACAATTGTTCCCCAAATATATTCTACCGGTTCACAGCCCTAGCGACCGGAACCATCACCCTACCATTCGTTTTACAGATTTTGTTCGTTGATAACATCAGCCTTTCCCCTTAGCCATTATGATAGATTTCTTCCATTTCCCCTTTATAACTTATAATATATCGTCTTGCAAAAGTATCTAAATAATAAGAGACGAGAAAATGGCTTTGAGCGAGTATTTGCATGAAATGCCCCGAAACAGGATTATCTGCCGGAAAAAAGTGATTAAGTGCGCAAAAAAGGTGTTTACCCGGTTCTATATAATCAGAAGGCGATAAGCGGACTTATCTCCGGCTATCGCCCTCTTCAATAAACAAACCTTCTCTTAGTTAAAACAAACTCCAGGCAACGGTAAGCCCTGCCATCACAATGGCTACCATGCTCATAAGCTTGATTAAAATATTCAGACTCGGGCCGGAAGTATCCTTAAACGGGTCGCCCACAGTATCGCCTACTACGGTTGCCTTATGCACTTCACCGCCTTTGCCTCCAAAGTTCCCCTCTTCTACATATTTCTTCGCATTATCCCACGCACCGCCTGCATTGGCCATAAAGATAGCCAGCACAAAACCTGTGCTCAAACCGCCGATCAACAGTCCCAGTACTCCGGTCACTCCGAAGATTAATCCGGTAGCGATAGGCGCAAGGATAGCAATCAGCGACGGAATCACCATTTCGCGCTGTGCACCCTTGGTTGAGATAGCCACACAACGTTCATAATCCGGTTCGGCTTCTCCTGTCAGAATGCCTTTGATCTCACGGAACTGACGACGCACCTCATCCACCATGTGTCCGGCTGCGCGGCCGACCGCATTCATCGTCAGTCCACAGAACAGGAACGCCATCATCGAACCGAGGAATATACCGGAAAGAACTTTGGGATTCATCAGCGTCACGTCGTAATAGTTCATGAAATCGACAAAGGTAGCATTGGCGGTAGAGACGACATCGCCGTTCGGCATACTCAGGTCTATTGTTCCCAAGCGGGTCAGACCGATACGGATTTCTTCGATATAGGATGCCAGCAAAGCCAGTCCGGTCAATGCAGCGGAACCGATAGCAAAACCTTTTCCGGTTGCCGCGGTTGTATTTCCCAAAGAGTCGAGCGCATCGGTACGCTTGCGGACTTCGGCACCCAGACCGGCCATTTCCGCATTACCGCCTGCATTATCAGCAATCGGGCCGTAAGCGTCCGTAGCCAGTGTGATTCCTAATGTGGACAGCATACCGACAGCGGCAATACCGATACCGTAGAGTCCCATACCCACGTTGGAGAAGTCGAAACCGGAAGCAAGCAGGAAGGAGGCAATGATGCCCACCACCACCGCAATCACGGGAATAGCCGTAGAAAGCATACCCAGACCGATACCGGAAATAATGACGGTGGCAGGTCCGGTCTTTCCGCTTTCACTCAGTTTCTGAGTAGGGCGATACGACTGGGAAGTATAATATTCGGTAGAACGTCCGATCACAATGCCGACCAACAGGCCGACTACGACAGCGCATGAAATCCAAATCCAGTTGTCCAACTGTAAGAGCCACAGGATTAAGAAGGTAGCAGCCACAATCAGCACGGAACTCAGGTTTGTTCCGAATGCCAGCGAGCCGAGCAAATCTTTCATCGTCGCATTTTCTTTGGTGCGCACGGAGAAGATGCCGATAATGGAAAGCAGAATACCTACCGCAGCAATCAGCATCGGGGCAATAACTGCTTTGAACTGCATGACCGTATCTGCCGAATGTATAAAGGCGGCAGCACCCAATGCGGCAGTCGCCAGGATAGAACCGCAATAAGATTCGTACAAGTCGGCTCCCATACCTGCCACGTCGCCTACGTTATCGCCTACATTATCGGCAATGGTGGCAGGGTTTCGCGGATCGTCTTCGGGAATTCCGGCTTCTACCTTACCCACAAGGTCGGCGCCTACGTCGGCAGCTTTTGTATATATACCGCCACCTACACGGGCAAAGAGCGCCTGTGTGGAAGCTCCCATACCGAACGTCAGCATCGTGGTAGTGATTACGCAAAGTTTATGAGTCGGTGTCAGTGCGTCGGCGGGAATCACCGCGTTCAGCAACAGATACCAGAAAGATATATCGAGCAGCCCCAGTCCAACTACTACGAGTCCCATTACCGCACCACTGCGGAAAGCGATTCTCAGTCCGGAGTTCAATGAATTACGTGCCGCATTCGCCGTACGTGCCGAAGCATAGGTTGCCGTCTTCATACCCAGAAAACCGGAAAGACCGGAGAAGAAACCACCCGTCAGGAAAGCTATGGGAACCCACGCATTCTGAACATGAAAGCCATAAGCCATAATTGAAAACAAAATAACCAGCCCAAGGAAAACACAACCTACAATCTTGTACTGTTGTTTCAGATAAGACATAGCTCCCTTGCGTACCGCAGCGGCTATTTTTATCATTTGGGGAGTACCTTCACTCTCTTTCATCATCTGCTTATGGAAGTAATAAGCAAAACAGAGGGCTAACACTGAAGCGACCGGAACCAGCCAGAAAAGAATGCTATCCATAGAATTAATTATTAAAGGGTTTTATGGAGGCTAAAAGTATGGAAATCAAACGAAAAAAGCAAGCAAAAAAGGAAAAAAATCCGACTTGCCGATTGATGCGGTATCTCTCAATGAAGCGAAGGGAAAACAAGTAAAAAAGTCCTCTGAGAATCCTACAGAAGAGCATCAAGCCAACAGCACGTTAGTTAATTTTTAATCTAATTACGTTAATCGTTAACAAACCCGTTATTTCTATTAAACCATGTTATAAAGCGCCTCACTTTGCCCCGAAAATTTGGAGATAGCCGAAAAGTCCCTATCTTTGTAGTGTGTTTTTCATAGTATTAGATTTAAGGTTAACAAAAGATTGGCTGTCTGGGATAGATAGCCTTTTTTTATGCCCGC
>ENA-UPSY01002694-UPSY01002694.1-human-gut-metagenome-genome-assembly--contig:-NODE-2694-length-14389-cov-3.945291_pt1 | contig 14389 bp, 10 predicted proteins | sample MGYA00250044_ERZ773365 | MGnify/ENA primary metagenome ERZ773365 (study PRJEB29103, sample SAMN06111932) | human gut metagenome | biome: human gut; feature: ankylosing spondylitis patient; material...
ATGAACACGAACGGATACACCGGCTCCAGCGGACGGTTCTGCCAGGCTGTGACCTCCGGCATGATCTTTTCGCTGATCTTCGTTACCAGCTCCGGAGAGATCTCCACGCCGTACAGTTCCTTGACCTGCTCAGCGATATCCCGCTGGCTCATACCGCAGGCGTACAGCGCCAGGATCTTATCCTCCATCCCGTCTGCATTCCGGTCATACTTGCCGATGATCTTAGGCTCGAAGGAGCCGTTCCGGTCCCGGGGAACCTTGATGTCCACCTCACCCAACTGGGTCTTGACGGTCTTCTTCGTGTAGCCGTTGCGGTAGTTTCTGGGGACTCCCTCCGGCTCGTCTGACCGCTCGCAACGCTCACAGCCAAGCTCCTCGTCCATCTCCACTTCCATGACGGTCTGGATGACGTCCCGGAACATTTCCTTCATGGCCTCCATGATTTCCGTCGTGCTGGTGAAGTGCTGGCTCTGAACATATCCCTTCAACAAATCCTGTGGTACTGGCTGCATAATCTTCGTCTCCTTCGTCTTGAATGTTTGTTCTCATTCTTGACTTAATCGAAGATTTTCATACTGTCGAGGATCGCCGATTACACAGAATTTTCTGCGGTCTCCTGTCCTCTTGACGGGGTGCGGTTCAAAGGGCACCGGGGCGCTGCTTTTTCAATTGGTTTTTATTGGGCGCACAAACGGAGATCAGCCGTATCCGCAGGTCACCAGTTCCCAGGCGCCGCCGTCGCTGCGGCCCAGCCACCACTGCCAGCCCTCATACTCCGTATCGGCATCCCAGGCGTCCCGCTGCTCCACGGGGGAGTGAAAGCTGCTGGAAAACAGGATGCACTGAGTAAAAGGCTCAGTCTGCTCTTTCATTTCCAGCCCGTTGAGCCACTCAATGTTTTCGTCGCTGCAGGCCGCGTCGCCGCCGTAGGCCAGGCTGTGAAGTTCACAGCCTTCCCAGGTGGCAAACTCCGCTTCAATTACCTGGATGGCAGCGTCCATGTCCTCCTGGGTGTAGAGTTCGGAATTGCCGTAGTCAATTTTCACCTTGGGCGGCTCCTGGGTGTCCTGCTTGCCGCATCCGCCCAGAGTGCCTAAAATCATGATCGTCAGGGAAACAGCCAAAAGTTTTTTCATATCCATTCCTCCTGCATTCCTCAATCATTTACTTTTCAGGTGATTCTGTGGCCTGACGGCTGAGCCGTCAGGCCACAGGTTTTTTTACGCCTTGATCTCTACGATGCGGACCACGCCGTCATAAACATAGAGGTTCATGGTGCCGCCGTAGGCTTTGGCATCATCCAGCGTCATCCACTTGCCGGTATCATCGTTGTAGCACTGAACATTGGAGGGGACCTCGTAGGTCCGGCTGCCGAAGGTCACGGCCGTCTTGCCGATCCAGGCACTGGAAGAGACGTTGCTCAGCTTGCTCATGGTGTCAAATCTGGTGAACATGAGCCTGTCATTCACGCTCTTTTTGATACTTGCAGCCACAAAAGCACCAGTGCTGACACTGTTACCGCTATAAACCGTATATTTTTCTGTATCACTGCAAACGATCGTGATCGTGCGGTCAGTCTCCTTGCCGGTTGTCGGATCATACTTGCTGTCCACAATCGCACGGCCAAAAATCATATCGCCTGCAAGGCCGTTATTCAGCACGATCAAGTCCACCTGACCGGCCCAGTTGGTCCGGGCATAGGAGACGCGGCCGGAGTTGACGCCGGTCTGGCTCAGCTCGCTGAGGGCGATCTGTCTGCCGCCGTCAAAGAGCATAACGTTGTCCGCCAGCTTTCTGCCGCCCAGCGTACCTTCCTTGGGAAGCAGGTCACCGCCGACACCGCCGGAGATCTTGTTGAGCTTCAGGCCGCTCTTGTCGGCATACACCGACACTACCTGACCGGCGTATTCGCTCGCTGTGCCGATGTTCAGCAGCGCACCGCCGCAGACCAACTGCACATCACCCTTTTCGGACACCACCGCCATGGCATTGCCCCGGGCACCGGTGTTGTTGGCATCCTCGGCACCGGCCACCTGACCGTCCGCCGTCAGCAGAAGGACGATCTGCTTGCCAGGCTTCAGCTTGGACAGGGAATCCACTGCCGTAGGCAGAACATTCAGTTCCTTGCCGCCCAGCACCGTAATGGTGGCGGGGCTGCTGGGAGAGGGCTTGCAGTCCTCGTAGTAGACGGACACCCGGGTATCGCTGACAATGATGGAATTGGTAGCGGAGGCGTAGGTCGCCACGTCATACTTTTTGAGGTCTGCTGCCGTGGCAGGGGAACCATTCTTGTAAATCTGGTAGCTGTTGTTACCCGCCATGGAGTCCAGTCCGGCAACAGAGCCGTTGGCACCGATGATGACCGCCGCATTGGAAACGCCATTGCTGCCGGTGATGGGCAGGAAGGTCAGGATCTCGCCGGCGCTGTTGAGGACCGCCTTGCCCTTGGAGCCGATGAGGCTGGTGGAGGCAACGGGATGCGCCATGGTATATGACTTACCGCCGGCAGTCATCGTGCCCTTACCGCCGTCCACGGCGGTAAGGTAGACCTCCTCGCCCACTTTGTAGCTGAACAGGGCATCGCCCTTGCCGTGCTTGGCCTCAAAGAGGTTCAGGAACAGCCGGGCCGCCTGTGCGCGGGTCAGGCCCGCGTAGGCGGAGGTGATACCGGTGGACTTCAAAAGGCCGTTGGTCTGGGCCTCCGCCATGTAGCTCTGGGGCCACACACCGCCCATGTCCTCGTCCTTGTAGCCCAGACCCCGCATGAGGATCGTCACCGCCTGTCCGGCGGTCACGGTCTGGCCGGGCTTGAACTTACCGTCGGCAAAGCCGGAGATGATCCCCTTCCTCGCCGCCATATTGATGTAGGCGGACGCCCAGTGGGAGGGCTTCACATCCGGGAAGATGGTAACGGTGGAATACCGTCCCAACTCGCCGCTGCCGTCCATGGCGTAGACCGCCATCTTGCAGAACTGCGCCCGGTTCAGAATGGTGTCCGGGCGGAAGGTGCCGTCGCCGTAGCCGTCCAGCACACCCATGAGCCGCAGAGATTCCACGGCGGTGGCGGTGTAGCTGTCGCTGACATCGGAAAACTTGGTGACAGCCGCCGCCCCGGCAGGCACCGTCAGCAGGGAGCCCAGCATGCTGATCGCCAGCAGCCAGGTCAAAATTCGTTTTTTCATAAGTCTCTCTCCTTTAATCCGCCCGCAGGGCTTCCACAGGCTGGAGTTTCGATGCTTTTGCCGCCGGATAGCTGCCAAACAGCACGCCCAGAGCTACCGACAGGCCAAAGGCCGCCAGCGTCACCCAAGTGGCGGGGAAAATGGTCATCTGGAACAAAATCTTGCCCAAAGCCAGACTGCCGATGGTGCCGAAGATAATGCCCACAATGCCGCCCATGCCGCAGAGCATACCGGATTCAATGAGGAACTGGGCCACGATGCTGCTCCGCTGTGCGCCAAGGCTCCGGCGGATACCGATCTCCCGGGTCCGCTCCGTCACCGTCACCAGCATGATGTTCATGATGCCGATGCCGCCCACCAGCAGGGAGATGGCGGCGATGCCGCCCAGCACCAGAGAGATCATAGTCAGCTGCTGGTTCTGATAATCCTGCCAGTAGCCTTCCTTCTGCACCTGATAGCCGCCCATGCTCTGATCCACCACGCCGGAGAGGTACCCGCCGATCTCGGTGATGGCAGTTTTCATGCTGGCGTCATCCTTGGCCTTTACCAAAAATTCTGTGGGGGCCGTATCCCCCAGCAGCCGGGTAGCGGTGTAGGGAAGGATCATAAAGTTATCCGTCTGGTAAGCGGAAGGGGTATCTGGCTCCACGCGGGCGCCATACACGCCCACCACTTCAAAGTTGTTGCCGTTGACCTTCATGATCTGTCCCACAGGGTTGGCGCTGCCGAAAAAGACCCGCGCCGCCTGCGCGCCCAGCACGCAGATCTGATTGTATTTCTCGCAATCCAGCCACGCAAGGTCTCTGCCCTTTGCGATTGCCAGATTGTTGCAGGCGCTGTACTGGTCGGAGCCGTAGTAGATCTGCGGGGGACCGCTGACCACGTTGTATTGCTGGTCATATTTCCACTCCATTGTGGAGCTGTTTTTCGTACCGTATACCACCGTGGCGTTGGATGAGCCCTTGGGGGTAATGCCAATAATGGACTCCTTCAGTCCGGAGCAAAAGCGGTACAATCCGGCAAAATAGTCCTTGCTGATAGGATTGCCGCCCTCATCATACATATAGGCATAAACGCTCACTTCAATGCGGTTGGCGCCCATGGCGGCAAACTGCTCCATGGTTTTGGCCTTCATACCCTCCATGGTGGAGACAATGGTCATAACGGCGGCAATACCGATGAAAATAGAGAGAATGGTCAAGGCGCTGCGGCCCTTTTTGCCACAGATGGACCGCCACGCCATCTTAAATGCCTGCCCGATGTTCAATACCAATTCACCTCCTGGGGGTGATCCTCGATGATCTTGCCGTCCGCGATCCGCACAATGCGCCGGGCCGTGGCGGCGATCCCGTTGTCATGGGTGATGAGAATGACGGTGCTGCCCTCCTTGTTCAGCTGCTGGAGGAAGCCCAGCACTTCGTGGCCCGTCCGGGAGTCCAGTGCGCCGGTGGGCTCATCCGCCATGATGATGGGCGGATGGGTGGAAATGGCCCGGGCGATGGCCACACGCTGCTGCTGGCCGCCGGACATCTGGGTAGGCTTATGCTGCGCCCGGTCGGCGAGACCCACGCGGGTCAGCGCCTGTATCGCCAGCTCCCGCCGGTCAATGGGATCGATGCCCTGATAGATCAGCGGCAGCTCCACGTTTTCCAGCACCGTCAGGTTCTGGATCAGGTTGTACTGCTGGAAAATGAACCCGATCTGCTTGTTGCGGATGCGGGAGAGCTCCTTGTCGGAAAGCTCCCGGACATCCACGCCGTCCAGACGGTAAGTGCCCCGGGTGGGGATGTCCAGACAGCCCAGCACGTTCATCATGGTGGACTTGCCGGAGCCGGACTGGCCCACCACCGCCACGAACTCGCCCTTTTCAATATCCAGCGAAACGCCGTCCAGGGCCCGGACCTCGCTCTCAAGGCCCTCGCCGTAGATCTTATAGACATCCCGCAGTTCGATCAGTTTCGCCATGGCTTAACCCCACGCCTGATCGGTTATCATCTGGGTAAAGACGGTGTCGCCGTCATTTACGCCGGACTTGATCTCCACGTTATATGTATCCTGAATACCGATCTCCACCTGAACGGGATAGAAGCCGCTGGGGATCTCCTCGTCCTGATAGGGCAGCTCCAGCGCGTTGTCCGGCCGGCTGTCTGCCTGCACATAGACCACGGTGGCGGAAGAACCATCCTCCAGCCCCACGGTACGCACCGCCTGGATGGGCACCATCAGGCAGTTGTCGTTCTGGCTGGCCTGGATCTGATAGTTCACATAGCTGTTGACTTGCAGGTTGCCGTCCGTGTTGTCCGCGGAGATGGTGATGGGATAGGAGGCCACGCCGTTATTCACAGTGCTGGAAAGGCTCACCGTCTCCACCGTGCCGAAGGCGCTGGTGCCCCACTGGTCCAGGTTCACGGACATGCCGGTCTTGATATAGCTGATGTTCCGCTCGTCCACGGTGGCGCTGACGGTCACGGTGGAGGTGTCGGAAACGGTCACAAGGGTGCTGTTTGCCTGAAGTTCCTGCCCCGGCGTCACGGACAGACCGATAACCTGACCGGAAATGGGAGCCACCGCATTGCAGTTGTCCAGATTCTTCTGGGCGGCCTCCAGCTTCTTCTGGGCCTCTTCCAGATTCTGCTGTGCGGTGAAGATCTCCGTCTCGCTGTCCTCGCCGTCGATCCGCACCAGAACCTGACCGGGCGTTACGGCGAGATAGTCCACCAGATTACTGGAGATCACCGTGCCGCTGACGGTGGAGTTCAAATCTCCCACCCGGTAATATTGCAGTTTAGCGGCTTCGTAGGGATACACGGTATCGCCGTTCACAATCGTAGTGGCAGTAGCCACCATATCCTTGGCCAGCACACCCTCGTTGGGGATCACGATCTCGGCGGAAAACAGCTTAGAACCCTCCGGCGTGATGCGGCTGACCATGTGGACTGCCTCCACGGTGCCCTCCACGGTGGTCATCAGCGCAGGGATGGAGACCTGCACCTTCTGCCCCGCCTTCAGCTCCCCGGCGTAGGCGTAGCTGTAATACTGCTCCAGCCGCATCCGGGTATCGTCCGCGAGGACGGCGACCTTGGTGCCCTTGCTAATCTCGTCGCCGGGGTTCAGTGTCACAACATCCATCAGTTTTCCGGCGTAGGACGGAGAAAGATTCAGCCCCGCAATGTCCTTTTGCAGCGTATTGATCTGCTTCTGATAGCCCTCAACCTCATCGCGGGCCTTCTGGACCTCCGTGGCAGCATTGGGGGAATCAATGGTAAACAGGGGGTCCCCCTGCTCCACTTTCTGTCCCTCCTCCACGAATACATCCATCACCGTGCCCGCAGTGGTCAGGCTGATAGTCTCGCTGTTCTTGGCCTTTACCAGACCGCTGCCGTCCACCTCGGAGCTGATAGCGCCGTAGGACACCGTCGCCATGCCTACCTCGCTGCTGCCGTCCTTCTTTTTGAAGAATTTCACGCCGCCTGCGATCAGGGCGGCCACGACCACCAGCGCAACGATCCGCCGGATCGTACGCCGCCGCTTTTTCTTGTCTGCCGTGCTTTTTTCCGGCTTTTTCGCCGGGGTCTCCGGTGACGCCGGAGCGGCTGTCTCCGCCGGGGTCAGCTCCTTTTTCTCTTCCATGATCTCTGCCATGACATATTCTCCTTTTACGATTCTCCGGGCTGAGGCCCGCTTGTTTCCGATCCAGTGCTGTCAGCGCCCAAACAGGGCTGCCGACAGGCATATTCACCTTCGCTCACTGATGTTAATATAGCCAATAGGGTAAATCAACAACAAAACAGTAACAAATTCCATCAAAACCGCTTTCATTTGTAATAGACGGATTCAACTGCGAAAAGGTTTCCTTTTTTGCAAAAACTTTTTGATAACAGCAGACCGCACCGCCCGGGATCGTGGGCAGTGCGGTCACTTTTGTTGTTTTCAGGAGATCAGGCAGCCAGCCGCCGGGCGCTCATGCGCTGGATCAGCACGATGCCGCCGACCATCACGAGGCCAACCACATCCGATGCGGTGCCGGGGATCATCATGCACAGACCGCCGGCAGCCATCGCCAGACGGAACAGCATGGGGATCTTCTTATAGACGAAGCCGTTCAAAGCCGCAGCCACACCAAACAGACCGATGAGGGCGCTGACTACGATCTGCACTACTTCAAATGCGCTGCTCACATTGTCAAACAGCATAGCGGGGCTGTAGGCAAAAATGTATGGCACGATAAAGGCTGCGATGGCCAGCTTGGTGGCGTTGATGCCGGTTTTCATAGGGTTGGCCTTGGCAATGGCGGCGCCGGCATAGGCAGCCAGAGCCACCGGAGGCGTAATGTCCGCCACGATGCCGAAGTAGAACACGAAGAAGTGAGCCGCCACCAGAGGGAAGCCCATCTGCACCAGAATGGGGGCGCAGGTGGAAGCCATGATGCAGTAGTTGGCGGTGGTAGGAACGCCCATACCCAGAATGATGCAGCAGATCATCGTCAGCAGCAGGCCGATCATGGTAGCGTCGCCTGCCATCTGCACGATGGCGTTGATGAGGATGGAAGCAAGACCGGTGACAGTGATGCAGCCGGCGATCATACCGGCCATGGCGCAGGCCACAGCCACGGTGATGGCGCCCTTGGCACCGGCCTCCAGTGCCTCCACGATTTTACCGAAGGTCAGCCGCTCATCCTTGTTCAGGAAACCCACCACGATGGCGGCCAGAATGGACACCGCCGCGGAGAACTGCATGGTGCGGCTGCCGGAGGAAACCAGGAAGATCAGTAGGGCCAGAGGTATGATGAGATAGGCACGCTTGGCAAGCTCGCCCCAGGAGACCATCTCGGACTTGGGCATACCCTTCAGTCCCAGCTTCTTGGCTTCCAGATGGACGGCGATGAAAATGCCGGTGAAGTACAGCACGGCGGGAAGGATGGCCTTTACAGCCACCTTCGCATAGGGGATATTCATGTACTCTGCCATCAGGAACGCCGCTGCGCCCATGATGGGGGGCATGATCTGACCGCCGGTAGAGGCGGCGGCCTCCACCGCGCCGGCGAACTCCGGCTTGTAGCCGGTTTTCTTCATCATGGGGATGGTGACGGAGCCGGTGGTCACGGTGTTGCCCACGGAGGAGCCGGACACCATGCCGCACAGGGCGGAGGAAATGACCGCCACCTTGGCGGGGCCGCCGGAGGACCAGCCTGCCAGCCGGTTGGCAAAGCTGATAAAGAAGTTGGCGATGCCGGTGCGCTCCAGAAATGCGCCAAAGATGATGAACAGCACAATGTAGGTGTAGCAGACGCTTACCGGCGTACCGATGACGCCGCTGGTGGTGTAGAACAGCTTATAGACGATGTTCTTCAGCGCCTTGTAGAAGCTGGGGTCCCAGCTGAGCTGGTTATAGAACGTGTAGATCAGCAGCAGGCCCAGCACCACCAGAATGGGCAGGCCCACGCACCGGCGGCACAGCTCGATCAGTACCACAATACCGATGGCACCGACGATGATGTGGATGGGCTGAAGCTTGGTGGCCAACTGAATGATGGAGAAAGCGTTGATGGCAAAATAGAAGAAGCTGCCAGCGCCCAGAACCATCAGGATCCAGTCATACCAGGGCACATGGTTCACCCGGGCAGCACCCTTTCTGGCGGGATACACCAGATAGCCGATGATGATGATAAAGCCCAGGAACAGGGACAGCCGCCGCTCCGGAAGTGCCTTGCTGAACAGGGTCATCAGGATACAATAGATTGAGAAGGCCGACATCAGCACCCGCAAGGCGATTTTCGGAGCCCCCTCCCAGATACGGGTGTTGGATTCCCGGTCATACTTTTTCATGACCGCATCCACGTCCGCCTGAATATCATGCTCCATCTCGTGCACCTCGTGGTCGAGTGCCTTTTCCACTTCAACAATGGGGTCTTTTTTTTTGAACAGGCCCATATGGTCTCCTCCTTGATCGTTTTCTCACATCCGCAGTTGACAGGGGCAGCGGATCTCTGTCCTTCTCAACCGGGGATCGGGGTAAATTCTTGTAAATTGGTCCGCAGCAAGCGCTCTGTTCTTCCGTTCCGGAGAGCTGTGCTTCGCTTTAGAACCACTCACGGCTGCGGCGGATTTCTCCGCCGCAGCCTGAATGACATACTTATGGGTAAGGAAATGGCGGTGATGCTGTAAAGATCCCGTTCAGATCTTTACTTGGTTGCCACATCGAAGCCCTTCTCGGCGAAGTACTTGGCAGCGCCGGGATGATAAGGCACAGAGGTGATGGAAGCGCCGAACTCGGTGGACAGCTCGCCGTACTTGGCGTGGCTGCTGGTCAGATTGGGGGCGTTGTCGAAGATGTCAGCCGTCAGAGCATAGATAGCATCCTCAGATACATCGTCACGGGCCAGGATCACAGCGCCCACAGCCACGGTGGTCACATCCTCGTCCTGACCGTTGTAGGTACCGGCGGGGATGACGTGCTTGGTGTAGTAAGGAGAGGCGGCCAGCAACTCGTCGATATGGGCGTCATCCAGAGACACCAGATAAGCAGCCTTGGTGGTGGACAGATCCATGATGGCAGTGGTGGGGGCGCCGGCCACGATGAAAGCGGCGTCGATCTTGCCGTCCTTCAGGGAGTCAGCGCTGTCGCCGAAGCTCTGATAGGTGGCGTTGATCTTGGTGAACTTGCCGTCAGCGTCCAGATCGCCCAGACCATAAGCGCTCAGGATGTCCACAGCGTTGAAGTACACACCGGAACCGGCAGCGCCGACAGACACGTTCTTACCGGCCAGGTCAGCCACGGTCTTAATGCTGGGATCGGTGGTGACGATCTGCACATCTTCCATGTACAGGGCGGCCACGGTGGAGAAGCAGTCGATGGGGTTCTCAAAGAGGTTGGTGCCGTTGTAGGCATAGGCCATCACGTCGGACTGGCAGAAGGCCAGCTCCGCGTTGCCATCTGCCAGCTCTTCCACGTTGGACTTAGAGCCGTTGCCAACCAGACCGGTGACAGACACATCGGTATTGTTGGTGGCGTGCTGGGCGATAACGGAGCCGAAGGCATAGTAGGTGCCGGACTCGCCGCCGGTGACGAAGCGCAGCTTCGCGGTAGAAGCAGCGGGAGCGCTGTCGCCAGTCTCATTGCCGGAGGCGTTACCGCCGCCGCAGGCAGTCAGAGAAGCGATGAGGCCCAAAGCCAGAATCAGAGAAAACACTTTTTTCATTCCAAATCCCTCTTTCACAGTTGAATTAGGTGGAAACGCCCGGTGCTTTTTTCAAGGGTGTTTCCGTAAGCATGTGCATAGTATACATGTATATCATTCATTTTGCAAGGGTCATTTTCTCTTTTTGGTGATTTTTTGCAATGTTCAAGTATTCATCTTGCATTTTCACGCTATTCTCTGCGTTTTCCCACAAATGTCTTGCAAAACAAATGTCCGTCTTGCAAAAACACGCCCCGCCAGGAAAACCAGCGGGGCGTGTTTTGTGCAGTTTAACTAAGAGCAACTTACTGAATCACCTTGGAGTCTACAACTTCCTTCAGCTTGGCGGTGAAGTCCTCCAGGCTCATAGCGCCCAGATCCTCGCCGGCGCGGGTACGGACGGAGACCGTCTTGTTTTCCATATCCCGGTCACCCACAACGATCATATAGGGCACCTTCTCCAGAGTGGCCTCACGGATCTTCTTGCCGATCTTCTCGTTGCGGTCATCCACCTCCACGCGGAAGCCCTGGCCGTCCAATGCGTCAGACAGATCCTTGGCATAATCCAGCGCACGGTCGGTGACAGGCAGGATCTTCACCTGAACAGGAGCCAGCCATGCGGGGAAGGCGCCGGCAAAGTGCTCGGTGATGATGCCGATGAACCGCTCGATGGAGCCGAACACAACACGGTGGATCATCACGGGCACGTCCTTGCCGCCGTCGCTGGTGGTATACTCCAGATCAAAGCGGCCGGGCAGCTGATAGTCCAGCTGAATGGTGCCGCACTGCCAGGTACGGCCCAGAGAGTCCTGAATGTGGAAGTCCAGCTTGGGGCCGTAGAACGCGCCGTCGCCGGGGTTCACCACATACTCCTTGCCGATGGAGGTAATGGCGTCGGCCAGAGCGTTCTCTGCCTTCTCCCAGTCCTCCCGGGTGCCGATGTGGTCCTCGGGCATGGTGGACAGCTCGATCTTGTAGGGCAGGCCGAACAGAGAGTAGACCTCGTCGAACAGGCGGGCGATGCGGATGACCTCATCCTTGATCTGGTCCTTGGCCAGCAGGATGTGGGCGTCGTCCTGAGTGAAGCAGCGGACACGGAACATGCCGTGGAGCGCGCCGGAGAGCTCATGACGGTGGACCAGGCCCAGCTCACCGTACCGCAGGGGCAGGTCTCGGTAGGAATGGGGTTCCAGCTCATAGACCAGAATACTGCCGGGGCAGTTCATGGGCTTGATGGCAAAGTCCTCGCCGTCAATGACGGTGGTATACATATTATCCTTGTAGTGATCCCAGTGGCCGGAGGTCTCCCACAGAGTCCGCTTCATGATCTGAGGAGTGGAGATCTCCACATAGTTCCACTTCTTGTGGACCTGACGCCAGTAGTCGATCAGGGTGTTCTTCAGCACCATGCCCTTAGGCAGGTAGAAGGGGAAGCCGGGGGCCTCATCCCGGAAAGCAAACAGGCCCAGTTCCTTGCCCAGCTTCCGGTGATCCCGGCGCTTGGCCTCCTCGATGCGCTCCAGATAGGCGTCCAGTTCCTCCTTCTTGGGGAAGGCGATGCCGTAGATCCGCTGGAGGGTCTCCCGGTTGGAGTCGCCCCGCCAGTAGGCGGCGTTGCAGGCCAGCAGCTTGATGGCGTTGCCCTTTACCCGGCCGGTGGAGTCCAGATGGGGACCGGCGCACAGGTCGGTGAACTCGCCCTGCTTGTAGAAGGAGATGGGAGCATCCTCCGGCAGATCCTGGATCAGTTCCACCTTATAAGGCTCGCCCTTCTCCTCCATGAACTTAATGGCTTCCTCGCGGGGCAGCTCAAAGCGCTCCAGCTTCAGCTTCTCCTTGCAGATCTTGCGCATCTCGGCCTCGATCTCGGTCATGTGCTCCGGGGTAAAGGCAAAGGGTGCATCCATATCGTAATACCAGCCCTCCTTGATAGAGGGGCCGATGGCCAGCTTCACCTCGGGCCACAGGCGCTTGACGGCCTGCGCCATGATGTGAGAGCAGGTGTGCCAGTAGGTCTGGCGGTATTCCTCATTTTCAAAGCTGAATTCCTTGATTTCCTCAGACATAGTAATGTCTCCTTTCCTGCGGCGGTCTTTCCGCCCTTGGGGCAAAACAAAAAACGCCTCACCCCTGTTTTGGTCAGGGGTGAGGCGTAAAGCTCCACGGTTCCACCCTGCTTGCACAGTAAACAAAATTTGTTTCGCTGTGCAAGCAGGGTAAAAAACTCCTTCGGAGTCTTCTAATTGAAATCATGCAAGACACCCTTCCTGGGTTTCTTGCACACATTCTTCCTTCCCGCCAGCGAAAGTCCTTTTGCGCATTGTGCCGCTCGTGTCCTCTGTAACGGGAGGTCCCGTCCCGGCCTACATATCGGCGGGCAGCTCCAAGGCGGTGACTGTTCCGGTTCTGACTGACGCTGCTTTCAGCCCATGACAGCGTCTCTCTGAAGTTCTTCCCGGACAGCGTCCTTTTCCAAGCCTTTTTTCAGAATGGAATTATGATAGCACGGCTCTTTTGGATTGTCAAGGGGCGCATCCTGTCGATTTTCACAGGAAATTCGCGCCATATCCGGAAAGTTCCGCCGTTTTTTCAGGCGTTGGGATGGGGCAGATTCCACCGGTAGTGGGCCGACAGACACCGGATGGCAAACACCGCCGCCGCGCCGGCCAGCATGGCCGTCATCTCCCCCGCCGGCTGGCGCAGCACCCCGCAAATCACCGCGCCGACGAGAGAGGCGCAGGCGTAAATATGCTTCACAAAAATATAGGGCATATCTCCGGCCATCACATCCCGCAGCAGCCCGCCGCCCACGCCGGTGAGTACGCCGACGAACACCAGCAGGTACAGGGACGGCGCTTCCACGCAGTTCCATACCACGCGGACGCCCATGACCGTGAAGATGCCCAGGCCCGCGCTGTCCATTAGCAGCATAAATAGATCATACCGCCGCTGGTTGCCCATCAGCAGGTGCCGCACGCCGGAGAGGAACATGATCAGCGAGGTGACCACCGCCACCGCAGAGGCCGTCGGATTCTGAAACGCCGCCGGGGGCGTGTTGCCCAGCAGCACATCCCGCACCATACCGCCGCCGCAGGCTGTGGTCAGCCCCAGGATACATACGCCGAAAACGTCCATATCCTTGTGGATCCCCACAAGAGCGCCGGAAGCGGCAAAGGTCACGGTTCCGATCAATTCAAAAATCAGGAGAAACTATTCCAAGCCGCTTATCCGTCCTTCTGAACCATTTCCATGAAGGCAGAGGCCGCCGCCGTAGGCGGGACTTCTTTCAGTGTACACATATCCACGCTGCGCTCCGGGATCGTGAAGTCCGTTTTCAGCAGACGGATGTCGCCGCTTTCCAGATCCCTTCGGACAAATTCCAGTGTGACGCCCGCTACGCCCAGACCGATGCCCGCAAGGGTCACCAGCAGCTGCCGGGAGGAAAGCTCGATCTCCGGCGTCAGGGTCACGCCAGCCTTCAAAAATTCATGCTCCAGAAAGACGCGGGAACTGGCCTTGCGTTCCAGCAGGATCAGGGGGAATTCCGCGATCTCCTGTCGGGTATAAATCTTGTCGAAGTTGCAGTCGTAGTTCTTTCCCGCCACAAAGACGGAGTGGGTTGCAAAGCAGGGCCACGCGTCCAGTGCGCTGTCCTTGGGCGAGGAGGCGAAGGCGATGTCCACAGCGCCGGATTTCAGCATGCTCAGCCCCTTGGCGCTGCGGCCGCAGACAATCTTCAGCCGGATGCCCGGGTGCTGGCGGTGGAAGGCCTCCAAATATGGCGTCAGGAACTGCCCGGTCACGGTGTCGCTGGCGCCGATGGTCAGGGTTCCCAGCAGCAGCTGCTGCGCCTGGGAGAGCTTGTCCTCGCCGGTAGCCAGCAGCCCCAGCGCGTTGCGGACGTACTGATAGAGCATCTGTCCCTCTCCCGTCAGGGTCACGCCGCGGGGGGAGCGGGCAAACAGACGAGCCTGCAAAGCCGTTTCCAGCTGCTTGACAGACTGGCTGACAGCCAACTGGGAGATATACA
>ENA-UPSY01002701-UPSY01002701.1-human-gut-metagenome-genome-assembly--contig:-NODE-2701-length-14370-cov-5.826838_pt1 | contig 14370 bp, 10 predicted proteins | sample MGYA00250044_ERZ773365 | MGnify/ENA primary metagenome ERZ773365 (study PRJEB29103, sample SAMN06111932) | human gut metagenome | biome: human gut; feature: ankylosing spondylitis patient; material...
GGCCTGGAGACCAACAAGCACGGCTGCATCGTCACCGAGGGCGACGAGGGCAAGACCAGCCGTGACGGCGTGTACGCCGGCGGCGATGCCGTGACCGGTGCCGCTACCGTCATCAAGGCCATGGGTGCCGGCAAGGCTGCCGCCAAGGCCATCCACGAGTACATCCAGAACAAGTAATTGCTGCCGCAAGGCAGTCCCCTCCCCTGTTTCCTCCGGGAAACGGGGGATTTTTTATTTTTCTTTGCAAACGCAAATCTGGGGCGATTCATTTACTTTTGTGATGGTTTTATGATATAATGAACTTAACTTTATAAGGTGCTGCACCGCCTGCGGGCTGCGGCACCGCTTTTGGAGGGAACTGCCCATGCACCCGCTGCTCATTCTGGTACTGGTCTTTGATCTGCTCATCGCCGTGTCCTCGGTGCTGAACCTTGTGAACATGATGCGCGTCAACCTGATGGTGGAGGAGCGCAGGGCCGAGGCGCTGACCGTGCAGCGGGTACGGGTGCAGAAGGCCGCCGCCGGGAAGGGCGGCATCCTGGCTTCCTGGTACGGCGTGTACGCCTGCCCGGCCAAGGACGGCACCGGCGAGTTCACCTCTTCAAATCCCTATGGCAGCGAGGCCGCCGTGCCCGCTTCCACCACCGTGGTGCCCCTCAAGGCCTCCGGTGTGCTGGAGCAGTGCGACATCGCCGCCCACCTGCGCCGCCGCCTTGTCCCGCTGTGGATCACGGCGGCCGCATTCTCGGCTCTGCTGGCGGCTTTCGTCCGCCTCTGAGCAGGCTCTTTTCCCCTTCTCGTCTTTTCGGCACACGGCTTTTCCCCTGCGGCCCTCTGACCCACAGGCTGCCGGGGCGCGGTACGATGCCGGGAAAATATAAGTATAAAGGAAGGCAATTATGGAACTACTAAAACTACTCGGCATTGTCATCGTCATCGCTGGCTTTGCACTGAAGCTGGACTCCATTCTGGTCATTCTGGTGGCAGCTGTTGTGACTGCACTGGTTGGCGGTCTGGGCCCGGTCACCCTGCTGGAAACGCTGGGCAGCACCTTTGTGGCAAACCGCAGCATGGCCATCTTCATCATCGTGATGCTGGTCACCGGCACGCTGGAGCGCAACGGCCTGCGTGAAGCAGCCGCTGCCCTGATCGGCAAGTTCAAGGGTGCCACCTCCGGCCTGGTCATCGGCATCTACGGCGTGATGCGCTCGATCTTTGCAGCCTTCAACGTGGGCTTTGGCGGCGTGGCCGGTTTCGTGCGCCCCGTCATCATGCCCATGGCCGAAGGTGCCATTGTGGCACAGGGCTATGAGCCCAATGAGGAGCATGTCGAGGAGCTGAAGGGCATGGCTGCCGGCATGGAGAACATCACCTGGTTCTTCGGTCAGGTCCTGTTCGTGGGCGGCTCCGGCGGCCTGCTGGTGCAGAGCACTTTGGCCGGCCTGGGCATCGAGGTGGAGCTGGCCCAGCTGGCTGCCATCGAGATCCCCGTGTGCATCATTGCCACTGTGGTCGCCATCGTATTCTATGTGATCAAGGATCGCAAGATGATCCAGAAGTACTATAAGTAAGGGAGGACAGAAGAATGAGCTTTTTTATGAGTGCTGATTACAGCCTGTCCACCAAGGTGATGGAGATCATCTACTTTATCATCGGCCTGCTGTGCATCTACTGCGGCGTGAAGAACCTGAAGGATAAGGAGAACCCGGAACCCGTGGGCACCTTTATCTTCTGGGCCGTGCTGGGCGTCGTGCTTGCCCTGGGCCGCTGGCTGCCCTCTCTGGTGAGCGGCATCCTGGTGGTGGTGATGTGCATCCCCGCCATCCTCAAGAAGGTCAAGAAGGGCGCTGTCTCTGCTGCCACCAAGGCCGAGACCGAGGCTACCTATGAGAAGATCGGCATGAAGATCTTTGTCCCCACCCTGAGCATCGGCATGCTGGCCGTCATCTGCGCCATCACCGGCATGGGCATCGGCCTGTCCGCCCTGAACGGCGTGGCTCTGGGCGTTCTCGTGGCCATCATCCTGCTGATGATCATGAACCGCGACAACAAGCCCTCCACCTTCCTGAACGATTCCGAGCGCATGCTGTCCACCGTGGGCCCCCTGTCCATGCTGCCCATGCTGCTGGCCTGCCTTGGCTCCGTCTTCACCGCTGCCGGTGTCGGCGATGTGATCTCTGACCTGGTCAGCCACATCATCCCCGAGGGCAATGTGAACGCCGGTATCGTGGTGTACGCCATCGGCATGATGCTGTTCACCATGATCATGGGCAACGCCTACGCCGCCATCACTGTGATGACCGTGGGCATCGGCTACCCGTTCGTGCTGGCCCACGGCGCAAACCCGGTGGTCATCGGCATGCTGGCTTTGACCTGCGGCTTCTGCGGCACCCTGTGCACCCCCATGGCTGCAAACTTCAACACCGTGCCCGTGGCACTGCTGGATATGAAGAAGCCCATGGGCGTCATCAAGAATCAGGTTCCTGTCGCCATCATCATGATGGTGGTCCAGATCGTGATGATGATCCTCCTGAAGTGATTTTTTTGTTAGATCGAGTGATTCAATGGAACAAGCAATTCAGCACGGAGCCGATATCATTATTCGCGACTGGGTCCGGCTCCGTGCAGGCGAACGCATCTTGATCGTATCCAGCCAGAAGTATGCTGTCGAGGTGGCGGCCATGCAGCAAGCCGCACAGGCGGTGGGCAGCGTGGCGGATGTGTTGATGCTGGACGACCTGCACGAGCAGGTGGGCCAGTATTTCGATGACCGCGAGGACGCCTTTGACCCCTACAACGCCGTGATCGGTGCTGCCGAGTATTCCCTCATCACCACACGGGCCGTCAAGCGGGTCATCGCCCGCCGCAACCGGTTTTTGTCGCTGCCGCTGAGCACCAGCAACGGGCAGTCACTGCTGAGCTACGACTTCCTGAACATGAGCCTGCCCAAAAGCAGGATCATGGCCAGCATCATCATGGCCTGCTACCAGAACGCCAGACACATCCATGTGACCACGGAGCTTGGCACGAACCTGGATTTCAACATCGAGGGGCGTGTGCCCGGCTTCTTCAACGGCTGCTGCCACGACGGCAAGGGTCTTTCCTCTGCCAGCGTGGAAGTGTATGTGGCACCGGTGGAGAGCGACACCAACGGCATCCTGATCCTGGACGGCTCCATGGGCTATATCGGCATCGTGGACAGCCCCGTGCGGGTGGAGCTGCGCGGCGGCCGCATCGTGGAGATCGAGGACAATGCCAGCGGCAGGCGGCTCAAGCAGTTTCTGGCCCGCTTCCACGACCCGGAGAACATGGTGGTGGCGGCGGAGTTCGGCATCGGGCTCAACACCCACTCCCGCTGTGCAGGCAACTGCTACATCGAGGACGAATCCACCTATGGCACCTTCCATATCGGGTTCGGGCGCAACATCGCGCTGGGCGGTGTGCAGGATGCTTCCGGCCATTACGATCTGGTCACCCACGCTCCCTGCATCTATGTGGACAACCGCATGATCATGGATCACGGACAGCTCACCGTTCTGGAGCCGTCCATTTATATCTGAGAATCGAGGCTTTTTACTATGAAGATTCTGCTCACTGGTTTCGACCCCTTTGGCGGCGAGGCCGTCAACCCCGCTTTTGAGGCGGTGAAGCTGCTGCCCGACACCATCGCCGGTGCCGAGATCGTCAAGCAGGAAGTGCCCACCGAGTTCATCCGTGCCGGTGAGGTGCTGGAAGCTGCCATTCAGGCAAACCAGCCCGATGTGGTCATCTGCATCGGTCAGGCCGGCGGCCGCTCCGCCATCACCCCGGAAAAGGTGGCCATCAACCTGATGGACGGCCGCATCGCTGACAACGCCGGTTATCAGCCCATCGACGTGACCATCCAGGAGGACGGCGAGACCGCCTACTTCACTTCCCTGCCCGTGAAGGCCATGGTGCAGAGCATCAAGGACGCAGGCATCCCCTCCGCCCTGTCCTACACCGCAGGCTCCTATGTGTGCAACTACCTGATGTACACCCTGCTGTACCTCATCGACAAGAAGTACCCCAACATCCGGGGCGGCTTCATCCATGTGCCTTACGCCATGGAGCAGGTGGTCAACAAGCCCCTGGGCACCCCCAGCATGGACCTGCACCAGATCGCCCGCGGCCTGGAGAAGGCCGTGGAGGCCGTTGTGAAGAACGACGCCGACCTGGCTGTGGACATGGGCACCACCCACTGAGCACCCCCGCAGAGCCCTTCAAGGCACCCGCTGTGCATCCGCATGGCGGGTGCTTTTTTTGTGGACGCTGGCGCGACAGTTCCCTGTACGCTTGCGGGAAACCGGAACAGAACGATTTAAAATGGCTCCGCGTGCGCTGCGCCATAATTAGAGGAAATATTATTTTTTATTGCAACTCCGGAAAATCTGCGGATTTTCCGGAGTTGCCTTTTCACCAGAGGGGTCATGGCGGGGAGTGGCATCTGATACCGGAATGACATCGCACCGGGAGGGACGTTACGGGATTCCTTTCCGCAAAACGCGAGTTCTCCTTCTGCGCTTTGGCCGCAGGCCAACAGCAGCCGATGCCACTTCCCGTAACGACCCTTCCCGTGAAAAAGCAAATCCGGCGGGGCCGCAGCCCTGCCGGATTTGCAAAATCTAAAATAATTTTTCTGCTATTTATGCCCAGAGCAACGCGGAGGGCATTCCAAATCGTTTGCCTTCCAGAGAACAGGCCACTTTCCTTAACGCCCATCCGTGAAAAAACAATCCCGGAAAATCCGCAGATTTTCCGGGATTGCATATCTTTAAAAATAATTTTCCGCTGATATTGCCAGAGCAAAGCGGAGGCAATTCCAAATCGTCCTGCTTACTCCGTGATCCGCCCTGCCGCGCTGGTCTCCAAGACCGGGTAACCGGTGCGGGTGCAGCGCACAGCACAGCGGGCCCGGCCGCCGGTGGTGCAGGTGAACAGGGTCAGGTCCCAGGCGTCCTCGTCGCTGGCCGTGATCATCTTGTCGATGTCGGTGGGCTGGATGGTCTCCACGTTGGACACCTCATAGCTCCAGCGCTGGCCGTCCATGTCGGTAAAGTACACCTCGCTGCCCAGGGCCAGCCACTTGATGGGGCTGAAATGCTTGGCGTAGTTGTGGGCGCAGACCACCATGTTGTCGGCGTAGGTGGAGCCGGAGTAGCGGCCCGGGGCCACCTTGAGGCCGGCGTAGCTCCACTCGCTCATCACGGGCAGTTCCAGCCCGATGGACGGGACGGACAGGTAGCCGATGTAGCCCCAGCCGTCGATGTCGGTGACGGTCATCTCCTGCTCCGGGTCCAGCTCCGGCTGGACCACCGGCTCTTCGTCCTTCGTCTTGTCCTCCATGGTCTCGGTCAGGGTCTCTTCCAGCTTGCCCAGGGCGTCCTGCGAAGCCTTGTCGGCGCGGTTGGCGTCCCACTGGTTATAGCCCAGCAGGGCCAGCGCGCCCAGAATGAGCAGGATGCCCACGATCATGCAGGCGCGGCCGATCTTCTGCTTTGTGTTCATGCCAGCGTCTCCTTCCGGTCCAGCACCCAGCCGACGGCAAACAGCAGCACGCCGCTGCAGGCCATGAACGGGATGGGCCAGTTCAGCTGGCCGCTCTGGGGCAGTGCATTGCCGTCCGGGCGGCCCGGAGCCACGGGGTTGTCCGGGTTGCCGGGGGCCACGGGGTTGTCCGGGTTGCCGGGGTTCACCGGGTTATCCGGCGTACCGGGCGACACCGGGCGGTTGGGGTCGTTGGGATCGACCGGCATGTCCGGGTTGTCGGGCTGGGTGGGCTTGTCCGGTTCCGAGGGCTTCTCCGGCTTGGACGGTTTGTCCGGTTCCGAAGGCTTGCTGGGAGTTTCCGGTTCGGGCGGGGTCACCTCCTGCGTGGGCGCGCCCACCTTGGGGGTGGCGTCCACGGTGTAGAGCCAGCCGCTTTCGTCCGCCATGGGCAGCGACACCAGGAAGGAATTGATGGCCTCGTAGCCCTTGGAGTTCTCGGTCTGCACCACGAGGTACAGGCCCAGCGGCAGCGCGTCAAAGGAGACGATGCCCTGCTCGCTGATCTTATGGGTGGTGCCGGCGGCGCGGGCGGGCAGCTTGGCTTCCAGCCTGGAAGCCAGCGTGCTGTCCGTCAGGTCGCCCAGCGCGATGCCGCAGCCCGTAAAGTCGGCGGTGTACACAAAGTGCAGGTCGCCGTTGGTGCGGGCCACGTCCGCCACCTTGTACATGGTGAGTGCGCCGCCCCGCAGGGGGACGTCGTTCTGGTGGTCGTACAGGGTCACGTCCATGCTGCCGGTGCGGCTCAGGTCGATGTTGGCGCTGGCCGCGGGGGCTGCCAGCGCGGGCAGTGCACAGCACACGGCCATGCACAGCGCCAGCAGAAGAGCGGCAAACCGGTTGTTTTTGTTTTGTTTCATGGCTGCTCACTCCTCCTCGTTCTGTTTCCGTTTGCGGACCAGCAGCAGGGCTGCTGCAGCGGCCAGTGCGCCGCCCAGCACCCCGAAGGGTGCCGTGCCCATGCCGCCGGTGGACGGCAGCTCGTAGCCGGTGTAAACATAGTTCTGCACCGTGATATTGCCGGTCTGCACGCCGTTGTTGGAGATGTACACGTTCCAGTTGCCGGTGGTCGTTTCCTCCACCAGGTAGTGGTACGCATTGCCCTGCGCATCCGTCAGCGGGAGCTTGTCCCCCGACTCGGACCAGGTCCAGTTGTTATCTGCGGTCAGGTCGGCTTCGGCAAACAACGTTTTTTTCTCGGCATTGTCGGTGTACTGCCAGACCTTGATGTAGATGCTGTCCACCGCCGGTTCCACCGGCTGGCGGGTGTCGGCATCCAGCCAGAGCTTGCTGACGGTCAGGTTGCTGTAGCGGTTGGTATACTGGGCCGTGGTGGTCTGGGCGGCATTGCCCACCTGGACATCATCAAACTGGATGGTCTTTCCCTCGTCTATCACCGTCCCCTTGCCCGTAGCGGTATCAAAGGCCGTCTGGGGGGTCTCGTTGCTCTTGTGGAACAGCACATAGTGGGGGGTCTCGTCCTTCTGGTAGTTCTGGGGTGCTTTGGTCTCCACGATCTTATACAGCAGGTCCGGCTTCAGGGTCTGTTCGCTGCCGTTTTCCAGCACCGTCAGGCTCACCTGGCCTTTTTCGTTGGTGGTGACGGTGCCGTTTACGCCGCCGCTCCAGGGCTGCCATACCTGGGTTTTCGGATCATACTGCCAGATGGTAAACTCTGCTCCCTGCAATGCCACGCCGGAGTAATCGTCCACCTTGTGGAGCAAGAACTGTCCGGTGGAGGCTGTGGCGGCAGATGCATAGGTAAACTTGATGGAATCCGATTCGGTGGAGTCCCCATTGCCCAGCTTGACGGTGTTGTCCACGTTGTAATCCTCAGCAGCACTGCCCTGCTTTACATCACATTGGTACACCAGAATCATGGCGGTCTGGTTGGGGATCACCATGTGGAGCCAGCCCTCGTCATCTGCCGGCAGCACCTGGTACAGGTTGCGAGGCACTTCATCCCCTCGGGTCACGGCGTTGTTGGCTTCGTCATACTGGAAGTAATACAGCTTTACAGACTCCGGGTCTCCCCGGACAATGGCACCGTTCTGGGCTTTTACGTCGTCCCACAGCTCAATGGTCGGGGCCTTGTTGGCTTCCACCGACAGGTCCTTCCGGGCCGGGTTCACCACCACCTGGTACTCGATGCGGTCGGTTTTGCCATCCACCAGCTGTCCGGTCTTTTTCAGGGGGTCCACAGTCTTTTCCACCGTGGTGTGGAGGGTCTCGGTCAGCTCGCCCCACTGGGCCGTGTTGGTGTAGATCACCTCGCCCACCGAGGGGTTCTTCCAGCTGGGATCGTCGTCCACGCTCACCTTGTACAGAATGCGGAACTTGTGTTGTTTGTTCTTGCTCAGGTTGTAGTCGCGGATGGTAATGGTCAGCTGCCGGGTGGTTTTCTCGTAGGCCACAGTGGCAGCGGCACCCTTCAACTCGCTGATCTTATCCGGGGCCCCTTCGTCCATGCCGATCGTTACCCAGTTCTCATTGAACTCAGTGTTCTCCGGCAGGGTATCGGTGATAACGATGTCGGCATCATCCTCGGCAGCGGTCTGCACCACCAGCTGATAGTGGAGGTTTTTGCCGTCGAGTTTACTGTACTGGTAGGTCTGGTCTCCGCTTTGGTAACCAGATTCGTCCTGATCGCTGTTCGCCGACACCCGTTTTTCAAAGCTCTTGTAGCTGTGGTAGGTGTCCTCTGCCTCAGCCCTCTGAGAGCTGCCTTGGATGCTGACGCTGTTTTTGTAAGTCCATTTCTCTCCGGTGGGCACATTGCGCTGATCCTCGTGGGTAGGGAGGTCCTTTACCTCCACACGCCGCACCGGGTTGTCATCTGCCTTGTCTATCTGGATGGTAAAGCTCCGCACCCAGGTGGAGGGGTCGTTGGCAGTCACCGTGCTGCCGGTGCCGTCGGCACCGCTGTAGTAGGTGACGGCAATGACCCCGGCGGCCTTAGCATCAGCATAGTTCATGGTGCCGCCGTCGTGGAGGGTCAGGGTCAGGCCGTTTTCCAAAGCCTTCTCCAGCTCTGCGGCGTAGGCGTAGTGGGTGTTCAGCTGGGTCTGGCCGCTTTCGTTCACAGCGTCCTGGAGGGTCTCCACCAGGGTAAAGCTGCTTTCGCCAGCTGCATTGGCGGCAGAGATATCCCATTTGGCCAGGCCCTTGCTGCTGCTGGACAGCTCCTTGCTCAGGGTCCAAGCCCCCTGCCCGATGTTCACGGTATCCGAGGCCTCAAAGATGTGTTTGCTCTTGGTCTCGATCTGTGCCTTGTTGGTCACCGAGCCGCCGCCGATGGGGGTGGTGGTCTCAAAGGTGATCTTCAGCTCTGTTCCACTATACTTCTCCGGGATGGTATAGCCCTTTTGCAGAAATTCCTCTGCCGATATCGTATCGTCGCCTACCTTTACATCCCCTACGATTTTCACACTGTCTGGCAAGGCATCTGTGATCCTGCAGCCCTGCAGCATATAGGACCCCAGCTTGGTCCCCAGAAAAGAATGCGGTATCTTTACAGTGATCGTCCACTGGATGCGGCCTGTTTTGGGGTCGTACTGGCCGTTCTTCTCAATACGCGGGGTTTTACATGTGTAGTATGCTTCAGCCTTCTTTTCCTCCCCGTCCCCTGCCTTCGCTGTTGCCGTATTGTAGATCATACCGACGCCATCGGGCATCTTGTCAAAGTCCGCATAGTTCCGCTGAACGTCATAGTACCAGATGTACTTTTCTTCAATCCCCAATGCTTCCAGGTCCTTAATGACCACCTGGGGGTTGCCGTTGCTGTCCTCCTGGATCTTGCAGTCGGGGAACGGCAGGATCTCCGTTCGTTTACCCGAAGCGTCCTCCTTGTAAAGTTTAAAGGAGTTTTTCAGGTAGGTGCCGCCCTTCAGGTAATCACCAGCACTGATTCCACTCTGATTCGTGTTCAGGGTATCCGTAAGGGTCACCGGGTCTTTGGTGCCGTTGGTGGTCTCCACCGTCACCATATAATGGTTTATGAAGGTGCCACTTTCCGGATGATTTTCAAAGGCACTCCAATAGCCGGTGTACCCTTTACTGATCTTTATATCTGCCGTTTTCTTCTTGATGGTCAGAGTAAAGCCATTTTCAAAGGTGATGGTTTTGTTATTCTCAAAATCATCTGCCCATACTTTCCGGGAGAACTGGAAGGTTCCGGTAAACTCCCGGTTGCCGCTGGCATCCAAACCGGTGAACTTCTCACTTTTATAAAAGGTCAGCTTTGCCAGGCCGTCGGTATCGATGGTATAGGTGCCAATGACCTTGTTGTTGTCGGTCACGTCCAGGATCTTGCCGGAGGTGGGCTGCTTGGGCTTCATGGCATCCGGCAGCTGGTAGCACAGGGTCCGCCGGTCCGGCGTCAAGGTGCCCGCAGGCAGCTTGTAGGTCATGGTGACCTGCACGTTGGTACCGCTTTCCACTTCATTCCCCATCAGGGTCTCCCAGGAGCCATTGACCTTCTGCTCGAACGCTATCTTAGTGATCCAGGCGGGGTCCAGCAGCACCTCCGTATCGGCAGTTTCTGCCAGCAGGGCCGGGGCATCGGGGTCCTGCTGCCGGGCCTCGCCGACCCATTCCACCGTAGCCCCAAAGCCATCCTCATCTTCCAGCAGCGCATAGCTGCCGTCCAGCTCCTCCTGGGAGCCTGCCGGGTCCTCCGGGGCCACAGCGGTGGTCTCGGCGGCATAGGCGCCGGTCACCGAGATGACACTGGTCACGTCGGACATGGCAGCGGGCACCTCGGCCACCTTGCCGTCCACGTTGCCGGAGATCACGGTCAGGGTCCCGGCGTCGGGGTCCACGGCGGACACGACGCCCACCGTCTCGGTGGTCACGGTGCGGGTGTCCACCTGCGGCTCGGAAGCCGTGAGCTGGGCGGCGGTGTCGGGGTCCTCGTCCAGGTCCAGCAGGGCGATGCCATAGGAGCTCTCGTCCACGGCCACCTGCTCGGTGGTGAGGGTGTTGTAGATGACGATATCGCCGGGCCTTGCGGTGGAGCCGTCGGCGTCGGTGAGCCACTGGGAGCCGCGCAGGTCACTGTGCAGGGCCATCACGCCCGCACGCTGGGGCACCACCGTCTGGGGCACACCCGCAAAGTGCAGGCAGTAGGACAGGAACATCACGTCCCAGGCGCCGTAGGGGTTGCCGTACCAGGCACCATAGCGGGAGTAGCCGCGCAGCACCTGCTGGTCCTCCACATCCAGCTTGAAGTTCTTGTCGCTCTGCTGGTAGTCCAGCTGGGACTTTGCCACGGTGAGCAGGTCCTCGGCCCAGTTGCCGTTCAGGGCCACGTTGGCCGCGGCCTGCCATTCCTCGGCAGTCTCCACGTCGGCCTGGGTATCGGCCAGGCACTCCACGGTGTGGTGGTGCTCCGGGATGGTGCACACCAGCTCCTCGGTGTAGCAGGCGTCGGTGTGGTGATGCAGCACCGGCTCGTCCGGGGTGGTCTCGGCCGGCTCAGGGGGCAGGTCCACCACGGGGCGGCTGGCAGGCATTTCCTGATAGGCGGGGTTGGGCTCCTCCACCAGTTCGCCCTCGTCCAGGCCGCACACCAGCTCATACTCGGTGGTGTAGCAGCTGTCGTCGTGGATATGCTCGAACTCGCCGCAGATGAGCGCACCGTACTCGTCAAAGCAGTCGTCGGTGTGCTCGTGCTCTTCCTGATAGCAGGTCAGCACCCGGTGCTCCTCGTAGCAGGCATCGGTGTGCTCATGGGGCACCCAGATGGTCTCCGGCTCGGTCTGCACCGGCTCTTCCGGCTCTTCCGGCTCGGCCGCGCTGTAGGCGGACACCAGATCGGCGCTGCTGTCCGAAGAGGTGACGGGCGTTTCCGGCTCGCCCTCCTCGTAACCGCAGGTGAGCACTTTTTCGTAGCAGGCCGCCGTGTGCTGGTGCTCCTCGTAGCCGCAGTGGTAGTCGGCAGTCATGGAGATGCCCACCCCATGGAGCTGCCAGTTGACGAACAGGGTGGTGAGCAGGGCCAGCACCAGCATCATGGCCACATAGCGCCGGGCCTGTACATGCTGCCTGCGGAACCGCTCGATCAACCCGTTGATGATATCCTTCATAGTAAACACGTCCTCTTGGTTCGCTCTGTGCCCTGGCAGCCGCACACCGCCGCAGGCCCACAGAAGGGTCCGTTCATCATTTGTGCAACAAAAGCGTCACAAAATTTTCGATACACTGTCATTATACCAGTTTAGGGCGTTCATTTCAACTCAGGGGCGTGCCTTTCCGGCAAAAGAATGCACACGATGCGCACCATGCAGGGGGTCAGGGGCAGCCACAGCACCGTGCAGCCCAGATTGAACAGGGTGTGGGCGTTGGCGATCTGCCGGGCCAGCACGGCGCTCTCCGGCCCGTGGGGCGAGACCAGCCGCACCAGCGCGGTGAACTGGGGCAGCAGCAGCCAGCACACCGCCGCCCCGGACAGGTTGAACAGGGCGTGGGCCGCCGCCAGACGTTTGGCGTCCCGGCTCTGCCCCACAGACGCCAGCACCGCCGTGACGGTGGTGCCGATATTGTCCCCCAACAGCACCGGGATGGCTCCCGCAAGGCCCAGCAGGCACCCGCCGTCCGGCCCGGGGCGGGCGGCCGCCTGCTGCAGCACCGCAATGGTGGCGGAGCTGCTCTGCACGGCAAGGGTCATGCCCAGCCCTGCCAGCAGGCCCAGGCCGGGGCGGTGCCGCACCTGGGCCATCCACTGCCGGAACACCGGCCCCGCTGCCAACGGCTCCATGGCCTCGGCCATGACCGCGATGCCCTCAAACAGCAGGCCGAACGCAAACAGCGCCTGCCCGGCTGCGTGCAGACGCCCGCGCCCCGCGAACCAGAGCAGCAGCCCCGCCACCAGCAGCAGATACCGGGCATCCTCCAGCCGGAAGGCCAGCAATTGCGCGGTGACCGTGGTGCCGATGTTGGCCCCGAACACCACCGGCACGGCCCGCTGCAGGGTCAGCAGCCCGGCCCCCACAAGGCCCAGCACCAGCACCGTGACCGCCGAGCTGCTCTGCACCACCGCCGTGACCGTCGCCCCCGTGAGCACCCCGGCCAGCGGGTGGGCCGTGAGCCGGGCAAGGGCCTGCCGCAGGGTGTCCCCCGCCGCCTGCTGCAAAGCGTCCGTGAGGGTGTCCATACTGTATAAGAAAAGTGCCGCCCCGCCGAACAATTGCAGGATCATCCACAAACGCTGTTCCATGCCCGATGCCCCCTTTGCTTTATGTGTATGCGGGGCACAAACGTTTGTGAACTTTTGTGAAACAATCCCTGCAGGGGGTTGCAATCCGGCCCGCAAAAGCCTATTATTATCAAGCGTTAACAGTTAACAGCTGTTAAGTAATTTTTGAGAGGAGGGATCGCGTGTCTGAGGAATCCACGTTGAGTTTCCGTGGGCTTTGCCGCTACATCCACCGGCTGAGCAAAGCATCCAAGGCCGGCATGAAGGCCGCTCTGGCCGACTGCCCCAAGCGCCACTTCCCCATGCTGGAAGGGCTGCTGGGCTGCATTCGGCTCCATGGACAGGACGGTGCCGTTTATATCTCCGATCTTGTTCAGGAGCTTCATCAACCGCTTCCTGCCATTTCCCGCACGGTGCGGCAGATGGAGCAGGACGGCCTTGTGGAACGCTTTGCCGACCCTGCCGACCGCCGCAAGACGCTGGTGCGGTTCACGCCCAAGGGATACGAGGCCTGCCGACAGTGCGAGGCTGCTCTTGGGGACTACTTTTCCAGTGTCATGGCCCGGCTGGAGCCGGAACAGCTGGCCCAGATGGAAGCGCTGCGCGGCGCGCTGATGGAAGCCATTCTTGCGGAAAACGCTGCGCGTACCACCAAACCGAAGGGAGAACCAAACCATGACAAAGATCTTTAAGCAGCTGGCCCGTCACTGGGCCGTCTGCCTCGTGGTGTTCGCACTGCTGTTCGTGCAGGCGTACTGCGATCTGTCGCTGCCGGACTACACCAGCAAGATCGTGGACACCGGCATCCAGCAGGGCGGCATCGAAAGCCCCCTGCCCGACACCGTGCGGCAGAGCACCCTGGATGCCCTCTCGCTGCTGATGCGCGAGGAGGACGCCGCTGCCTTCCAGAACGCCTACACCGCCGACGGCGATGTGCTGCGCCTGCGCACCGACCTGACCGCCGACGAGCGCACTGCGCTGGAAGATGCCGTGACCACGCCGGACATCGTGCTGTATCTGGCGGCCACCCAGGCAGCCAACACCCCCGCCGGGCAGACCGGCATGGGCATGACCGGCCTTGCGGACCTGCAGGCCTCCGGTGCCGACCGCAATCCCGACACGGAAGCCGAGACTGTGGCCCCCACGGCGGAGGACCTGGACACCGTGTGCGGCCAGTTTGCCGCCATGAGCCAGATGCCCGGCTTCCGCCGGGACGCCGTGCAGCAGCAGCTGACCGGTGCCATCGGCCAGCTGGACGACACCGTAGTGGAGAACCTGAAGAGCCAGGCTCTGCTGCTGGTGGGGCTGGAATACGAGGCCCAGGGCATTGCCCACGCTGTGCAGATGCACTATTTATATAAGGTAGGCGGCCAGATGCTGGCGCTGACCCTGCTGATGGTGGCCGTGTCCATCGCGGTGGGCTTCCTGGCCTCCCGGGTGTCCGCCGCCATCGGCCGGGACCTGCGCCGCGAGACCTTCTCCGCCGTCATCCACTTCTCCAATGCGGAGATCGAGAACTTCTCCACCGCGTCCCTCATCACCCGCACCACCAACGACATCCAGCAGGTGCAGTTCGTCTGCGTCATGCTGCTGCGCATGGTGGCCTATGC
>ENA-UPSY01002706-UPSY01002706.1-human-gut-metagenome-genome-assembly--contig:-NODE-2706-length-14347-cov-65.211703_pt1 | contig 14347 bp, 12 predicted proteins | sample MGYA00250044_ERZ773365 | MGnify/ENA primary metagenome ERZ773365 (study PRJEB29103, sample SAMN06111932) | human gut metagenome | biome: human gut; feature: ankylosing spondylitis patient; material...
AAACGCCGGAGCAGCATCTGGCGCGCCTGCGGATCCGCTTCGCCGAGGCCAGCGGCCTCAACCCGCGCTTTGTCAATCTGCTGGCGGGCAACGATCGCTGGCCGCTGGCGCAGCAGGTCGATTTTCTCGGCAAGGCGCACGAGCTGGCCGCCGGGTTTGGGTTGACCTGCAGCTTTGAAACCCATCGCGCCACCTCGCTGTACAGCCCGTGGCTCACCCTGGAGATCATTCAGCAGCTCCCCCAGCTGCGCTTTACCGCCGACATCAGCCACTGGGTGGTGGTCAGCGAGCGCCTGCTGGATGACCCCTGCGATGACTTCAGCGCCTTTATCGACCGCGTGCATCACGTGCAGGCCCGGGTGGGCTACGACCAGGGGCCGCAGGTGCCGCACCCGGCGGCGCCGGAGTATCAGCCGGCGCTGGCCTTTGCCGAGCGCTTGTGGGAGCAAATCTGGCATTCGCAGCGCCGGCGCGGCTACCCGCAGACCACCCTGACGCCGGAGTTTGGCGCCGACGGCTATCTGCACCATCTGCCGTTCACCAACGTTCCGGTGGCCGACCTCTGGTCGCTCAACGCCTGGATGGCCGCGCGCCAGCAGGCCCACTTTCAGCAGTTTTTAACGCTCACTGAACAGGAACCGCAGCCATGACCGCCGTGAAGCACGCTTTTACTGAACTCCCGACCATCGATATCCGCGATCTGGCCGGCGACGATCTCGCCAGGCGCCAGGCGGTGGCCGACGCCATCGGCCGCGCGGCGCGCGAGGTGGGCTTTTTCTACATCACCGGCCACGGCATCGACCCGGCGCTGATCGCCGGCGTCCGCGAGGCGGCGAAGCAGATCTTCGCTCTGCCGATGGCGGAGAAGATGAACTATTACATCGGCCGCTCCAAAAGCCATAAGGGCTACGTCCCGGAAGGAGAAGAGATCTACGGCGCCGGCAAGCCGGACCATAAAGAGGCCTTCGATATTGGCTTCCAGGCGGCGGACGACCATCCGCTGGTGCTCGCCGGTACGCCGCTGATCGGCGCCAACGAGTGGCCCGACCTGCCGGATTTCCGCGCGCGGGTGCTGGCCTACTACGACGCGGTCTTCGCCCTCGGCCACCGCCTGTTCGACGCTTTCGCCCTCGCGCTCGGTCTGCCGGAAGGGTATTTCAAACCGATGGTGACCTGCCCGCCGGCCAAGCTGCGGCTCATCCATTACCCGTTCGACGCCAGCGTCGAAGATGTTCCCGGAATTGGTGCACACACCGACTATGAGTGCTTCACCCTGCTGCTCGCCGACCAGCCCGGGCTTGAAGTCCTCAATGAAGAAAGCGTGTGGATCGACGCGCCTCCCGTCACGAACGCCGCCGGAGAAGAGGCGTTCGTGATCAATATCGGCGACATGCTGGAAGTGCTCAGCGCTGGCACATTTGTTGCTACAGCCCACCGGGTGCGCAAAGTGCCGCAGGAGCGGTACTCCTTTCCGCTGTTTTTCGCCTGCGATTACCACACGCTGATCCGCCCGCTGCCGACCTTTCTCGCCGCCGGCGAAGCCAGCGAATATCAGGAGCTGAGCATCGGCGAGCATATGTGGAGCCAGGCGCTGCAAACCTATCGCTATCTGCGCGAGAAGGTCAATCGCGGCGAGCTCCAGCTGCCGGCGCGCGCGCGCGGCACCCATACCTTTGGCCATCTGAAAAAACAGGCACAGCAAAAAAAACCCTAACCACCCGTGAGGATCCATGATGACTAGCACCCTGAAAAAAATCTCGCGCCGCGTCGCGCTTACCCTCGCCGTCAGCGCCTGTTTCTCCTCTGTCACCCAGGCGGCGGAACTGCTGACCGAGGGCGTCTTTAAGGTGGGGATGGAGGTCACCTACCCGCCGTTTGAGTCCTATGACAGCAATAACAATATCGTCGGTCTCGACCCGGAGTTCGCGACGCTGATTGCCGAGCATCTGCAGGCCAAACCGCAGCTGATCGACACCAAGTTCACCAGCCTGATCCTCGGCATCGGCAAGAAATATGATGCGGTGATCTCCGGGATGTACGTGACGCCGGAGCGCCAGAAACAGGCCGACGCCATCCCTTACGCCCTCTCCGGCGCGTCGATCATCGCCCTCAAGGGCGGCGCGGCGCAGCCGAAAACCGAAGATGAGCTGTGCGGCGTGAAGGTCGGCCTGCAGGCAGGCACCACCTGGGTGACCAGCCTGAAAAAACACTCCGATGAGTGGTGCCTGAAAAACGGCAAACCGGCCATCACTATTCAGGAGTTCCCGACGGCGCCGGAAGCCTCCCAGGCGCTGCTGTCGAAGAACATCGACGCCCAGCTTGAGATAGCCCCGGCGGCGCAGATTATCGTCGATAAGAGCCGCGGTCGCCTGGGGATAAGCTCGACGCGCCTCGTCTACCCGCTGCCGCTGGGGATCTATGTCGCCAAAGGCAACACCGAGCTGGCGGAGGCGATCAAGGCCACCCTCGCCACGCTCAAAGCCAACGGCAAATATGCCGCGCTGATCAAAAAATACAACTTAGAAAGCATCGATTAAGACAATAAGCACTGCGCAACAGGAGTCAGTATGGCGTTCGATTGGGGATACTTTTTTTCATTATTTAGCATTGGGGCATTCTGGCAGGCGTGCGTGACGGTTATCGTGATCAGCACCTTGTCCTGGGGGATCGGCCTGGTGGTCGGTTTTCTGCTAGCCTGCGCGAAGCTCTCGGCGCCGCGCTGGATCAAGATCCCCGTCGAACTCTATATCTGGTTTTTCCGCAGCGTGCCGCTGATGGTGCTGCTGGTGTTTGTCTACAACCTGCCGCAGCTGTTTCCGCTGACCCAGCCGCTGCTCGGGGTGCCCTTTATCGCCGGGCTGGTGTCGATGACCGTCACCGAAGCGGCCTATATGGCGGAGATCCACCGCGGCGGGCTGTTGTCGGTGGCCAAAGGGCAAAGCGAGGCGGGCCATGCGCTGAGCTTCAGCTTTATCGGCATCCAGCGGCTGATTGTTATTCCTCAGGCGTTTCGCATCTCGTTGCCGACGCTGATCAATGAATACATCACCATCATTAAGCTGAGCTCGATTTTATCGGTGGTCTCCTTACCCGAGCTGCTGCTCACCGGCCAGCGCTTGTATGCGCAAAATTTCCTCGTGATGGAGACGCTGCTGGCGGTGGCGGTGTACTACGTCATGGTGGTTACCGTCTTCACCTGGCTGTTCCGGGCGCTGGAGAATAGCCTCGATATTCAGCGCAAGCGTCCGCAAACGCTCAGCGAGGCGGAATGCCAGGCGCTGCGCCAGAGCCTGCCGGCGATGACGGAAGCGATCAACACCCCGGCCGTCAACGGCGCGCCGCCGGCGCTGGATCTGCGGGGCATCCGCAAATCCTGGGGCCAGCATGAGGTGCTGAAAGGCATCGACCTGCAGGTAGATAACGGGGAGGTGATCAGCATCATCGGCCCGTCCGGCTCCGGCAAAACAACCCTGATCCGCACCATCAACGCCCTCGAAAGCATTGATGACGGGGAGATCATTCTCTACGGCGAGGACTATCTGAAAGGCGGAGCCATCGTCGATAAGCGCCAGATGCGCGCCGGGGTGCGGCGCATCGGCATGGTCTTCCAGAGCTTCAACCTGTTCCCCCACCGCACGGTGCTCGACAACGTGATGCTGGCCCCGCGCTACCACCAGCTGCTGGATCAGCCGGTCGCCCGCGAGCAGGCCCTGGCGCTGCTCGACCGCGTCGGTCTGCTGGCCCATGCCCACAAGTACCCCGGACAGCTCTCCGGCGGCCAGCAGCAGCGCGTGGCGATCGCCCGGGCGCTGGCGCTGAAGCCGGACATCATGCTGTTTGACGAACCGACCTCGGCGCTGGATCCCGAGCTGGTGGGCGAGGTGCTGAAGGTTATTCAGTCGCTGGCCCGCGAAGGTATGACCATGCTGATTGTTACCCACGAGATGGACTTCGCCCTGTCGATTTCCGACCGCGTGGTGCTGATGGAGAACGGCGTGGTGCAGGCCGACATCGCCCCGCAGGTGATCCGCAGCCCGCTGGAGGCCCCTTCTCTGCAACGAATCCGTGAATTTATGGGAGTGCACTAAATGGCAACTGAGCAACACCTGCGCCAGCAGCTGGCCGCCGCCTACCGTCTGGCGGCGCTGTTCGGCTGGGAGGATACCCTCTACACCCACTTCTCCGTGCGCCTGCCCGGCGACGGCGAGCCGCGCTTTTTAATTAATCCCTTCGGCATGATGTTTGATGAGGTCACCGCCAGCAATCTGATCGTGGTGGATATGCAGGGCAAGGTCGTAGAGGGCGAGGCGCCGGCTAACTCGGCGGGCTTCACCATCCACAGCGCGGTGCATATGGCCCGGGAAGACGCCCACTGCGTGATCCACACCCATACCCTGCCGGGGATGGCGGTGGCCGCCTGCGAGGACGGCCTGCTGCAGCTCAACCAGATCAGCACCGAGTTTTACCAGCGCGTCGGCTACCACCCCTATGAAGGGGTGGCCTTTGACCTCGACGAACGGGCGCGCATTCAGCGCTCGCTGGGGAATAACATCGCCATGATCCTGCAGAGCCACGGCCTGCTGTCGGTGGGCCGTACCGTGGCTGACGCCTTTTACATCATGTTCTACCTCAATCGTGCCTGCGAGATCCAGATGGCCGCCGCCCAGCTGGCGGCCCTCAGCCCGATCCACACCATCGCCCCGCACCTCAGCCAGCACGCCTGCGAGCAGCTGATGGGCGTGGAGCATGAACGTCAACAGGTCTGGCAGGCGTGGTTGCGCCGTCTTGACCGTCTCGATACTTCTTACAAAGACTAACGCCTATGTCCGATATCACTATCGTGGTGGATTGTAACGACGCGGATTTCGCCCGCGATATCTGCGCCGCCCTGCAGCAGTTTCCCGACGTCACCGCGCTCCTGCCCCATCACCAGGCGGCGCGCGACGCGCAGTACGCCAGCTGCTGGTTCCCTAGCCCGCAGCTGTTGACCCGCTCGCCAGGGCTGAAGCTGATCCAGGCCGCGTCCGCCGGGGTCGATCATCTGCCGCCCGCGCTGTTCGCCAGCGATATCCCGCTGTGCCGGGTGATCGATGAGGACTTTCGTCACGGCATGTTCGAATATGCCCTGTGGGGCGTGCTGTGGTTCCAGCGTTATTTTGACCGGGCGCTGGCCCACCAGCGGACCCAAACCTGGAAGCTCTATCCCCAGCGCGCCGCCGCCGACTTCCATATCGGCATTATGGGACTCGGCGAAATTGGCGGCTATATCGCCGACCAGCTGGCCCGCCTTGGCTATCGGGTCTCCGGCTGGTCGCGCAGTGAGAAGCAGCTGGCTGGCGTCACCTGCTACCGCGGCGAGGAGGCGCTCGACAGCTTCCTCGGGTCGCTTGACGGGCTGATTAACCTCCTGCCGCTCACCGCGCAGACCCGGGGTATTCTCGCCGCGCCGCTCTTCAGCCGGCTTCCCGCCGGGGCGGTGTTAATCAACTGCGGGCGTGGAGAGCATATGGTCAATGAGGATGTGCTGGCGGCGCTGGAGAGCGGCCAGCTCGCCGGAGCGGTGCTCGACGTCTTCCCGCAGGAGCCATTGCCGGCGGACGATCCGCTGTGGCGCCATCCGCAGGTGGTGATCACCCCGCATATGGCCTCTGCGGCCCCCGCCGAGGTGATCGCCCGCCAGCTGCTGGAGAACATTCAGCGCCAGCGTCGCGGGCTGCCGCTCAAAAACCTGGTCAATAAGCACGCCGGTTACTGATCCCCACCGATACCGCCGCTGCTACGCTTAATGGGAGATCCACAACCAGAAGGCAGGAACATGAAGATTGATTTATCGGGGAAAGTCGCGCTGGTCACCGCCTCCACGGCGGGTATTGGCTTTGCTATCGCCAAAGGCCTGGCGGAGAGCGGCGCAGAGATCATCCTTAACGGGCGCAGCGAGCAGAGTGTGAACGCCGCGATCGCCCGCTTGCAAAATGAGGTGCCGGGGGCGAAAGCGCGCCCCGCCGTCGCCGACCTCAGCGGTGCCGACGGCGCGGCACAGCTGCTGCAGGCCGTGACCGGCGTCGATATTCTGGTCAATAACGCCGGGATCTACGGCCCGCAGGATTTTTACGCCACCGATGACGCGACCTGGGAAAACTACTGGCAGACCAACGTCATGTCCGGCGTGCGCCTGTCGCGGGGGCTGCTGCCGGCGATGGTCAGTAAAGGCTGGGGACGGGTGGTGTTTATCTCCTCGGAATCGGCGCGCAATATCCCGGCGGATATGATCCACTATGGCGTCACCAAGACCGCCCAGCTGTCGCTGGCCCGCGGCCTGGCGAAATATGTCGCCGGCAGCGGAGTGACCGTTAACAGCGTTCTGCCGGGGCCGACGATTTCCGACGGCTTTGCCGAAATGCTGAAAGACGAAGTGGCGAAAACCGGCCAGTCGCTGGAGGAACTGGCGAAAGCGTTTGTCATGACCCATCGTCCGAGTTCGGTGATCCAGCGGGCGGCCTCGGTGGAAGAGGTCGCCAATATGGTGGTATACGTCTGCTCGCCGCAGGCGTCGGCCACCTCCGGCGCCGCGCTGCGCGTTGACGGCGGCGTGGTGGATGATATTCTCTGACGTCCTCTCATTCAGGGGAGTCCCCCTCCCCTGTCGTCTTTCCCGGCGCTAAAAAGCGCAAAACGTTAAAAAACCGCCGCAAAGTCGCACAAAGTGAACAGGAACATGTATTCCCAAAACTTATGATATTTGTTTTAAATATAAGTTGTGGTGTTAATGTCTCTGTTACGAAGCTTGCTTTTCTTTCTCGGCGCGGCGGTCGCGGCCGCCATCGCGGTACTCTGCCTGTGGGTGGATATTCGGGTATTTGGCAACGATATCCCGGAGGTGTCGCTCACCGAAGTGGTTCAGGAGAGCGTGCTGGCCGTCATCGTGCTGGTTCATCTTCTGCTGGCGCGCAAATATGCCCACCTGCGCTATAGCAATATCCTCATCGGCGGCTTCTTCCTCGCCATGCTGATCCGCGAACTGGATGGCCTGTTTGATTTACTCTCCCATGGCAGCTGGGTGTGGTTTGCCCTGCTGGCTACCGCAGGGTCCCTGCTGATGCCGCTGCGCCATTTGCGCCAGACCCTGTCGCAGCTGGCGGATTATACCCGCACCCCGTATTACGGGATGATGATCAGCGGCCTGCTGGCGATTCTGGTCTTCTCGCGGCTGTTCGGTATGCACGGCCTGTGGTACGCCGTGCTGGATGAGAACTACGCACGGGTGGTGAAAAATACGGTGGAGGAAGGCAGCGAGTCGTTTGGCTATATGCTGTGCCTGACCGCCACCCTCGGCTACGCCTGCTACTTCCGCGACCTGGCGCGACAGACGCTGTCGCCGCAGCGCTGACCGCGGCCGACAACCACCGCCGGACGCGCCCGTCGGCGGTGGGGCCCTCAGCGCTTAACCGCGAATTTTCCACTTCCGCTTGAGAACCTCTTTATCCTGGCTATCCAGCCACTGGTTCACTTTCTCCAGCAGCGCCGGATTATCTTTACTCATCATATACACCTTGTCGCTGGCGGTGCCGGCGAACGGCGTCTCGTTGGCGACGCAGAACACGCCGGGCTCTTTGCTCTGGTAATAGTCGCCTTCGATCAGATCGGTCACCATCATATCGGCCGTTTTCTGCCGCAGCGCCTCCAGGTTATCGACGTTGTTCTTCACGCGAATGATCTGCGCCTGCTTAATATGCTCATCGACAAAGCTCTGGTTGGTGCCGCCAGGGTTGACGACCACCTTCACCTCCGGACGGTCTATCTTCGCCAGCGATCCAAGTCGGGGGGCGGCCTGACAGTTGGCTAAGGCGATTTTACCGTTCGCCACCACCGGGTGGCTGAGGGCGAAGTCCTTCGCCCGCGCCGGGGTCTGCGTCACGCCGCCCATCGCAATATCAAACTTGTCCGCCTGCAGATCGGCGGCGAGCGCCGGCCAGCTGGTGTAGACGAAGCTCACCTTCAGCCCCAGCGTGCGCCCGAGATCGCGGGCCATGTCCACGTCATAGCCCTGCAGCTCGCCGGCGGCATTGCGAAACGCCAGCGGGGCGTAGTCGCCCGGCACGCCGACCTTCAGTTCACCGCTGCGCTCGATGGTTTGCATATCGCGCGCCTGGGCGCCGCAGGTCATTATCGCCAGCGTCAGCGCCAGCCCCACCGTCAGTTTCATCTCGCCATCCTTATTGTTATCGGGTTTTCGCGCCGGGGTGGCCGGCCGCTTCTCAGTCAACACCATCCGCAGCGCGTAACAGGGAATTCATCCTATTTTTAAACATCGGGACATACAACCCGACGATCGGGTTGCCGATCGCAAATCTGACAACGAAACAGGGCTATCGCCCGGTGAATGATTTCTCATCCGCCGGGCGTAGCTTTACGCCAGCGATCGTATTTTCCAGACTGACGCCGTGCCGAATTAAGCACAAAAAACAGCAGCAAGAGAGAAGTAACCAATTGAATAAATTAATGATTTATTTAAATGCACGATATTTCGCGTTCAGACACCGATAACTACCGTCTTATTTACTCCAGCATTCCTCCACAGTACTATCCCGGAAAACGCAGGTAATAAATAACAAGCGTATATTAATTCCAGGCGACAATATATTTGCCAAATAAATGAATTAATAAAAAACATGCTCGATTAAAGTCATTTTGTGCCGTATCTGACCCGCAAAATAATGACCCTGGCGCCAGGTTTACCGGCACGACAGGAGGAATGAAAATGAAAATAACCACCCTGGGTCTGGCGATGCTCTTCGTCGGACTGGCCGCCGGCCCGGTTTACGCGGCAGACGGCACGCTAAATTTCATCGGCAGGGTCGTGAACGGCGCCTGCAAACTCGAAGGGGCGGGCAATAACGGGGTCATCGACATCAGCATGGGCGATATTCCGCTGTCGAGACTGAAAAACAGCCAATCGGGTACCGGGCCAGCGGTCGGCGTCGATATTCGCGTCAAAGATTGCGAGAAAGGCACCTACTACATTGTGGTGGATGGCCCCTCTCCCACCGCCACGCCTGAAAATCATGTGCTGGCCCTCAACGATAGCGGTAAGCCGGCCGGCAGCGTGGGTATTCTGCTCACCGACCGTACGGGGACGCCGCTCGGCCTCGATGCACACCTCGATCCACAGCACGATCCCCGCATTGAGATCCCGGTGGACGGCGGCTCCGGCACCTTCAGTCTGAAAGCCTTCTATTACACCTGGGATAAAGCCCACGTACTCCCCGGCGACGGCAACGCAACGGCCCGGTTTACCATTATGCAGGAATAGCTTCCCGGTCAGGGATGAGACGTAAAGGGAGCGAAGATGAAAATACAGCTGGCTGTGCTGTTGAGCGCCATGACCTTTCAGGCCTGCGCCGGGATCACCATCGATGCCACGCGGGTGGTCTACTCAGGAAAAGACAAAGCCGCCACCCTGAACATTCATAACCGCAGCCGCACACCCTATAAAGTGCAGATCTGGCTGGACGCCGGGCTCAACAGATCGCGCGTCGGCCTGCCGATGGTGGCGACCCCGCCGCTGGTCTATTTATCCCCCCAGCAAACCGCCCAGCTGCGCTTTATCTATCTCGGCGGCGGGCTCCCCGCCGATCGGGAAAGCCTGTACTGGGTCAATATTCAGGAGAATCCGCCGCCGTCAGACGGTAACCATACGCTGCAGTTTATCGTCCGCACCCGCCTGAAGCTCTTTTATCGTCCTCCCGCCATCGCCACCCCCCTCGCCAGAGAGGTGCGAAAGCTGCAGTGGCAGCAGAGCGGCAATAACCTGCGCTTAACTAACTCAGGCCCACTGCATATCACCCTGGTCAACGGGGCGCTGATCGATAATAAAGGCCACATTTCGCCGATGAGAAACGTGATGCTCCGGCCGTACAGCAGCTATACCGTGTCAACGACCGACAGCGCTCGCCTGTACAAGCTGAACTATATCGACGATGACGGCGCGGTGGTGGCGATCCCCCTTCAGGCGGCCTATGCTCCGGCCCCACGCTAGTTATACTCGAGGGCGAAGGTCACCATGCTGTCGGCTGTGCCCGCCGTCACCGTGGCGTCAGTTTGCACATACTGGGCGTTAAAATTGATGGCCTCAGCCGTGCCGGCGTTACTGCCGGTTACCCTTTTCAGGATCGGCAAGTTGCTGGCCTCATTGATTTTAACGCTGGCGCCATCGGACACTGCCGCGCCGGGGTTATTGCCGTAGGTCAGCTTCACGCCGACGCCGCTGGCGCTGTTGCTGGCCTTGCTTAGCGCCAGGGTATCACTCTCCACGCTGACGCCGAAAAAGCCGATGCGCACATCGGTCGGCGACGGACAGAACACCGGGATCGAAAAGCGCTTCGCCTGGCCGCCGGTGCTCCCTTTACCGTGAAACTCCGCCCGGTTTACCGTGCCCAGACTGACCTGGATCGTTGAGGTCGCCACCTGGCAGCTGCCGCTGCTGCCAATGTCCACGTTCAGGGCGGCGATATCAATGCTGACCGGCGCGCTGGCGACAAAGCCGGCGTTTCCGTTGGCCTGCTGTTCAATGGTCACCTCCCCTACCTGCGGCAGCGGCGACGAGTTGGTATGCGTCCCGTCCGCCAGCTGTACCGTACCGGTCTTATAGAAGGTTACCGCGATCCTGACCGTCGTCTGCTGCTGCGTCATGAGCGCCGGGAGCATCGTGCTGTCGCAGACCACCACCGACTCGCCGCCAGCGGAGTGGCTGCCGTCGATAGCGCGCATCGGGCCGCCGGCGCACTGGAAGCTAAGCGCGTAGCCGATGCCGTCGATGGCGCTGGGGTAGACGTGCTGTCCGTTAATCACCACCGGCGAGCCGCCGGTTTTCAGCTGTTTGTAGACAATGCGTTTGGCGCTCGCCGTCGGCAACTGCAGGTCGCAGGAAAAGGGGATCCCGCTGCCGTTATCCGCCATCGCGCTGGTCATCTGGGTATTGACCGGCAGCGTGGGCAAATACTTGATATTGGGAATATTGACGGTGGTCTGGCCGATATTCGCGCGGCAGTTTTCAGCCCGCGCGCCGGGAAGATAGCCGCTCAACGCCAGCAAAAAGAGAAAAGGAAGTAGACGAAAAACAGATTTCATAGCCGCCTCAGCGTGACTGGCACAGCCCGGAGACGGTTTTCACCGTATTCAGACTCTGCTGTGGGTTATCCGCAAGATGAAAATGCATCGTGCAACTCTGCGACTGGTTATTGACGACCCAGCTCACCGCCAGGGTTCCCTCCTGCGGCACGCCGCTGAGGTACACCTGACCGCCGTCGGCTACCATGCCGCCCGGCGCATTGCCGCTCTCCTCCGTCCCGACCAACCGTGCGCTGGCGCCAAAGGGTAACGGCCCCTGCGCGTTGCGCAGGGTAAATAGCACCCGGTTGCCTATGCGGGTCCGGTAGTTGGCCATCACCACCGCGCCGCCGCCAGGGATCACCGTCTGACCCTGCTGGTCGACGTCGGTGTCGTCTGCCATCGACTCCGTGTCGAGGGTAATGACATTTTTCCGGTAGGTGGTCAGAGACGGCACCACGGCATAGCCGCGCCAGTCGGTGTGCACATTGTTGCCGTTTTGCACCGCCACGCCGGCAGCCCCCGGCGCGCGGACGATGGCGAAGCTCTCGCCCACCGTCTGACCGAAGGTCACGCCGTGCGGATGCGCGACCACCGAGCCGGCGCCTCCCCAGGTCAGCTGATTACTGGCGGCGTCATGGCGATAGCCGAGCTGCGCGTTGCCGAAGCCGCCGTGGTAGTCCAGGGCGACGCTGCTGTTGGTGCCCCGCCCCTGGTTGCCGTAGCCCTGCTGAACCGAGTAGAACAGATTCGGCCGCGTCGGCACCGCGCCATACAGCGACACCTGCTGCGAGGTATAGCCATTGCTGTCCGAGGTGGTGTTGTAGCTCACCGCGCTGTCGGACAGCGGACCGCCCAGCGGAATATTGATATTGAAAGACCAGGAACGGTCATTTTTTTGCTGGCCGCTGGCGCGGGTGTAGTAATAGCCCACGCCCCAGGAGATCCCTTTCCAGGCGCTGTAGAACCCGAGATGCACCGTCTCATCCCGACTCTGCCGGTGCCAGTATTCCTGCGACCAGGCGGAAACCGCCAGACTGCCCAGACCGCCGAGGCTTTGTGACACCGACACTTCCTCCCGGCGGCGCCGGTTATCCACCTGCCCCTGCGCGCTTTCGAGGGCGCTGGCTTCGGCAAAATCGTAATAGCCGCTGGAGGAGTAGCGATAGCTGGCGAGGCTGAACGTGGTGCCCGAGCTGACGAAATCTTTCTGATACTGAGCGCGCAGCGAATGGCCCGCATAGCGCTTGCCCGACGGCGTACGGGTGACGGCCTGGGTGACGTCGCCTCCCAGCGAACCGAACTCGCCAAAGCCGCGGCCCAGGCCCAGCGCCCACGACTGATAGTCCTGGGCCAGCTGCGTGCCGCCGTAGAGGGTAAATCCCGCCGACAGACCATAGAACAGGGTGCCCTGCAGGAATTCCGGCGAGCGCACCGAATCCGCCCCGGAGTGGTAGCGACCGGCGCTGAGGCTGAATTTGCCGCGCCCTTCGCGCAGCATGTAGGGCACGGCGGAATAGGGCTGGGTAAAGGTGCGCACCGAACCATTGCTCTCGGTCACCTTCACCTCCAGATCGCCGCTCTGCGAGGTGGGATAAAGATCGCTGATGGCGAACGCCCCCGGCGACACGAAGGTTTCGTAGATCACATACCCGTGCTGGGAGACGGTCACTTTGGCATTGCTGTGCGCCACGCCGCGGATGGTAGGGGCAAAGCCGCGCTGGCTGTCCGGGAGCATCTCATCGTCAGACATCAGCTGGACGCCGCGAAACGGGATGCTGTCAAACACATCGCCGGTGGTGTAAGTATCGCCGATCCGCAGCAGACTCTTCAGCGAGCGGACGTCGCGCTGCAGCCAGGTGCTCTGTGAATCCCAGTGCCGGCGCTGCTGGTCGTACTGCATTGAGGAGATATTGCGCAGCCGCCAGGCGCCCAGGTTCACGCCGCTGCGTAAATTGAGATAGTTTGAGCGGCTGCTCTCCCCTTCATCGGCATTCTTTATCTGCGCGCCGGAAAAATAGTAATCGACAAACGCGGCCGGCACGCCATCGTCCCAGCGCGAGGGATCGACATAGCCGCGGCTTTGCACGTTCATCGCCGCCTGGGGAATGCTCAGCGTCAGGCGCTGGTTAGCGAAGGTGAAGCGGCTGCTGGCGTCGGGAATAAACTTCTCGATCCGGGTGAAGGTCTCACCTTCATGCAGCGTTTGAAAAGTCGGAAACGCGCTGACGTTGACCCCATAATCCGCCAGCTGCCCGGGCGTCAGCACCGGCTGCAGCTGCCCGCCATCGTCAACAAAGGTGATATTGGCCTGGCCCAGCTCCTGGTCGTTAACCACCACGGTGACAGGATAAGTCCCCGGCTGCTGCCCGCCGGGTTTGGCGAAGTAGTGCAGATCGGAGGTTTGCTGCTGCGGGTCGGCAAACTCCAGCGCCGCCGGATCAAAATAGTCGTCGGCCAGCGCCCGGCTCAGCGGGCTGAGACAGCACATCATCGTCGGCAGCGTCGCCAGCGCCAGCGCCCGTCCGGCGGTGACGGGCAACGCGGCATACTCCCGCACCCTGGCTGTTGTTATTCTTTTCATGCTGGCGCCGTCCGGTAAGCTCATCACAAAGGGGAATTACTGCTGGGCGTAATCGCTGACGCCGCCGTAGTCGTTAATCGCCCGCCATTTGACGGTGCCGTGCCCGCTCACCGGCCACGTTTTCTCGCCAAAGGGGGTCACCATGCCAGGCTCGTCGATTGCCTGCCCGCCCACCTCGACGGCGTAAAAAGAGACAAAATAGGGAGTGGGGTTTGCCACCGTCAGATGACCGCCGGACTGGCTAAACTTCAGCTGCTGCCAGGCTTTAGCCGGGTCGCCCGCCAGGCCGTTGGGGCGATAAAAGATTTTGAATTTCGACTTAATATTGACCTGCAGCTTGTTCACCTCGCCCTTGGGCGTCGGGGCGATACTTTTGACGTTCAGCCAGTAGACCGATTCACGATCGCTGGGCAGCGAGGCGCCAATAAAGTTAATGCGCAGGACGTTATTTTGCTCCGGATCGAGACGGAATAAGGGCGGCGTAACAATAAAGGGCACCTTGGCCTTATCGTTTTCCGCGTAATTTTCCACCCACGACTGCACCAGATAGGGCGTATGGGTATCGGCATTAGTGACTGAAATAGCGGCTTCACGCTTCCCTTCCTGATAAATCACACGGGTTCCACCCATGACAATACCGGCCTGCGCTGCCGTGGA
>ENA-UPSY01002722-UPSY01002722.1-human-gut-metagenome-genome-assembly--contig:-NODE-2722-length-14258-cov-26.134405_pt1 | contig 14258 bp, 9 predicted proteins | sample MGYA00250044_ERZ773365 | MGnify/ENA primary metagenome ERZ773365 (study PRJEB29103, sample SAMN06111932) | human gut metagenome | biome: human gut; feature: ankylosing spondylitis patient; material...
GGGACGAATTACATAATTCTGGATTTAATCCCAGTCATGGCTGGGATTAATTACCAACACGTTTTGTCCTATAACCCAAAATTTCATTATAGGATTATCCAGCATCGATGTGTATTGATTTTATATGAACACCTAAAAACCTCGCTTCGCTCGAAGAGATGAACCTCCTCAGGCGACTCCGTCGCCAGCTCCCCCTACGGGGCGAGCTCAAACACCCTTAAACCGAACTTCGTTCGAGAAAAGGGAAAATAGCGTTTTATCGGATTTTGTCACATCCCCTTTTTCCATGGTCAAATTGCACAGAAAAAAGAGGAGATTTCTCCCCTCTCTTTTTATTTTTCTATTATGCTTCTACAGCAGCGGCCGGTTCGAGTTTCCCTTCCAGATCATGGTCGGTCATAGCGCATACGCAGGAATCAGACCATACGTTTTCTGCGGTTTCAATCATGTCAATGATTGTATAGATTGGAAGAATGATACCCATGAGTCCTATTGGTGCACCGATACCGCTCATAAGAGACAGTGTCAGGAAATAGCATCCCATCGGAACGCCCGCATTGCCGATGGCTGCAATGACAGCAACGACGAGCCATGTCAGCATAGTCGGCATATCCAGCGAATATCCTGCATTCTGCATAACGAACAGGGAAGTAACGAGAATGAAAGCTGCACAGCCGTTCATGTTGATAGTCGTGCAGATTGGAAGGACAAAGCGGGAAACAGCCGGATCTGCTCTCAGATTCGTTTCAGCAGAAGCCAGTGTGACAGGCAGTGTGCCGGCCGAACTCTTTGTGAAAAGAGCAACAGCTATCGCCGGTGACATTTTACGGAATACAGAAATTGGATTCAGTCCGCGAAGCAGAAGGAATACCGGCAGTACAAGGAAGAACTGGATGCAGTTGCTTCCAATAATAACCAACGTGTATTTTCCAAGAGCTCCGACAATGACGCCTGCTTCAATCTGTGCAGAAAGCTGAGCGGCAAATGCCAGAATGCCGACCGGAAGAATATACAGCAGTGCTTTGATCAGTGTGAAGAGCAGTTCCTGGAAACCGAGGATTCCCTTCAGCAGCGTTTCCCTGTTTTCTGTCTTTGGCATGAAAGCAAGTCCAAGACCAAAGGAAGCGGCAATCAGCATAACAGCAAGGACATTCCCGGAAAGGAACGGCTGAATCATATTATTCGGAATAACTCCCAGAATATGATCATAGTAGGAAAGATGTTCCAGATTCTGCGGGACACTGGCTGCACCTGCACCAACTACATCAGCAGGAAGATTTCCCGGTGCAATCCAGAGGAACATGGCAAGTCCGATGCCGGCTGCACAGAATGTAGTGAGGAGCGTATAAGTAACAGCATGAGCAAAAATACGTCCCGTATTCTTATTGCCGCCCAATGCAGCAAGTGTAGTAATCACTGCCAGTGCAATCGTCGGTACGGCGATAAACTGGAACAGTCTGGTAAATACTGTTGCAATAAATGTGAAAAGTTCATTCAGCGGTTTGATGCCAAGCCATCCAAGTGCGGCACCAACGACAAGCGCCAAGATCCATAACATAAACCGCCGTCCCTGACGTTGCGTCTTGTTGGCTTTCAAGACCTTATCCGCTATGTCCTGAACTCCTTCTTTCTTCTCCATAGTAAGACCTCCTGAAAAAATTTCTCGGGCAGGGCTTTTTGCAATAAAAAAGCCCTCACCCCAACCATGGGACGAGAGACTCGTGATTCACACCCAATTTCGCATATGTGTCACCACACATGCCTCGATAAGTCCTTTTTCCTAAGGACTCAAGCCCTGTATCGGGAGCTCCCGGAAAAGCTTACTCTGTTTCGGCTCTTCACGCTCAGAAATGCACTTCCGTATTCCTTCCATATCCGCTTTCACCGTCCGGACTCTCTATGATGGATTCAGAAAACGTACTCTCTTTCTTCCCTGCGTTTGATTGCATCTACTATAGCATTCCATCTATGACCTGTCAACACAGGCCGTATTTTTTACCTGTGCTGACAATTTAAAATACAAATCTGAAGATTTAAAAGGCTCAGGCAAAGCGCTTCCTCCACACACCCTGATGCCAGCGCCAGAAGAAGACAAGTCCTCTCGTGCATTCATCCGCTGCCATAGCAATCCAGATTCCTGCCAGGCCCCATCCCCAATGGACGCCCAGGAGCCAGGATCCGAATGTAGCTACAGACCACATGAAAATAATACCTATGGTTACAGGCGCCCTGACATCACCAGCCGCATTAAGTGCCATAACCATGCTCATATTGACTGCACGGCCGATTTCCAGGAATATTTCAATGAAAAGAATTGTTTTCCCCAGAGCATGGACTGCCGGATCGTCCGTGAAAATAGAAAGAACCGCATCCGCATTGAGGTATAGCAGCGTCGATATTGTCCCGGAGAGAAGCATGGCTACTGAAATTGTAAATTTGACACGTTTATCAACTTCATCATTATCCCCTGCCCCTTTGAAATAGCCGACCAGAATCTGCGTCGCCATCGCAAGCGACTGGGAATACACATAACTGACCATCGCTATGATATAGCAGTAAACTTTTGTCGTAATAACAACGACGCCAAAAAGATTGACAAACTTCATAATCATAGCCTGAGAAAACTGATAAGAAAACGTTTCTCCAGCTGACGGTACGCCCAGATAAAGAATCTTGTGGAATGTTTTCCATGGGAACGGTCTTAAATAAGACATCGAAAATCTGGCAGGCGTGTACTTGTGGAATAAGTAAAGGATCAAAAAGAAACCGATAAATTTAGAAATATTTGTCGATATGCAGACACCGGCCACGCCCAGGGACGGAATCGGTCCCCAGCCATGGATCAGAAGCATATTGCCGCCGATATTGAATACATTCATGACCAGGGAGCAGAGCATCGTCAGTTTAAGCTGGGAAAATCCCCTGAGAAAGGAAATAAAAGCCATGTACATGCTCTGGATGAAAATAAATATGCCAATCCATCGTAAATAAAGAGAAGCATCCGCACGTATTTCATCCGGCATTCCTAAAACATTCAAAAAGAAATCATCAAAGATGAAAAGCGCGGCACTGATCACAAGCCCCAGTACCAGATTGACCGTCAATGAAACCGTACATACTTCACTGACCTTGGAAAGATTCCCGGCGCCCCTGTAATGTGCAATTAAAATCGTCGCAGCCTGCGAAAGGACTGCGAGTGTCAGGATAACTAAATTAAATATGACATTATCATTGCCTACGGCTGCCACGGAATCCTGAGAATAATGACTCAGCATGAACTGATCCACGTTGGGCACCATCATTTGAAGCGTTGTTTCTACAAAAATAGGAACCGACATGGAAAATACCGTCCAGCGGCTCTTATACATTTCACTACCTGGCATCATACTGCCCCTTTCTTTAGTGTTCAGATGCTAATCTTAGCACGATGTCACAAAGGGCGCAAGAAAATGCATTGTCTTCTTATGTATTTGAAATAAAAAGTATATACACAAGCATTCTTATGCTCACCAGAAATAGCTTTATATACTGAATTTTATGAGAATTCCTGATTAGGGCTTGCATTTTTCTCATAAATGAGGCATAATAAACATTAGATACACGGGCGATTAGCTCAGCTGGGAGAGCGTCTGCCTTACAAGCAGAATGTCGGCAGTTCGATCCTGTCATCGCCCACCAAATCGAAAGACACCATGTGACGGAAACTCCATGGTGCCTTTTTCTTGCTCTAATTGGTGGGTGAAATGCATACTGACTGATTGCTTTTCCTAGGTATTAAACTTCTGCAGCGAATCTTGTTTCAATGCATCAATATTATATTCCGGTTATCTCATACAATGAGATTTCTGCTAATGTAAATTTTTCATTATCTTTTAATCATAAGATTGAAAAAAGGTGTTGCAAAATTTAAGTCCGTTTGTTATTATATTGAAGTACCTTTCGTACGGATTCCTGAATAGCTCAGCCGGTAGAGCGCGTGACTGTTAATCACGATGTCGCAGGTTCGAACCCTGCTTCAGGAGCCAATGGCCTGTTCGTCAAGTGGTTAAGACACCGCCCTTTCACGGCGGGTTCGCGAGTTCGAATCTCGCACAGGTCACCATGGGCGATTAGCTCAGCTGGGAGAGCGTCTGCCTTACAAGCAGAATGTCGGCAGTTCGATCCTGTCATCGCCCACCAGAAGAAGATATCACGTGATTTATCTCCGTGGTATCTTTTTTATTGCCTTTTTACAGGGCGCCAGGCATTCTTAGGCTTATAGGACATTTCGTGTTGTTTTTATAGTCGATGAGCCCCGCGTTTATCGGGCTCCATCAGCATTTTAAGACTTTCAGTAATTCTTAAAGGGTGGACAAAACGTGTTGGTAAAAAGCCTCAAACCCCTGATAAATACAGGCTAAAATGGGATTTTATCTTTTCAGTGTGAATAATCTTCTGGAAAGATTATCGTTATGAAAAATAGATGCCCTTATTGTGTCTTTATCTGCTGCTGATGCGGAAAAGTGCGCATTTGAACACAAACCTGGAAGTGCTGAGAATATGGGCGCTTTTACGCTTCCAGCTAATTGTGATGAGATGGATTACAGTGCAACTCGGGCGTATTTCAGTATGCCCCGTATTCTGCCCTTAATACAAGCATAATATAAATTTTTACCAACACGTTTTGTCCTATAACCCCATTCTTACCGATTGCTTCACTTAATATTTAACCTCACTGCATCGAAGCTCACACGTTTTTGCGTGTCGCTTTGCTCCTTCAAAACCGGTTCGTTTTCGAACCATTTCGATCCTGTTATCGCCCACCGGAAGAAGGCATCACGTGATTTATCTCCGTGGTGTCTTTTTTGTTGTCTTTTAGGGCTCTATAGCATTCTTACCTACTATCTCACTTTGTATTTAACCTCCTGCATCGAGGTTCACTCCTTTTTGCGCGTCGCGCTGCTCCTTCAAAAAGGGTTCACTTTCGAACCATTTCGATCCTGTTATCGCCCACCGGAAGAAGACATCACGAGACTTAGACTCCGTGGTGTCTTTTTTGTTGCCTTGTCGGGCTCTAAGCATTCTTACCTACTATCTCACTTTGTATTTAACCCCCTGCATCGAGGTTCACACGTTTTTGTGCGTCGCTTTACTCTTCCCAAATAAGTTTATTCCTTAAGCAGTTTGATTCTATAATTATCAAGTAACGAAAATACACCAAGCAAGGTGAATTGCTTGGTGTATTTTCGTTATTGTTTTCTTCTTTTATATTGATTACCAGCTAAAAGCAGAATACCTATCAATGTCAGAGCCGCCCCTGCTGTCAGCCCTGGAATATGGTATGTCATTTGAATGTGATTTTCTCCTTCCTCAAGAGGAATGTTCATCAAACATCCTGCAAAGATATCAGGAGTAATCTCTTTGCCATTTCTCATGACTGTCCATCCATTTTCATAAGGAACCGATAAGAAAAGTATATCTCCTTCTCTTCCTTCTACCGTACCACTGATTTCTCCATCTCGAATCATAAGATTTTTAGCAGCTCTTTGATTGATTTCGCGAGAGATTTCTTTCAATGCTGAAAGATCCGTTTCATAGAAAAGTGCTTGTTTCATCCGGATATCATCCGAAAGGTCTACATCAATCGCACGAGTCTGACTGCCCGTCGCAGGAATATAGAACATCCCTGAATCATATAAAATTTGACTGCTTTCTCCATTTATCGACACCTGTCTGTAAGGTCCATCCCATATAAGAAATGCATAAATAGGGTCCACCCCATTATTGATTTCATAGATCTCATGTCTATTTTCACATATTTCTGTAAATGATACGGGATGATAAATTGTTACAGCATGTCCAATTAGTTTGCTGTATAGTGCATTTGTATAAGTAAACGGATTATCAGATTCTCCGGGGATTATCTGATCATTCTCTCGATATATGAACGCCATAGGCAGAGCATATGGATTTTTGTATACTTTTTTCCCATTACTTATTCCAAATGGCAAATCTGACTCAAGTCCTTTTATTGGCTCTGTCAACAACAAATATTTTACTCCCAAGAGAGAATCTGCAGGAAGAATAGAAGTATAAAATCTGTTAGCCCTTTCAGTAAAATCATAATATCCTATATTAGACGATAATTTGAACTGAGATTTTTTTAACAATGAAGTATATTCTTGTATTCCCCAATAATTAAAATTCATACTTTCATTAAGATTAAATCCCTTATTTTTTTCTTGTTCATCTTTCGCGCGAATATCTCCCCTATTCATTACCTGATTGATACGGTAGATTCCTCCATCATATGCTTTGATTTCCTGAATCTGTGTTCTTTGCTGATCATCATAAGATTGATAAGTATAAAGACTCCCCGCTCCTCGCATAGATAAAAATATACATGCAGACATGCTCATTTCCCAAATGAGCATGCATGCTAATAACCCCATCATAAAATTTTTCTTTACATTTATCCTGTATGACCTGTCAATTTCATAGAGAATACAGGGGACAATCACTAGAAATGCAATATTGAACAAAAAGAAATTCTGGTATAATGCCGGCCGCAAACGTTCAATCAGTATCTGGGATACAGGGAACAGCAAACAAATAATAAGCTGCCGAATACCAAACCCCCATTTTTTCCAGTCGGAGAAATAACAGCCTGAAAGAAAAATGAGAATAAAAGATCCCAGATAGGAGTACCTTGGCATGAATCCCATCGGCTTTTTCATAAGTGAAAACATAAAAAATAATATTTTCCAATGAAACATCAGAAAAGAAAAAACAATCAGCAAAAAAGCAAATGCTTTATATTTCCATTTGATATCTTTTACGGCAAATAGTGCCAAAGCCCCGGAAACTGCCAAGCTCCCGCAGAAAAGAGACATATAATCTAAACTGGGTATTTCCTTAGGATGAATTCCCATGTAATAAGCGCCTAGAGATGCCAGTATATCTCCCTGAAAGCCCAGAGAAATTTGATTCCAGTCAAAAGAACCTCCAATCCCTTCGCGAAGCTGTAATATTGTAGGGAGGAAAAGAATAGAGCTGATCAGAATCCCCGTTACCATACCAAAGACATATCTTACTGTATCACTAAAAAATTCTTTCTTTGCTCCGCCCCTCTGGAAATGCAGCAACGTCTCTTCTGCCAGAAACCAGAAACCACTGAAGAGACAATTGATACCGCCAGTATACCAATTAAGCAGAATTGAAAGTGCAGTACTGACGGAAAGCATGCCAATAGACCCAAAATGCACAGCTCTATATACGCCGAGCATCATGAGCGGCAGCATGTATACGCCATCCAGCCACATAGCACTCCAGATTTGGTACAAATTGTAGTGCATCAGGCCATAGCCGATGGAAAGTCCCATAAGAGGGAGCATGGAGATCTTGTTCTTGAATCGGTCCTGCAAGAACCATGTCATCGTCAATGATGCCATTCCCATTTTAAGGACAGCTGCCAAATTATATGAAACAGGCACTTGGTCTTTTGAAAAAAATAACTGCAGCAATTCTGTGGGCGATGCTAAATAATAAGAAAATATGCCAATGGCTGACCCACCGAGGCCTTTTGTCATGGTATAAGTTAAAGACTGATTCCCGGATAATACATCCTTAAAAAATGCCATGAGATCCATGTATTGAATAAACGCATCACTGGCTGCGAGCGTTTTATCTCCAAATGGTGCTTCTCTGAAAAAGGCAAAAACTCCCAAGCATATAAGAGTGGTTAGAGCAAAAGAAATCATACGAAATATCCATAAGGAATTTCTCTTTTCTCTCTTTATTACTTTCATCGTATTCTGATTTATCATGGTTAATCCTATTCCCCAACAGTTTCCTACAGAAATTGAGTATATGTTTATTATAATCTAAAATTCTTCTTACGTACTATTTTTTAGCTTTATTATTACTCATCTTCCTACTTTGCTCACAAAAAAGAGGCAGGCTCGGCGCCTGCCTCTTTTTATTCACTATCAGTTTTTAGTCTTCCATAGGAAGTGTGGATCCGCCAATCGGTACGACGTAGACGCTGCAGTCTTTGCCCATGCGGTTCAGTGCTGCATCGACAGCTTCCTGCAGATCGTGGAATGGTGTCATATTGGCTTTTGTTACCATAGCATCATCCATGTCAGTCACCATGTAAATATCGCATTTCTTCTGTACCAGGGCAAGAGCCGCGGATTTGTGGCCGCCGAGTTCGAAGTGTTCGTGAATGGCTGCGATTCTTTCGTCCGGTGTATCATACTGCTGGATCCAGCGTCCGAATACGTCGCTGCCGTATCCTTCTTTGCAGGAAGCGGCGAGAACCATGATGCCGCCTTCGCGGACTGCGTGCTTGACGTTGTCGATGGATTTCTGGGCCTGATACAGGTTGATATCCTTCGGGTAGCCGCCGGTGGAAACGATGACGACATCAGCCGGCTTATCGATTTTGATCTTGTAGATGCTGTCGAGGAATTTGCATGCTTCGCGGTGTGCTGTAACATGATGGCCTGCAGCTGCAAAGGTGATTTTCTTATGATCATCAAGGGCTACGTTTACGATGAAATCAACTGGGCAGAAGTCATAGACTTCTTCGATATCATCACGGACCGGATTTCCCTCGAGATGCCCTGCATAGGAATCCGGGCTGATCATGTTCTTGTGGTTTTCCTGAATGGCAGCTCTGGAGGATACGCCTGGCATGATAGCTTTCATGCCACCGCTGTAGCCCGCAAAGTAATGGTATTCGACATTGCCAAGAAGGATGCGGCGGTCTGCATCAGCGACTGTCCTGAAGATATCGACCGGAGTTCCGTTCTTGCAGTATCCCATGTGTTCCACATCATCGGGATCACTGTCAATGCATTTGACGCGGTTGTACACATCTTCGCCAACAAGGCGTTTCATTTCTTCCTCGGTCTGCTTTCTGTGAGAGCCAAGTCCGAAAACAACAGTGACATCCTTGTCTTCGACGCCTGCTTTTTCCAGTTCGTCCAGGACGCATGGCACGACGACCCAGGACGGCATCGGGCGTGTTACGTCGCTTGTCACGATGACAATCTTTTCACCCGGATGAACAATTTCACGAAGCTTCGGAGAGTCAATCGGATTTTCCAATGCTCTTCTGACTTCAGCTTCCTCGGACTCTACAGCCGGACATTCTCTTGGATTCAATTCGATGGGATGATGTTCATCACCCACATGAAATGGTACGTAATCCTTGAAGTATTTAATTTTAAATTCCATTTTTCGATCTCCCTTCGAGAGACTCATACACAAAAACTTCTATATTTACATTATACTATATTTCGGCGAAAATTCTCTGGAAAAGGATTCCGTAAAATATAATAATTTCATTGTTTCATGATATAATGATGAAAATGTAGTTTATTTGCGAGAGCGGCCCAATTCAATCATTTCTTTTTTAGAGAAAGGAGGCTGCAGACCGATTTCCCATCTGCAATCCGGTCCGCCCCACTTATGAAGAAAAAACTTTGGATTCCCCTGCTGGTATCCGCTTTGACACTCATGTCTCTCACGGCCAATGCGGATTATGCAAAATGGACTGACCCCACACATTCCTTCAAAGCTGATCATACGATATACACCTCTGTCGTCAATACCGATGTTCTGTCCGAAAAGATGGCGCCGGAAGGCCGTTCCTTCCAGGTCATTTTCAACCAGAAAGCTGCAGAAGTCAAAGGGCTGAAAATCATTACAGCGCCTCTTCAGGGAGCCATAGCGGTTCTCCCGGGAAACAGCACGGATGATGCATCTGCTGCAGCGCCTTCTGATGAAGTTTCCACTTCAGCTGTCCGCATCCCTCAGGCAGCCGTTGACGCCAAAGCGGATCTCTATGCCGTTCCGACGGTCACCCGCTGTGAGAAGCTCGTCAGCGTGGTTCCTGCCCATACGGAATGGACGACCAAGGAAATCCACGAAACAGTCCGTGACAAGAATGGTTACAAGGATGTCGTTCATAAGATTCCTTTCCCGGAACAGATTCCGGAGAAACAATACGTGACGATGTACCTGACCGTCCGCTTCGATGTTTACAGCATGAAGACCGGCGCTCTTGTTTTCACCAGCGAAGATGCCCGTGACAGATTGGACGACAGCAATTTCAACGGACTTTTCACCCGGATCGTTGAATGTTTCTTCAAGAACCTGAAGAGCGAAATCAATTGACAGGAGTATATTTTAAAGACGGCACCGGCCGTCTTTTTTTGTAAGCTTATCCGTATTTTCTCCTGAATCAGCATATATCTCTTAAAGCAGATGTATCATTTTTTCTTATTTGATGGCTTGACAAACGATCAAATGACGGTCTATAATCCAGTCATAAGAAACAAGCGATGATGAAGAAGGGATAATAAAACCTTTTCAGAGAGACGGTGGCTGGTGTGAACCGTTAAAGCATTATTATCTTTCCGCTTCGGAGGTGAAGACGATGAGTCTTCCGGGACATGCCCGTTACAGCTGACTAAAGATGGCCGTAAGGCAATTTGGGTGGTATCGCGGGTGCTCTCGTCCCTTAAGTGGATGAAGAGCGTTTTTTTATGGATACAACAGATTGGCAGCGGCTAAATTGGGTGGCACCGCGAGAATAAGAGAAGCTCGTCCCATGGGACGTCTTCTCTTTTTGTGTTTTCAGGAGGATACAAATGAAACGTGTATTTAACTTTAACGCAGGCCCTTCCCCCATGCCGATCGAAGTGCTCGAAGAAATGAAAAATGATCTGACCGATTTCCGCGGAACCGGAATGGGCATCACGGAAATCAGCCACCGCTCCCCCGTTTTCCAGGATATGCTCGATGAAACGAAAGCATACCTTCGCCAGATGATGAAACTGGATGATGATTATGAAATCGTCTTCATGCAGGGCGGCGGCACAATGCAGTTCCTGATGACAGGCTGCAATTTCCTTCACACAAGAGGCGCCTATGCCGATACCGGCGTCTGGGCGCACAAGGCAAGAAACACGGCCGCTTTCTTCGGTGAAACGTACGATGCCAATACAGCCAAGGACAGAAATTACGCCTATATCCCGGACACCTACGATATCCGTCCCGATACGAATTACCTTTACATCTGCGCCAACAATACGATTTACGGCACGGAATACAAGGACTTCCCAAAGGTTGATGTCCCCCTCATCTGCGATATGTCCTCTGACATTCTTTCCAGAGAAATCGATTTCAACCAGTTCGACATGATCTGGGCCGGGATCCAGAAGAATTTGGGCGCAGCCGGAGCCGCATTTGCAGTAATCAGAAAAGGCCTTCTTGAAAAAGCAAGGACGGATATTCCTGAATACCTCCAGTACCAGACTTTCGTCAAGAATGATTCCACATACAACACGCCGCCTGTCTTCTGCATTTACACGCTGAACCGGATGCTTCACTGGATCTGGAATATGGGCGGGCTCAAAGCGATTGAAGAAAGAAATAAGGTAAAAGCCGGACTTATTTATGACACCATCGACCAGAGCGGCGGTTTCTACAAAGGCCACGCTGATGTGAAGGACAGAAGCATGATGAACGTTACCTTCAACCTCGCGACGCCGGAACTGGAAAAGGATTTCGTCGAGAAAGCCAAGAAGAATGACTTCATCGGCGTCAAAGGCCACCGTCTTGTAGGAGGCCTCCGCATCTCCCTCTACAACGCAGTCACGCCGGAAGCCGCAAAAGCGCTTGCCGATTTCATGAAAGAATACAAAAGAACCAACGGTTAATCATCATACCTGAAACCATTACCCCCAAGGAGGAATCATCATGTACAGAATTTTCATCACCGCCGACGTTGCCAAAGAAGCCAAGGAAATCCTTGAAAAGGAATTTATTGTAGATATCCAGCCGAATATGGAAGAAGATGAGCTCTGCAAAGTCATTGCTGACTATGATGCCATCATTACAAGAAGCCAGACACGCGTCACCAAGAAGGTCATTGATGCGGCTGTGAACCTGAAGGTTATCGGCAGAGCCGGTGTCGGTATCGACGGCATCGATATTCCCGAAGCTACCAAGAAAGGCATCACTGTCGTCAATACGCCTGAATCCAATACGATTGCAGCCTGCGAGCACACAATTGCTCTGATGCTCTCCATGACGCGCCACATTCCGCAGGCACACCAGTCCATCATGGAAGGCCGCTGGGACAGAAAGAGCTTCACAGGCATCCAGCTTCTGAACAAGACCGTCGGCATCATCGGCGTCGGCCGCGTAGGTTCCAATGTGGCTAAACGTCTGCAGGCTTTCAACATGAAGACCATCGGCTATGATCCTTATATCCCGCTGGAAAGAGGCCAGCAGCTCGGCGTGGAACTGACCGATCTGGATACACTTCTCCGTGAATCTGACTACATCACCCTCCACACACCGCTTACAGATGAGACACGCGGTATGATTGATAAAGAAGCCATTGCAAAGATGAAAGACGGCGTCCGCATCGTCAATGCATCCCGCGGTGCAGTCGTCGATATCGAAGCGCTCGCCGAGGCACTGAAGAATGGAAAAGTCGCCGGAGCCGGTATTGACGTATGGCCGCACGAACCGCTGAAGCCGGAAGAAAACCCGTTCCTCGGTCTGACCAATGTCGCTCTCACCCCTCACCTTGGCGCATCCACAAAAGAAGCGCAGGCAGGCGTTGCCACTGATGTTGCCATCGGTGTAGCGCAGGCTCTCCATGGTGAACCGGTTGCAACCGCTGTCAATGCTTCCCCGATTACAAAAGCAACACTCAATGTCATCCAGCCATACTTCGACCTCTGCGAAAGAATGGGCAACATCGGCATCGACCTGGCCGGCGGCAGGATTTCCGGCGTCAATGTCGAATATACCGGCGAACTGGCTGAAACAGAAACAGCACCTCTTACGACCGCTGTCTTAAAGGGTCTCCTTGCTCCGGTCCTCCAGCAGACGGTCAACTTCGTCAATGCAAGAGGCATTGCAGAAGAGCGCCACATGGAAGTCCGCGAAGTCAAGGCCAGAAAGGGCCATTACTTCACCAACACGATTTCCCTCACCATCGACACAGACAAAGGAGCCCACAGAATCACCGGCTCCCTCTTTGACAGAAAAGAAGCCAAGATTGTTTCCCTCGATCATTTCAGAGTCGACTTCGAGCCAAAAGGCTGCATCATCATCGCTCCGCATGAAGACAAGCCGGGCATGATCGGTCAGGTAGCTGGCGTTCTCGGCGCTGCCGGCATCAACATCAACGGCATGCAGGTCGGAGCTTCCAATGACAAGGGCATCAACGTCATGGCAGTCGCTGTCGACAAGGATATCCCAACCGCTGTCCTCCCGTCCCTCATGAATATCGAAGGGATCAAGGACGTCAAAGTCATCCACTGCGAACATTAATCCAGAAATTAAGAAAAAGGAGCCATCATGGTACGAATTATTCTGATCCGCCACGGGGAAACCACATGGAATACGGAAGGCCGCTATCAGGGCCAGGAAGATACCCCGCTTTCCGAAAGAGGCATCCGTCAGGGCATGGCTTGCGCAGAAGGACTGAAGGACATCCACATCGACCGTGCTATTTCCAGTCCCCTCTCCCGTTCCTATGAAACATGCCGGATGGCGGCTGAGAAGCATGGCCTTGTCGTAGAAAAGGACGAAAGGCTGACAGAAATCAGTCACGGTCTTTGGGAAGGCATCCATGCCGATGAGATCGAAGCCAGGTATCCGGAATCCTTCTATCTCTGGCATACCCATCCGGAAAAAGTACAGATGCCGGAAGGCGAATGCCTGGAAGATGTCAGGAAACGTGTCCGCGCTGCTTTTGACGAATATGCAGAAAAGTATGACGGGAAAACCGTCCTCGTCGCAGCGCACGATGCAGTAAATAAGGTCATCATCTGCGACCTCTTCGGCATGGGCATCGGCCGCTTCTGGCAGATCAAGCAGGACAATGCCTGCATCAACGTCCTCGAATATGACAAGGGCATCTGGAGGCTTGTCACGATGAATTCCACACCGCACCTGGGCTACCTCATCAGCGGAATGGAGCAAAAAGGATTATAAGGAAATGAAAAGGAGCTGTGACAAAATGTCCAATCATTTTGCTACAGCTCCTTTTGTGCTGATATATTCAATTAGAAGATTATCCAACACATTTATATATTTGTGTTATCTGAAAACCTCAAAACCTCGTTGCACTCGAAGGAAATGATGTTTCAGTCGCCTCCGGCGCCAGCTTGGTATGATTCAACAAGAAAGACAGAATAATATCATAAATATATTAGGAGGTCATTCTTATGCCATGTAAAACCAAA
>ENA-UPSY01002724-UPSY01002724.1-human-gut-metagenome-genome-assembly--contig:-NODE-2724-length-14251-cov-3.028573_pt1 | contig 14251 bp, 8 predicted proteins | sample MGYA00250044_ERZ773365 | MGnify/ENA primary metagenome ERZ773365 (study PRJEB29103, sample SAMN06111932) | human gut metagenome | biome: human gut; feature: ankylosing spondylitis patient; material...
GATAGATCACTTGTTCAAAGCCTCGGACAAACTAATACTTTGAACGGCACCACGTAGTCAAGCGTTGCCGGATCTTTACCCTGATCACGATATTCCTGCTCAACCACTTCGCGGGATTTACCAAACGCCAGCGCTTCGGTCTGGGCGAAGAAGTTAGACAGCAGTTTCTGGTGATGATCAGAGAGCGGGTTATGGGTGATAGCCGGGGCGATGAAATCGCACGGTACCATTTTGGTTCCCTGGTGGATCAGCTGGTAGAACGCGTGCTGACCGTTAGTGCCTGGTTCACCCCAGATAATCGGGCCAGTCTGGTAATCCACAACGTTACCGTTACGGTCAACATACTTACCGTTGGACTCCATATTGCCCTGCTGGAAGTACGCCGCGAAACGGTGCATATACTGGTCATACGGCAGAATCGCTTCAGTTTCCGCACCAAAGAAATTGTTGTACCAGATGCCAATCAGCGCCAGCAGTACAGGCAGGTTTTTCTCGGCAGGCGTGGTGGAGAAATGCTTGTCCATCGCGTGTGCGCCGGAAAGCAGTTCAACGAAGTTATCAAAGCCGATGGAGAGAACAATCGACAGGCCAATCGCTGACCACAAAGAGTAACGGCCGCCAACCCAGTCCCAGAACTCGAACATGTTGGCAGTATCAATACCAAACTCGCCAACGGCTTTGGCATTGGTGGAAAGCGCCGCAAAGTGTTTTGCAACGTGTTTTTCATCACCTGCCGCTTTCAGGAACCAGTCACGCGCGCTATGGGCGTTGGTCATAGTTTCCTGAGTGGTGAAGGTTTTAGATGCTACCAGGAACAGCGTGGTTTCCGGGTTTACTTTTTTCAGCACTTCCGCGATGTGAGTCCCATCGACGTTAGAAACAAAGTGCATGTTCAGGTGGTTTTTGTACGGACGCAGAGCTTCGGTCACCATGTATGGGCCGAGGTCAGAACCGCCGATCCCGGTGTTCACTACGTCAGTGATTGCTTTGCCGGTATAACCTTTCCACTCACCGGAAATAATCGCTTCTGAGAAGGTTTTCATCTTCTCCAGCACCGCGTTGACTTCCGGCATTACGTCTTTGCCATCAACCAAAATCGGGGTATTGCTACGGTTACGCAGCGCTACGTGCAGCACGGCGCGGTTTTCAGTGCGGTTGATCTTCTCGCCAGAGAACATCGACTTAATCGCGCCCGCCAGATCGCACTCTTTCGCCAGATCCTGTAATTTCGCCAGCGTCTCTTCAGTGATGCGGTTTTTGGAGTAATCCACCAGCATCTGATCGTCGAAGGTTGCGGAGAACTTAGAAAAACGATCGCCGTCTTTAGCAAAAAGATCGGCGATCGTAACGTCTTTCATTTCATCGAAGTGTTTCTGTAGTGCCTGCCAGGCAGCGGTCTGCGTTGGATTGATGTTTTTCATTAGCAATACTCTTCTGATTTTGAGAATTGTGACTTTGGAAGATTGTAGCGCCAGTCACAGAAAAATGTGATGGTTTTAGTGCCGTTAGCGTAATGTGGAGTGTAAACCCTTAGCGCAGTGAAGCATTTATTAGCTGAACTACTGACCGCCAGGAGTGGATGAAAAATCCGCATGACCCCATCGTTGACAACCGCCCCGCTCACCCTTTATTTATAAATGTACTACCTGCGCTAGCGCAGGCCAGAAGAGGCGCGTTGCCCAAGTAACGGTGTTGGAGGAGCCAGTCCTGTGATAACACCTGAGGGGGTGCATCGCCGAGGTGATTGAACGGCTGGCCACGTTCATCATCGGCTACAGGGGCTGAATCCCCTGGGTTGTCACCAGAAACGTTCGCAGTCGGGCGTTTCGCAAGTGGTGGAGCACTTCTGGGTGAAAATAGTAGCGAAGTATCGCTCTGCGCCCACCCGTCTTCCGCTCTTCCCTTGTGCCAAGGCTGAAAATGGATCCCCTGACACGAGGTAGTTATGTCTGAAATTGTTGTCTCCAAATTTGGCGGTACCAGCGTAGCTGATTTTGACGCCATGAACCGCAGCGCTGATATTGTGCTTTCTGATGCCAACGTGCGTTTAGTTGTCCTCTCGGCTTCTGCTGGTATCACTAATCTGCTGGTCGCTTTAGCTGAAGGACTGGAACCTGGCGAGCGATTCGAAAAACTCGACGCTATCCGCAACATCCAGTTTGCCATTCTGGAACGTCTGCGTTACCCGAACGTTATCCGTGAAGAGATTGAACGTCTGCTGGAGAACATTACTGTTCTGGCAGAAGCGGCGGCGCTGGCAACGTCTCCGGCGCTGACAGATGAGCTGGTCAGCCACGGCGAGCTGATGTCGACCCTGCTGTTTGTTGAGATCCTGCGCGAACGCGATGTTCAGGCACAGTGGTTTGATGTACGTAAAGTGATGCGTACCAACGACCGATTTGGTCGTGCAGAGCCAGATATAGCCGCGCTGGCGGAACTGGCCGCGCTGCAGCTGCTCCCACGTCTCAATGAAGGCTTAGTGATCACCCAGGGATTTATCGGTAGCGAAAATAAAGGTCGTACAACGACGCTTGGCCGTGGAGGCAGCGATTATACGGCAGCCTTGCTGGCGGAGGCTTTACACGCATCTCGTGTTGATATCTGGACCGACGTCCCGGGCATCTACACCACCGATCCACGCGTAGTTTCCGCAGCAAAACGCATTGATGAAATCGCGTTTGCCGAAGCGGCAGAGATGGCAACTTTTGGTGCAAAAGTACTGCATCCGGCAACGTTGCTACCCGCAGTACGCAGCGATATCCCGGTCTTTGTCGGCTCCAGCAAAGACCCACGCGCAGGTGGTACGATGGTGTGCAATAAAACTGAAAATCCGCCGCTGTTCCGCGCTCTGGCGCTTCGTCGCAATCAGACTCTGCTCACTTTGCACAGCCTGAATATGCTGCATTCTCGCGGTTTCCTCGCGGAAGTTTTCGGCATCCTCGCGCGGCATAATATTTCGGTAGACTTAATCACCACGTCAGAAGTGAGCGTGGCATTAACCCTTGATACCACCGGTTCAACCTCCACTGGCGATACGTTGCTGACGCAATCTCTGCTGATGGAGCTTTCCGCACTGTGTCGGGTGGAGGTGGAAGAAGGTCTGGCGCTGGTCGCGTTGATTGGCAATGACCTGTCAAAAGCCTGCGGCGTTGGCAAAGAGGTATTCGGCGTACTGGAACCGTTCAACATTCGCATGATTTGTTATGGCGCATCCAGCCATAACCTGTGCTTCCTGGTGCCCGGCGAAGATGCCGAGCAGGTGGTGCAAAAACTGCATAGTAATTTGTTTGAGTAAATACTGTATGGCCTGGAAGCTATATTTCGGGCCGTATTGATTTTCTTGTCACTATGCTCATCAATAAACGAGCCTGTACTCTGTTAACCAGCGTCTTTATCGGAGAATAATTGCCTTTAATTTTTTTATCTGCATCTCTAATTAATTATCGAAAGAGATAAATAGTTAAGAGAAGGCAAAATGAATATTATCAGTTCTGCTCGCAAACGAATTCCCGTACACTGAACTCTCTGGCTCACTGAGGGCACCATCATGGCACTCCCCCGTATTACCCAAAAAGAGATGACTGAACGCGAGCAGCGTGAACTTAAAACACTGCTGGATCGGGCGCGGATTGCGCATGGTCGCGTATTGACCAACTCCGAAACCAACAGCATTAAGAAAGATTACATCGATAAATTAATGGTTGAGCGTGAGGCTGAAGCGAAAAAAGCCCGCCAGTTGAAGAAAAAGCAGGCTTATAAACCGGATCCTGAAGCGTCATTTAGCTGGTCAGCAAATACGTCGACGCGCGGCAGGCGCTAATCCACAATCAACGCCTGAGATTTTCACTCGTCAGTGTGAACACAATTTTCCCCTCACCCTAACCCTTTTCCCGAAGGGGCGAGGGGACTGTCCGGGCACTTTTGGGCCGTTTTCATCAGTCTGAGGCGTTAATCAGCGCCCCTTCTTTTTACGCCCCGGCGAGGTAAAACGCTTACCGTTGGACGCCGGGCGACCGCCTTTTTCCGCCGTTTTTTCCATCTTAACGACTGGACGTTTGATGCCCGCTGTTTTCGGTTTGGCCTTCGCTTTAGGTTTTACCTCGGAAGAGGAATTTTCAATGAGCTTAAAGAGGTCGATTAACTCATCGTCGGTTAAATCGCGCCATTCCCCCAGCGGAATGCCGCTTAAGCTAACGTTCATGATGCGCGTGCGTTCCAGCTTTTTCACTTCATAGCCGAAATGCTCGCACATGCGCCGGATCTGACGGTTCAGCCCCTGCACCAGGGTAATGCGGAAGACAAACGGCGCTTCTTTTTTAACTTTGCACTTTTTGGTCACTGCCCCGAGGATTGGCACCCCCGCACTCATGCCGCGAATAAACTCCTCGGTAATCGGTTTATCGACCGTCACCAGATACTCTTTCTCATGATCATTGCCAGCACGCAGGATCTTATTCACCAGGTCGCCGTGATTGGTGAGGAAGATCAGCCCCTGGGAGTCTTTATCCAGGCGGCCAATCGGGAACACGCGTTTGCTGTGGTTAACGAAATCGACAATGTTATCGCGCTCGCCATCTTCGGTGGTGCTTACAATACCAACGGGCTTGTTCAGGGCGATAAGTACCAAATCTTCGGCTTCCCGAGGTTCAATCAACTGACCGTTTACTTTCACAACGTCGCCGGGTTTCACCTGATCGCCAATGGTGGCTCGCTTGCCATTAAGGAACACATTGCCTTGCTCGATATAGCGATCCGCTTCGCGGCGTGAGCAAATTCCGCTTTCGCTGATGTATTTATTTAAACGGACTGATGAGTCGGGCAGCATAAATTCTCCTGTAAAAAACGGAATATACCGTACCTTTGGGTTGATAAAAAATAGTCATGAGCGAACTATTTGTTATTTCCATTGGCTTGAATTCGTTACCTGCTCAAATCACTTTCCAGAAGCAATGTGCGACATCGTGAGCCATGTCAGTAAGTGGTTAAATTCGCAGTGGTAGCATGCCTCCCGTGATTTCTTACTAACCGGAGAAGTAATGGAACTGCTTTTATTGAGTAACTCGACGCTGCCGGGTAAAGCCTGGCTGGAACATGCACTGCCGCTAATTGCTGAACAGTTGCAGGGTCGCCGCTCAGCGGTGTTTATCCCTTTCGCTGGCGTAACGCAGACCTGGGATGATTACACAGCGAAAACGGCTGCGGTTCTCGCTCCGCTGGGTGTTTCTGTCACCGGTATTCATAGCGTTGTCGATCCCGTTGCCGCGATTGAAAATGCTGAGATCGTGATTGTCGGCGGCGGGAATACTTTCCAGTTGCTGAAACAGTGCCGCGAGCGCGGGCTGCTGGCACCAATTACTGACGTGGTTAAACGTGGCGCTCTGTATATTGGCTGGAGCGCAGGCGCTAACCTTGCTTGCCCAACTATTCGTACCACCAACGATATGCCGATTGTCGATCCGCAAGGTTTCGATGCGCTAAATCTGTTCCCGCTGCAAATCAACCCGCACTTCACCAACGCGCTGCCGGAAGGCCATAAAGGTGAACCGCGTGAGCAGCGTATTCGCGAACTGCTGGTCGTCGCGCCAGAACTGACGATTATTGGTCTACCGGAAGGTAACTGGATCACAGTGAGTAAAGGTCACGCTACGCTGGGTGGCCCGAACACCACTTATGTGTTTAAGGCTGGTGAAGAAGCGGTTCCGCTGGAAGCTGGTCACCGTTTTTAAGTGAATTGCCGGATGCATGATCCGGCATCTTGTTCATAGTGCCTGATGCGACGCTTGACGCGTCTTATCAGGCCTACAGGATTCACAATATTAATACTCGTCCCGTCCTTCATCTTCATCCGGCTGTTCCAGCACACTGTAAGCCACCGAACAAAACAGCGAGTTCAGGCGCTGCATATCTCCCAGTAAGCCTAAATGTAGCGAACTGGTTTCAATGCTCTGCACGTTTTGCTGATGCAGGCGATCGACGTGGGCGTGGGAATAGCGGCGATTAAGAATGCGAAAACGATGTTTGCTGCGACGCAAACGACGAGCGCTGGTGACATCGCCAGAGAAGAACACCGACATTGCCAGCTTTAAATTACTGAGCAATTGCTCATAGAGCGCATCCAGTTCCTTCAACCCATCAAGCGAAAATGCCCGCCGTGCTGCCAGTGATTTGTCAGCAATTTCGCTGCCCATGCGCTCGACGATATCGGAGGCCTGTTCAAGGTTGAGCGACATTTCGATGATCTCTGCCCAGCGGCGCGACTCTTCCTCCGCCAGCTCTTCTTTTGGCATCCGCGCCAGATACAGCTTAATGGCGGTGTAGAGAACGTTGATATCATCTGCCAGCTTACGCAGCTCTTTCTCCTGCCGTGGCTCACCGTGCATCACTTTATTCAACCCTTCCATCATCTGTTCCATGGCGTCGCCAATGCGCAGGGTTTCGCGCGCGGCGTTCGCCAGAGCAAGCGTGGGCGTATCCAGCGCGCTGACATCCAGATGTTTAGGCCGTAGCTGGGTATCCAGTTCCGGTTCATCGCGAATAATCGTTTTGCAAAACCGTGCCATCGGGTCAACAAATGGCAGCATGACCAGGCAACGTACAAGGTTGTAGAAGACGTGGAAATAGATCACCAGTTCCGCTTTTGGCAATGACAACTTCCCCATTGTCTCTGCCAGCAAATGGACAAACGGCAGGATAATCAGGCTACCCACCAGCTTAAACAGCAGACTACCCAGCGCGACACGGCGGGCTGCGGCATTGGCGGCACTGTTGTTGAGCATTGCCAGCAGACCGGAACCGAGGTTAGCACCAATCACCAGACAGAGCGCCACGGGGAAGGAGATAATGCCTGCGGCGGTCAGAGTCGCGGTCAGCAGTACAGCAGCAAGGCTGGAGTAGCTGATAATGGCGAACATCGCGCCAATCAGCGCATCCAGCAGAATATCGCCGGTCAGCGAGGCAAAGATCACCTGAACGCCGTTTGCCTGGGTGATCGGCGTTACGGCCTGCACAATCAACTCCAGCGCTAGCAAAATCAGCCCAAGACCAATACCGACGCGGCCCAGTTGCCCGGCGCGTGACTGTTTGCGTCCGAGGAAAAAAATCACGCCGATAAAAATAAGTAACGGTGACAGCCAGGATAAGTCGAAGGTGAGAATACGCGCCATTAGCGCCGTCCCGACATCTGCACCCAGCACAATGACCAGAGCCGGTGCGAGGGCTACCAGATCCTGAGCGACAAACGAGGTCACCAGCATGGTGGTGGCATTACTGCTCTGTACCAGTGCGGTAACGCCGATCCCCGCGCAAAAGGCGAGCGGCTTTTTTTCGACGCTCCGGCTAAGGACAGTACGCAAACGCGCGCCGAAGACGCGCATTACGCCGGTTCGAACAATATGAGTCCCCCAGACCAGCAGGGCGACGGCAGAAAGCAGGTGAAGCAGCGTTAACACGAGTTCAGGTTCTCCTTATCGTTATATGTTCCTGAAGCAATTGAATGACCAAAGGACCGGAAACACGCTGACTGGCATCTTTACTGTGCCTTTTGACATTCGTTTTTCCGGCTAAGATTATTCCAGCCTGTTTCCAGTATAAGTGTTTCATATTAATAAAGAGACAGGGCACTCATTGAGCGCCCTGTTTGTTGTAAGGAAAAGTGACAGATTTGTGAATCAGTCCGCGTCATACCCCAGATTCGGTGCCAGCCAGCGCTCAACTTCGGTAACGCTCATACCTTTACGGCGGGCATAATCTTCAACCTGATCGCGCTGAATTTGTGCTACAGCGTAGTACTTGCTGTCCGGGTGGCTGAAGTACCAACCCGAAACCGATGCACCGGGCCACATGGCGAAAGATTCTGTGAGTTTCATGCCAGTGTGTTTTTCCACTTCCAGCAGCTCCCAGATGGTGGCTTTTTCCGTATGTTCCGGGCAGGCCGGATAGCCCGGTGCCGGACGGATGCCCTGGTAGTTTTCGCGGATCAGCTCTTCGTTGCTGAGGTTCTCGTTCGGCGCATAGCCCCAGTAGACTTTACGCACACGCTCATGGAGATACTCCGCAAAGGCTTCGGCTAAACGGTCGGCAAGCGCTTTCACCATGATTTTGTTGTAATCATCGTGCTGCGCTTCAAAGGCATCAGCCAGTGCGTCCTCTTCCAGCCCGCCAGTCACGGCAAATGCGCCGATGTAATCTGCTTTACCAGAAAGCTTCGGCGCAACGAAGTCAGCGAGACAGTAGTTAGCGAAGCCTGTTTTTTCGGTCTGTTGACGCAGATGGTGGCTGACGTTGATCACATGGGTACGCGTTTCGTCACGGTAGATTTCAATGTCATCGCCCACACGGTTTGCCGGGAACAGGCCCACCACGCCACGCGGATTCAGCGTTTTCTCGGCGCTTAATTTATCCAGCATGTCGTTGGCGTCTTTAAACAGCCGCTGCGCCTCAACGCCCACCACTTCATCTTCCAGAATGCGCGGATACTTCCCGGCCAGCGACCAGGTCATAAAGAACGGTGTCCAGTCGATGTAATTACGCAGCGTTTCGATGCTGGCTTCGACTTCCTGCACGCCGAGACGGTGCGCCACCGGCGGCGTGTAAGCCTGCCAGTCAAAAGCGAAATCGTTATCGCGCGCCGCTTCCAGCGTGACCGGTGGTGTGCGCGGTTTCTTGCGCCCGTGCTGAATACGTACGGTTTCGTACTCCTTGCGGGTACGAGCGACAAAATCATCACGCTGGGTATCGGAAAGCAGCGCCGCCACCACACCAACGGTACGCGAGGCATTCTGCACATACACCGTCGGGCCGCTGTAGTTCTGCTCGATTTTCACCGCCGTGTGCGCTTTTGAGGTCGTCGCGCCGCCAATCAGTAACGGAATAGTGAAGCCCTGACGCTCCATCTCTTTCGCCACGTTAACCATCTCGTCCAGCGACGGCGTGATAAGCCCCGAAAGGCCAATCAGATCAGCATTCACTTCTTTAGCGGTACGGAGAATTTTTTCCGCAGGCACCATAACGCCGAGATCGACAATTTCGTAGTTGTTACATTGCAGCACCACACCAACGATATTTTTACCGATGTCGTGGACGTCGCCCTTCACGGTGGCGATCACCATCTTGCCGTTGGTTTTGCCCTGCTCTTTGCTGGCTTCAATAAACGGTTCGAGGTAGGCCACCGCCTGTTTCATGACGCGCGCCGATTTGACCACCTGTGGCAGGAACATTTTCCCTTCGCCAAACAGGTCGCCGACCACATTCATGCCGTCCATCAACGGGCCTTCAATCACTTCAATCGGGCGCGTAGCCTGCTGGCGGGCTTCTTCGGTATCCTGCTCGATAAACTCGGTAATGCCTTTGACCAGCGAGTATTCCAGACGTTTATTCACTTCCCACGAGCGCCACTCCGCCTGCTGGGCGTTAGCGGTGTCGTCGGTTTTGCTGCCGCGATATTTCTCGGCAAGCTCCAGTAAACGCTCAGTGCCATCATCGCGACGATTAAGAATCACATCTTCCACCGCGTCGCGCAGTTCAGCGGGTAGGTCGTCGTAAATCGCCAGTTGCCCGGCGTTGACGGTCCCCATATCCATGCCATTGCGAATAGCGTAGTAGAGGAACACTGCGTGAATGGCTTCGCGCACCGGATCGTTGCCACGGAACGAGAAAGAAACGTTAGATACGCCGCCGGAAATCAGCGCGTGCGGCAGTTCGCGTTTGATGTCTTCACACGCGCCGATAAAGTCCTGCGCGTAGTTGTTGTGCTCTTCAATGCCAGTTGCGACCGCGAAGATGTTTGGGTCGAAGATGATATCTTCTGGCGGGAAGCCGACCTCTTCGGTGAGGATTTTGTACGCCCGACGGCAAATCTCGATTTTCCGTGCGCGAGTATCGGCCTGTCCCTGTTCGTCAAAGGCCATTACCACCACTGCCGCACCGTAGCGACGCAACAATTTCGCGTGATGGATAAAGGCATCGACGCCCTCTTTCATCGAGATAGAGTTAACAATGCCTTTGCCCTGGATACACTTCAGACCTTTTTCAATGACGTCCCATTTTGAGGAGTCGATCATAATCGGCACGCGAGCGATATCCGGTTCACCGGCAATCAGATTGAGAAAACGCACCATCGCCGCTTCGGCATCGAGCATCCCTTCATCCATGTTGATATCGATAATCTGCGCGCCGTTTTCCACCTGTTGACGCGCGACATCCAGCGCCTCGCTGTATTTCTCTTCTTTGATCAGGCGCTTGAACTTAGCGGAACCGGTGACGTTGGTGCGTTCACCCACGTTCACAAACAGGCTATCTTCGCCAATGTTCAGCGGCTCCAGGCCGGACAAACGGCAGGCTACGGGAATTTCCGGCAGTTTGCGCGGCGCTAATCCTTCTACTGCACGACTCATCGCTGCAATATGTTGTGGCGTGGTGCCACAGCAGCCGCCGACGATATTGAGAAAACCCGCTTGCGCCCATTCACGTATCTGTTTTGCCATCGTGTCGGCGTCGAGATCGTACTCACCAAAGGCGTTGGGTAGCCCGGCGTTCGGGTGCGCGGTGACGTAGCATTCCGCAATCCGTGACAGCTCCTGCACGTACTGGCGCAGTTCATCGGGCCCCAGCGCACAGTTCAGGCCAAAGGTCAGAGCTTCGGCGTGGCGCAATGAGTTGTAAAATGCTTCGGTGGTCTGCCCGGAGAGCGTGCGCCCGGAGGCGTCGGTGATGGTGCCGGAGATCATAATCGGCAGCTCAACGCCCAGCGCTTCAAACTCCGTTTTCACCGCAAATACCGCCGCTTTGGCGTTAAGGGTGTCGAAAACGGTTTCAATCAGGATCAGATCCGCGCCACCTTCCACCAGCGCTTTGGTGGACTCTCGATAAGCCGCCACCAGCCCGTCAAAAGTGATATTACGAAATGCCGGATCGTTGACGTCCGGAGAAATAGACGCCGTGCGGTTGGTCGGGCCGAGAACACCGGCAACGTAGCGCGGTTTCTCTGGCGTGCGCGCGGTCCACTCGTCAGCACAAGCTCGCGCCAGTTTCGCCGCCGCAAAGTTGATTTCCGCCGACAGGGATTCCATCTGGTAATCCGCCATCGCAATGGTCGTGGAGTTGAAGGTGTTGGTTTCGATGATATCCGCGCCCGCTTCAAAGTAGGCGTTGTGGATAGCGGCGATCACTTCCGGTTTACTGAGTACCAGCAGGTCGTTGTTGCCTTTGAGGTCGCATGGCCAGTCGGCAAAGCGTTCACCACGAAAATCGGCTTCGTTCAGTCGATAACTCTGGATCATGGTGCCCATACCGCCGTCCAGCACCAGAATACGTTCATTTAACTGCGCACGCAGTTGTTCCACTTTGCTGCTCACACTTGCTCCCGACACGCTCAACCCAGATTTAATAAAAATTCAACAAACCATACTGGCATAAACGCATCTGTGGTAAAAGCGACCACCACGCAACATGAGATTTGTTCAACATTAACTCATCGGATCAGTTCAGTAACTATTGCATTAGCTAACAATAAAAATGAAAATGATTTCCACGATACAGAAAAAGGAGACTGTCATGGTCGCACCCATTCCCGCGAAACGCGGCAGAAAACCCGCCGTTGCCACCGCACCAGCGACTGGACAGGTTCAGTCTTTAACGCGTGGCCTGAAATTACTGGAGTGGATTGCCGAATCCAATGGCAGTGTGGCACTCACGGAACTGGCGCAACAAGCCGGGTTACCCAATTCCACGACCCACCGCCTGCTAACCACGATGCAACAGCAGGGTTTCGTGCGTCAGGTTGGCGAACTGGGACATTGGGCAATCGGCGCACATGCCTTTATGGTCGGCAGCAGCTTTCTCCAGAGCCGTAATTTGTTAGCGATTGTTCACCCTATCCTGCGCAATCTAATGGAAGAGTCTGGCGAAACGGTCAATATGGCGGTGCTTGATCAAAGCGATCACGAAGCGATTATTATCGACCAGGTACAGTGTACGCATCTGATGCGAATGTCCGCGCCTATCGGCGGTAAATTGCCGATGCACGCTTCCGGTGCGGGTAAAGCCTTTTTAGCCCAACTGAGCGAAGAACAGGTGACGAAGCTGCTGCACCGCAAAGGGTTACATGCCTATACCCACGCAACGCTGGTGTCTCCTGTGCATTTAAAAGAAGATCTCGCCCAAACGCGCAAACGGGGTTATTCATTTGACGATGAGGAACATGCACTGGGGCTACGTTGCCTTGCAGCGTGTATTTTCGATGAGCACCGTGAACCGTTTGCCGCAATTTCTATTTCCGGACCGATTTCACGTATTACCGATGACCGCGTGACCGAGTTTGGCGCGATGGTGATTAAAGCGGCGAAGGAAGTGACGCTGGCGTACGGTGGAATGCGCTGACTTTTTCTGGCGGGCAGAGGCAATATTCTGCCCATCATACCTGAGTGGCAATAGAATAAGGGTGTCTGTTAATCGCATTGACGCCAAAATAACTTAATGTCATACACTTCACACACTTTTATTAACTCAGCATTATTTTTAAACATCAAACCACTTAATTATTAACAAAATCGCAAGATCTCATTCCACCGAAACTTTTACGGCTGCATTATGAGATTGAGCGATTTATGATATTTATTTAGTTGTAATCATATTAAATTTTTTCACTGTTCTGATAGTTAAAATTCAAGACATCAATAAACAATGAGATATTTAAATGATTACTCGTATTCCTCGTAGTTCTTTCTCTGCAAATATTAATAATACAGCCCAGACAAATGAACACCAAACCCTGAGTGAATTGTTTTATAAAGAACTCGAGGATAAATTTTCTGGCAAGGAGCTGGCGACGCCTCTATTAAAAAGCTTCTCAGAGAACTGTAGACAAAATGGTCGTCATATCTTTAGCAACAAGGATTTTGTCATTAAATTTTCCACGTCCGTCTTACAAGCTGATAAGAAAGAAATTACGATAATTAATAAAAACGAAAACACGACACTTACTCAAACCATTGCCCCAATATTTGAAGAATACCTAATGGAAATTTTACCTCAACGCTCAGACACTCTTGATAAACAAGAATTAAACCTAAAATCAGATAGAAAAGAAAAAGAATTCCCAAGAATTAAACTTAATGGTCAATGTTATTTTCCGGGGCGACCCCAAAACCGTATAGTATGCCGACACATTGCTGCACAATATATTAATGATATTTATCAGAATGTTGATTACAAACCCCATCAAGATGATTACTCTTCAGCTGAAAAATTTCTCACGCACTTCAACAAAAAATGCAAAAACCAGACTTTGGCGTTGGTTTCCAGCCGTCCTGAGGGGCGTTGCGTTGCTGCCTGCGGTGATTTCGGGCTAGTTATGAAAGCATATTTTGACAAGATGGAATCAAATGGCATCAGTGTTATGGCAGCCATATTACTGGTGGATAACCATGCTTTGACGGTCCGGCTAAGAATAAAGAACACAACTGAAGGATGTACCCATTACGTGGTTTCGGTTTATGATCCTAATGTAACTAACGATAAAATAAGAATTATGAGCGAAAGCAAAGAGAATATTAAACACTATTCTCTGATGGATTTTATGAATGTAGATTATAGCCTCCTGAAATGGTCAAATGATCATGTTATTAATCAATCTGTTGCAATAATTCCAGCACTTCCGAAAGAACAGCTATTGATGTTAAAAGGATCTGTGGATGAAATAACCCCTCCATTATCACCTGCAACGATGAATTTGCTAATGGCAATTGGTCAGAATCACCAACTTACGCAACTGATGATTCAACTCCAGAAAATGCCAGAACTACATAGAACAGAAATGTTGACTGCCTATAATAGTATTAACCTGCCAGGTTTATATTTGGCTATAAATTATGGTAATGCGGATATCGTTGAGACTATTTTCAATTCCTTGTCAGAAACAGGATATGAAGGATTACTCTCGAAAAAAAATCTCATGCATATTCTGGAGGCAAAAGATAAAAATGGTTTTTCTGGATTATTTTTAGCGATATCACGTAAGGATAAAAATGTTGTAACCTCGATTCTGAACGCCTTACCTAAACTGGCCGCAACACATCATTTAGATAACGAACAAGTGTATAAATTCCTGAGTGCCAAAAATAGAACGTCCAGCCATGTTTTATACCATGTTATGGCGAATGGTGATGCCGACATGCTGAAAATTGTTTTGAACGCGTTACCTTTGTTAATTCGCACATGTCATTTGACTAAAGAACAGGTACTCGATCTCCTGAAG